>Ga0182741_1002198_pt1 | contig 23306 bp, 16 predicted proteins | sample eDN5th37CBELigOP_FD_128874 | JGI IMG/M metagenome (GOLD analysis project Ga0182741, IMG submission 128874) | Enriched Organic Plus compost microbial communities from Emeryville, California, USA - eDNA 5th pass 37_C BE-Lig OP (version 2) (version 2) ... | reverse complement strand
GCCGGAGCCGTGCCGAGGACGCTCGCGCACCCGCGGCGTCGCTCGTCGTGCTCGACGACGTGCCCATCATCGCCGAGCGGCAACTGCCGGAGTGGCGGAGCGCGAGCGTCCAGCTTCCCGGGCCCGGCGCGACGTCGCTCACCCTCACCCTCGACGCCGGCAGCGGTGGGGAGCCGCAGAAGCGGGGCTCGCTCGTCATCGACCGGCGTACCGGCGCGACCGTGCGCTGGGAGCCGTTCGCCGCCGGGAGCGCGGCGCGCCGCGCGCGGTCGATCCTGCGCTTCGCGCACACCGGCGAGGTCCTCGGCCTCACCGGGCAGACGATCGCGGGGCTGGTGTCGTTCGGCGCGGTAGTCCTCGTCTGGACGGGCCTCGCCCTCTCGTGGCGCCGCTTCCGGCGCTGGCGCCGGCGTGTGAGGCTCGCGCGCACGTCGCGCGCCGTCGCCGGCGCCGACCGGCGAACGGTGATATGATGGTCGCATGATCCGACCATCACTGTGGGCGGCGATCGCCGCTCTCGTCGTCGCGTCGCCGAGCGTCGTGCCGGCGCAAGCGCGGTCCGCCCCCGCCACCGTCGCGTCGCGCACCGACTCGGCCATCGCGCGGCTCTTCGCCCTCGTGCGGCGCGAGTACTCGGGCGACAGCGCGCTCGCCACCGTCGCCTTCGTCGAGCGCTACTTCCGGCATCCGGGGAACGCCGGCTTCGACGCGAGCATCGAGCGCGTGCGGCAGATCCTCGAGCGCGCCGGCTACATCGACGAGCGAAGCGCGCCGCCGTCCGCGCGACTCGTCTACCGGATCGAGCGGCGGCCGATGTCGCAGCCCACCTGGGAGCCCGAGGACGCGTCGCTGCGCATCGTCGGGCAGGACAGCGCGCTGCTGCGGTGGGCGACCAACCGCAACATGCTCTCGATCTACTCGTTCGCCACCCCGGGCGAGGGCGTCGAGGCGGAGCTCGTCGACGCGGGGAAGGGGACGGCGGCGGAGCTCGACGCCGCGCACGTCGCGGGGAAGATCGTGATGGCGGAGCGCGGGATCGGCGGCCTCTTCACCGACGCCGTGCAGCGGCGCGGCGCCGTCGGCGTGCTCTCGTACGCGATGCCCGCGTACACGCAGCCGGAGACGAACGTCACCGCCATCCAGTTCGGGCGCATCCCGCTCGACACCGTGCGCCGGGCGTGGGGGATCCATCTCTCCTACGCCGCGCATCGCGCGCTGAAGTCGGCGCTCGCCGCGCGCACGCCGGTGCGGGTGCACGTGACGACGCGCGCGGAGGTTCGCCCGTCCACCGAGCTCACGCTGGTCGCGGAGGTGCGTGGATCCCACGAGCCGGCGGAGCGCTACGTCTTCAGCGCGCACGTGCAGGAGCCGGGCGCGAACGACAACGCCTCCGGCGTCGCCGCGCAGGCGGAGATGGCGCGCGTCGCCGCGACGCTGCTGCAGCGGGACGCGATCGATCCGGCGCGCACCATCACCTTCCTCTGGGGGCAGGAGATCACCTCGACGCAGCGCTACCTCCAGGAGGACACGGCGCGCGCGCGCCGCGTGCGATGGGGGACGAGCCTCGACATGGTCGGCGAGAACACCGCCGTCACCGGCGGCACCTTCCTCATCGAGAAGATGCCCGATCCCTCGGCGGTGTGGACGCGCGGCGACGACCGTCACAGCGAGTGGGGGGGCGACCCGCTGCCCAAGGAGCGGATCACCCCGCACTACTTCAACGACTTCATCCTCGCCCGCGCGCTCGATCAGGCCGCGGCGACGGGATGGGTCGTGCGCACCAACCCCTTCGAGGGAGGGAGCGACCACGTCCCCTTCCTCACCGCCGGGCGCCCCGGCGTGCTGCTCTGGCACTTCACCGACCAGTTCTATCACACCGACCTGGATCGCCTCGACAAGGTCTCCCCTCGGGAGATGGCCAACGTCGGCACGATGGCGCTCGTCTCCGCGCTGACGCTCACGTCGGCCAGCGAGCTGACCGCGCGCGCGCTCGTCGCCGAGGTGCTGCGCGCCGCCGCCGGGCGGCTCGAGCGGGAGCGCGCGCTGAGCGCCGACACGCTGCGAAAGGGCGGCTCCCTCGCGACCGAGACCGACATCCTCGCGACCTGGACCCGCTACTACGTCGATGCGATCGGCTCGATGACCGACATCGAGGTCGGCGGCCCGAGCCCCCGGACCCGCGCCGCGATCGCCGCGGCGCAGGAGCGGGTGCGGGCGGTCGGCGCGGCGGCGTGTCGGTCGATCGGGGGGCGCTGCGACTGATCGAGCCGCGCCGCGCCCCCGCACACTCCGACCCCTTTACTGACAAACCGCTTACGCGAGATCCGGACACCCCTGGCTAACCTCAGGCGTCCAATGCGGTGAGGTCGTCCCCCCGACGAACCCGCAGGCCACCCCTACAGGATCTCCAGGATGCGGATCGCGCGTCTTCTTCCGTTCGTCGTCGCCTTCTCCGCCTCCGTCGCCGGAGCGCAGGGGGCCCCTCCCGCCGGCGCGCCCCGTCCCATGGGCGCACCGGGGATGCAGCGCCTCGGCTCCATCGCCGGCACCATCGTGAGCGATGCCGGACAGCCCATCGCCTCGGCGTCCATCGGCGTGCGGGGCGGCCGCGACTCGTCGCTCGTCAACGGCGCCATCGCCCGCGCCGACGGCTCGTTCCGGGTGGAGGGGCTCGCGCCGGGGCGCTACACGCTGCGCATCCGCGCCCTCGGGTTCGCGCCGGTGGTGCGTGCCGTCGTCGTGGAGGCGGCCGATCCGAAGGTCGATCTCGGCAAGATCACCCTCGCCCAGGTCGCGGCGCAGATCTCCGGCGTCACGTCGGTCGCCGAGCGGGAACAGGCGGCGCTCGCCCCCGACCGCAACACGTACAACGTGAAGGACATGCCCGCCGCGTCGGGGGGCAACGCCGTCGACGTCCTCCGCAACGTGCCGGGGGTCGAGGTGGACGGCGACAACAAGGTCAGCCTCCGCGGCAACCAGAACGTCGTCGTGCAGATCAACGGGCGCACCTCGCCGATGCGCGGCGAGCAGCTCGGCAACTTCCTCGCGCAGCTGCCGTCGGGGATGGTCGCGCGCGTCGAGGTCGTCCCCAACCCCTCGGCGAAGGACGATCCCGAAGGGATGGCCGGGATCCTCAACGTCGTGCTGAAGCAGAACGCCGATCTCGGCACCAGCGGCGGCGTGATGCTCGGCGGCGGCTCCACGGGGCTCGTCAACGCGAACGGCAACCTCGGCTACCAGAAGGGGAAGGTGAGCCTCTTCGGCAGCTACGGCTTCATGCGCGACGACCGCGAATTGAACGGGTACACGAACCGCGAGCAGCTCTTCACGACGCCGACGACCTTCCTCAACGCGGACAACCTCGGCGGCTTCCAGCCGAACTCGCACAACGTCACCGGCAACGCCGAGATCAAGCTCGCGGCGAAGGACGTGCTGTCGTCCAACCTGCTCTTCAGCAAGCGCCGCTTCGATCGCCACAACGACAACTTCTACAGCGAGCTCGATGCGCAGCAGGCGCTGACCGGCCGCTACGATCGCCTGAGCACCGCCAGGAGCCGGGACGGGACGCTCGACTACTCGCTCGCGTACAAGCACACGGAGCAGCAGCTGCGCAACGAGACGTCGGCCGAGATGCGGATCAACCGGTCCACCACCGACTTCGCCTCGCACTACCTCGACCGCACGCTCGACGTGGAGGGGCGGGCGGTCGACGCGCCGGACCTCCGGCAGCTCGACGGACTCGCCGAGACGCGCACCGACCTCACGCTCCAGGCGGACGTCGTGCGTCCCTTCGGCGCCGTCGGCAAGATCGAGCTCGGGTACAAGGGGGTGTTCCGCGCCCTCGACAACGAGTTCGACGCCTCCGAGTTCTCGTACGCGACCGACGACTTCGTCCCCGATCTCGCGCGCAGCAACGCTTTCGACTATCGCGACCAGGTGCACGCCGTCTACGGCGTCCTGAGCCGCTCGTTCGGGAAGCTGAACCTGCAGGGGGGCGTGCGGGCGGAGCACGCGCAGTCGGAGTTCGATCTCGCGACGACCGGAGAGTCGTTCGAGAACGACTACCAGAGCCTCTACCCGAGCGGGTTGATCTCGTACGACCTGACCGCGACGCGGCAGGTGAAGCTGAGCTACTCCAAGCGCGTGCAGCGCCCCGACACCCGGCAGATGAACCCGTTCGTGTTCCGCGAGGACGCGCTCAACGTCTTCCGGGGCAATCCGTACCTGAAGCCCGAGTACACGCACGCGATGGAGCTGGGGTTCCAGACGGCGTTCCCGAAGGGATCGATCCAGCTCTCGCCCTTCTTCCGCCACACCCTGAACGCCGTGCGCAACATCCGCACGATCGGCGACGACGGCGTCTCCACCTCCACGCTCGCCAACGTCGCGACGAGCGATTCCTATGGCGCCGACGTGAGCGGATCGTTCCGGGTCGGGAAGCTGAACGGCTTCGGCGGCATCAGCGCCTTCCGCCAGGTGACCGACGCGAGCAACCTCGAGACCGACGTCTCCAACAACGCCATCGGCTGGTCGGCGCGTGCGAACGGCTCCTACAAGCTGCGCGCGACGCTCGACGCGCAGGGGTTCTTCATGTACCGCGCGCCGATGAACACGGAGCAGGGGAAGATCACGAGCATGTCGATCCTGACGCTCGCGCTCCGGCAGAAGCTGTACGGCGACAAGGCGAGCCTGACGCTGCGGGTGCAGGACCCCTTCGACCGGATGCGTTTCGGCTTCGAGTCGAGCGACGGCCGCGTGAAGCAGTCGAGCCTCCGCCGCTTCGGCGCCCGCGGCGTGTTCGTCAACTTCAGCTACAACTTCGGCCAGGCGCCGCGCTTCCGTCCGCGTCCGCAGGAAGCCCAGCCCGACGCCGGCGCGAACCCGACGATGGGCGGGCCGCCGGGGGAGTGAGTCGGCGGATCGAACGATCGTTCGCCAGCGGTGCGCAGGACGGCGTCGTCATCGGAGCCACTCCGATGACGACGCCGCTCCTGTCGGCGCCGTACCCCGTGCCGATCCTCGCACGGAATGCGATTTCCACGGATCCGAACGGCGATCCACACGGATCCCATTCAGTTCACGGGACCTCGAGAGGGGTGGACAGGCGCGACCGCAGCCTGCTTCGTTCTCCGCCGCACGTCGCCACGCCGAGTCTGCTTCCGCCTCCGAGCCCGTGTCGGGATCCGGGCGCCGACGACGCAATCGGAAATCGGGCGTCTTGACGCGCCCACGAGATGGCGCGGAGTTGGATGGGCTGCGCCGCACTTTCCCCCCTCTCCCCTCGGGAGGTCACGATGTCGACCGATCGTCGCGAGTTCGTACAGCAGATGGCACTCGGAGCCGCCGCACTCACCGGCCTGGCCGCCTTCCCCGCGCACGTCGCGGCGGCCGTGGGAATGTCCCCCGCGTCGGGGAGCGCGGAGACGTGGGACACGAGCTGGACGAAGAAGCTCACCGGCAAGCACCGCGCGGTGTTCGACATCCCCGAGATCGAGAGCGCCTACGGCGTGTGGCGCTCGCAGCTCTGGGGGATGCAGATGCAGGAGGTGTTCACGGTGAAGCCGTCCGATCTGTCCACGGTCGTCGTGCTGCGCCACAACGCCATCTCGCTCGCCATGCGGCAGACGTACTGGGACAAGTACGGCATCGGCAAGGCGCACAACGCGACGCACCCGGTGACGATGCAGGCGACGGAGCGGAACCCGGCGCTCCTCTCCTCCGCGCGCGGCGAGATCGACGCCAACTTCGACGCGCTCGCCCTCGACAAGGCGATCGAGCGCGGCACGATCGTGCTCGCCTGCAACCTCGCCCTCGACTTCGACGTCGTTCCGGTGATCGCGAAGACGGAGGGCGTGAGCCAGGAGGAGGCGCGCACGCGGGCGCGTGACTATCTCCTGCCGGGGATCATCGTGCAGCCCTCCGGCGGCTTCGCCGCGCTGGTGGCCCAGGACGCCGGCTGCAAGTATCTCCGAGCGAGCTGAGTAGGGACGGCGAGCTGCCCCCCTCGCCGCCGCCGCGCTACCATTCCGTGATGAGAAAGCCGCTCAAGGACATGCTCACGGAATACGGCGCGGTGGCGGCGGTCGTCTACCTCGTCATCTTCGCGGTCACCCTGTTGGGGTTCGTGGCCGCGATCCGGTTCGGGTGGCGCCCCCAAGGCGTCGGTGGCGGGATCGGCGTGTTCGCCGCGGCGTACGTGGCCACCAAGGTCGCGCAGCCGCTCCGCATCGTCGCCACCGTCGCGCTCACGCCGATCGTCGCGAAGCTGTACGAGCGCGCGACCGGACGCGTGCGGTCGGGAGCGGGCACGTGATCCGCCGGCGTCACGCCCTCCTGCCGCTCCTGGCGGCCACCTCGGCGGCGGCGCAGCAGGCGCCGCGCGATTCGACGCGCGCCGACTCCGCGACGGCCACGCTCGCGCCGGTCGTCGTGCGCGCGCTCCCGGCCAGCACGACGGCCGCCGCCGCCCCCTGGTCGCTGACGGTCGTCGCGCGCGATCCGCGCGACCGTGCTCGCCCCGGGCTCGCCCTCGACGAGGCGCTGCGCGCGGTGCCCGGCGTGCAGATCGACAATCGCTACAACTTCGCGCTCGGGGAGCGCATCGCGGTGCGCGGGTTCGGGGCGCGCACGCAGTTCGGGGTGCGCGGCGTGCGCGTGCTCGTGGACGGCGTCCCCGCGACGCTCCCCGACGGGCAGACGACGCTCAACCACGTGGACGTCTCGCTCGTGCGCCGCGTCGAGCTGCTGCGCGGTGCGGCGTCGTCGGTGTACGGCAACGCGGCCGGCGGCGTGCTGCTCCTCGAGACCGAGCTCCCCCCGGCAGCCCCCATGGCGGCCGACGTGAGCGCGCTCGCCGGCGCGCACGGGCTCCGCCGCGTCCGCACCTCGGTCGGTGGGAGCAGCGGCCGCTCGGGATGGATCGTCACCGGCTCGCGGCTGTCGTCCACCGGCTACCGCGCGCATGCGGACGCCGAGAGCAACTGGCTTCTGGGGCGGTACCTCCACGGGTGGAGCGCGGGGAGCGCGTCGCTGGTGGTGAGCGGCGTGCAGTACGATGCGCGCAATCCCGGCTCGCTCTCGGACTCGCTGCTCGGCGTCGACCGGCGGCAAGCGTTCGGCAACAACGTGCTGCAGAACACGGGGGAGAGCGGGCGACAGCTGCAGGTGGGCGGGGCGCTGCGCGGCGTGCGTCGCGGCATCGAGGGGGAGCTGACGCCCTACCTCGTGCGGCGCGAGATCGACAATCCGATTCCGGGGCGCGTCGTCGTGCTCGACCGCGTCGGCGGTGGGGTGCGCGCGGTGGTGCGTCACCCGGAGCAGGATGGGCGGCGGAGCTGGTGGGCGGTCGGCGGCGAGCTCGATCGGCAACGCGACGATCGGCAGAACTACGCGAACGAGAGCGGCGCCCACGGCGCGCTGCTGCTCGACCAGCTCGAGCGCGTGCAGTCGGCGGGCGTCTTCGTGCAGCTCGGTGCCGCGCCGCTCGCGCGTCTGCGCGTCACCGGTGGGGCGCGACTCGACCGGGTGCGCTTTGCCGCCGCGGACCGGCTCGTGCGCGCGGCCGACCCCGACGACTCGGGGGAGCGCACGATGTCGGCGTTCAGCCCCGCCGTCGGCGCCTCGTACCTCCTCGATGCGCGGCTCGCGCTCCATGCGAACGTCGCCTCGTCGTTCGAGACGCCGACGACGACCGAGCTCGCGAATCGGCCGACCGGCGCCGGCGGCTTCAATCCGGAGCTCGCGCCGCAGCGCGCGCGCTCGCGCGAGGTGGGCGCGAAGGGGCGCGTCGGTCCCATGACGTATGAGCTCTCCCTCTTCGACGCGCAGGTGCGCGACGCGCTCATTCCGTTCGAGGTGGCGGGGGCGCCCGGGCGGCAGTTCTTCCGCAACGCGGGCCGCGTGCGGCACCGCGGGCTGGAGTCGGCGGTGCGCTGGTCGGCGACGCCGTCGCTCCGCCTCGAGGGGGCGTACACCCGCACCGACTCGCGCTTCGTGGAGTTCGTCGTGGGTGGAACCGACTTCGCGGGCAACCGGGTGCCGGGGGTCGCGCCGCACCGCGCGGAGGTGAGCGGCACCTGGGGCGCCGCGCGCGGGCCGTACCTCGGCGTCGACGCGCGTCTCGTCTCGCGCACCTCGGCCGACGACGGCGAGACCGCCTACTCGCCCGGCTACGCGGTGCTCGACCTGCGTGCGGGGATCGCCGAGCTGCACATGCGCCACGGGTACGCCACCGTGCACGCCGGCGTCACCAACCTGCTTGGCGCGCGCTACAACGCGTCCGTGGTCGCCAACGCGTTCGGCCGCCGCTACTTCGAGCCGGCGCCGGAGCGCGCCCTCTTCGCCGGTCTCACGATCAGGCTCGCTTCGGTGGTGCGCGCCGGGTAGCTTGCGTGGGCAGCCATCCGATCGTCGCTCGTCCCACACACGCCATCCCGGTTTCCCGTGTCGACTCCGTCCGCGCACGTCGCGTCCCTGCTCGAGCAGTTCGAGGCCGACCTTCTGACCGACTGGCTGCGTGAGCAGGCCGCCGTGGGCGGCCGGCTCGTCGGCATGCTCCCCGAAGCGGAGCGCCGCGAGCAGAGTCGCGACCTGCTCGCGCTCCTGCGCCGCGCCGTCGCGGAGGCCGGCGACGAGGTGCGGCTCGACCGCCAGGCGTGGGCGGGGCTCCGCGAGTTCCTCGGCAACGTCTCGCGCTCGCGCGCGCTGCAGGGGCTGAGCCCCAGCGAGACGGCGGCCTTCGTCCTCTCCCTCAAGCAGCCGTTGTTCGCGCGGTTGCGCACAGCGGCGCGCGGCGATGCCGACCAGTTCGCGGACGACGTCCTCTACGTCACGCGCGTCGTCGATGCCCTCGCCCTCCACACGACCGAGGTGCACCAGAAGGGACGCGAGGAGGTCATCGCGCGGCAGCAGGCCGACATGCTCGAGCTCTCGACCCCGGTCGTGAAGCTGTGGGACGGCATCCTCGCGCTGCCGATGATCGGCACGCTCGACAGCGCGCGGACGCAGATCGTGATGGAGACGCTCCTCCAGCGGATCGTCGAGACCGGCGCCGAGGTCGCGATCATCGACATCACCGGCGTGCCGACGGTGGACACGCTCGTCGCGCAGCATCTGATCAAGACGGTCACCGCCGCGCGGCTGATGGGCGCCGACTGCATCGTCAGCGGCATCCGGCCGCAGATCGCGCAGACGATCGTGCATCTCGGCGTCGATCTCACCGACGTGATCACCAAGGCGACGCTCGCCGACGCCTTCCGCGTCGCGCTGCGCCGGACCGGCCAGCGGGTGAGCGAGCTGTCGGGGAGCGCGAAGGCCGACGCGGCCGACGCCGCGCGCCAGTAGGAGCGGCGATGACCGAGCGCATCCCCATCCTGCGCATGGGGCAGTTCCTGCTCGTCACGATCCAGGTGGACATGCACGACCGCCTGGCGATGACGCTGCAGGACGACCTCACCGAGGCGATCACCCGGACGGGTGCCCGCGGCGTCCTGATCGACATCTCCTCGCTCGACATCGTCGATTCGTTCATCGGGCGCATGCTCGCGAACATCGCCGCCATGTCGCGCATCCTCGACGCGCAAACGGTCGTCACCGGGATGCAGCCCGCGGTTGCGATCACGCTGGTGGAGCTCGGGCTCGAGCTGCCCGGCGTGCGGACCGCCCTCGACGTCGACCGCGGGATGACGCTGCTGCGTCGCGCGATCGCCGAAGAGTCCGGCACGCACGCGACCTCGGACGACGAGGGGCGCGATGACGACGACGACGCGAACTGAGCTGCTCCCCGTTCGTCAGGAATCGGACATCGTCATGGTGCGCCAGGCGGTGCGCGCCTGGTCGCTCGAGGCGCGGCTGTCGCTCGTGGACCTCACGAAGATGGTGACGGCCGCGAGCGAGCTCGCGCGCAACACCCTCTCGTACGGCGGGGGCGGGACGGCGCGGCTGGAGCTCCTGCAGGACGGAGGGCGTGCGGGGCTGCGCGTCACCTTCGAGGACCAGGGGCCGGGGATCCCCGACATCGAGCGCGCGATGCAGGACGGCTACACCTCCGGCAGCGGGCTCGGCCTGGGGCTCGGCGGCGCGAAGCGGCTCGTGAACGAGTTCGACATCCGGAGCGTGCCCGGCAAGGGGACGACCGTCACGATCGCGCGCTGGCGATGACGACGTTCTGGTCGCCGCGCGGACGCGCAGAGCTGCTGACGGTGGAGGAGCCCTCGCAGGTCGGCGCCGCGCGTCGGGCGGCGATGTCGTTCGCCGCCGCGCTGGGGCTCGACGAGTCGAGCGTCGGGAACGTCGGCATCGTCGCCACGGAGATCGCCGGCAATCTCGCCAAGCACGCGCGCGGCGGGCGCCTCGTCGTGCAGGGGATCGAGCAGGGGGCGCGCACCGCGGTCGAGCTGCTGGCGGTGGACTCGGGGCCCGGGATGGCCGATCCGGAGCGCTGCCTGCAGGACGGCTACTCCACGGCCGGGACTCCGGGAACGGGACTCGGCGCCGCGCGCCGGTTGGCCGACGAGTTCGACCTCTTCTCGGTGCCCGGGCAGGGGACCGCGCTCGTCGCGCGCTTCTGGACGCGCGGGGGAGACGCCGCGCCCTCCGCGTTCCGCATCGGGGCCCTCTGCCTCCCCTCGCCGGGGGAGCGCGTCTCCGGCGACTCGTGGTGCGCGCAGGTGGACGGCGCGCGTGCGCTGCTGCTGGTCGTCGATGGACTGGGGCACGGCGAGCAGGCGAACGTCGCTGCCGTCCGCGCGGTCGAGCGCTTCCGGGACCTGGGACCGCTCCCGCCGGGAGAGCTGCTGTCGCGACTCCACGCCCCCCTCCGCGACACGAGGGGCGCCGCGATCCTCGTCGCCCAAGTAGATTCGGAACGTGGGATCGTGACCTGCTCCGGGGTCGGCAACATCGCCGGGACGATCGTCACCGGCGATCAGACGCGGAGTCTCGTCTCGCACAGCGGCATCGTCGGCCACCAGATGGTGAAGGTGCAGGAGTTCGTGTATCCGTGGACCCGCTCGTCGGCGCTGGTCCTCGCGTCCGACGGCATCCGGTCGCAGTGGCGGCTCGGCGACCAGCCGGGCGCGTTCCGGCGCGATCCGGCGATCGTCGCGTCGCTGATCTGGCGCGGCTTCACGCGAGGTCGCGACGACGTCACCGTGCTCATGATCGATGCCGCATCGTGATGCGCCGTTCCCGATCCTCGCCGTCGAGCTCCGCCAGGAGCGCGACGTCGTGCTCGCGCGCCGCCGGGCGCGCGAGATCGCGGCCGCGCTGGGGTTCGACGCGCAGGACCAGACGCGGATCGCCACCGCCGTCTCCGAGATCGCCCGGAACGCCGTGCAGTATGCCTCGGGTGGCCGCGCGCACTTCCAGCTCTCCGTCGCCCGCGAGCGCCCGGAGCTCGTCGTCGTCGTGGCCGATGCGGGGCGCGGGATCGCCCACGTGGACGCGATCCTGCGCGGCGAGTACCGCTCCAGTACGGGGATGGGGCTCGGGATCTCGGGGGCGCGCCGGCTCGCCGATCGGTTCGAGCTGCGCACCACGCCGGGGCAGGGGACGACGGTCGAGGTCGCGCGCCATCTCCCCGACGCGGCGGCCGCACGCGTCGCCGCCGAGCCGTCGCGCGAGGTCGCCCGCATCGCCGCGAGCCTCGCCGCCACGGCGCCGGCGAGCGAGTCCGACGAGCTGCAGCACCAGAACCAGGAGCTCGTGCGCGCCCTGGTCGAGCTCCGGCAGCGGCAGGAGCAGATCGATCGCATCAACCGCGAGCTGGACGAGACGAACCGCGGCGTGCTCGCCCTCTACGCGGAGCTCGAGCGCCGGGCCGAGGAGCTGCAGCGGGCGTCGCAGCTCAAGTCGAACTTCCTGTCGAACGTCAGCCACGAGCTGCGCACGCCGCTGAGCTCCATCCTCAACATCGCGCGGCTGCTGCTGGACGCGCCGACGGGCGAGTTCACCGAGGAGCACCGGCGCATGGCCGGCTACATCCGCTCGTCCGCGCAGTCGCTCTACGAGATCGTCAACGACCTGCTCGACCTCGCGAAGATCGAGGCGGGGAAGGTGGACGTGCGCCCCGCCGAGTTCACGGTGGAGGAGCTGTTCATGGCGCTCCGCGGCATGTTCCGTCCCCTCGTCGTCTCGGACGCGGTCACCCTCGTCTTCGACGAGCCGCTCGACCTCCCGCCACTGTGGACCGACGAGGCGAAGGTCGCGCAGATCCTCCGCAACCTCGTCTCCAACGCGCTCAAGTTCACCGAGCACGGGGTGGTGCGCGTGAGCGCGGAGCAGCTCGGCGAGGAGACGATCGTCTTCCGCGTCGCCGACACGGGGATCGGCATCGCGCCGGAGCACCGGGCGCTGATCTTCGAGGAGTTCGAGCAGGTGGAGAGCCCGCTGCAGGTCCGGCACAAGGGGACCGGGCTCGGGCTGCCGCTCACCCGCCAGCTGTGCGGCCTGCTCGGCGGCGCCCTGTCCCTCGAGTCGACGGTGGGCGAGGGCTCGACCTTCTCCGTCGTGCTCCCGCGCGTCTACCGCGAGCCGGCGTCGCTCGCCGCCGACGCGCACGAGGTGAGCCGTGTCTAGCGCGATCCGCAGCGCGCCGGGCGCCCCGGGGCCGCCGGAGGGACGGGGGCAGGAGTTCGTTCTCGTCGTGGACGACAACGCCGCCAACCGCTACGCCGTCGCACACTGGCTGCGCACGGTGGACCTCGTGCCGATCGAGGCGGAGACGGGAGCGGAGGCGCTGCAGCGCGCGTCGGATCCCGCCGGCCCCCGCCCAGACCTCGTGATCCTCGACGTGCGCCTCCCCGACACGACGGGGTTCGAGGTGCTGCGCGCGCTCAAGAGCGACCCGCGCACCGCCGAGATCCCGGTGCTGCACCTCTCGGCGAGCTTCACGGCGATGGAGTGGCGCGCGCACGGGCTCGAGCTGGGCGCGGACGCGTTCCTCACGCACCCCGTCGAGCCGCGCGAGCTGCTCGCGACGGTCAACGCGCTCCTGCGCGTCCGCCGCGCGGAATCGCGCGTGCGACAGGCCGCCGCGCACTGGCAGGCGACCTTCGACGCGATCGACGACGCGATCGTCCTGCTCGATGGGTCGGGACGCATCGTCCAGCTCAACGGCGCCGCCGCGCGCCTCTTCGGACGGACCCCCGCCGAGGTGATCGGCGAACCCGTCGCCGACGTGCTGGTGCGTGCGCTCGGCGTCCCGCCGCGGTGGCCGAGCGAGCTCGGGAGCCGCAGCCGCCAGCGGGTGACGCACGAGCTGCAGGTCGGCGATCGGCGCTTCGACGTCACCGTGCACCCGGTGGAGGGCGACGACGATCCGTCGGAGCGCGTCTGCGTCTTCACCGACGTCACGGAGCGGGCGCAGCACATCGAGGCGATCGAGTCCAGCGAGCTGCGCTACCGGGCCCTCGTGATGGCGAGCGCGCAGGTCGTCTGGACGACCGACCGGGACGGGCGCGTGCGCGAGGAGATGCCGTCGTGGGGCGAGTTCACGGGGCAGACGTTCGAGCAGTACCGCGAGTTCGGCTGGCTCGACGCCGTGCACCCCGACGACCGCGACGCGCTGCGGCGTCGCTGGGCCGACGTGCTGCACGCGAGCGCCCCGTACGACACCGAGTACCGCATGCTGCGCCACGACGGCAGCTATCGCCACGTGATCGCGCGCGGCGTGCCGGTGTTCGACGCCGAGGGGCGGTTGCGCGAGTGGGTGGGCACCTGCACCGACGTCACCGAGCGGCGCCGGCACGACCTGGCGGAGAAGCTCCTCTCCGAAGCCACGACCGCGCTCGCGACGCTGATGGACACGGAGATGATGCTCGCGCGCCTCGTGGAGCTCGCGCTGCCGGCGCTCGGCGACTGGTGCTCCATCGCGCTCGTGAACGACGAGGGCGAGGTCACCCGCAGCGCCTCCGCGCACCGCGACGACGAGCTGGCACAGACGGCGCGCGAGATGCGCCGGCTGTACGACGACCTCCAGGGGCACCCGTCCGAGCATCCGCTCGCGCGCGCGGCGCGCCAGGGCGCGTCGAGCCTCGTCGCCAGCGTGTCGAGCGAGCAGCTCGCGCGGATGGCGGTGGACGAGCGGCATCGGCGGTTGCTCGAGGCGCTCGGGATCCGGTCGCTCATCGGCGTGCCGCTCCTCGCGCGAGGCCGCGTCGTCGGCGCGCTCGTCTGCGGCTGCTCGTCCGAGCGCCGGTTCGACGGCTTCGATCTCGCCACCGCGCAGGAGCTCGGCCGCCGCGCGGCGCTGGCGCTCGACAATGCGCAGCTCTACGAAGCGGCCGTCGTCGCCAACGAGGCGAAGGCCGACTTCCTGGCCGTGATGAGCCACGAGCTGCGCACGCCGCTCAACGCCATCATCGGCTACGCGGACCTGCTCTCGAGCGGGGTGATGGGCGCGCTCACCGCGCCGCAGCTCCAGTCGATCGAACGCCTCAAGCGGAGCGGGCAGCATCTGCTCTCGCTCATCGACGAGGTGCTCACCTTCTCCCGCCTCGAGGCGGGGAAGGAGGTGGTCGAGCTGCAGCCGGTGGACGTGACCGGCGTGGTGAGCGACGTCGCGACGCTCATGGAGCCGCTCGCGGCCGCGCGCTCGCTCGAGTTCCGCGTCGTGGCGCCCGGCGAGCCGGTGGTCGCCGAGACCGATCCGCGGCGACTGCGGCAGATCCTCATCAACCTGCTGTCGAACGCGATCAAGTTCACCGAGATCGGCGGCGTGAGCCTCGAGTTCGAGCCCGATGCCGCGAATGCGCGCATGCTCTTCTGCGTCCGCGACAGCGGCATCGGCATCGCCCCCGACCACCTGGAGCGCGTCTTCGAGCCCTTCTGGCAGGTGCAGCAGAAGGCCACCCGCCGCGCCGGGGGGACGGGGCTCGGGTTGAGCGTCGTCCGGCGGCTCGCCCGCCTCATGGGCGGCGACGTGGTGGCCGAGAGCACGGTCGGGAGCGGGAGCGTCTTCCGCGTCTCGCTCCCCTGGCGCGCGTAGCACCCCACGGAGGAGGCGCGCTTCCGGCGCGCCGCGGTCCATGTCCCGATGCGGGCGGACGATTACCTTGTGGCGGTCGGGACCGTGTCGGTGTCGTGCGCTGCCCGGAATGTCGTACGTTGACGATATCTGTTATAACAGGTATATTCGCTCATGCCCGTCAAGCGACTCACCGACGAGATCAAGCAGACCAAACCCTTCTCGAGCCTGGCCGAGGAGGCGTTCCTCAACGTGAAGCGCACCGCCGAGGCGCTCGAGCGCAACCTGAGCGAGACGCTCAAGTCGTTCGGAGTCACGGGGACGCAGTACAACGTCCTGCGCATCCTCCGCGGCGCCGAGCCGGACGGGCTCCCCTGCGGCGAGATCGCGGCGCGCATGGTCACGCGCGACCCCGACGTCACGCGACTGCTCGACCGCCTCGACAAGGGCGGGCTGGTGACGCGCGAGCGATCGGCCGAGGATCGGCGCGTGGTCACGACGCGCATCACCGCGCGCGGACTGGAGCTGCTGGCGAGCCTCGACCGGCCGGTGGCCGACGTGCACCGTCGCCAGCTCGCCCACATGGACGCGCGCGCGCTCCAGTCGCTGATCGACGCGCTGCAGACGGCGCGCGCGCACACCGACTGATCCGACCGCGTCGCATCGCCCGCCCTCGAGTCGCCGACATGTCCGTCGTCACGACTGTCGCCCAGCCTGTGATCGTCACAACCCGCAAATCCCCCCTGGAGAACCAGTCCATGCTCTCACGCTCCCTCGCGCTCGGCGCGCTCCTCCTGACCTCGACCGTGGCCGGCGCGCAGTCCCGCCCCGCGGCGGCGGCGACCCGCGGCAACGCGCCCGCCGTCCAGGGGGCCGACACGCGGTCGACCTGGACGATCGACGCGACGCACTCGGAGCTCAACTTCCGCATCCGCCACCTGCTCGGCCGGGTCAACGGCACCTTCACGAAGTGGGGCGGGACGGTCGCGATCGACTCGGCGAACTGGGCCAACTCGTCGGTGAACGTCGAGATCCAGACGGCGAGCATCGACACCCGCGAGCCCAAGCGCGACCAGCACCTCCGGAGCCCGGACTTCTTCGCCGCCGACAGCTTCCCGACCATCACCTTCCGCAGCACGACGGTCGAGCGGCAGGGGAACGATCTGCGCGTGATGGGCAACCTCACGATCCGCGGGCGGACGCAGCCGGCCACCCTCGTCGGCAAGTTCGAGGGGCAGGGGAAGGACCCGTGGGGGAACGATCGCGTCGCCTTCACCGCGACCACGACCATCGACCGCCAGAAGTTCGGGGTGGCCTGGAACTCCGTGGCCGAGACCGGAGCGATGCTCGGTGACGAGGTCCAGGTGGACATCGCCATCGAGGCGGTGCGACAGAAATAGCCCTGCGCGCCACGACATGTGATGGAGGACGAACGGAGCGTGCCCTACGGCCCGCTCCGTTCGTCATTTCGGGACTGGCGCGCCCGCGCCGTTCGTCCCACCGTTCGCTCCCAGAGTGTCCAGAATCCCACGCCACACGCCGGTCGGGCTCCCGGCCGCGCGTCACCGCAGCACCCCCGCAGCCTCCGTCCCGCTCACGCGGCTGGTGACGGAGGGGGGCGCTGGCGCGTGGGGGGAGCACACCTTCCAGGCGCTGGTCGAGCATGCGATGGACATCATCGTCCTGCTCGACGTCAACGGCGTGATGCGCTACGGGAGCCCCGCGGTGCGTCGCGTCCTCGGCTACGCGCGGCGCGAGCTCGCCGACCGCCCCGTCGCGGAGCTCGTGCACCCCGACGACCTCGCGGAGATGCGCGACGTGGTGCGGCGCCTCGTCGCGCAGCCGGGCGCGGAGCTCACCGTCGAGTGTCGCGTCGCGCACCGGCAGGGGGAGTGGCGGTGGATGGAGGCCGTCGCGCGCAACCTCGTCGAGGATCCCGAGGTGGCCGGGTTCGTGATCAGCGCCCGCGACGTCACCGACCGGCGCCGGGCCGCGCACGCGCTCGAGGCGAGCGACCAGCGCTTCCGCCTCGCCTTCGAGTCCTCGCCGATCGCGATGTTCCTCGCCACGCCGGACAGCGTGATCACCCGCGCGAACGGCGCCTTCGGCGAGCTGCTCGGCTACAGCCCGGAAGAGATCGAGGAGCTGGGGTGGGCGGCGATCACCCATCCCGACGACCGGGCGCGCAGCGAGACGCTGCACGACGAGATGGCGCGCGGCGACATCGCGGAGTACCAGTTCGAGAAGCGCTACATCCACAAGGACGGGCGCATCGTCTGGGTGCTGCTCACCGTGTCGCTGGTGCGCGACCGCACGACGGGGACGCCGAGCTATCTCTTCGCCCAGGTGCTCGACATCGGCGAGCGGAAGCGCGCCGAGGAGATGCTGCGCGTCATCGAGGAGCGGTTCAAGCTGCTCGGGCGCGCGACGCACGATCTCGTCTACGACTGGGACATGGTCTCCGGCACGCTCGAGTGGAGCGACACGATGGAGACCAACTTCGGGCACGCCCCCGACGCGCGTCGTCGCGACGTCGCGTGGTGGTCGGAGCAGATCCACCCCGACGATCGGGAGCGCGTCGCCGCGAGCCTGGAGCGCGTCATCGCCACCGCCGCGGATTCGTGGAGCGAGCAGTATCGCTTCCGTCGCGGCGACGGGAGCTGGGCCGACGTCAACGACCGCGGCTCGCTCGTCTACGGCGACGACGGGCGCCCGGTGCGAATGATCGGCGCGATGTCCGACGTCACCGAGCAGAAGGAGCTGGAGTCGAACCTGCGCCAGGCGCAGAAGATGGACGCCATCGGCCGGCTCGCCGGCGGGATCGCGCACGACTTCAACAACCTGCTCACCGTCATCTCGAGCAACTGCGAGCTGATCCTCGCCGACGTCGATCCCGAGTCCACCATCACCTCCGACGTCGGCGAGATCCGCGACGCCGCCATGCGCGCTGCGGCGCTCACCCGCCAGCTCCTCGCCTTCAGCCGTCGCCAGGTGCTCGAGCTGAGCGTGCTCGACGTCAACGAGGTGATCGGCGACATCGAGAAGATGCTGCGGCGCGTGATCGGCGAGGACGTCGCGCTGCGCGTGCAGCTCGCCCCCGATCTCGGCGTCGTGCGCGCCGACCGCAATCAGCTCGAGCAGGTGCTGCTCAACCTCGCGGTCAACGGGCGCGACGCGATGCCGCAGGGAGGGACGCTCACCATCGCCACCGCGAACGTCGAGATCCCGCCGGGGGCCGACCGCAACCGCCCGGCGCTGCGCCCCGGCGGCTACGTCGAGATCCGCGTGCGCGACACGGGGATCGGCATGACGGCGGAGGTCGCGGCGCGCGTCTTCGAGCCGTTCTTCACCACGAAGGAGGTCGGCAAGGGGACGGGGCTCGGCCTCTCCACGGTGTACGGGATCGTCAAGCAGTCGCAGGGCTTCGTGTACGTGGACAGCACCCCGGGCGTCGGCACCGAGTTCGTCGTGTATCTGCCGCGGCTCGTCGAGCAACCGGCACCGGCGGGGGCGCCCACGGGGACGAGCGGCGGCTGGGCGATGCCGCGCGAGGCCGACGACCGCCCGGTCGTGCTGCTGGTCGAGGACGAGTCGAGCGTGCGCGCGGTGCTCCGGCGCTCCCTCGAGCGGCACGGCTTCGAGATCGTCGAGGCGCGATCGGCGCACGAGGCGCTGGCGCTCGAGGCGCGCTTCGGCGACCGGATCAACATCGTGCTCACCGACGTCGTCATGCCGGGGATGAGCGGCCGCGCCCTCGCCGTCGAGCTGCGCGCCCGACGCCCCCGCCTCCCGATCCTCCTCATGTCCGGCTATCCCGACACCGAGGGGATGGACACCCCGCTCCCCGACGGCGTCGGCCCGGTGCTCCAGAAGCCAGTGCAGATGGACGTGCTGACGACCCACCTGCGGACGCTGCTCGAGAAGCGGCGGAGGGCTGGGGGGTAGGGTTCAGGGGCTGGGGGCTGGAACCGGAGGTGATGGCCGTCGTCCCGAGCGAACGCGAGGGAGCTGCTGCATCGGCCGACGGCCGAGAGCCGAGGGCCGGAAAGCGTGGTATCACCCCGCAGCCGCGCAGCGGCTGTCGGGGCCAGGGTGCGTCACGTGGAATCCGAGTGGTGCGTGCGACGGCGCTCGACGTTCGCCTCCTGGTTCCCGATCGTTCGCTCGGGACGACAGCCCCCAGCCCCCAGCCTTACGGCCTCACCCGCACCCCCACCCGGTGGCTTGCCGGGGCGTCGGCGGCTGGCTCGAAGGCGTAGTCCAGGGAGAGGTTGTCGCGAGTGAGTCCGAGGCCGAGGGCGAGCCAGCTCTGTCCGTCCCACTCGGGGCGATGCATCCCGACGCGCCCCTGGAGCGCGTGCCCCTCGATCCAGACCCAGCCGAGCTCCCACCCCGTGCGCGGGACGATGCGGCCGCCGCGTTGGACGGAGACCGAGGCGCCGCCGGCGAGGTCGAAGGCGCCCACCGACAGCAGGTCGCCGTTCGCCCCGAGGGTGACCTGCGTCGGCATGCGGACCGCGATCGCGCCGGCGTCGGCGTCCCGTCCCAGGTGCTGCACCGCGATCCCCGCCGTCACCGGGCCGATCGTCCGGCCGGCGCCCACGTCGACGGTCCCGCGGATCGCGCGCGCCTCGCCCGGGTCCTCCTCGACCAGGCGGCCGACGATTCCCGTGCGGACTCCCTTGACGGTGCGCGCGACGCCGGCGGCGAGCTCGAGGCTCGAGGCGGGAGCGCCCGCGTCCGTGCGCCCCACCTGCCAGGTGGCGAACGGCGCGCCGGCGGGCGCGGCGTAGGCGAGGTACTGCGCGCCGATGCCGATGCCGAGCGCGCCCGATTGGAAGGCCGCGCTCACCCCGCGCAGGTCGGCGTCGCCGATGCGCTGCCAGGAGGCGCTGGCGCCGCGCGCGACCACGAGCTGCGCGGGGCCGTACCAGATCACCTCGTCGTCGCGCGTCGCGATCGACGCGCCGGCCATCGCCGCCGCGCGCGTGCCGCCGGGGAAGCGGAGGACGATCGGGTCGCGTCGCTCTCCCTGCGCGCTCGCGCGGCGTGGGGCGGTAGCGACGAGCAGGAGGGCGATCGGGAGCAGGATGGCGGATCGCATCAGGTTTCGGGGGGGCGTGGCGGACGGTAATCTTTCGCTCGGCTCACGCGCTCGTAACCCCCACTCACGTCGAGCATGCGTCCTCCCCGTCGCCGCGTCCGCAGGATCAGCGTCCTTCTCGTCGCCGGCGCCACGGCGTGCACCCAGCCGCTGCGCCTCACCCCCGACGACTCGCCCGTCGTCCTCGCCGGCGCGGCGAGCACGCTGCCGAACCCCGGCGCGCCGGGGACGATGGAGTGGCGCACCCTGTACTACGGGAGCGGCGAGGATCGCCGGCGGGCCGTCTTCCGCGACTCGGTGACGATCACGACGAAGCCGGTCGATGCGTCGAAGCTGGTGTCGATGCCCAAGGACGCGGAGAAGAGCCGGCGCGAGTACTGGGGGTTCGATCAGAAGACGTTCCCGCTCAACGCGCGCGTCTGGTATCCGGTGGGCGACGGGCCGTTCCCGCTCGTGCTCGTCGTGCACGGGAACCACGATCCCAAGGACTTCTCCGACCCCGGCTATGGCTGGCTGGGCGAGCATCTCGCGTCGCGCGGCTTCATCGTCGCCTCGATCGACGAGAACTTCCTCAACGGATCGATGCGGCAGGAGAACGACGCGCGCGCGTGGATGCTGCTCAAGCACCTCGAGCGGTGGCGCGCGTGGAACGACAGCAGCGCGGGGCCGTTCCGCGGGAAGGTGGACCTGCGCAGCATCGCGCTCGTCGGCCACTCGCGCGGCGGCGAGGCGGTGGCGCACGCCGCCACCTTCAACCGGATTCCGCGCTATCCCGACGACGCGACGGTGACGTTCGACTTCGGCTTCGGCATCAAGTCGGTGATCGCCATCGCGCCGGTGGACGGCCAGTACCGGCCGGCGGGGCAGTGGATGCCGCTCGAGAACGTGAACTACCTCGTCGTGCACGGCTCGCACGACGGCGACGTCACGAACTTCCACGGGCTGCGCCAGTACCAGCGTCTGCGCTTCACCGACGGCAACCGGTGGTTCAAGTCCGCGTTCTACGTCTATCGCGCGAACCACGGGCAGTGGAACACCGTGTGGGGGAACAAGGACAACGGCCCGTCGAGCGGCCGGCGGCTGGATCTCCGCGGGCTGCTCGACCCGGAGGAGCAGCGGCAGTTCGCGCGGGTGGTGATGGGCGGCTTCCTCGAGGCGACGCTCAGGGGACAGCGACAGTACCTGCCGATGTTCCGCGACCATCGCGTGGCGTCGGCGTGGCTCCCGCGCACGATGTTCGTCACCCGGTTCGAGGAGAGCACCTTCCGCCCCGTCGCGACCTTCGACGAGGACGTGAATCCGGCGACCGGCACCGTGCCCGGCGTCGTGCTCGAGGGCGACTCGCTCTCCACCTGGCGCGAGAACACCGTCCGCTTCCGCCGCGGCGAGGACTTCGTCAACACCAACGCCGTCTGGCTCGGCTGGAACAACCGCGTCGCCGGCGCCGACACGGCGACGCGCGGCCGCCCGGCGCGCCTCACCATCACCCTTCCCGATTCCGTCGGTCGAGGACGCGCCGACGCGTCGCTCGTGCTCTCGCTCGCGCCGACACGCGACGTGCCGGGCGCGCGCGCCGCGCCGAAGGACACGACGAAGCAGGACACGTCGGCGACGCGTCCGGCGCGCGGCGCCAAGGCGCCCCCGCCTCCGAAGCCCCCGTCGGACACGCTCGTGCCGATGGACCTCACCGTCGAGCTCGAGGACGCCGCGGGGCGCGTTGCGCGCCAGCCGCTCTCCCGCTACGGTCCGGTGAGACGGCCGCTGGAGGCACGCATCCTTCGTCGAGGCGACCGCGAGAAGGCGAACTTCCCCAACACCTACGAGCTGGTGCTGCAGACCTACGTGATGCCGATCTCGGAGTTCGCGGCGAGTGCGCGCGACTTCGACCCCGCGCGACTCCGCGCCGTGCGCCTCGTGTTCGATCGCACCGCGTCGGGGACGGTGATCCTCGACGATGTCGGCTTCGCGCACCCCGATCCCGCCTTCTTCACCGTGGACGCGCGCCGCGGGCCCGACGCGCCGGGCGAGGGGACGCGATGACGACGACGGCCGCGCAGGCGAGCCGCCTCTCGCCGATGGCGGCGGGGCTGCTCAAGTCGGAGATCCTCAAGATCGCCGGCGAGGTGCGCGCGCTGACGAGCGCGGGACGCGACGTCTGCAACCTCACCGTCGGCGACTTCCGCCCGAGCGAGTTCCCCGTGCCACCGGCGCTCGCCGCCGGGGTGATCGAGGCGCTGCGTGCCGGCGAGACGAACTATCCGCCGTCCGACGGGATGCCGGTGCTGCGCGAGGCCGTCGCGTCGTTCTACGCGCGGCGGCGCGGCCTCCCGACCGCGGTCGAGAACGTGCTCGTCGCCGGCGGCGCGCGCCCCGTCATCTACGCCGCCTACCGCGTCGTGTGCGCGCCGGGCGATCGCGTCGTGTATCCGGTGCCGTCGTGGAACAACAACCACTACGCATACCTCGCCGGCGCCGAAGGCGTGCCGATCACCGGCCGCCCGGAGGAGGACTTCCTCCCGACGCGCGCGAGCCTCGAGACGGCGGTGCGCGGCGCGCGGCTCCTCGCCCTCAACTCGCCGTGCAACCCCACGGGGACGATGTTCACGCGCGAGGCGCTCGCGTCGATCTGCGACCTCGTGCTCGAGGAGAACGCGCGGCGCGGCGCCGACGAGCGGCCGCTCTACCTGCTGTGGGACGAGGTCTACTGGATGCTCGCCTTCGGCGGCGTGGCGCACGTCTCGCCGCTCGAGCTGCGCCCCGAGCTCGCCGACGTGACGATCGTCGTCGACGGGATCTCCAAGGCGCTCGCGGCGACGGGGCTGCGCGTGGGGTGGAGCGTCGCGCCGCGCGACGTCGCGCAGGCGATGAGCGACCTCCTCGGCCACGTCGGCGCCTGGGCGCCGCGCGCCGAGCAGATCGCCGCCGCCCGCGTGCTCGGCGACGACGCGGCGCTCGACGCGCATCTCGAGCGGATGCGCCTCGATCTCTCGCTGCGCCTCGAGTACCTGCACGCGCAGATCGGCGCGCTGGCCGCGCGCGGGCTGCCGCTCGAGAGCCTGCGCCCGGCCGGCGCGATGTACCTGAGCGCGCGCGTCCCCCTCGCCGGCCGCACGACGCGCGACGGCCGGATCCTGGCGACCGACGAGGACATCCGTCGCTGGCTTCTCGAGGCGGCGGGGATGGCCGCCGTCCCCTTCCAGGCCTTCGGCGCCCGCGAGGACACCGGCTGGTTCCGGT
>Ga0182741_1002197_pt1 | contig 23313 bp, 17 predicted proteins | sample eDN5th37CBELigOP_FD_128874 | JGI IMG/M metagenome (GOLD analysis project Ga0182741, IMG submission 128874) | Enriched Organic Plus compost microbial communities from Emeryville, California, USA - eDNA 5th pass 37_C BE-Lig OP (version 2) (version 2) ... | reverse complement strand
GACGGTGGCGCCGGCGAAGATCGCGAAGACGGCGAGCACCGGCAGCGAGAACAGGAACTCGACGCCCTTGCTCAGCACGATGCGGTTGACCCAGATCGAGCGCGGGATGGCCGTCGACCGCACGAGCCGGGCGTCCTTGTTGAACGCCCGCGTGAAATCGCCCACGGCGGCGTTGAACCACACCCACGGAAGCAGCGCGGTGATGAGGAAGACGATGTACGGCTGCTCGCCCACGGTGCGGTCGAAGACCTGCGTGAAGACGAACCAGTAGATGAGGCTCATCACCAGCGGGTCGAGGACCGACCAGAGGTACCCCAGGGCACTGGTCGCGTAGCGCACGCGCAGGTCACGGGCCGAGAGCAGCCACAGCGAATGCAGGTAGCGTCGCGGCGATCCGGGAGCACCGACGGCGGCTGTTGTCACGCAGTCGAGTCTATGACCCCATCCTCACGCGACGTTCAGGGCGCAGCGGCTACTCTGTAGAGGTTTCCCGCATTGGAGCCCGCCGACACGTGACCTCAGCGACCGCGACCGTTCAGAACGTCGCCCCGATCAGCCGTGCGACGCCGGTGCGGGCCGAAATCCAGGCCCTGCGCGCCCTCGCAGTTCTGGGCGTGCTGCTCTTCCACCTGTGGCCGCAGCGCCTGCAGGGAGGTTACGTCGGAGTCGACGTCTTCTTCGTCGTGTCCGGGTTCCTCATCACCGACCACCTGGTGCGCGACCACGAGCAGCACGGCCGGGTCCTGCTGGCCCGGTTCTGGGGCCGTCGGGCACGGCGTCTCCTGCCCGCCTCGCTGCTCGTTCTGACGGTCACCGCGATCGCCGTCTATGCGTGGATCCCTCTCAGCCGCTGGGCGCAGATCGGCTGGGAGTTGCTCGCATCCGCGCTGTACGTCGAGAACTGGGCGCTCGCCGCGCAGTCCGTCGACTACATGGCCACGTCCAACGTGGCCTCCCCCGTGCAGCACTTCTGGACGCTCGGCGTCGAGGAGCAGTTCTACCTGATCTGGCCGCTGCTGCTCATGGCCGGCGCGGCGATCGCAGTGCGCGGCAAGCGCGACGCCGTCGCTGGTATCGCGGTCGCCGTCGGCCTCGCGACGGCGGGGAGCCTGGCGTTCTCGATCGTCTACACCGCGCTCGTGCCCACCATCGCGTACTACTCCACGTTCACTCGCGCGTGGGAGTTCGGCGCCGGCGCCCTGCTCGCCCTGCTCCTGCGTCGTCGTCCCGAGCCGCTCCCCGGGACATGGGCGGTCGTCGCTTCGTGGACGGGCTGGGCGATGATCATCGCCGCGATGGTGCTGTACACAGCCACCACGCCGTTCCCCTCGTTCACCGCAGCGCTGCCCGTGCTCGGGACGATCCTCGTCATCGCGGCCGGGACGCCCGATCGCCGCCCCGCCCCGACGCGGCTCATAGGCGTGCGTCCGGTGCAGTTCGTCGGCGACGTGTCGTACGGGGTGTACCTGTGGCACTGGCCGCTCATCGTCCTTCTGCCGTTCCTCACGCTCTCACCGCTGACGACGTGGCAGAAGGCGCTCATCGCCGCGGCCTCCATCGCCCTGGGCTGGGCGTCGAAGCGCTTCGTCGAGGACCCGATCCGCACACGCTCGTGGTTCGCGCACGGTCGGGCGCGACGCTCGCTGTGGGGCGCGGCCACCGGAATGGCGCTCGTGTCGGCGCTCGCTCTGCCGCTGGCACTCTCGACGGTTCCGCCCGCGCCGCGCGCGCCGAGCGCGCTGCCGTCGTGCTGGGGAGCGGGATCCCTGGCGGACCCGGCGTGCGACGGTCCGCTCGCCAGGCCCCTCGAGGCCCCTGCCGAGTCGTTCGCCGGCGATCTCCCCGCGCAGGACGTGCGGGAGTGCGAGATCACCGTGGAACTCGCCGCTTATCGCCGTTGCGACCGCGTCACGGCAGACCCTGCGGCGCCGCACGTGGCGCTGGTCGGCGACTCCCACGCGACGCGGTGGGTGGAGGCGTTCGACCGCGCCGCGCGATCATCGGACTGGAGCCTGTCCACCTACCTCGTCTCGGGATGTCCCCTGGTCTCGAGCGAGCCGATCGGAGGCGTGTGGGGCTATGACCCCGTCGGCGCGGAACTGTGCACGCGCCCGACCGGCGCGCTGCTCGATGAGCTGGCCGCCGACCCCACCCTCACCGACGTCGTGCTCACCAACCGCACGCGCCTGTACCTCTCCGACGATACGGCGGACCACCCGTTGACGGCCGACGCCGTGGCCGCATCGATCCGCCGACTGCAGGACGCCGGCAAGAACGTCGTGGTGCTGAAGGACCACCCCGAGGTCCGCGGCATCCCGGAGCAGGGCGGCGGCAGCGGTCCGGACTGCCTCGCACTCGCGGACGCGCACCGTTGCGTCCTGACCCGCGAGGAGGCGTCTTTCGAGGATCCGATGGCCGCCGCCGCGGCGCAGACCGGCGCCGCGGTGATCGACCTCACCGACAGCTTCTGCGACGCCACGACGTGCTATTGGCAGATCGGCGGACTCTCGGTGTACACCGACGACAACCACCTGTCGCGGTCATTCGCGGCGAGCCTGGCGCGGCCGCTCGGCGACGCGCTCGCGCCCCTGCTCTCGCGCTGACGCGTCCCGCCGCGGTCGGGAGGGGTTGCCGCGCTGCCGGGCGTCGGCCGGCGGCATCCGGTCAGAGCTGAAGAGCCAGCGCCTCGGCGAGCGTGCCGGCGTACGTGCCGGTGAGATGGTTGTCGTCCAGGTAGACCACGACGCCGCCGATGACAGGAAGGCACAGGCCGTCGGGGCACAGGTAGTCGGTCAGGTCGACGACGCGCACGTCCGCCCGCTCGAGCCGGGCGGCGGGGTTTCGCCGTGCGAGCACGTCCTCGACGGCGTGCACGCATTCTTCGGCCGCCCCTGCGGATTCGGCGACGCAGTCGAACATGTCCTCGTCGAATCGCGGATTGTCGCGGATCAGCACCACCTCGGCGCCGAGCTCGGTCAGCCGGTCCACCGTCTGCTCGATCCCCCCGAGGAGGCGCTCGTGACGGGAGCCTGGTGCCGACTTCGTCGCCATCCCCACGACCATGTCGGGGCGGAGCGCGGCGATGTGCGTCAGCGCACCCTCACGCCACTCGTCGCAGCCCTCCACGCCCGGGGCCGCGGGCTCGTCGGCCGCGAACGAGCATCCCGCCTTCAACAGGGCGACGACGTTCAGGCCGCGCTCCTGCGCGATGGGAACGACCGCCGCCGCCCACTGCTGCGCATGCGAATCTCCGACCACCACGACGGTCCCGGCCGCGGGCGCGGGCGCACGCAGCTCGAGACAGGATGCCGCGATCGCGGTATCTGCCGGCCGGCGCGCCCCCGTGCACTCGCCGTCCAGCCCGACCCACTCGCTGTCCAGTTCGGTGGCGAGCGGGACGATCACGGCGTAGTCGGCCATGCTGTCGGCGCCGCCGCCGCCGGGTAGGAGCACGCGCGCGCCCGGGTTCTCGTGCGAGGCGGCGATCGCCGAGCTGCGCGCGTCCTCGACGGCCGTCCACGTCGCGAGGGGCACGGCGACGAGAGCGATCGAGGCGACGATGGCGACCAGCCCGCGGCCCGCCGACCGGCTGAGCCACGCGGACTCCCGGATCGGCTTCTCGACGGCGTAGGTGAGGACGACCGCGAGGGCCAGGGAGACGAGGATCACGGCGGTGCCCGGGAGCAGTCCGAGCGAAGTGCTCTCCGTCACGACGAGCCACGTGATGAGCACCGGCCAGTGCACGAGGTAGAGGGCGTACGCGATCTTTCCGATCCAGGCCAACGGCGGGCTGGAGAGCAGGCGCGTCGGGCCGAGTGACGTGGCCGTCTGCCCGGCGACGATCACCGCGGCGGCGCTCAGCGTCGGCCAGAGCGCGAGGTAGCCGGGGAATCCGCCCTGCACGTCGAGCACGAGCCCGCACGAGACGAGCCCGACGATGCCGAGCCAGCCCACGATCGCCGCCGCGACGGGGCCCAGCCGCAGGTGGGATGCTGCGAGCGCCAGGAGGGAGCCGAGCGCGAACTCCCACAGCCGCGCGAACGTGTCGAAGTACGCGGCCTGCTGATTGACAGCGGTGAAGTAGACCGAGTACGCGAAGGACGCCGCGAACACCGTCGAGAAGACAACCGTCAGGGCCGCACGCACGCTCGCACCCCAGCGCCGCGCGATCATCGCCACGAGGAGGATCAGCACCGGCCAGGCCAGGAACACCTGGCCCTGGATGGAGAGCGACCAGAAATGCTGCAGCGGGCTCGGGATCGTCTCCTCGCGCGCGTAGTAGTCGACCGACGCGGCGGCGAGCTCCCAGTTCTGCACGTAGAAGAGGGAGGCCCATGTCTGGCGCCAGATGTCGGTCCAGGTCGACGGCGGGTACGCCACCCATGCCGCGGCCAACACGCCGACGAGGGTGACCGCAGCGGCGGGAAGCAGACGCCGGAACCGGTCCACCCAATACCGGGGAACGGCGGCGGGCGCCCCCGCCGCGAACCGTCGCGCCAGCGATCCCGTCATGAAGTACGCCGAGATCATCAGGAAAACGTCGACGCCCCCCGAGACCCGGCCGAACCAGACGTGGTACGCGACGACGAGGGCGATCGCGAGCGCTCGGAGACCGTCGATGTCGTAGCGGTGGATGCGCTCCGTCGTCGGTCGCGCGCGTTCGGTGGCTTGTCGCCGCAGCTGCGGCACCACGCCGCTCATGAGAGCAGGTTGTTCCACATCGAGAGTGCGGAGCCGATGGCCATGTGCATGTCGAGGTACTGATAGGTGCCGAGGCGGCCGCCGAAGTGCACGTCCTTCTCGCCCTTGGCCAGCTCGCGGTACGCGAGGAGGCCGGCGCGGTCCTCGGGGGTGTTCACCGGGTAGTACGGCTCGTCGTCGCGCCCGGCGAACCGGGAGTACTCGCGCATGATGACGGTCTTGTCCGTCGGGTACCGGTCCGCGCGCTCGGGGTGGAAGTGGCGGAACTCGTGGATGCGCGTGTACGGCACGTCGGCGTCGGCGTAGTTCATCACCGAGGTTCCCTGGAAGTCGCCCACCGGCAGCACCTCCTGCTCGAGGTCGATCGTGCGCCACGACAGCGCACCCTCGGCGTAGTCGAAGTAGCGGTCGACGGGACCGGTGTAGACGATCGGCAGCTGCCCGACGGTGGCCTTCTTGTTGAGCGGCTGGCTCTCGTCGAAGAAGTCGGTGTCGAGCGCGACCTCGATGTTCGGGTGATCCGCCATGCGCTCCAGCCACGCCGTGTAGCCGTCGGTGGGCAGCCCCTCCCACGTGTCGTTGAAGTAGCGGTTGTCGTAGGTGTAGCGCACCGGAAGACGGCTGATGACCTCGGCGGGCAGCTCCTTCGGATCGGTCTGCCACTGCTTGCCGGTGTAGTCGCGGATGAACGCCTCGTAGAGCGGCCGACCGATGAGCGCGATCGCCTTCTCCTCGAGGTTCGCCGCCTCCTTGGCGTCGAACTCCCCCGCCTGCTCGTGCACGAGCGCGCGCGCCTGGTCGGGCGTGTACGCGGCCTGGAAGAACTGGTTGATGGTGCCCAGGTTGATCGGAAGCGGATACACCACACCCTTGTGGTTCGTGTACACACGGTGGACGTAGTTCGTGAAGGTCGTGAACCGGTTCACGTACTCCCACACGCCCGGGTTCGAAGTGTGGAACAGGTGCGCCCCGTATTTGTGGACCTCGATGCCCGTCTCCGGCTCGTCCTCGCTGTAGGCGTTGCCGCCGATGTGCGGACGACGGTCGATCACGGTCACCTTGCGACCGGATGCCGCCGCGCGCTCCGCGATGGTGAGGCCGAAGAAGCCGGAGCCGACGATGAGGAGATCCATACGTGGAGACGCTTTCCTGGGGGGAGGTGGGGACGCGTTCGGGCGCGCGCTGCCGGCGGGGGCCGGACACGGGCGGTCAGTCTACCCAACCGACCTGGGGAGTTCGCCCCGCCTGCAGTCTCCGGGCCGTGCGTCAGCTTTCGCGCGACAGATACGCGCTCAGAGCCGCATCCTGATCCGACGGCGAGAATCCCGCCTTCTGGATCCGGGTGAGATCGAGGACGCTGTTGCGGGGGCGCGGGGCGACCGGTCCGGCCGCCGATGCGAAGTACTCCTCGGTGCTGACGCCGGTCACCCGTGCGGGGTCGTGCCCGGTGATCGCGAACACCGCGCGGGCGATGTCGGCCCACGACTTCGGTTCGCCGGTGGATGTCAGATTGTACGTGCCGTGCGGGGCGGCGGTGTCGAGCAGGTGCCGGATGCCGCGGGCGATGTCCTCGGTGAAGGTGAGGCGTCCGATCTGGTCGTCGACCACCTGGGGGTCGATGCCGCGCTCGGCGAGCGAGGCCATGGTGCGGACGAAGTTCCTGCCCTCGCCGATGACCCAGGAGGTGCGGATGATGTAGTGGCGTGGCACGGTCGCGACGATCGCGTCGCCGGCGGCCTTGGTCTGGCCGTAGACGCCGAGCGGGCAGAGCGGGTCGTCCTCGCGGTAGGGACGGTCGAGGGTGCCGTCGAAGACGTAGTCGCTGGAGACGTGCACGAGGGTGAGGCCGTGCTCGGTCGCGATGCGGGCCAGTGCTGCGACGCCGGTGACGTTCGCGGCCCACGCGTCGCGACGGCCGTCGGGGGTTTCGGCGAGGTCGACGGCGGTGTGGGCCGCGGCGTTGATGATCGTGCCGTAGTCGCGCCACCGACGCGCGCCGGCCACGTCGGACGCCGTCAGGTCGAGCTCGGCGCGGGTGGCGAACTCGACGTGCTCGGCGCCGGCGAACTCCGCGCGCAGCGCCGTCCCGAGCTGGCCGGATGCTCCGACCACGAGGATCTTGCGCGGCGCGATCGGCGTGACGTCGGCCAGACGCGGGTGGGCGAGGTCCTTGGCCGAGATCTCCACGTCCGCGAGGGGGATGGGCCACTTGATCGCGACGGTCTCGTCGGCGAGGTTGAGGAAGGAGTACGACGCGTTGGGTGACCAGTGGTCGTTCACCAGGTAGGTGTACGCGGTGTCGGGTTCGAGGGTCTGGTACGAGTTGCCGACGCCGCGGGGCACGAAGATCGCGCGGGACGGGTCCAGCTCGGTCGTGTACACGGCGCCGAACGTGGGGCCTTCGCGCAGGTCCACCCAGGCGCCGAAGATGCGGCCGGTCGCGACCGAGACCCATTTGTCCCACGGCTCGGCGTGGATGCCGCGGGTGGTGCCGACGGCGTCGTTGAACGAGATGTTGTTCTGCACCGGTCCGAAATCGGGCAGCCCGAGCGCGGCCATCTTCGCACGCTGCCAGTTCTCCTTGAACCAGCCGCGGGAGTCGCCGTGGACGGGCAGGTCGTAGACGACCAGTCCGGGGATGGGGGTCTCGATCGCGGTCAGCTGCTTGCCGAACTGGGTCACTACTGTCCCTTCGAGGCGTAGAACGCTTCGACGCCGTCCTTGGCGGGTGCCCACCAGTCCTCGTTGGCGCGGTACCAGTCGATGGTGGCGGCCAGGCCTGCTTCGAAGTCGCTGTACCGCGGGGTCCAGCCGAGCTCGGTGCGCAGCTTCGTGGAGTCGATGGCGTAGCGCAGGTCGTGGCCGGGCCGGTCGGTGACGTGGTCGTAGGCGTCGGCGGGCTGGCCCATCAGGGTGAGGATGAGCTCGACGACGGTCTTGTTGTCCTTCTCCCCGTCCGCGCCGATCAGGTACGTCTCGCCGATCGTGCCCTTGTCGAGGATGGTGAGCACCGCCGAGGAGTGGTCGTCGGCGTGAATCCAGTCACGCACGTTCTCCCCCCTGCCGTACAGCTTGGGACGGATGCCGCGCAGGACGTTCGTGATCTGCCGGGGAATGAACTTCTCGACGTGCTGGTAGGGCCCGTAGTTGTTGGAGCAGTTGCTGATCGTGGCCTGCACCCCGAACGAGCGCACCCAGGCGCGCACCAGCAGGTCCGATCCGGCTTTGGTGGAGGAGTACGGCGAGGACGGGTTGTACGGGGTGGTCTCGGTGAACCGGGCCGGGTCGTCCAGCTCCAGGTCGCCGTACACCTCGTCGGTGGAGATGTGGTGGAACCGGCGGTCATGGCGGCGGGCGGCTTCCAGCAGCGTGTAGGTGCCGACGATGTTGGTGTCCAGGAACGGCCGCGGATCGTGCAGGGAGTTGTCGTTGTGGGACTCCGCGGCGTAGTGGACCACCGCGTCCACGCCCTGGAACAGCTCGTCCACCAGCGCCGCGTCGGCGATGTCGCCCTTCACGAACCGGAACCGGTCCTCGGGCACCCCGTCCAGCGAGGCGAGGTTGCCGGCGTAGGTCAGCTTGTCCAGCACCGTGACGTGGTGATCGGTGTGGTCGATGACGTGGTGGACGAAGTTCGAACCGATGAAACCGGCACCGCCGGTCACGAGCAGGCGCATCAGCGGCCCCTCTCCAGGATCTCCAGCAGGTACGTGCCGTACCCCGACTTGACCAGCTTCTGCGCGCGCTCTTGCAGCTCCTCATCGGTGAGGAACCCCTGCCGCCACGCCACCTCCTCGGGCACCCCGATGCTCATCCCGGTGCGCCGCTGAAGGGTGCGGACGTACTCGGCGGCATCGGTCATCTGATCGAACGTGCCGGTGTCCAGCCACGCCGTGCCGCGCGGCAGCACCTCCACCTGCAGCTTCCCCGCCTCCAGGTACGCCCGGTTCACATCCGTGATCTCGTACTCGCCGCGCGCGCTGGGCTTCAGGTCCCGGGCGATGTCGATCACGTCGTTGTCGTAGAAGTACAGCCCCGGCACCGCGTAGTTGCTCTTCGGCGCAGCCGGCTTCTCCTCCAGCGACACCGCCCTCCCGTCGCCGTCGAACTCCACCACCCCGTACGCACTCGGCTCGGCCACCCAGTACGCGAACACCGCGCCGCCGTCCACATCGGCGTACCGCTTCAGCTGCGCGCCCAGCCCCGGCCCGTACAGCAGATTGTCGCCCAGCACCAGGGCGACCTTGTCATCGCCGATGAAATCCGCGCCGATCGTGAACGCCTGCGCCAGCCCGTCCGGCGACGGCTGCACCGCGAACGACAGCCGGATCCCGAACTGCGACCCGTCCCCGAGCAGCCGCTGGAAGAACGGCGCATCATGCGGCGTCGTGATCACCAGGATCTCGTCGACCCCCGCCAGCATCAGCGTCGACAGCGGATAATACACCATCGGCTTGTCGTACACCGGGATCAGCTGCTTCGACACACCCAACGTGATCGGATGCAGACGAGTCCCCGAACCACCGGCCAGAATGATGCCCTTCACCCAACCATCGTGTCACATCGCGCTAGCGCGCCCCCGCCAATCGACAGGAGCATCGGTGGTCACAGGACTTGACTTCGGTCACAATGATCACATGAAGAGGTCTGCCCGACTCCGCCGTCTCGCGCGCTCCGCCATCGCCGTCGCCGTGGCGGCGATTCTGGCCGTCGTCGGCGCCGTCCCGCTGATCGACGACGGGCCCGCCGCCGCGGCGGATCTGTCGCAGTTCCAGCCTGGCAACATCATCAGCGACGCGGTGTTCTTCAACTCCTCGACGATGACCGAGGCGCAGATCCAGTCCTTCCTCCAGTCCAAGGTCCCGTCCTGCCAGGCGGGCTACACCTGCTTGAAGGAGAAGCGGGACAACTCGCGCACGACTGCTGCCGACGCGATGTGCGGCGCGTACCAGGGCGCGCAGAACGAGACTGCCGCGCGGATCATCTACAAGGTCGCGCAGGCCTGCGGCATCAACCCGCAGGTCCTGCTCGTCACGCTGCAGAAGGAGCAGGGCCTGGTCACCCACACGTGGCCGAGCGAGTGGCGGTACACGATCGCAATGGGTCAGGGATGCCCCGACACCGCCGCCTGCGACACCCGCTACCACGGCTTCTTCAACCAGGTCTACGGCGCGGCATGGCAGTTCAAGCGCTACGCCAACCCCCCGGGCACCAGCGCGTACTTCACCTGGTACGCGCCGGGCAAGACGTGGAACGTCCTCTACAACCCCAACCAGAGCTGCGGCTCCTCGCCGGTGCGCATCGAGAACCAGGCCACCGCGAACCTGTACTACTACACGCCCTATCAGCCGAATACGGCCGCGCTGCGAGCGGGCTACGGCGAGGGCGACGCGTGCTCGAGCTACGGCAACCGCAACTTCTACAACTACTTCACCGACTGGTTCGGACAGCCCTCGTACGCAGTCACGGGCGTCCTGAACGACTACTGGCAGTCGCAGGGTGCCGCCTCCGGCTGGATCGGCGCGCCGACCGCCGCCATGCGCACGTGGAGCGGACTGGGCTGGTCGCAGCGCTTCGCGGGGGCCGACCTGTACCTCGCCTCGGACGGGGCGAACCGCGTCTTCGCGACGATCGGCGGCACCCGGGACGAGTACCGCCTGGTCGGCGAGGCCGCAAGCGGCCTAGGCTGGCCGGCCGGTCAGGTCTACGGCGCCGCCGGCGGCTGGTACCAGGACTTCCGGGGTGGCCGCATCTACGTCCGTCCCTCCGACGGCGCCGGCTTCGCCGTCGCGTCGCCGATCAACGAGGTCTACGAGAGCAACGGCAACATCGGAGGCTTCCTCGGATGGCCGTCGAGCCGCGCCTACCGCTACGCGGACGGTTCGCGACAGGACTTCGCCGGCGGCGCGATCTTCCAGGGGCCGACCGCCACGGTGGCGCTCGATAAGACGCGCACCGCCGACTACCTCGCCGCCGGCGGCCCCACAGCGCTCGGCTGGCCGACCGGCACCGCGCAGTCCACCGCCGGCGACGTCACCACACTCACCGGTGGTGTCCTGGTGCGGACGAGCACGGGGGTGGTGAAGGTCACCGGCGAGATCAACCGCGTCTACGCGAGCCTCGGCGGCCCCACCGGGGCGCTCGGCGCCCCGCGCGCGAATGAGGAGACCGAAGGTGCGGCGAAGCTGCAGCGTTTCGCGAGCGGCACGATCTACTCGACCTCGGCGGGGACATATGCCGTGACGGCGCTGTCCGCCGCGCTGACGGCGAACGGCGGCACGGCCGCGCTCGGGTACCCGTCAGCGGCGCAGGTCGGATCCGGCTCGTCGTTCTCACAGAACTTCAGCGGTGGCACGACGCTGACGACCGGCTCTGCCGGGTCGTTCCCGGTCGGCGGAGCCATCGGCCGCACTTACCGCGCCATGGGAGGGGCGACGAGCTACCTCGGAGCGGCCACCGGCCCCGAGCGCCGGGTCGCCGACGGGTACGTGCAGGACTTCGAGGGCGGGCAGATCATCTGCAGCCCGCTCGCGACGGTCGCGCTGCCGAAGGTCGTCGCCAAGGTCTACACCGGCCTGGGGGCGAACACGAGCCGCCTGGGCTGGCCGACCGCGGGCGCAGCCGCTGAGCCCGGCGGCTGGCGCCAGTCCTTCGCGGGCGGCGACATCTACGCGTCGTCCGACGGCGGCGCGGGAGGCGCGGTCGTCGGCACGACACTGCGGACGGCGCGCATCGCGGGCGGTCCGGCCGTGCTCGGCTACCCGACCGGGAACGAGACGGAGTCGGCGTCGGGGTGGAGCCAGACGTTCCAGAAGGGCGTCGTGTTCGTGCCGCGTTCGGGTCAGGCATCTGCGATCGTCGGCGACATCCTCAGCGCCTACCAGGCAGCGGGCGGCGCGTCCGTCCTCGGATTCGCCGTGACGCCGGCCGCGGTCAGCGTCGGCGGCGCGCTGGCGCAGCGCTTCGAGAGCGGCGTCATCTACCGCACGTCCACCGGCACGTTCGTGACGCGCGGCTACATCCGCACGCACTACGAGAAGCTGGGCGGCCCCGGCGGCGTGCTGGGCCTGCCCCGCGGCGACGAGTTCGCCACTGCCGGCGGCCACCGCCAGGACTTCGCCGGCGGATCGATCCTGGTCTCTTCCACCGGAGCGTTCGTCGCGCGCGGCGCGCTCGGAGCTGAGTACTTCCGCCGCGGTGGCGAGACCGGTCCGCTCGGCTGGCCGCTCGGCAACGAGGTCACCGGGAACGGCACGTGGTCGCAGCGCTTCCAGGGCGGCACGCTCGTGCTGTACTCGACGGGCCGCTACGAGGTCCGCTGAGTCGTCGGCACTCAGACCGCGTTGCTACGCTTTTCACACCATGTCTCGTGCTGCCGACCGCGTCCTCGTCATCGTCCCGGCATGGAACGAGGAGCGCAACGTCGGCACGACGGTCAAGGAGATCCTGGCGACCGGGCGCGACTACGACGTCGCCGTGATCGACGACGGCTCCACCGACGGCACAGCTGACACGGCGCGCGACGCGGGCGCGACGGTGCTGAGCCTGCCGTTCAACCTCGGCGTCGGCGGCGCGATGCGCACCGGGTTCACGTACGCGCAGCGCATGGGCTACCGACGTGCGATCCAGGTGGACGCCGACGGCCAGCACAACCCGAAGGACATCGAGCGCGTGCTGGAGGGTCTCGAGCGCGCCGACATCTCGATCGGCGCACGTTTCAGCGACGTCGGCGACTACGAGGTGAAGGGCCCCCGCAAGTGGGCGATGCGCTTCCTCGCCGCGGTCGTCTCCCGCGTCGCCAAGACCAAGCTCACCGACGTCACCAGCGGCTTCCGCGCCGCGGGACCGCGGGCGATCGCCCAGTACGTCCACTACTACCCCGCCGAGTACCTCGGCGACACCCTCGATTCCCTCGTCGCGGCATGTCACGCCGGCCTCGTGGTCACGCAGGTCCCCGTCGCGATGCGTCCGCGCCAGTTCGGCCGCCCCAGCCAGGGACCGATCGGATCGACCATCTATCTGCTGAGGTCGGTGTTCGCGCTGGGGCTGGCCATCATGCGCCGACCCCGCCGCGCGACGGAGGCCCCCGCATGATCGTCGTCTTCGGAATCGCCTTCGCCGTCGTCATCATCCTGATCGTCCTGTGGATGCTGCTGACGCGACGTCTGCGTGAGAAGTACGCGGTGCTGTGGCTCATCGTCGGCCTGGCGGTGCTGCTGCTGGGCGTCTTCCCCCAGCTGCTGCTGGGGCTCACCTCTGCGCTGGGCGTGCAGCTGCCGGTCAACCTCCTGTTCGCGATGGCCATCACACTCCTCCTCGGCGTCTCGCTGCACCTGTCATGGGAGCTGTCGCAGGCCGAGGACGAGAACCGCCGCAACGCCGAGGAAGTCGCGATCCTGCGCGCGCAGCTGGAGGCGCTGACCGCTCGCGTGGACGCGGCGGAGTCCGCGCCGCCGACGGAGGGCGATGACCGGCGCTGACGAGGCGGCACCGCGCGGAGGCCTCGCGTACGTCCTCGGCGCGACAGTCGTCGCGGGCGGCATCGGCTACGTGATCCAGGCGCTCGTCCCCGCCTTCACCTCCTCCACCGACTACCTCGCCTTCAGCATCTTCTGGTCGGCCGTGTATCTGTCGGCGACCGCGCTGTCCGGCATCCAGCAGGAGATCACGCGCGCCTCGACGTCGCAGCCGGATGCGTCGGGCTGGCGGTTCCTCGCCGGGTTCACGCTCGCGTGCGCCGGCATCGCGGCCGTGGTGATCGTCGCGACCGGCCCACTGTGGGCCGGGCGCGTCTTCGTCACCGACGCCGCCGCGCTCGTGGTCGCGCTGGCGGTCGCCGCCGTCGGCTACACGCTCGTCGCGGGCCTCAGCGGCGCGCTGTACGGCGTGCGCAACTGGCCCGGCGTCGCGGGCATGACCGTCGCGGACTCGGCACTGAGGCTCATCGCGATCGTCCTTGCGCTCGCGGCCGGCGCGGGAGTGGTCGGACTGGGCTGGGCGGTCGCCCTCCCGTTCCTCGTCGCGGTGATCCTCATGTGGGCGCTCACCGGCGCGGGCGTGCGGCGCAGACTCGCCCTCGACACGGGGTTCGCCGGTCTCGCACGGAACAGCGCGCGGACGGTGGCGGCCTCCGTCGCTTCGGGCCTGCTCATCTCCGGTCTGCCCTTCCTGCTGGGCTTGACCTCGAGCGCCCTCCCCTCATCCGTGCTCGCGTCGCTCATCCTCGTGCTGACCCTCACCCGCGCCCCGCTGGTGATCCCGCTGCTCGCGCTGCAGAGCTACCTCGTCGTGACCTTCCGCGACGCCGGCCGCGGCACGGGCCGGCGTGTGCTGCTGTGGGGCGGCGGCCTCGTCGCCGTCACCGCCGTCCTCGCCGCGGTGGCGACGTTCGTCGGTCCCTGGGTGGTCTCGCTGCTGTACGCGGACCGGTACGAGCTGCCCGCCTACGCGTACGCGGCGATCGTCGCCGGTGCGGGCCTGACGGGCCTGCTGTGCATCACGGGACCCGCTGTGCTCGCCGCGGGTCGCCACTCGCTCTACCTCGCGGGGTGGGCCGCCGCGTCCGTCGCGACGATCGCGTATCTGCTGATTCGGCCGGCGACGCTGCCCGACGTGCTCGCCGCGCTCGTCGTGGGGCCGATGGTGGGCGTCGTCGTGCACGCCGTCGGCTGGTCGGCTGGGCGGGGACGCGTCAGCGGCTGATCCCGAGCACGCGGTCGAAGACGGCGCGCGTCTCGCGCGCGGTGCGGTCCCACGTGAACTGGGCGGCGCGGGAGCGGCCGTCGGCGGCCATCCGGTCGCACAGTGCGGCATCCGTCGTCACCGCCTCGATCGCGCGCGCGACATCGCGGTCGTCGCGCGGGTCGAAGTACAGCGCGGCCCCGCCTCCGACGAAGCGGTGCACGTCGATGTCGCTCAAGAGCACCGGGATCCCCGCCCCCATCGCCTCCAGTGTCGGCAGCGAGAACCCCTCGGCCAGCGAGGGGATGGCCAGGGCGGTGGCCGTGGAGTAGAGCTCGCGCATCTCGTCGTCGTCGACCCAGCCGCGCAGCCGCACCCATGCCTGCATGCCGGTCTCGTCGACGACCTCCTGCAGGGGGTCCTCGCCCCGCCCGCCGGTGATGACGATCACCGGGCGTCGGTCCTCGGGGATGTGCGCCAGGGCGCGGATGAGCGCACCCCAGTTCTTGTGCGGGCGCCGGTTGCCGGTCGCGAGGATGAACGGTCCGTCGGAGCCGGCGCGCGTGCGGTCGACGGCGAGCGGCGCGGTGCCGGCCAGCGGGATCACGTCGAGCTGATCGCGCGGGAAGCCCAGGTACTTCACGATCTCGTCGGCGGAGGTCGGGCTGATCGTCACGATGCGGGCCGCGTTGGCCGCGGCGGCCTTCTCCATCCACTTGACCGGCGCGGTGTACAGCGGGGTCGACATGTACTCCGGGTGGCTCCAGTAGAGCATGTCGTGCATCGTGACGACGGTCGGCATCGCGCTGCGGCGCGGGCCGAGCGTCGCCGGCGCATGGATGAGGTCGGCACCTTCACGGCGCGCGGCGCGCGCCACCTGGGTCAGCTCGCCCCACGCCCAGTGGAATCGGTTCTCGCCGCTGATGCCCGACTCGATCAGCCGGCCCGGGAACCAGCTGGTGTCGAGACGCGCGCCCTCGCGGCTGATGTAGCCGACGTACTCGTATCCGTCGTCCAGGGCGCCGAGCGCGCGGTACAGCTCGCGCGTGTACGTCTCCATTCCGCCCTTGGTCCCGGAGTAGGACAGCAGATCGACGAGGACGCGTGGCATCGGAGGTGCTCCAGTCTGGTTCGTGGTTCAGGCGCGCTGGATGTCGCCGGGAACAGCCGCCTCGGGCGGCCGCAGGCGGCCGCCGGACGGACGCGCCCAGAGCATCGCCCTGCGCTCGATTCCGATCCAGCTCAGCCACGCCAGGGTGAACGTGACGACGACGGTGATGGCGATGTACAGCGGGAGGCCGAACGCGGCGCCCCCGACCAGGACGGTGAGCTGCTGCACGGGCCAGGCGTAGATGTAGAAGCCGTAGCTGACGTCGTTCCTCGCGATCCAGCGCGGCTGCGGGACGACAGAGGACAGCCACAGCAGACCGTAGGCGAGGAACGGCGCCGAGGCCTGGCCGCCCCAGCGCGGCACTGCGGCGATGAGCGCGACGGCGACGACCAGCGAGGCGATGCCCAGCCAGCGGTTGACGCCGGCGCGCTCGACGATGAAGAAGACGAACGCGCCGCCGAGGAAGAACGGGGCCAGCTTGGCCAGCAGCAGGAAGCTCGAGTCCAGGCCCCAGCGCTCGGCGAAGCCGATCCCGATCCATACGGCGAGGCTGATCAGGTACGCGATCGCCGCGCCCCACGGCCCGCGCCGGAATGCCGCGATGCCTCCGAGGACCCACACCAGGATGTAGCAGACGAACTCGTAGAACAGCGTCCACAGCGACCCGTTCCAGGCGCCGGGGTAGGGCACCGACGAGAGGGTGGTGCCGATCGAGTAGTGCTCGATGTACAGGGTGATGTTGCCCCAGATGTATTCGAGCGGCGTGACCGGCGTGCTGAGGAACCCGGCCAGGGTGCCGTGCTCGATGAGGGCTGCGATCGGCGCGAAGACGAACGCGATCACGACGAGGCACACGAGGAAGGCCGGGAAGATGCGCGCGATGCGGTGCAGCAGGTAGTCGCCCGGTCCGGTGCGCAGCCGGCTGCGCGTGATGAGGAACCCCGACAGCACGAAGAACCCCGCGACCGCCCAGCCCCCCAAGTTCTCTCCCTGGATGTGCGGCCCCTCCCCCGCGCCCGAGATGTAGAACGCGTGCGCGAAGAGGACCGTCGCCGCCAGGATGAGCCGGAAGAGGTTGAGGCTGTTGGCGCGATACGGGTACGGGGCGCCGGCGAAGACCTCGCGAGCGCTCACTTCAGAAGTCTTCTCGCTGCCATCTCGTCGAGGGAGCGCTGGTACGAGTCCCCCTCGACGGGCTCGGTGAGCACCCACTCGGCGAACCGGGCCACGCCGTCGCGGAACGCGACCGCGGGCTGGAAGCCGAGGATCTCGCGCAGGCGCGTGGTGTCGGCGATGTTGTGCCGGATGTCGCCGAGGCGGTAGTTGCCGGTCACGGTCGCCGGCACGCGTGCGCCGAACGCCTCGAACAGGGCCTCGACGACCTCGTTCACGGTGGTGGCGACGCCGGAGCCGACGTTGAACACGCCGCCGGCAGCCTCGGGCAGAGTCGACGCCCGGAAGGTGGCCTCGACGACGTCGTCGATGTAGACGAAGTCGCGGCTCTCGAGTCCGTCCTCGAAGATGTTGATCGGCTTGCCCTGGCGGATGAGAGTCGAGAAGATCGACAGGATGCCGGTGTACGGATTCTTCAGCGACTGCCCGGGACCGTACACGTTCTGATACCGCAGCGACACCGGCTCGACGCCGATGGTGGGCGCGACGGTCATGATGAGCGACTCCTGCATCTGCTTGGTGATGCCGTAGACGCTCGACGGGTGCAGCTTGGCGGACTCGTCGGTGGGGACGACGGTGAGCGGCCCCTCCCCCGCCATGTGCACGTCGAAGTCGCCGGCCGCCATGTCGGCGTCGGCGCGGTGCGACGGGTACACGATGCGACCGTCCTCGGTGCGGTACGCGCCCTCGCCGTAGATCGATCGCGACGAGGCGATCACGAGGCGGCGGACGGCGTGCTCCTCGTTGGTGAGGATGTCGAGCAGCTTCGATGTGCCGCCGACGTTGGTCTCGACGTACCGGTCGATCTCATACATCGACTGACCGGTGCCGGTCTCGGCGGCCAGGTGCACCACGATCGACGCGCCCGCGAGCGCGCGGCGCAGATCGTCGCTGGAGGTGACCGTGCCCTGCTGCACCTCGGCGATGCCGTCGAGCGAGCGCAGCAGCGCCGATGTGGATGCGGGGTCGTCGCCGTGCACCTGCGGGATCAGCGCGTCGAGGACGGTGACGGTGTGTCCGGCGTCGACGAAGCGCCGAGCGAGCCGGGATCCGATGAATCCGGCGCCGCCGGTGATGAGCACATGTTCGGACATGCGGGGTCTCCTGGAGTGCGGTCGCGACGACGCGCGGGTCAGAACGCGAAGATGTGCGCGAGTGTCGATTGTATCCCTGCGGGTGTTCCGCGCCGCAGGACGCCGGGAAGCTCGGCGATCCCGTGCAGACGCGACATGAGCCGCACGCGCGCGGTGCGTGCGGTGGCGCGCCACCCCTTCTCCTCCGCGAGGCGGCGGGCCGTCGCGTAGTAGGCGCGCTCGTCACGGAACCGGCGCCCGTCGAGCAGGGTCTTCTGGGACGCGCTGCCGCTGTGCCGGCGATAGGAGAACGCCTTCTCCGGCGCGTACGCCAGCGTGCCGCCGTCGAAGGCGATGTCCATCAGCAGCGCGAGGTCCTGGATGATGGGCAGCCCGTCGCGGAAGTCGATGCGCCGCATCGTCTCGGTCCGGAACGTGAGCGAAGGCCAGTACAGCCAGTCGCCGCGGATGAGGCTCGTCGCCATCCGTTCGCCGGTCAGCACCGCGATGCCCGTCCCCTTGGGCGCGAGGAGTCCCTGCTTCACGCGGTCGACGAGCGGGCGCACGATGCGGCCGTTCTCGTCGATGACGTCGACGCCGGGCTGGATCACATCGGCGAACGGAACCGCCGCGATCGCACGGCGGATGACCTCGAGATACCCCGGATGCAGCAGGTCGTCGCATCCGAGGATCGTGACGTACTCCGACGTCGCCCGTCGGATCGCCTCTCGGTAGTTCTCGGTGATGCCGAGGTTCGCCTCGTTGCGGACGTACGTGACGCGAGGATCCTCGAGCCGCGCGAAGTGCTCGGCCACCGATGGGTCCGGGTAGCAGTCGTCGATGACGGTGAGCCGCCAGTCCGGGTCGCGCTGGGCGAGCACGGAGTCGACGGTGGCGTAGAGCAGCTCGGGCTCTCCCCAGAACGGAACGATGATGTCGTGATGTGTGGTCATGAGCCCAGTCCGCAGGAGGTGATCCGGTAGAGGCGGGCTTCGCCCTCCTCGGCGACGAGCTCGACGAACGGCGAGCCGTCGAGGTCCTCGAGGCCCGAGTAGTCGGCGTCGTTGTCCATGAAGTCCCCGTCCGCGCTGAAGTCGAGGATGTAGCGCACGCCGGTCGTCTCCAGCGCCCGGCACACACGCGGGGAGTCGCCGTCCTCAGCGAAGGACGTGTCGAGCAGCGCGGCGTCGGAGGTGACGTCCATGAGCAGATGGGGGGCGAGCACGCGGCGACCGCTCAGCCCGTAGGCGAAGGACGCACCCGTGTACGGGTCACCGGCGATCACGGCGTCCTCGGGCACGAGGTCTGGGAGGCGCTGGATGAGCGCGTACTCGTCGGGGGTGAGGATCGGCCCGTCCGCGCGCAGCTTGTGGGTGTACTCGATGTCCGCCGCGGCCTGGCGCACCGCCGCGCCCTGCGAGAGGAAGGCGAGAAGCACCGTGAATACGGCGATGACGGCGACCGGGCGACGCAGCGCCCACCCGCGCAGTGTGCGGGAGCGACGCAGGATCCACCGGGCGAGTGCGACGGCCCCGAGTGCGGCGAGCGGGATGATCGCGACCGCCCAGATCGACGCCAGGCGCGGGGCGTTGTTGTACCAGGGTCCGGTGAGCCAGAGCCGCACCGACTCCCACGGCGCGCCGGCCACCACCGCATAGAGCACGCCGCCGACGACGGCCATGCCGAGCGCGATCCACCGCTCCCGGTTCGGGCGGCGGACCGCGGAGTACGCCCCGATCGCCATGAGAACGGCGACGACCGTCGCGACCGGGTAGTGATAGACCCCGGCGGCGACGACCTCGCCGATCGCCTGCGGAAGGCTCTCGATCGGCGGCCAGTAGATCTGGTCGGCCGGCGGGCGGATGACTCGCAGGATGCCGAGCCCGACGATGAGGTAGGCGACGAGCCCTGCTGTCCAGGCCACGCGCGGAGCGGTCGCACGTGCGCGAGCCACGCGGTCGACGACGAGGGCGACGACAGCGGGGAGACTGAGCGCGAGCAGCGCAAGCAGGGCGCCCGGGTGCCCGATCGCGACCCCCGGCACGGCCAGGATCAGGAGGAGCACGGCGTCCTGGCGGCGGGCAACGCGCCCGGGCCGCAGCGCGCGGATCGCCGCAGACAGGGCGACGGGAAGGCAGGCCAGGCCGATGAACAGCGGGTACAGCACCCCGTAGTGAAGCGGCAGGTACGGGAACGCCGGGAGCGCCGCCGCGACGACGCCGGCAGCCACTGCCGCCACTCGGTTCGATCCGAGGACGGCGCGCGCCAGCAGCACCGCGCCCAGCGGCCAGACGAGCGCCCCGACCACGAAGATCGCGGCATTCGTGGCGGCTGCGACCGAGGCGCCGCTCAGCATGACGATGAGGGAGACCACCGCGTGCCACGCGGACGGGTAGAACGGCAGCCCGCCCTCCGACGTCATCGTGCCCACCCACAGCGCGGAGGCGTTGCCGGTGTCGAGGACGTAGCGGACTGCGTTCAGGTGGAAGAAGTTGTCGTAGCGCTGGGCGAAGTACTCGGGCGCGCCGATGCTGCGCACGAGAACGAATGAGATCAGCACCGCCGGCACCGCCACCGCCATCACGGTGATCCAGCGGCGGGGTGCGGGCAGGCGCGGAACGGTGACCGGAGCGCCGGCCCAGCGAGCCCACGCGTACGCGGCCACGGCGGCGACGACCGTGAGCGCCAGGACGGGGACGATGCTCCATGGGACGCCCACGAGCGGCGCGCCGACTGCCGCCACGGCGATGAGCGACACCGAGAGGGCGGGCGCGGCGGCCCACAGCCGCAGTCCCCGCATGCGCAGCAGCGCGGCCACCACCAGGCCGGGGACGAAGAGGATCAGGACCCCGACCGCGAGTGTCGGCAGGAAGGCGAGCCAGGTCAACGCGACCCCGCCTTGCGCTCAGGGCCGCGCACGGTCGACGTCATCGGGCGACCTGCTCGGGGTACTCGATCCTAGGATCGAATCCGATGCCGGCGAGCCAGCGGCCGAGCAGGCGCGACCGCAGGCGCAGCGGCACGCGGCCACGGTGCAGGCTCACGAACAGACGGGCGCCGAACTCGAGGTAGTACAGCAGGCCGCGGTGGTGGAGCTGGTAGGACGCCTCATTGCGCACGCCGTACGCGAACTTCCACAGGCTCTTGGCGTCGACCATCGCGAAGTTCACACCCCTGTTGTCGCCCATGTCGTGGATGACGACGCTGTCGAGCACCTGCACGCCCGGGCACACGCGGGTGAGGCGCAGCGTGTACTCGCGGTCGTCGAACCAGATGAAGTAGTCGCGGTACGGCAGTCCGTAGCGGGCGATCGCCCAGCGCGGGACGAGCACCGAGACGAACGAGCACGCCGTCACCATGACGTTGCGCTGGCCTTTCACCAGCAGGCGCCCCCAGTCCCACGTCGGGACGGGGTTGTTCATCTCGCAGATGTTCCCGTCGGTGAACTCCACGACCGAGCAGGCGAACGGCACGTCAGGGCCGAGCTCGGCCACCGCGGCGTCGAAGCCCGACACGAGGGCCTCGAGCGCACCCGGCTGCGGATAGCAGTCGTCGTCCATGATCCAGACGTGGTCCGCCCCGGACTGGTAGCCGCGCAGCATCCCCTCGGCGAAGCCGCCCGCACCTCCGCTGTTGACGGACATCGACACGACTTCGAGCGGCACCGACGTCTCGAGCGAGGCGAGCCAGGCCCCGGTGCCGTCGGTGGACGCGTTGTCCACGACGATGAGCTGTGCGACCGGAGTCGTCTGCGCCTCGATCGAAGCGATCACGGTATTCAGCTTCTCGAGTCGGTTGAAGGTCACCACGACCGCTGCGACTGTCACCACGTGCTGATCTCCTTCGCGAACCAGTCACTCGCCGGCTCGTGTGCTCTGAGCCGCCGCTCGGCGGCGTACTCGGTCTCCCACAGCTTCCGCCGTCCAGCCTCGTCCCCCGCCAGGGCGGCGACGCGGCGGGCTCCCTCGCGAACGGCGAGATGCACGTTGCGCGGAATCAGAGCGGACGGGGGGACGATGTCGGACTGCGCGCCCACATCCGTGGACACGACGGGGACCCCGTGGGCGAGCGCCTCGAACGTGGTCAGCGTCAGGCCCTCGTTGTGCGAGGTGACCACCAGCAGGTGGGCTTCATCAAGCGTGACGGTGACCGGCACGGAGGAGTCGCGACGCACGACGTCGGCGAGCCCGTAGGCGCGGAGCAGGTCGTCGACCCAGCCGGCCATCTCGCCGTCGCCGTGCATGATGAAGCGCAGGTCTCGGTGTCCCTGCCGGCGCAGTCGGTGCGCGATAGCGACGAACACCTCAGGCGCCTTCTGGCGGGCCATGCGACCGATGAAGGCGACGGTGAACGGCTGGGCCGGCTCGCGCTCACGGAACGCCGCCTCCTTCTGCCCCACCGTGAGACCGATGAGGGGCGCCATGACGACTCGCGCGGGGTCGACGCGCTGCGTGTCGACCATCCAGCGCTCGAGGGCGGGGGAGATGACGTGGTGGCGGGTCACGACCTCGCTCACGCGCACGCTGCTGAGCGGGTACCCGCCTCCGCGGTACTCCACGATGTGCGTCGAGTCGACGATCGGGATGTCGGGGCGCGACCGGGCGATCCAGTGCAGCCGGTCGTAGAGCCACTGGTTGTGATGGACGACGACGCCGCGCACGTCGAACGTCCGCAGCAGCCCCCGCAGGAGCTCCTCGACGCCTGGCGTCTGGGACTTCGACGTGGCCTCGGAGAACGGGATGACAAGCGCGTCGTCGAGCTCAGTGCGCTGGATCCACGGCTGGTGCGAGTCGCGGTTCGTCAGGACGATCGGCAGGAATCCGGCTTCGCGCACGAGGCGCACGGTCTCGAACGCCCAGCGCTCGGCACCGCCGAGCTCGAACCAGTGGAGGCCCAGGATCACCGCGGGCTGCGCCGCTGCGGGATGCCCGACCGTGACGATCTGCGAGTCTTCGTGCGCACCGCCGGGCCGGAACTCCGCGTCGTAGTCGCGGCGGGTCGCCGGGCGGACGAGCGCGGGCCGGTGACGGAGGAGCTCGACGTCGCGCATCTCGTCGTACAGCAGCGGCGTGTGGGCGCGGATGCCGCGCAGCACGCGTCTCACCGGACTGGGCGAGATGTCGCGCGGCGGGTCGAAGTCGAGGACGTCGTCGCGCGAGATGTGGATGTGCCGGGACGGGCGCGAGATCAGCGCCTGCGCGGTGCTTTCGGCGGGGATCGTCTCGCGGTCCTCGGGCGGCACGAGACTGCGCATGCGCAGCGTGTACTCACGGGACCGGAAGCTGCGGGACAGCCCGGTGAACGTGGTGTCGTCCGTCGTGCGAGGCAGCGCCTCCCAGCCGCCGCCGTACTCGTGGACCGCGAGCTCACGCCCCGGCGCCATCAGGGCGTGGAAGTTCAGGGCACCCACGAGGAGGCGCCGCTCCCGGAGGCTGAGGCCCTCGGGGAGCGCGTCCGACTGCGTCAGCTGGAAGAGGGCTGGCTGGCCGAGCACTCGATCAAGTGTCACTGTCTGGCGGTCTCTCGTCTCTCAGTCCGTCGCGGCGCGGATCACGCGGTGCGTGCGGCGCGGGG
>Ga0182741_1002195_pt1 | contig 23356 bp, 25 predicted proteins | sample eDN5th37CBELigOP_FD_128874 | JGI IMG/M metagenome (GOLD analysis project Ga0182741, IMG submission 128874) | Enriched Organic Plus compost microbial communities from Emeryville, California, USA - eDNA 5th pass 37_C BE-Lig OP (version 2) (version 2) ... | reverse complement strand
TGTTCCGCCTTTCTGCTCCGGCCGGGTGCTAGGCGGGAATCGGCCCCATATCAAGACGGCGCCGGCACCGGAAGAACAGATCCGCCCGCCACCGCCGCCAGCCAGGCCCGCGAAAACCGCCCCCCAAAAAACCGGGAGCCGGGGGCCGAGACGTCGCGTGAGCGGCGCATCTTCGCGCATCCAGCGGTTGCCTTGCGTGCCGGCTCTGCCTAGCCTCGGCCCGGACCACGAGGAAAACGGAGACATGCCATGAGACTCAGGACAATCGTCGCAGCCTTCGCCATCGCCGCCTTCGGCCAGGCCGCGGCGGCGCAGGAGATGTCGTTCTTCCGCATCGGCACCGGCGGCACGGCGGGCACCTATTACCCGATCGGCGGGCTGATCGCGAATGCGATCTCGAACCCGCCCGGCTCGCGCGCCTGCGAGGATGGCGGCTCCTGCGGGGTGCCGGGGCTGGTGGCGACGGCAGTGGCCTCGAACGGCTCGGTCGGCAACGTGAACGCCATCAACGGCGGCGCGATGGAGGCGGGCTTCAGCCAGTCCGACGTCGCCTATTGGGCGCAGACCGGCACCGGGCTGTGGGAAGGCCAGCCGGCGGTCGAGAAACTGCGGCTGATCGCCAACCTCTATCCCGAAAGCATCCACCTGGTCGCGCGGGCCGATGCCGGCATCGCCTCGGTCGCCGACCTCAAGGGCAAGCGGGTGTCGCTGGACGAGCCGGGCTCGGGCACGCTGGTCGATGCCAAGATCATCCTCGAGGCCTTCGGCCTGTCGGAATCCGACATCCGGCCCGAATATCTCAAGCCCGACCAGGCGGCCGACCGGATGCGCGACGGCGCCATGGATGCCTTCTTCTTCGTCGGCGGCTATCCGGCCGGCGCCATCGCCGAGCTGGCCAGCCAGCATGACGTGGTGCTGGTGCCGATCACCGGCGCCGAGGTCGACAAGCTGCGCGAAACCTACACCTTCTTCGCCGCCGATACCGTGCCGGCCGGCACCTACGAAGGCCAGGATGCCGATGTCGCCACGATCTCGGTCGGGGCGCAGCTGGTGACCAGCGCCGACCAGCCCGAGGAGCTGATCCACGGCATCACCCAGGCGCTTTACAACGAGAATACGCAAAAGCTGTTCGCCGCCGGCCATGCCAAGGGCAAGCTGATCACGCTGGACAATGCGACCGAGGGCGCGGGCATCCCCTTCCATCCGGGCGCCGAGCGTTTCTACAAGGAGGCCGGCAAGCTCGAATGAGCCTGGCCGCAAGCTGACGAAAGGACGCGGCCGGCCCCCCGGTCCGCGTCCTTTGCCCCTGAACCGAACGGCAGGAAAACCGCATGACCGAGCCAACCCGCCCGCTTACCGACGACGAGCTTCGCGCCCTGGAAGAGGAATACGATCCCGAGGCGCGTTTCCGCACCGTGACGCGCCCCATCGCCGTGCTGTCGGGGATCGTCCTGTTCCTGCTTGCGGCCTATCACTATTATACGGCCGGCTTCGGCATCCCGCGCGCGACCACGCATCGCGGGCTGCACATGGGCGTGTCGCTGTTCATCGTCTATCTCAGCTTCTCGTTCCTGGCGCGCAACCGCCACAGGACCGACGGCTTCGCCATCCTCGGCGTGCCGGTGACGGACTGGCTCTTGGCCATCGGCGGCGCGGTCAGCGCCTTCTACGTGCCGTGGATCTATGCCCAGCTGCAATTCCGCGTCGGCAACCCGCTGGCGATCGACATCGCCATGGGCACGGTGCTGCTGATCGTGCTGATGGAGGCGGTGCGCCGCTCGATGGGCTGGCCGCTGCCGGTCATCGCGGCGCTGTTCATCGCCTATGCCTATTTCGGCAAGTCGATGCCGGGCATCCTGGTGCATCCCGGAGCGGACTGGGCCAATATCGTCAACCATCTCTACCTGACCTCGCAGGGCATCTACGGCACCGCGCTGGGGGTGATCGCCACCTATGTGTTCCATTTCGTGCTGTTCGGGGTGATGGCGCAGAAGATCGGCCTGGGGCAGCTGTTCATCGACCTGGCCACCGCGCTGACCGGCCGCTTCGCCGGCGGGCCGGCCAAGGTCTCGGTGGTGTCCTCGGCCATGCTGGGCACGATCTCGGGCTCGTCGATCGCCAATACCGTGACCACCGGGGCGCTGACCATCCCGGCGATGATCAAGATCGGCTTCAAGCGCCATTTCGCCGCCGCGGTCGAGGCCGCCTCCTCGACCGGCGGGCAGATCACGCCGCCGGTGATGGGCGCCGTCGCCTTCCTGATGGTCGAATACCTGGGCATCCCCCTGCGCACCATCCTGATCGCCGCCGTGGTGCCCGCCTTCATGCATTTCTTCGGCGTGCTGGTCCAGGTCCACCTGGAAGCCAAGCGGCTGGGCATCCGCGGCCTGCGCGCCGAGGAGCTGCCCAAGGCCGGCAAGGTGCTGCGCGAGGGCTGGCTGTCGGTCTTTCCGCTGGTCCTGCTGGTCTGGATGCTGATGTCGGGCCGCACGCCCTTCCTGTCGGCCTTCTGGGCGATCACCGCCTGCATGGCGGTTTATCTGATCCAGCGGGTGATGGCGTCGGGCGCCATCGAGGGCGTCAAGGAAACCGCCGCCGGCATCTATGAGGGCTTCGTCGCCGGCGCCCGGCAATCGCTGGCCGTGACCGCGGCCGCGGCGCTGGTCGGGGTGGTGATCGGCGTCGTGACCCTGACCGGCGTCGGCTTCAAGATCGCCTTCATGGTCACCAGCGTGGCGCAGGACTGGGCCACCTCCTTCCATGGCCTGCTGGCGGTGCTGCCCTTCGAGCTGCTCAGCATCCAGACGCTGACGCTGCTGTTCACGCTGCTGATGACCGCGGTGGTCTGCGTGCTGATGGGCTGCGGCGTGCCGACGACGGCGAATTACATCATCATGGTCGCCGTCGCCGCGCCGGTGCTGGGCATGATGAATATCGAGCCGCTGGTGGCGCATTTCTTCGTGTTCTATTTCGGCGTGCTGGCCGACGTGACCCCGCCGGTGGCACTGGCCGCCTATGCCGGGGCCGGGATCGCCGGGGCCAACGGCTTCAAGGCCGGCAACACCGCCTTCCGGCTGTCCATGGGCAAGGCGATGGTGCCTTTCGTCTTCGTCTTCTCGCCCTCGCTCTTGCTGGTCACGCAATCCTTCACCCTGCCCGATTTCCTGCTGGCCTTTTCGGGCGCCGTGCTGGGCATCATCGCGTTGTCGGCCGCGATCACCAACTGGATGCTGGGGCCCTTGCTGCTGGTCGAGCGGATGCTGCTGCCCGCCGCGGCACTGATGATGATCGCACCCGAAATCGTTTCCACCGCCATCGGCGCCGCGATCCTCGGCATGGTGCTGCTGCGGCAGTATCTCGCCGGGCGCTCCGGCCCCAGCCCGGAACCGGCCGGGTAAGTGGCGCAATAGGCCGCGGGGCACCCCGATCCGCCGCAAGGCACCAGGGCCGGCATGGACGGTCTGCCGGTCCTGGTCGCCGCCGCGCCGCTGTCCCCAGATCAGGCAGGGCATTTCCAGCGGGCGCCTTGCGGCGCCTGCTGACAAGCACGCCGAGCCTAGGTCGATCCCAGATGACGCAACCCGTGCGTCACATCCGCACGGACGGCAAGCCGCAGCCCCGGCTCGTCCCCGGCCCGCAGCGAGGCCAGGATCATGCGGTGATGGCGCGGCGGCTCATTGCGCTTCATCCGGCCGTAAAGCGCCCGCATGGTCGGGCCAAGCTGCAACCAGACCGTCTCGACGATGGCCAGCATCGCCGGGGCCTGGGCGCGCAGGTAAAGCAGGCGGTGGAACTCCAGGTTGGTGCGGATGTAGCCCACGGCATCGTGACGCTCGGCCGCCTCGCCGATGGCGGCGTTGATGACGGCCATGCGCTCGATCAGGGCCTGGTGGGCGCGCGGCAGGGCGCGGGCGGCCAGCTCCGGCTCGATCAGCCCGCGCAGCGCGGCAAGCTCCTCGATCCGCTCGACCGACAGTTCCGGCGTCGCGATCCGCCCCGAGGAGGACAGCGACAGCGCCCCCTCGGCCACCAGCCGCCGCACCGCCTCGCGCGCCGGGGTCATCGAGACGCGATGCTCGGCGGCGATGCCGCGCAGGGTCAGCGGCAGGCCCGGCGGCAATTCGCCCAGCATGATGCGCTGGCGCAGGTTGCGATAAAGCCGCTCATGGGCCGAACTTTCCGAGGTTCGCGAAGCTGTCATGCGCCATCTGTGATCACAAATCCGGGCGCCGTCAAGCCGCCCCGATCAGGGACGAAAGCGCCATGCCAGCAGTTCATGCCCGTGCCGGCGCAGCCAGTCGCGATGGCGCGCATAATCGGGCATCAGCCGGCCGGTCGCGGCCCAGAAGGCGGGCGAATGGTCCATGTGCAGCAGATGGGCCACCTCATGCGCGGCGACATAGTCCAGCACCTCGGGCGGCGCCATGGCCAGCCGCCAGGAAAACATCAGCCGCCCGTCATGGGTACAGCTGCCCCAGCGCGAGCGCGTATCGCGCAGCGCCAGCGCCCGGAAGCCGCGCCCCAGGGCCGCGGCATGGCGGTCGCAGGCCGCGATCAGCCGCGCCTGGGCTAGCTGCTTCAGCCAGACCTCGACCAGCACGCCCGCGGGGCGACGCTGCGGCACGAGCAACAGCGCGTCCGACAGCTCGACCCGGCGCCCGTCATGGGGCACGATCCGGCGCGGGCGCCCCTCGACCGGCAGCAGGGCGCCATGTTCCACGGCGCAAAGCGGCCGCATCCCGGCGCGGGTCTGGCGCAGCCATTCGGTCCGCGATTCGGCAAAGGCGCGGCCGTCCGACAGGCTGGCGCGGCTGGGCAGGGTCAGCACCACCTCGCCCCCCGCGCGCACCACGCGCAGGGTCATGCGCCGCGCCCTGGCCGAGCGCCGCAGCGTCACCGGGATGTCGCCACCGACCAGAATCCTGTCCATCCGTTCCCCCATCTTGCGAAGGGCCGTGCCTCTGCCCATCTTTCCCCCGCACCACCGGCCGCCCGCAAGGGGGAAAAGGCTTTGACAGCCTGCCCCGGCTGTGGCAGGGGACAGCGGATTTAGCTGAACGCGGCAGAAAGAGAACACCATGCCCAAAGAGGAATGGGGCACGAAACGCCTTTGCCCCCATTGCGCGACGCGCTTTTACGACCTGATGAACGATCCGATGACCTGCCCGGCCTGCGGCGCGGAATTTACCGTGGAAAGCCTGACCAACGGCCGCTCGCGCTCGCTGATCTCGGAAAAGACCGCTTCGCGTGACACGGACCAGACAGATCTGGCCGATGACGAGGATCTGGACGATGACGCCGATACCGGCGATCTGGACGACGATCTGCTGGACGATGACGATGACGGCGACATGTCGCTGGACGACATCGCCGACGTGCCGGACAATGACGACGAATAACCCCCTTTCCTGACCAACCCAGGCCCCGGAGCGCGACCGCGCCGCCGGGGCCTTTTTTTCATGGCAAGGACGATGCGGACCATCGACAGACAGGCCATGCGCGCCATCCTGCTGACCCCGCAGGACCGGGTGTTGCTGATGCGGGTCGATTACGGTGGCGGCGACTGGTGGATCACCCCCGGCGGCGGCGCGGAACCGGGCGAGACGCCGGAACAGACCCTGCGCCGCGAACTGGCCGAGGAACTGGGATTCGCCCTGCCCGCCCTGGGCCCGCTGGTCTGGCGCCGCCGCGTGGCGATGACGCTGCACCAGCGGCGCTGGCGGCAAGCCGAGGATTATTTCCTGATCGAGACCGCCGCTTTCACCCCGGCGGTCCAGGACGCCCCCGAGGCCGGCACCATCCGCGAATTTCGCTGGTGGAGCCTTGACGAGATGCGCCACACATCCGAGCGGCTGGCCCCGGTCGGGCTTGCGCGCATCGTGCTGGACTATCGCGCAAGCGGGCCGCCCGGCAGCCCGCCCGACATCGAAATCATCGAGGACTGACGGCTAAACTGCATAGGCATCGTCGAAAAATGCCAGTTCCAGCGTGACCGCGCGGCGGAAGAAATCCCGCGCCTGCTCTGCGGCCTCGGGTCCGGCGCGGTCGAACTCATCCCGCAGGAAGCCCACGAAATCGCGAAAGAACGGGTTGTCGTGCAGCGTGATCCAATCGGCGTGGACGAAATTCTCGGGCAGCGGCTTAGGCGCGCGCATGGCCCAGTCGAGATAAAGCCCCTCGGCCACGTTCAGCACCGCCAGCACGGCGGGATAGGCACGCGTCGCCGCCGCCTCGCGCATCAGCGCCTGGAATCCCGCCATGGGCGCGCTGTCGGGAATGGCGGCACGGTCCGCCTCGCCCACGCCGAGCGCGGCGAAGGCGCGCAGGAAATAGTCGTTCTCCTCGCCCGAGACCATGCCGGCGAAGCGCCCGAAGCGCAGCCGCGATTCGAAGCGGTCGGCCGAGGCGATGGCCGCGCCCAGAAGCGTCAGGAAGGCGTCGAGGAAACGGTGGTCCTGCACCAGGTAGCGCGCCATCACCGCATCCGCGATGCTGCCGTCGCACAGTTCGCGCACGAAGCGGTGGCCGACGGCGGCGGACCATTCCGTCGCACATTCCCGGCGCAGGGTTTCGAAGAAGCTTTCGGTCATCATGCCCTCATGGCTGGGGCAAGGCCGTCGCTGCGGGCGGCCTTGCGGGTAAGGCCGGCAAAAGGCAGGTCGATCATTCCCATTCCTCCGCCGGCATGATCCGGGTCAGGTTCGAAGGGTCACCGCGCCGCCCGTCGCCAGGTTGCGTAAGGCCAGCGGTTTCTCAGCCCCTTGCCGGGGCTCCCCTTGGTGGCGCCAGACTAGCGCGGAGGGCGGCGGCTGTCACCTCCCGCAGGGCGCGGCGGGCATCGTTCCGCCCACAGAATCGTGAGCCGCGAAATGCGTGGCTGGCCGGGCCCGAGGCGGCATTCCAGCTTGCAGCCGGGGGCCAGATGTTATCTCGTTACGGCAGGGCGGGCACTACCCCGTCCCCTGCCAGGATCGGGACCATGACGACAGGCGAAATGCCGAAACCCACGACCGCGACAGAGCTGAACGATCCCGCCGCACCGCGGCAGAGCCCGAAACAGGTCGGGCTGCGGCTGCACCGGCCTCCCCTGCTGACCAATATCTCGGCCGCGCGCTGGCTGCTGCTGGCCATCGTGGCGGCCTCGATCTATTTCTTCCACGGCTTCCTGGTGCCGGTGCTGGCGGCCATGGTGATCGCGCTGGCCAGCTGGCCCCTGCGCGAACGCGCGGCCTATCAGCTGAACCTGGGCCGCACCGGCGCGGCGACGCTGCTGGTGCTGGTGTTGGTCTGCTTCCTGCTGATCCCCATCGCCATGGCACTGATCTATGCCTTCCGCGAACTGCGCGACTGGATCAACTGGGCCATCCTGATCAACAGCTCGGGCGCGCCGACGCCGGGCTGGATGGTCGAACTGCCGCAGGTCGGCGACTGGCTGGACGAGAACTGGCAGACCTATATCGGCCGACCCGGCGGCATCAGCGAGATCGTGCAGCTGGTCAGCGGCTCGAATATCGGCGCGATCTATCGCGGCGCGGTGACGGCGGGAACGCTGGCCTTCCACCTGGCGCTGACCCTGCTGTTCATGCTGATCACGCTGTTCGTGCTGTATCGCGACGGCGACAAGATCGTGGCGCAGATCGACCAGGTCGGCCGCCGCATCCTGCCCGACCGCTGGAGCCGGCTGTCGCGCGTCGTGCCCGCCACCATCAGCTCGACCGTGACCGGCATGACGCTGATCGCCATCGGCGAGGGGGTGATCCTGGGCGTCGCCTATTGGCTGGCCGGCGTGCCCTCGCCGGTGACCTTCGGGGTCATCACCGGCTTCATGGCGCTGATCCCCGGCGGGGCGCCGCTGTCCTTCACCCTGGTCTCGGCCTATCTGGTGGCCAGCGGCTCGCCCGTCGAGGGGGCGGCGCTGTTCATCTGGGGCACCTGCGAGCTGTTCGTGGTGGACAAGACCATCCGCCCGGTCCTGGTCGGCGGCCCGGTCAAGCTGCCGTTCCTGCCCACGTTTTTCGGCCTGATCGGCGGGGTCAAGACCATGGGCATCGTCGGGCTGTTCGTCGGCCCGGTGCTGATGGCGCTGCTGGTCTCGATCTGGCGGGAATGGCAGCGCGAACTTTCCGAAGAGGAACAGCGCCAGGACAGCAAGCTCATCGGGCTGGAGTGACCGGCGCCTGAATGAAAGGCGGGACATGAAAAAGGCGGGACGTGGATGCGTCCCGCCTTTCCTTTTGTGCCGTTCGTCCCGCGGATCAGTCGGCCGAGGCCGGCGGCACCACCGGCTCTTCCTGCGGCGGGCTGGCCAGCGATTCCGGCAGCGGCGTCAGCGTCACGCCGGCGCCGGCGCCCAGCGGTTCGCCCTCGCGATTGGTCTCGGTCGGGGCGACCGCCTCGCCCGGTGCCAGCGCGCCCTGGGTCTCGGTCTCGTCCGATGCGGCAGGGGTGGAGGCCGGCCGGGGCACCGGCACCGGATTGGCCCGGTCCGCGCCGTCATTGCGCAGGTAGTCGAAGAACTCGCCCTGCGGCTGGATCACCAGCGAGCTGTTCTCGCCCTTCAGCGCCCGCTCATAGGAGGTCATCGAGCGGGTGAAGGCAAAGAACTCGGGATCGCGGCCGAAAGCCTCGGCATAGATGGCGTTGCGGCGGGCATCGGCCTCGCCGCGCACCACCTCGGCGCGCTTGCGCGCCTCGGAGGTCAGCTCGACCACGGTGCGGTCGGCAGCGGCGCGGACGCGCTGCGCGGCCTCGCCACCGCGGGCGATCTCGTCGGCGGCCTCGCGCTCGCGCTCGGCCCGCATCCGGGCATAGGTCGCGGTCAGGTTCTGCTCGGGCAGGTCGGTCCGGGTCAGGCGCACGTCGATGACCCGGATGCCCAGGTCGCGGGCGTCGTCGCGCGCCAGGTCGCGGATGCGGTTCATCAGCGGCGTGCGGTCGTCCGACAGCACCGTGGTCGAGGGTACCGAGCCCAGCACCTGCCGGATCGCGTTGGTCACGATCGGCTCCAGCCGGCGCTGCGCGAATTCGATGCCGCCGGCGCCCACGGCGCGGCGGAACTGCACCACGTCGGTGATCTGCCAGCGCGCAAAGGCATCGACCACCAGGCGGCGGTCGTCCAGCGGCGTGACCTCCATCGGCGGGGTCGGCAGACCGAGGATGCGGGCATCGTATTTCACCACGTTGTCCAGGAAGGGCACCTTGATGCCCAGGCCCGGTTCCTCGCGCACCTCGACCACCTCGCCGAAGCGCAGGACAAGGGCCTTTTCGCGCACGTCGACGATATAGAGCGCCGAGATCACCAGGACCGCGACCACGACCAGGAAGGGCAGCGCCAGAAGCGAGATTGCACGGTTCATCACTGGTTCCCCCCGCCGGTATTGGTGTTGCCGGAGCCCGAGGCCCCGCTGCGCAGCTGATCCAGCGGCAGATAGGGCACCACGCCCTGCCCGGCCTCGCCGTCCAGGATGACCTTGTTCACCCCGCCCAGAACCTTTTCCATGGTTTCCAGATACATCCGGCGGCGCGTGACCTCCGGCGCCTTGACATATTCGTCATAGACCGAATTGAAGCGCGCCGCCTCGCCCTCGGCGTTGTTCACCGCCTCGGCGCGATAGGCCTCGGCGCGTTCGATCACGGCGGCGGCCTCGCCTCGGGCGCTGGCCAGCACGCGGTTGGCATAGGCGTCGGCCTCTTTCTCCAGCCGGTCGCGTTCCTGCTGGGCGGCCTGCACCTCGCGGAAGCTGTCGATCACCTCGCGCGGCGGGTCGGCGCGGTCCAGGTTGACGCGCAGCACGTTGATCCCGGCCTCGTAGTCGTTCAGCGTGTTCTGCACCGCCAGCTTCAGGTCGTCGGCGATGGCGCCGCGGTCGCGGTTCAGGATCGGCGCCAGTTCCGAACGCGCCACGATGTCGCGCATGGCGGATTCCGAGACGGCGCGGATGGTGTCGTCGGGATCGGCCAGGTTGAACAGGAATTTCTCGGGGTCCGAGATGTTCCAGACCACCTGATAGGCCATGTCCACGATGTTCTGGTCGCGGGTCAGCATCAGCCCCGAATCCATCGGCCCGGCGCGGCCGGTGCCGATTTCCGTGGTCCGCTCGCCCGAGACCTGCACCACTTCGGCGGTGACGACGGGCCAGGGCGCGAAGTTCAGGCCCGGCTCGCCGGTGCCCACGGGCTTGCCGAACAGCAGCTCGACCGCGCGTTCCTCGGGCTTGACGGTGTAGAAGCTGGAAAAGGCCCAGACCGCCAGCACGGCCAAGGCGGCGATGCCCCAGGTGCCGCGGCTCATCTGGAATTGCGGGCCCTGCGGCCGGCGCGGGCCGCCGCCGCGGTTGCCACCGCCACCGCCCTTGCCGCCCATCAGCACGCGCAGCCGGTCCTGGCCCTTGCGCACCAGTTCCTCGATCTCGGGGATCTGGTCGCCGCGGCGCGGACCCTGCGGCCGGTCGTCCCTGCCGCCGCCCGGACTGCCCCACGGGGGCTGGCCGCCCCCTTGCGGCGGCTGCCTGCCGCCCTTGCCGTCATCTCCGCCGCCGCCCCAGGGGCCTTGTCCTGCCATACCTCTCGTGCCTCGCTTGATGTCTGTCTGGTTGAAACTGGTGCCTTCGGCCGGAAAATCAAGCCGATGCCGCGGGTTTGTCCATTTTTGCCGCGCCCACGCGGCGCGAGGGCTTGCGCATGGTCACAAGCTCCTCGGCCAGGGTCGGATGCACGGCGATGGCGGCGTCGAAATCGGCCTTGGTCGCGCCCATGCCCATCGACACCGCGACCATCTGGATCATCTCGCCGGCCTCGGGGCCGAAGATGTGGCAGCCCAGCACCTTGTCGGTCTCGCCGTCCACCACCAGCTTCATCACCGCCCGCGCATCCGAGCCCGCGAAAAGCGAGCGCATGGGCCGGAAGCTGGCGACATAGATGTCGGCGGGACCGCAGGCCTCGGCCTCTTCCTCGGTCAGGCCGATGGTCGCCACCTCATGCGGGCGGGTATAGACGGCGCTGGCCACCAGCCGGTGGTCGACCTTGCGCGGCCGGGCGCCGAAGATGGTGTCGGCAAAGCTGTGGCCTTCGCGGATCGCGACCGGGGTCAGGTTCACCCGGTCGATCACGTCGCCCACGGCAAAGACCGAGGGCACCGAGCTTTGCGACCACTCGTCCACCGCGATCTCGCCCCTGCGGCCCAGCCTGACGCCGGCGTCTTCCAGCCCCAGGCCCTTGGTATAGGGCGCGCGGCCGGTGGCGAACATCACCGCGTCGAAGATCTCGCTCTCGCCGTCCTCGAAGCTTGCGCGGACGCCCGCCCCCTCGCGGTCCAGCCGCGCCGGGTTGGTGTTCAGCCGCACATCGACGCCGATGGCGCGCAGCTGCTCGGTGGCGTGGCGGCGCATCTCGCCGTCGAAGCCGCGCAGCACCGCATCGCCGCGATAGGCCAGCACGGTGGCGCTGCCCAGCCCTTGCAGGATGGTGGCGAATTCGCAGGCGATGAAGCCGCCGCCCACCACCAGCACCCGGCCCGGCAGCCTGTCGAGCGTGAACAGGTCGTCCGAGATCAGCCCCAGTTCCTTGCCGGGAATGTCGGGGCGCTGCGGCCGGCCGCCGACCGCGATCAGGATATGCTTGGCGCTCAGGCGCTGGCCGTCGGCCAGTTCGACCGTATGCGCGTCGTGCAGCCGGGCGCGCTGCATGTGGATCTCGACCCCGGCATTCGCCAGCCCCGAGGTATAGGCGCCCTCCAGCCGGTCGAGTTCGCGCAGCAGCTTGCCGTGGAACTCGGCCCAGTCGAAGCGGCCCTGATCCGCGCCCTGCCAGCCATAGCCGCGCGATTCGGCCGCCGCCGCCCCGGCCTGCGAGGCGAAGATCATCAGCTTCTTGGGCACGCAGCCGCGGATGACACAGGTGCCGCCCATGCGGCTTTCCTCGGCCAGGCCGACGCGGGCGCCGTATTCGCTGGCCGCGATCCGCGCCGCGCGCACCCCGCCCGAACCGCCGCCGATGACGAAAAGGTCGTAGTCGAATTTCATGCCATGTCCTCGCGCCGCAATTCCACCACCGAGCCGTCCGGGCAGCCGATGATCGCCAGGTCGCAGATATTCAGGAACAGCCCGTGTTCAACCATCCCGGCAATCGAGGACAGTTCCGCCGCCAGCGCCTCGGCATCGGGGATCGATTCCAGCGCCAGGTCCAACACCAGGTTGCCCTCGTCGGTCAGCAGCGGCTGGTCGCCGCGCTTGCGCAGCAGGATCGGCCGCTGGGTCAGTTCCAGCCGGTCCAGCGCGCGCTGGATCAGCGTCCTGGTCGCCTGCCAGCCAAAGGGAATCACCTCGACCGGCAGGTGGAAGGCGCCGAGCCGGTCCACCACCTTGCCCTGGTCGGCGATCACCACCATGCGGTCCGAGGCGGTGGCGACGATCTTTTCGCGCAGATGCGCGGCGCCGCCGCCCTTGATCAGGTTCAGGTCCGGGTCCACCTCGTCGGCACCGTCGATGGTCAGGTCCAGCCAGCCGATAGCGTCCAGTTCCTCGATCGCCAGCCCCAGCGAGACAGCCAGCTCCGCCGTCGCCTTCGATGTCGCGGCACAGCGCAGCGCGAAGCCTTCTTCCCTGACCCGCTGCGCCAGGCGGCGCACGAAGACCGCCGCGGTCGAGCCGGTCCCCAGCCCCAGCCGCATCCCCGGCTCGACCAGCGCCACCGCGGCGCGGGCGGCGGCATCCTTGGAAAGATCGGTGATGGCGGGATCGGTCATGGCGGGAATCCTTGGCTGAATGGCAGGCGGCACATGGCCGTCCTTATAAGCACAAGCCGCGCCTTGGGCCACCACCGGCTGCGTCTTTTGGCCGCGACGAAACGCCTGACCGGCGGCGATTGCCTCGGGGCGGCGGCTGACCTACATCTGGCGGCCATGACCATACCCGCCACATATGCCGCCATCATCACCGCCGCCGGCCGCGGCACCCGCGCCGGCGCGGGCCTGCCGAAGCAATGGCGCAGCCTGGCCGGGCAAACCGTACTCGGGCGCAGCATCGCCGCCTTTGCCGGCTTCCCGCGCATCGTGGTGACGCTGGCGCCCGAAGACATGGCGCACGGCGTCGCGGAGCTTTCGGGCCCCGTCACGCTGGTCGCGGGCGGCGCCACGCGCTCGGGCAGCGTGCGCGCCGCGCTGGAAAGCCTGGAGGGCGCCGGCGTGACCCATGTGCTGATCCATGACGGCGCCCGGCCGCTGGTCTCGCCCCGCGTGATCGACGGCGTGGTCGCGGCGCTTGCCGCCGGCGCCCCCGCCGCCGCGCCCGCCCTGCCCGTCACCGACGCGCTGTGGCGGGCCGCGGACGGGCGCGTCACCGCCACCGCCAGCCGCGAGGGGCTGTTTCGCGCCCAGACCCCGCAGGGTTTCGCGCTGGACGCCATCCTGGCCGCGCATCGCGCCCATCCCGAGGGCGCGGCGGATGACGTGGAACTGGCGATCCGCGCCGGCCTGCCCGTCACCGTGACACCGGGGGACGAGGACAATCTGAAACTGACCTGGCCCGAGGATTTCGCACGGGCCGAGCGTATCCTGGGGGACGCGATGGACATCCGGCTTGGCAATGGTTTCGACGTGCATGCCTTTACCGCGGGCGATCATGTCTGGCTGTGCGGGGTGAAGATTCCGCATGACAAGGCGCTCTTGGGCCATTCCGACGCCGATGTGGGGATGCACGCGCTGACCGACGCGATCTATGGTGCGCTGGCGCAGGGCGACATCGGCCGGCATTTCCCGCCCTCGGACCCGCAATGGAAGGGGGCGGAAAGCCATATCTTCCTGCGCCATGCCGCGATGCTGGCGCGGCAGATGGGCTATGAGATCTCCAATGCCGACGTGACGCTGATCTGCGAGCGGCCCAAGGTCGGGCCCCATGCCGGCGCCATGGCGCTGCGCCTGTCCGAGATCATCAGCGTCGAGCCCGACCGGGTCAGCGTCAAGGCCACCACCTCGGAACGGCTGGGCTTTACCGGGCGCGAGGAAGGCATCGCCGCCATCGCCACCGTCACATTGGTCAAGGGGTAATTGGGGGGTTAATCATGGACAAGGCGATCGCAACCTTCTTCGGCATCGGCCACCTGCGGCCGGCGCCCGGCACCTGGGGCTCGGCCGCCGCGGTGGTGCTGGGGGTCGCCGCCTATGAATGGCTGCACCCGATGCTGGTGCCGGCGGGTTTCGTGCTGGCGACGCTGCTGGGCTTCTGGGCGGTGCCGCGGGTGCTGGCGGACAGCGCCGAGGGCGATCCGTCCTGGGTGGTCATCGACGAGGTGGCCGGGCAATGGCTCGCGATGAGCTTCACCGTCATCCCGCTGGCGCAGAAGGGCGTCTCGATCCTGGCGGCCTGGCCGGGATTCGTCGCGCCCTTCCTGCTGTTTCGGCTGTTCGACATCTGGAAGCCCTGGCTGGTCGGGCGCGCGGACCGGCGCGGCGGCACGCTGGGGGTGATGGCGGACGACCTGTGGGCGGGCCTGTTCGCCGGCGTGGTCTCGGTCATCCTGGCCGGGCTCTACCACGCCGTGCTGGAGCCGATGCTGTGACCGACCCCGCCGAAGTCCTGGACCTGGCACGCCGGCGCGGGGTGTTGATCGCCACCGCCGAAAGCTGCACCGGCGGGCTGATCGCCGGGCGACTGACGGACGTGCCCGGGTCATCCGATGCGGTGGACCGCGGCTTCGTCACCTATTCCAACGCCGCCAAGATCGAGATGCTGGGCATCCGCCCCGAGACTCTGGAGACCCACGGCGCGGTCAGCGAGGAGATCGCGGCCGAAATGGCCCAAGGCGCGCTGGCCCGCTCGCAAGCGGGCGTGGCGGTCGCCGTGACCGGCATTGCCGGGCCGGGCGGGTCCGAGCATAAGCCCGAGGGCCGGGTCTGCTTCGGCATTGCCGATGCCCTTGGCGTCAGGACCGAGACGGTGGATTTCGGCCCGCTCGGCCGGGCCGCGGTGCGCGCCGCCACCGTGGAGCATGCGCTGGCGCTGCTGAAGGCGGCGCTGGCCTAGCCCAGGGCCTGCGGCTCGGCTCGGAGGGGCTTCGGCTCGGCCAGGGCCTGCAAAGCGCCGGTTACATCCTCGAGCCGGGTGTCCCAGCCGCAGACCAGGCGGATGCCGACCGGCTCGTCCTCGGCCGGCTGCTGGGTATGCGGCCAGAGGTGATAGCAGAGGCCGCCGGCACAGGCGCGGCGATGCAGATCGGCCGGGATGGTGGCGAAGACCGCGTTCGATTCGACACGCTGGTCGATGCGCACGCCGGGCAGGCGCGCCAGACCCAGCGCCAGTTCATGCGCCATGGCATTGGCGTGGCGCGCCAGTTGCAGCCACAGGTCGCCCTCGAGCCAGGCCAGCACCTGCGCCGCCAGGTAGCGGTGCTTGGACACAAGCGCCCCGGCCCGCTTGCGGCGGAACTGGAACTCCTCGGATTTCGCGGGGTCGAAGATCAGCACCGCCTCGACCCCCATGCAGCCGTCCTTGGTGCCGCCCAGCGACAGGATGTCCACACCCGCCCGCCAGGACAGGTCGGCCGGCGCCACGTCCAGCCCGGCCAGCGCATTGGCAAAGCGGGCTCCGTCCATATGCAGGCCCAGCCCGGCGTCACGGGCGATGGCGGCCAGCGCCTCGACCTCGTCCGGCCGATAGACGGTGCCCCATTCCGTCGCATTGGTCAGGCTCAGCGCCGCGTTCCGCCCGGCATGAACCGAATCGCGGCCATGGACCACCAGCGCCTCGGCCAGCGCCTCGGGGACGATCTTGCCGCCGGCGCCAGGGATCGGGATCAGCTTGGCGCCGCCGGAAAAGAACTCGGGCGCCCCGGTCTCGCTGGTCTGCACATGGGCGTCGGCATGGCAGAAGACCTTGCCCCAGCCCGGCGCCAACAGCGACAGCGACAGCGCATTGGCCGCCGTGCCCGAGGCCACGAAATGCACCGCCGCCTCGGGCGCGTCGAAGAGTTCGCGCAAGCGGTCCTGGGCGGCGCGGGTGATGCTGTCCTCGCCATAGGCGGGCACATGGCCCTGGTTCGCGGCGGCAAGCGCAGCCATGATGCGCGGATGCACGCCGCCCGCATTGTCCGAGGCGAAACTCATGAAAGATCCTCGATGATATGCTCGTCCCAATCGTCCTCGGTCACGGAAAGCTCGCTGACGGTCCAGCCGCGCACCGAGGCGCCGGCGCGATGCACCGATTCGCGATCCCCCGAGATCAGATAGTGCCAGTCGTAAAGCGGCTTGCCCTCGGCGCGCAACCTGTAGGCGCAGGTCGAGGGCAGCCACCAGGCGATCTCCTTGAGCTTCCTGGGCGTCAGGACGACGCAATCGGGCACGAAATCGTGGCGGTTATGATAGCTGGAACATTGGCAGGTCTGGCCGTCCAGCAGCCGGCAGGCAACGCGGGTAAAGGCCAGCTCGCCCGTATCCTCATATTCGATCTTGTTGAGGCAGCACTTGCCGCAGCCGTCGCAAAGCGCCTCCCATTCCTGCTTGTCGAGGCGCGCAAGCGGCAGTTCCCAGAACCGCTCGCGCATCAGCGGGTCGCCAGGATCTCGCGCGCCTGGGCACTGTCGCGATCCATCTGCGCGACCAGCGCCGGCAGGCCGTCGAACTTCGCCTCGGGACGCAGGTATTCGACCAGCGCCACCGACAGGTGCTGGCCATAGAGGTCGGCCGAGAAATCGAAGATATGCACCTCCAGGTTGGGCCGGTTCTCGCCGAACATCGGGCGCACGCCCAGGCTGGCCACGCCCTTGTAGCTGCCGCGGTCCGGCCCGGTCAGCACGTCGACCAGCACGGCATAGATGCCAAGCGCCGGCAGGTGCAGCCCCTCGACCGCCATGTTCGCGGTCGGATAGCCCAGGTCGCGACCGCGCTTGTCGCCATGCAGCACCTCGCCGTCGATGCGGTGCCAATGGCCCAGCATGCGCTCGGCGTCGCGGGTGCGGCCCTCGGCCAGCGCCTCGCGGATCGCGGTCGAGCTGTATTGCAGCGCACCGTCGCCGATCAGCGGCGCCACGGTGACGCCGAAGCCCATCTCGCGCCCCAGTTGCGCCAGGGTCTGCGCATCGCCCGACCGCTTGCGGCCAAAGCAGAAATCCGCGCCCACGGTGACATGGCGCACGCCCAGCCCCTCGACCAGCACCTCGCGCGCGAAAGCCTCGGGCGCAAGCCCGGCCAGCACCGCGTCAAAGGGCAGTTCGTAAAGGTGGTCCACCCCCAGCCGCGCCAGGCGGTTGGCCCGCGATTCCACGTTCATCAGCCGGAAGGGGGGCGCGTCGGGCACAAAGAACTCGCGCGGATGCGGCTCGAAGGTGATGACGCCAAGCGCCGCGTCGCAGGCGGCGCGCGCCGCGTCGATCACCGAGCGGTGGCCCAGGTGGACGCCGTCGAAATTGCCCATGGCGACGGTGGCCCCGCGGGCATCGAGCGGCAGAGCTTTCCAGTCGTGATGGATGCGCAATCGGGCCCCCGGTGGGCCGGCGGCCGGCCCTGTCAGTCGAATTTGCGGCTTGGCGCCAGAACGACGGCCTCGCCTTTCAGGACGACCGTATCGCCGACGAGGCAGCGGGTTGCAAGGGTCACGCGGCGCTTTGCGTGGTCGATCGCCTCGACCGTGACCTCGGCGCGGACCATGTCGCCGGGCCGGACCGGGGCCATGAATTTCAGCGTCTGGCCCAGGTAGACCGTGCCATGGCCGGGCAGCTGCTCGCCGATCACGGCCGAGATCAGCCCGGCGGTCAGCATGCCATGGGCGATGCGCCCCTCGAAGATGGTGTCCTGCGCATAGTCATCGTCCAGATGCACCGGATTGCGGTCGGTCGAGACCTGAGCGAACATCTCGATATCCTCGTCGGTCACTACCTTCTGCAGGTAGCGCATCATCCCGACCTCGAGATCCTCGATGACGATCGTGCCGCGCGGAAGGTTGTCCAGCATCATTCAATGCTCCCGATGAGTGGATTTATGCTGCATAGCAGCAAAACCGGGGGCGCGCAACAAAATAACACGGGCACCATCCAAAAGGACGGATTGTTACCGAACCGTTCAGCGCAGCCGGCCGATGGCGTAGGCCGGGTTCTGCGACCGCAGCGCCAGCCATTCGGCAAGCCGCGCCGGGTCTGGGTTTTCCACATCCGGGCCGAACTGGTCGAAGCCGAGGCCGCCGGTGACGAACAGCGCATCCAGCCCCTCGCCCGCCGCACCGGCGATGTCGGTGGCGATGCCGTCGCCGATGGCCAGGATGCGGGCATCCTCGCACAGCCCCAGCCGGCGGCGCGCCAGGTCGTAGATCGGCGGATGCGGCTTGCCGAAATACAGCGAGGTGCCGCCCAGATCCTCGTAAAGCTCGGCCAGCGCCCCGGCGCAATAGAGCCGCTTTTCGCCCATGTCCACGACCACGTCGGGATTGGCGCAAAGCAGCTTCAGCCCGCGTTCGCGCGCCAGCATCAGCCGGGCGCGGTAATCCTCGGGCACCTCGACCAGGTCGTCGAAGAGCCCGCAGCAGACGATGCCCTCGGCCTCGTCCAGCGCCACGCGCTCGATGGCCGGGGCGTCCTGCCATTCCTCGGGGATGTCGGTGAAGAAGCCCTCGTCCTTGGGCTGGGCAATGGCCCAGACCCGGCGGCCGACGGCGCCGGCGAACATGGCGTCCTGCGCGGCGTCGCCCGAACTGACGATGGCGTCCCAGGCATCGCGCGGCACGCCCATGCGGTCGAGCTGTGCGGCCACGTATTGCTGCGGCCGCGGCGCATTGGTCAGCAGCACCACCCGCCCGCCCTGGGCGCGAAAGCCCTGCAAGGCGGCGACCGCGGCCGGGAAGGCGGCGACGCCATTATGCAGGCAGCCCCAGAGATCGCAGAACAGGACGTCGTAATTCGGGGCGATCTCGTCGAGCGCGCGGATGATCTGCGTCATGGAACGGTCCTTCGCTCAGACGGCCAGGGCCGGGATGATCTGCTTCTTGCGCGACATGATGCCGGGCAGGACCACGCTGTCGCCCGAAACCGTCGCGTTGAAGCTTTTCTCGGCCACCTGCCGGACGAAATCGTTCGGCACCAGCAGGGTCGCCTCCTCGTTCAGGATGTCGACGATGAACAGCAGCACCTCGTCGGCGCCATCGGCGGCGGCGACGGCCGGCATGGCGGCGATCAGCGCCGCCTTGCGGTCCAGCAGCACCTGCGGCGCGGTCGTCTCCAGCACCGAGACGCGCAGCTGCTTGCCGCCGAGCTCATATTCCTTGCTGTCCATGCGCAGCAGGGCTTCCTCGGTAAAGGCCGACACGTCCGACTTGGCCGCGAACATCTCGGCCGCGTATTCGGGGATCGAGACGCCCAGATCCCTGGCCAGCTTCTCGGCCACGAAACGGTCGTGGGGCGTGGTGGTCGGGCTGCGGAACTCCAGCGTGTCCGACAGGATGCAGGTCAGCATCGCGCCCTTGATGGCACGGGGCGCGCGGGCCAGATCCTCGTCGCCGATCAGGTCGTGCATGATCGTCGCGGTGCAGGCCAGCGGGCGGATGGTAATGTTGATCGGCAGGCGCGTGCGGATGCCGCCGGCCAGCAGGTGATGGTCGATGATCTCGATCACATCGGCCTCGGCCAGCGAATCGGGCAGCTCGGCGGGGTTGTTGGTGTCCACCACCACGCATTGCTCGCCCGGCGCCACATCGGCGATGATCTCGGGCATCTCGAGGCCCCATTTCGCCAGCATCCAGGCGGCCTCGGTGTTCGGCTCGCCCTGCAACACCGGTTTGGCCGGGGTCTTGCGGACTTCGGACAGATACCAGGCCCAGATGATGGGCGAGCCGGTCGAATCGGTGTCGGGGGCCTTGTGGCCGAAAACCTTGATCATGGGGATCCCCTGAAGCTTGGGCGGAAAATTCGCCGGGGTTATAGGGGCGCGGCCCGGCAATGTCTATCGACGGGCGGCACCGCGGCCCGGGCCGCCTTGCCCGCCGCGCGGGGTCCGGCCGGGCGGGGATCAGACCGGGGTCTGCTGGTGCTGCAGGATGCGCCAGTCGCCGGCGCGGCGGATCCAGGTGGTGGTGCAAAGCGCGCGATAGGTCTCGGCCCCGGCGCGGCGCGCGGTGGCGCGATAGGCCAGCACGCAGACCTCGTCGGTCTCGATGCTGGCCCGTTCGGCCATGGTGACTTCCTGCCAGCGCGGCGCGGATTGCAGCGCGGCGATCACCGCGGCGCGGTCCATGATGCCGGTGGGCCGAAAGGCCATCAGGCAGGAGCCGTCGAGCTTGCGCGCTGCCTCGGCCACCCCCGCCAGCCAGAATTCGCGTTCCTCGCGCCAAAGCTCATCCGCCATCGCCCATCCCCTCCACCGTGATCGGGCTGATGTTCCAGCCCCTGTTTTCCAGCAACCGCAGCACGCCATGCTCGCCCGGCAGGTGCAGCGCGCCAAAGCCGATCACCAGGCCCTTGCCCTGCCCGGCCGCCTCGGCCGCCGCCTGTTCAATCGGTTCGATCCAGCTTTCGTTCCGCCGGTCCATCAGCTTTTCCTGCGCCAGCCGCATCTGCTCATCGACCTCGGCCCGGGTCAGGCCGGAATTGTCATAGGCGTCGAAGCGGCCGAATTCCCAGATCAGCCAGCTGTCGCCCGAGAAATAGGCGTCCGCCAGCGTCACCGCGTAATCGTCGGCATATTCGGCGGCGGGCATGGCGGCGCGGATCATGTCCTCCTCCTCCTTGGAGGTCATGCCCGCAAACAGGGTGAATACGGTATCCCAGGGCTCCAGCGCGCGGACCGGCACCTCGGCGGCCTCGGCGCGCTCCACCAGCAGGTGATCCAGCCCTCCGGGGTCGCCCTTTTCCTCGATCACCCGCATCATGCAGGGCGAGACCCCCAGCATGACCGCCACATACCAGGGCCGCAGCCGGCTGGCGATCACCGCCGGCAGGCCGCGCGCCTCGAGCGCGGCCGAAAGCGACTTCCACTCGACGTCGCTGAAACGCTCGGGCAGGGTCGGCCCCTCGGGATCGACCAGCAGCGACGGGTCCGAGGCCATGGCTTCGGCCAGCTTCGCCTCCTCCTCGGGGCCGGCCTCGACCATCAGCAGGGCGGCCTCGTCGATCTCGGGGCCGAAATGCTCCATGGTCAGATCGTGGCGCGGATCCGCGAAATGATAGGTGCCCAGCAGAGTGACCCGCTGCTCGCCCTTCTCGGCCTGCCAGAACAGGCCATGGCGATAGGGCACGCCCTCGGCCGCCGCGTGCAGTTCGGCCAGCCGCTCGGGCGGCATGCGCTCGAACAGGTTCTGTCCCATGCAATCCTGCGCCGCGGCCGGCAAGGCCGGGGTCACGGCGGCAAAAAGGGCGGTCAGGATCGGCGTAAGGCGCATGGGGGCGGTTCCTGCATCAGCGTGGCGTGCAGCATGGCACGGGTGCGGGCAACGCGCCAGCCTAGCGCGGCAGCGGCAATTCCTGCGGCAAAGGCGCCCCGGCGATCACCGCTCGCCAGATGCGCTCGACCTGCGCGGCCTTGGCGGCCCAGGTGAAGTCGCGCATGACGCGGGCCTGCCCCGCCGCCGCCATGACGCCCAGCACCGCCGGATCGGCGGCGATGGCCTCCAGCCGCTCGCGCAGCCCCGCCACCAGCGCAGCGCGGCGGCCCATCGGAATGCGAAAGCCTGTCGCATCGTCGACCAGTTCCCCCGGCCCGGCGTAATCGGCGACCACCGGCACCACGCCAAGCGCCATCGCCTCCAGCACCACGCCGCCGCCGAACTCGCGCACCGAGGGAAACACCAGAAGCTGCGCCCGCGCCGCGACGCCCTGCACCTCGGCATGCGGCAACCAGCCGTGGAACCGCACCGCCTGGGCAACGCCTTCGCGCGCGACCAGGTCGCGCAGCGCCCCGGCCTGCGGACCATCGCCGACGATGTCCAGCACCATGCGGCCATCGCGCAGCAGGGGCAGCGCCGCCTCGATCGCCATGTCGGCGCCCTTGTAGGGCACCAGCCGACCGATGAAGCAGCCGCGCAGCGGCAAGGTGCCGGGCTGCGGCGCGGTCAGGCTGAAGCGCGCGGGCTCGATGGCGTTTTCCGGCAGCCAGACGGTCTTGGCCCGGAAGCCCGCCGGGATCTCGCCCAGCGTGTGCAGCGAGCCGCAGAGGATGGCCGAGGCATGGCGCAGCATCGCGCCGCGGCCCGGCAGCGCCTTGTAGGCGCCGCGGACATAGGACAGCCATTCCCGTTCCCGCCGCCGCTCGCTGTCGAAACCCCTGGGCCAGGGCACGCCGCCGTTCAGCGGCCCCAGCACGAAGGGCACGCCCGCGCGGGCGCAAAGCGGCGCGATGCGGCTGTTCGCCGTGGGCGTCAGCGGCGTCACCCGATGCACGACATCGTATTGCCCGGCGCGGATCGCCGGGCCGAAGGCACGCCAGACCAGCCGCTCGAAATAGCCGTAGCCCAGCGTCGAGACCGCGGTCTTCATGGTCCAGCCCACGCCCTTGCCCATGCTCAGCCTTTCCGCCAGCCGCCACATCGGCGCGGCCAGCCGCTCGCTGTCGATGGCGGTAAAGTCGCGCCCTTCGACCAGGCCGGCGCGCAGGATGGCATCGCGGTTGCGGACCTGGGTGACGATATGGACATCGGCCACGTCGCGCAGCGCATGGGCCAGCGACCAGCCCACCAGCGGCACCGAGACCCATTCCGGGTTCGCCGCCTCGGCAATGACAAGGGCCTTCAGACGCCGTTCCACCATAAGCTCCGCCCCCGCTGCTTCCCCTTGGGCCTAGCCGCGCCGCGGAAAGCCCGTCAAGCGGATTTCATGGCGGATTTCCCGATTGCAGGCCGTTGACAGGCCGCGGGCAGGCGCCTAGATGGTTTGCCATTGGCACTCACCCGAGCCGAGTGCCAACAGCTGCAACACTGCAACCTGAAACACCGGAGTGTTCTACTATGGCTTTCAAACCGCTGCACGACCGCGTTCTGGTCCGTCGCGTCCAGTCGGACGAAAAGACCAAGGGCGGCCTGATCATCCCCGACAGCGCCAAGGAAAAACCCGCCGAGGGCGAGATCATCGCCGTGGGCGAAGGCGCGCGCAAGGATTCGGGCGAACTGATCGCGCCCGCGGTCAAGGCCGGCGACCGCGTGCTGTTCGGCAAGTGGTCGGGCACCGAGGTCACGGTCGACGGCGAAGAACTGCTGATCATGAAGGAAAGCGACATCCTGGGCATCATCGCCTGATCGTCCCCTTCCGATAACCCATTCAAGGAGCAGAGCACATGGCTGCGAAAGAAGTTAAGTTCAACAGCGACGCGCGCGACCGGATGCTGAAGGGCGTGAACATCCTGGCCGATGCGGTCAAGGTGACGCTTGGCCCGAAGGGTCGCAACGTGGTGATC
>Ga0182741_1002194_pt1 | contig 23360 bp, 14 predicted proteins | sample eDN5th37CBELigOP_FD_128874 | JGI IMG/M metagenome (GOLD analysis project Ga0182741, IMG submission 128874) | Enriched Organic Plus compost microbial communities from Emeryville, California, USA - eDNA 5th pass 37_C BE-Lig OP (version 2) (version 2) ... | reverse complement strand
GCCGCGGGCGGTGCCGACGCTGCACACGGACGTCCGGGGCGACACGCCGGTGCGCGTGCGCGTGCTCGATCGCGACGGCGTGCCGGTGGCCGCGGGGACCAACGTCACGGTCAACGCGACCGGCGTCGTGCTCGAGGGGACGGACAGCGATCTCACCTCCCAGGGCGAGCAGCGCGCGGTCGGCCGCGACGGCTGGCTCGAGCTGCCGCTGCGCGGCGCCCGGCAGCCGGGCCCCGGCCGGATCGAGGTCGTCGCCGAGCAGGCGAAGCTCGACATCCCGATCCGCACGCTGCCGACGATCCATCCGCTCGTCGCGGTGGGTGCGGCGCAGATCGCGCTCCTCGGCTCGGGCGCCGGGGGAAGCTTCGGCGCGCTGACGATGCGCGGTGCGCTCGACGACGAGACCGCGGTGAGTCTCAGCTACGACTCGCGCCGCTCGACCGACGACGACCGACGGCTCTTCGGCCGCGACATCGACCCACTCGATGGGGCGCGCTTCCCGATGGTCGGCGACGCGAGCGAGCGCCGCGTCCTCGCCCCGGCGACGGGGAGCATCGCGGCGCGCGTGGAGCGTGGCTTCGACTGGCTCGAGTTCGGCGACGTCCGCCCCTCCGGCTTCGCCGGCGACGGTCGGCTCCTCTCGTACGAGCGCTCCGTCACGGGAATGAACGGGCGCGTCGCGACCGGCGACGTGACCTGGCAGGCGTTCGGCACGCTGACGGCGCAGCGGCTCGAGCAGCGGCAGATGCGCGCCCTCGGCAGCGCCGGCCCGTTCCTCCTCGGCTCCGAGATCCGCCCGGGGACGGAGCGGGTGTTCGTCGAGGTGCGCGCGCGGGACAACGCGGCGCGGGTGCTCGACCGCCGCGAGCTGCAGCGCGTGACGGACTACGAGATCAGCTACGAGACGGGGGCGCTGCTCCTCCGCCGCGCGCTGCCGGCGTCGGACGTCGCCGACAACCCGGTGTTCGTCGTCGCGCTCGTCGAGCGGCGCGGGGTAGGGGAGCGGAAGCTGGTCGGCGGCGTGCGGGCGGAGCTCGACGCCGGCCGCCGGCTCGGATTCGGCCGCCGGAACGGGCTCACCTTCGGCGCGAGCGTGGTGCGCGACGAGGCGGGGATGATGCCGGAGGGGCTCGTCGCGCCGGGGGTGCCGCTCGACGTGCGGCCGGCCGCCGTCTCGATCGTCGGCGCCGACGCGCGGCTGCGGCGCGGCGGCATCGAGGGGCAGCTCGAGCTGGTGCGCGCCGAGGTCGCCGACTCGACGGCGATCGCCGGCCGCGCGGAGCTCCGGTGGCGCGCCGCCGAGGATCGCTACGGGCTCGACGCCCGGTGGATGCGCGTCGGCCAGGGGTTCGGCGCCTCGCTCGATCCGCGGCTCTCGAACGCGGTGGACGAGCTGAGCGTCGCCGCGTCGATGAAGGTCGGCGACTCGTCGAGCGCCGAGCTGTCGCACCGGCGCGAGCGCTTCGAGCAGTACGGCGTGGAGCGCAGCACCACCTCGGCGCGTACCGAGCAGCGGCACGGCACGACGAGCTTCTCGCAGGAGCTCGGCGTCGCCGCCGACCGTCTGTCGCTCGGCGTGGACCCGCGGGCGGGGACGGCGGCACTCGGCCGCCTGCGGCTCGCGCAGGGGGAAGAACGGTCGCTCTGGCTGGAGGGGGCACGCGTCCTCCAGTCCACGGGCGGCGCCTCGCCGCAGCCCGATCGCATCGCTGCCGGTGCGGCGTGGCGGCTCTTCGGTCTCGCCACGGCGGAGCTCAAGCACGAGTGGGTGAGCCCCGTGGACGCCCCGTCCTATCAGATGAGCGGGGTGCGGCTGCGCGGCGCCTCCCCCTTCGGCCGGATGTGGGGCGGGCTCGATCGCGCCGACGCGGTGCGCGCCTCCAACTCGGCGGTGCTGGGCATCGAGCAGCGTCTCCGCTTCGCGAAGATCTGGTCGGTGGAGACGGGGCTCGAGCGGCGGATGGGGCTCGGCAACGCGCCGCTCAACGATCCGTCGCGCGCGATGCCCTTCGCCGGACCGGAGCCCGACTACTGGAGCGCGGCCTTCGGCGCGGCGTTTCTCCCCGGGGAGGATCGGCCGCACGCGACCGTCCGCTTCGAGCTGCGCGACGCGGCGGACGAGGCGACGTCGCGGCTCTCCCTCGCCGCGGACGCGCCGTTCGACCGCGGCGGCGCGGTGCTCCTGCGCTCCGACTGGCGCACCACCGAGCGCGGCGATGCCCTCGCCGCGGTGGCCGGACGGCTCAGCCGCGACGATCGGAGCGTGCTCGGGATCGCCGTGCGTCCCACCGGCTCCGATCTCTTCGACATGCTGACGAAGCTCGAATGGCGGCGCACGATGAACCCGCTGGGCAGCTCGACGTTCGCCGACAGCATCGAGTACCAGCGGCTGATCGGCGCTGCCGACGCCGTCTGGTCGGTGGAGCCGGGGACCGAGCTGGCGCTCCGCTATGCGCTGCGCTGGTCGGCGTGGCGCGACGGCGGCGCGGCGCTGCCGGCCCCGTTCGCGCAGTTCGCCGGCGCGCGCGTCGAGCGCGCGCTCGTCGGCCGCCTCTCGGCACGCATCGACGGCCGCCTCCTCTACGAGCAGGCGTCGGCGACCACGCGCTGGAGCGCCGCGCCGTCGCTCCTCCTCCGTCTCACGCCGGCGCTGCACGTCGAGGGCGGGCACCGCTTCGGCGACCTCCTCGACGTGGACTTCGGCGCGCCAGGCGGCGACGCGAGTCGCTTCTTCGCCACGATCGGCGTGCGATTCACCGAGCGGCTCCTGACGACGCCCGCGTCGTTCTGGCGCGACCGGCTGCAGGAGGCGCGGTGATGCGCGCGCGCCGATTCGTCCGGGTGCTCGCCGCGGCCGTCGTGACGGCGGTGGCCGGAGCGCCGCGCGCGCTGGCGCAGATCTCCGCCACGCCGGTGGCGACCTTCGAGGGGGCGATCAACTACGTCGTCACCGGGACGTCGCTCCGCCAGTCGTCCAACGCCGTCAACGCGTGCAGCGTCGCGTCGAGCGGGTCGGCGTCGCTGAGCGGCATCCCCGCCGGCGCGAAGATCCTCGGCGCATACCTCTACTGGGCGGGCTCCGGGCCCCTCGACCAGTCGGTGAACCTCCGCGGGAACCTCACCGCCGACCGCACGTGGACGCGGACGTACAACAACGGCGGGCAGAATCTCACCTTCTTCGGCGCGTTCGAGAACGTGACGAGCAGCGTCGCCGGCAATGGCAACTACACGCTGACCGGGCTCAGCGTCACCGCGAACGGCAACTACTGCTCGTCGCAGGCCGTCATCGCCGGGTGGAGCCTCTTCGTGGTGTACGCGGACGCGTCGCAACCGCTGCGGCGGATCGAGGTACGCGACGGATTCCTCGTGCTCCGCAACGACGACGTCTCCATCACCCTCGACGGCTTCCTCGGCGCACAGTCGCCGGGAGCGCGCGTGACGCTGCTGAGCTGGGAAGGTGACGAGGACATCTCCGGCGGCGAGGAGGTGCGGGTCAACGGCACGACGGTGAGCACGCCGGCGGGGAACGCGTTCAACAACACGATCAGCTCGCAGGGGCGCTCCAACTCCTACGGCCACGATCTGGACACGTACGACGCCTCGGCGCGCGTCACGGCCGGCGACCGCACGGCGACGATCCAGGTCGCGGCCGGTGCCGACCTCATCCTGGCGCACGCGCTCATCACGTCGGTGGACATCCAGCTGGTGGACGTGACGCCGAAGGGGCTCGCGACGCCGGTGGCGCGCCTCGGCGGCACGACGCGCTACTCGCAGACCTTCCAGGTGCAGAACGTCTCCGACTCCACGCGGCAGTTCGACCTCGTGGCGCGCGCGACGGGGACGCCGTCGCCCTTCATCACCATCGACTGGATCACGGGGCCGGGGATGGTCGGCGCGCGCCTCCGGGCGGACAGCCTGCGCGTCTCGATCGCGCGGCGTACGACGCAGTCGTACCAGGTCTGGTACCGGGTCGTCCCTGGCGGGCTGGCGGACAACGTCGTGTTCCTGCTCGCGCGGGCGGTCGCCTTCCCGACGCGCACCGAGGCGCGCAGCGAGGGATGGCAGGAGATCCGGCGCGGGGTGCCGGCGCTCGCCCTGGCCAAGTCGGTCACCCCCAACGCGAACGTCGCGCCGGGGATGGACCTCACCTACCAGATGGTCGTCTCGAACACGGGCTCGTACGCGGCCACCGGCATCGTGGTGCGCGACGAGGTGCCCGCGCTGCTCGACTTCCGCGTGGGGAGCGTGACGCAGACGCTGCCGGGTGGCGTCACCGCCGCCCAGGAGTACTCGAGCGACGGCGGGACGACGTGGACGTACACGCCGGTGAGCGGGGGGTGTGGCGCGCCGGCGAACTACGACCGCTGCGTGAAGGCGGTGCGGTGGCGCCTCACGGGGTCGCTCGCGCCGAACGGTGCGCAGACGGCCACGCTCCGTTTCATCGCGCGCGTGCGATAGCGCCGACGCGCGCCTCGTCAGTTGTCGCGCGACCAGTGCCGGCGCCACGGAGTCCGTCCGTGCTCCGGTCCCGGTGGGCGCGACGCCCCGCTCCGGAAGGTCGCGGACACGATGTAGCGTGGCGCCTCGGGCGGGAGCTCGGCCAGCGTCTCGGCGCAGTCCAGCCCCATCTCGCGCGTCAGGCGCTGCAGCTCCTGGAGGTCGCTGAAGGCGAGCGCCGCGACTTCTGCCAGCGTACCATCTGGGGCGCGCACCTCGACGTCGACGAGCATGCGGCCCAGGTCGCGCATCTTCTCCCCGGCGGAAGTCCCCTCGAGCAGCTCCGAGATCTCCTGCTGCGGCAGCGCGTCGGTGGCGCGCCCCTTCGCCTCGAGCCGCTGCTGCATCGCGTGCGCGACGGAGAGGAGCCCCGTCAGCCGCGGAAAAATCACCGCCCCGTGCGGAGTGGGATGAAAGATCCCCCCGCGCTGCCCCGGGTAGGTCGAGAACTGATCGAGGTCGGAGCTGCCGACGAGGACGCCGGCGTGCCAGAAGGTGTAGCTCATGGAGCCACGCTACCATCGGCCGGCCCGCCTCCATCATCCCCGCATCGCCGATCGTCGCATTTCATCGCACCCGGTGCCCGTCAGCGGCTCGGACCAGGACGGCTCCGCGTCCCCACGCCAGCCAGTACGACGGCATTCGACACGGACGCGGCACCGACGACACGGACACCGGCGACACGGAACGGCAACAGCCATGGCATCGACGACAACGAGAGCGGTTGCTACGAGTCAGCCCGCATGGCGGGCGCTGTCGTCAGTGCAGTCGTCCGTGTCGTCCGGAGCGCCCCGCCAGGATCAGCGGAAGGTCGACACGGTCGTGACGCCGGCCGCGCGCCAGGTGCCGCCGTCGCGGCGCATCGAGACGGCGAACACGCCGTTCCGCACCTCGTCCCGGAATCGTTTGGGGATGGTGGCGCGGATGCGCACCTCGATCACGACGCTCGAGTCGGTGACCGCCGGCTGCGGCTGGGTGGTGAACCGGAACTCGACCCTCGGCTGCGACATCCGGTCGACGAGCGCACCCAGCCCTGGATCGTCGGGCGAGAAGAGGGTGCGGACGCGCGCGGTGTCGTGCGTCCGCACGAGGTTCGTGAACTCCTCGGCGACGCGCGCGACCCGGCGCGCGATCTCGCGCGGCGACTCGTGCACCTCCACGATCATCTCCTCGCGCGCTGCGCCGGCACGGGCGGTCACGCGGACCGGCGCTGCCGCCGGCGCGAGCGCACGGATCACCCCGTCGGCGGAGACGCTCACCGCCTCGCGGTTCGTCGTGCTCCAGGTGACCTCGCGCCCGGCGATCGCGTTGCCGCGGGCGTCGAGCAGCCGCGCCGTCACGCGAGCCGAGTCGCCGGGCTCGAGCCGCAGCCGCGACGGTGCGAGCTCGATGCGCGCGATCGGAACTCCCTGCACGGTGACGAGCGCCGAGTCGGCGCCCCCCTGCCACCGCGCGATCACGTAGACCGTGCCCTCGCCCAGGGCGCGAGCGCGCCCGGTCGCCGCCACCTGGAGCAGCGACGGCGCGCGCGACTCCCAGGTGGCGTCGGGGATCGGGAGTCCCCGCGGCGACACCTCCAGCGCCAGGCGCCGCTGGTCGCCGACCTGCATCGTCGCCGTCGGCGCGATGCGCACGACCATCCCCGCCGGCGGCGCGACGCGGAGCGGGATCCGCACCGAGTCGCCTCCCGTCGACGCGATCAGCTCGGCCGCGCCGTAGGCGAGCGCGCGGACCCGTCCCGTCGCGCGATCGATCGTGGCGACGGCGGAGTCGCTGCTCGACCAGGCCGCGTTCGACACTCCCGTCACCTGCACGGTGAAGGTGTCGCCGGGGGCGATCGACGCCGGGAGCCCGACGATGGCACTCGGCTCCGCGACGGGCGCGGGCGCGGATGGGGGCGCGACGACCGGCTGCACGTCGCCGCTCTGCCGCACCTCCTCCTGCGGATCGTCGCCCAGGCTCGCCCCGATGACGAGCACCAGGAAGACGACGAGCGTGAGCGCGCCGATCCCGCCGATCAGCTGGCGGCGGAGCGCGCGCCGGCTGTGCGGCGGCCGCCACTTCAACTGCGTCGCCTCGGCGGTGACGTAGAAGCTCACCATTCCCTGCGCGCCGCTGGTGCGCGCGAAGATCGTCACCTCGCCGAGCGCGCGCGGCGTGACGACCCCGTGCTCGTCCACGCTCGCGATGTCCGGCGCCGTGCTCTGGAACTCCATGGGGGCGGGGACTCGACGGCCGTGCTTGCTGAGCGCCTCCGCGTGGAGCTTGAACGGCTCCCCGATGCGGGCGCCGTCCGGTCGCTCGATGCGCACCGCCGCCACCGTCATCGGCACCACGGTGAGATCGATCGCCGTCGTCTCCGACTCGCACGAGCAGACGATGATCGCCTGGCCGGGCGCCTTCGCCGTGACGACCCCCGCGGCGCTGACCGCCGCGATCTCCGGATCGCTCGACAGCCAGACCGCCTGCGCGTCGGCGATGGTGTGCCCGTCCACGTCCACGGGCGTGGCGCCGACGGAGAGCTGGGCGCCGACCTCGATCGTCGTCGGGATCGTGCCGAGGCGGATGGCGGCGACGCGGGCCGGCGTGATCGGCAGATGGGCCGTGGCGCGGACGCCGTTCGCCTCCGCCCACACGAGCGCGGTGCCCGGCGCGACCGCCGTCAGGACCCCGTCCTCCGACACCGTCGCGATCTGCGGCGTCGCGCACGACCAGCGCACCCGTTCCCCGATCGGTTCGCCGACGTGGTCGACGGTGGCGACGACGAGCTGGATGCGATCCCCGACGTGCAGCGGCGTCTGGGGGGTGACGATCGTCAGCTCGACCGTCCGCTTGGGCACGACCCGCAGCTCCACCGAGGCACGCACCCCCTCCGCGCTCACCGTGATCGTCGCCGTGCCGGGGGCCACCGCCCGGACCACGCCGGAGTCGCGGTCCACCACCGCGATCGCCGCCGCGCTCGTCGTCCACTCGACGTACACGCCGGGCATCGTGTCGCCGGCGGCGTTGCGCGGCGCCGCGCTCAGCGTGATGGTGGCGCCGACCGGCAGCTCGGCCGGGGCGGCCAGGATCGCGATCCCGGCGACGTAGGGCGACGGCGCGCCGGGCGCCGCCGCGACGAGCCGCGGGAGCGCGAGCAGCTCGTCGCTCCGCAGCACCGAGTCGGGGAGGGCGAGCCGCGCCAGCGCGTCGCGCATCGGGTCGCCTTCCGCGAGCGGACGGGCCTCGAGCGCCGCGAGCGCGTGCTGCATGGTGGGCCAGCGCTTCGCCGGGTCCTTCTCCAGCATCCGCAGCAGCGCCGCCTCGAAGTCGGGGGGGATGTCGGCGCGGATCTCCCGAATCGGCGGAATGGGGCGCTCGGTGTGCGCCTGCATGACCGTGAACGGCGAGCCGGTGAACGGGGGATGTCCCGTCAGCAGCTCGTAGGTCACGATCCCGAGCGCGTACTGGTCGGCCGCCGCCGAGATCGGCTGCGCGTAGCACTGCTCGGGGCTGATGTACGAGGGGGTGCCGATCAGCATCCCCGTCTTCGTGATGCGGTGCGTGGCGCCGAGCACCTTGGCGATCCCGAAGTCGGTGACGCGCGCGTGGCCGTCCCCGTCGAGCAGCACGTTCGCCGGCTTCACGTCGCGGTGGACGACGCCGCGGCGGTGCGCGTAGCCCAGCGCGCTCCCGATCATGAAGACGAGCGCGCGCACGATCGGCACGGGGAGGGCGCCGTGGCCGTGCACCACGCGATCGAGCGAGCGCCCTTCCACGAACTGCATCACGAAGAAGTCGAGATCGTCCGTGTGCCGCACCGCGTGGATGGTGACGATGTTCGGGTGCACCAGCCCCGCGACGGTCACCGCCTCCTGCCGGAAGCGCGAGACGAGATCCCGATCGGTCGTGAGGCGCGGCGCCATCACCTTGATCGCGACCCGGCGGTCGAGCGCGATCTCACGCGCGAGATAGACCGCCGCCATGCCGCCGCGCCCGATCTCCCGCTGGATCTCGAACTCGCCGCGGGTGATCTCGCGCAGGCGCGCAAACGCATGTGCCCAGTCGTCGCCACCGCGATCGAGGATCGCGCTGCTCCCGACGGGAGCGCCGCACGCAGGACAGATCCGCTCGGCCTTGCCGAGTGGCGCGCCGCAGGTGGCGCAGGCCTTGGACGACGATGCGGTGACCGGGCCGATCATGCCCACCTCGAGGTGCGGCGACGGCTGCTTCGGACGACGGGCACCAACTTGGGGGGCGCGCAAGGGGGAGGCAAGCGGCCTTCACGGCACCGTGACGCTACACAGATGTCTTCCGATACTGCCGGAGCGCCAGCGTGAGGATCCCCACCGCGAAGAGGACGAGGGCCCCCACCGGCCGCGCGACCTCCAGCGGACCGGCCCCCTTCACGAGGATGGCGCGGGCGACCTGGACGAAGTGCTTCACCGGGTTCGCCTCGGCCAGCCACTGCACCCAGCGCGGCATCGAGTCGACCGGGGTGTAGAGCCCGCTCATGAGCAGGTAGAGAATGAGCACGAACAGGCTCACCAGCATCGCCTGCTGCTGCGTCTCCACCACGGTCGAGATCCAGAGCCCCAGCCCCAGCGCGGCCACGAGGTAGACCGCCGCGACGGCGAAGAGGAGCACGAGGCTCCCCCGCATCGGGATGCCGAACGCCAGCTTCGCCACCGCGAGCCCCAGGGCGAGCTCGAGCATCGCGAGTCCCCAGAAGGGGAGCAGCTTGCCGGCGATGAACTGTCCGCGTGTGATCGGGGTGACGTTGAGCTGCTCGAGGGTGCCCAGCTCCTTCTCGCGCGCGATGTTCTGGGCGGTCATCAGCGTGCCGATGATCGTCACCAGGACGACCAGGATGCCGGGGACCATGTAGTGCTTGTAGTCGAGCGTCGGATTGAACCAGCTCCGCGGCCGCACCTCGATTCGCGGCGCGCCGCGCTGGGGGGGCGCCTCCTCGCCGACCGGGGCGAGGGTGCGTGGGCTCGGTTGGAGCGTGCGTCCCAGTTCGTCGGCGTAGGCGGCGAGGATCCGGCCGGCGTACGACTGGACGATCCCCGCCGCCGTCCCCTTCTCGGCATTCATCACCAGCTGGACGTCCGCGGCGCTCTCGCGCACGAGGGTCCGCTCGAAGCGGGCGGGGATCGAGAGCACCATCGTGACCCGCCCCTCGAGGAGGCTTCGCTCGGCGAGCGCCAGCGACGACGAGTGGCCGACGATGCGGAAGTGGCCGCTCTCGGCGAAGCGCGCGATGAGCGAGCGGGAGATCGGCGACCGGTCGAGGTCCACCACGTAGGTCGGGGTGTCCCGGATCGCGAAGGTCGCCGCGTTCGCCAGCACGAGGAGCTGCACCAGGGGGATGAGGAGCACCTGCGCGAGGGTGACCCGATCGCGCACCACGTGCAGCACCTCCGCCCAGGCCAGGATCAGGATGCGCCGCATCTCACTCCAGCCGGATGTGGAAGGAGCGCACGCTCGCGGCGAGCAGCACGAGCGTGATCGCGGCGAGCGCCGCGGTTTCCTGCCAGAGCACCTCGAGGCCGACCCCCTTGAGCATGATCCCGCGCGCGACCTCCACGAACCAGCGCGCCGGGACGACGTGCGAGATCACGCGGAGGGGGACGGGCATGCTCTCGATCGGGAAGATGAAGCCCGAGAGCATGACGTTGGGGAGCATCGTGCCGGCGATCGCCGCCGTCATCGCGACGCGCTGCGAGCTCGTCCGCGCCGCGATCAGGATCCCCAGCGCCAGCGAGGCGAGGATGTAGAGCACCCCTTCGGCCAGCAGGAGGGTCGGGCTCCCGCGCAGCGGTACGCGGAAGACGAGGCGCGCCTCCACGAGCACCAGCACGACGCTCGCGAAGCCGAGGACGAGATACGGCGCGACCTTGCCGGCGATGATGTCGAGGGGGCGCAGCGGCGAGACGAGCAGCACCTCCATCGTCCCCATCTCCTTCTCGCGCGAGAGGGAGATCGCCGTCATGAGCGACGCGAGGATCGTCAGCACGAACGCCATCAGCCCCGGCACGAAGAGATTCGAGCTCTCGCGCGTCGGGTTGAAGCGCATGCGCGTCTGCGGGAGGATGCGCACCGCACCGGCGCGCGCCCGCTGCTCGCGCTCGTACTCCTGCACGAGGGCGGACGCGTACGCCTGCATCGCCGTCCCGGTGTTCGGCTCGGCGGCGTCGGTGATGAGCTGGATGCGCGCCGGAAGCCCGCGGGCCATGCGCTCGCCGAAGTCCGCGTCGAACACCACCGCCTGCTGGATCGTCCCGCGCGCGAACAGCGGCTGGAGTGGGGCGGTGTTCGGCAGCACGCGCACGACGCGAAAGAGGTCGGTCGCCTCGAAGCGGGCGGCGAGCTCGCGCGTCGCGACGTCGGGGCGGGGAACGACGAGCGCCAGGCGCACGTCCTTCACGTCGGTGCGGATCGCGAAGCCGAACAGCACCACCTGCAGCACCGGCATCAGGAGCACGACGGCGAGCGTCCGCCGGTCGCGCAGGACGTGGTACCACTCCTTCCGCAGCAGCCCCCGGAGCGCCTGCATCACTCCGTCTCCGTGGCTCGCGCGCCCGCAGGTGGCCGCGCGAGCCGATAGAACGCGTCGTCCATCGACGCGGCACCGAGTCGCGCCTTGACCTCGGCGGGGGGGCCGATCGCCGCGATCCGTCCCGCGACCATGATGGAGACGCGGTCGCAGTACTCGGCCTCGTCCATGTAGTGCGTGGTCACGAACACCGTCGTCCCGCCGGCCGCCGCCTCGTAGATCAACTCCCAGAACTGCCGCCGCGTGATCGGGTCGACGCCCCCCGTCGGTTCGTCGAGGAAGGCGATGCGCGGGCGGTGCAGCAGCGCGACGGAGAAGGCGAGCTTCTGCTTCCACCCGAGCGGGATGCTGCCGACGCGGCGATCGGCGACCTGCGTCATCCCGAGCCGCTCGAGCATGGCGGCGGTACGCGCGCGGATGTCCGCGTCGGAGAGATCGTAGATCCCGCCGTACAGCCGCACGTTCTCCCGGACGGTGAGATCCTCGTACAGGGAGAAGCGCTGGCTCATGTAGCCGATGCTCCGCTTGATGGCGTCACTCTCCCGGTACACGTCGTGCCCCGCGACGCGCGCCTCCCCCGCGCTCGGCGCGAGCAGCCCGGTGAGCATGCGGATCGCCGTCGTCTTTCCCGCGCCGTTGGCGCCCAGGAAGCCGAACACCTCGCCGGCGTGCACCTCGAAGGAGATCGCGTCGACGGCGACGAACTCGCCGAACCGGCGCGTGAGCCCGCGCGCATGGATGACCGTCTCACCGCGGCCGGGCGCCGTCATCGCTCGGAGCCGGCGGGGGCGCCCATGCGCGCCATGAAGACGTCCTCGATCGTCGGCGTCGTCGGCTCGACGACGGCATCAGCGAAGCCGGCCGCATGCAGGTGCGCGCGCAGCTCGGCCGCGCTGCGATCGGCGCTCGTCGTGTCGCGGGCGTCGGTGACGTGCAGCGACTCGCCGAAGGGGAAGGCGGACGCGGTGTGCACGTAGTCGCGCGTGGCGCGGAGCAAGTCGTAGCGGCGCGCCCCCCGCACGGCCAGCAGGGGTCGATCGAAGGCGGCGGTGATCGCCGCCGGCGTGTCGAGCGCGAGGATCCGGCCGCGGTCGATCAGCGCGACCCGATCGCAGCGCGCCGCCTCGTCCATGTAGGGCGTCGAGACGACGATCGTGAGCCCGCCCTCGCGCAGGCGGGCGAGCAGATCCCAGAACTCGCGGCGCGAGACCGCGTCCACCCCCGTCGTCGGCTCGTCGAGCAGCAGGATCTCCGGGCGATGCACGAGCGCGCAGCAGAGCGCGAGCTTCTGCTTCATCCCGCCGGAGAGCGCCCCCGCCCGCCGGTCGGCGAAGGAAGCGAGCTGACGATAGATGGGCGCGATCGTCGCCATCTCCGCGTCCGGCGTCGTCCCGAACACCGACGCGAAGAAGTCGAGGTTCTCGGCGACGCTGAGATCGGGATAGAGCGAGAAGCGGCCGGGCATGTAGCCGACCCGCCGGCGGAGCGCCCACGGATCGCGAGCCACGTCGAGGCCGAGCACCTCGGCACTGCCTGCATCCGGCAGGAGCAGCGTGACGAGGATGCGGAAGAGTGTCGTCTTCCCCGCGCCATCCGGGCCGATGAAGCCGAACAGCTCCCCGGACCGGACGTCGACGCTCACGCCGTCGAGCGCCGCGGTCTCATCGTAGCGCTTGACCAGCGCGTCCACGTGCACCGCCGGCGTCCCGGATCGCGCGGCGACGGTCACGGCGTCGGCTCGTCGGGGACGACGAACCGCACGTCGGCCGGCATGCCGATCTTCGCGAGCCCGCGCCCGTTGGACACGCGGATCTTCACCGCGTACACGAGATCCGCGCGCTCGTCGCGCGTCTGGATCGGCGTCGGGGTGAACTCGGCCTCCGACGAGATCCAGCTCAGCGTGCCGCCGAGCACCGTGCGCCGACCCGCGCCGACGTCGATCGATACCTGCGCCGACTGCCCCAGCTCGAGGTGCGCGAGCCGGGACTCGGGCACGTACGCGCGCAGGTAGATCGTGTCGAGATCCGCGATCTTGTACAGCGGCTGCCCGGCCTGCACGACCTCGCCCGCCTCCGCGTAGGTGACGAGCACCGTCCCGCCCTTCGGGTTGACGACGCGGCTCTTCGCGATGCGCTCGGTGATCTGGGCGATGCGCGCCTCCGTCGAGCCGATCTCGTGCGCGACCGTCTGCCGCTGGGCGCCGACGGCGGCGATCTGCTCGACGAGGACGCGGTAGTCGCGCTCCGCCTGGTCCAGCTCCCGGGCCGTCGCCGCCTGCTCGGCGAAGAGGCGACGCGTCCGCTCGTAGTTGCGCCGCGCGATCCCGAGCTGGACGGTCAGCACCTCGCGCTGCGCGCCGACCTCGGAGGCGCGCGATCCGGTCGCTGCGCGCTGGGCGACGATCTGCGCCCGCTCGAGCACGAGCTGCGTCGTGTCGACGACCGCGGCGAGCGCGCCGGCGGCGAGCCGCTGCCCTTCGGCGGCGCCCATCCAGGTCAACCGCCCCGCGGTCTCGGCGGAAACCACCACCTCGTCCGCCTCGAAGTTGCCGTAGGCGTCCGGCTCGTCCTCGCTGCGACAGGCGGCGAGCATCACCAGCGAGAGTCCCGCGATTGCGCGGGCGATTCGTCGTGCGCTCACGGAACCTCCAACCCCAATGTCGTCAGCAGTCGCGCGCGGGCCTGGGCGAGCTCGGTCGCGTGTGTCGCGCGCGCGAGCCGCGCCTCCAGCACGTCGGTCCGTCGATCGACGTACTCCGCGGCGGTGAGCACCCCCTCGCGCAGGCGGGCGCGTGCCTCGCGCTCGATCCCTTCGCGCAGCGCGATGATCTCGTCGTCGAGCGCGAGCGCGGCGTCCGCCCGGTCGATCGCCGCGAGCTCGCGCTCGACGCTGCGCTGGATGGCGTCGGTGAACGCCTCCTCGTCGCTGCGGACGATGCGCGCCTGCAGCGCGAGCACCTCGCGCTCGCGCGCCGGGGCGCCCCAGGTGAACGGCGTCCACTGCACGCGGAGCCCGACGAGCCAGTAGGAGTCGAAGCGGTCGCTGATCATGTTGAGCCCGGGCTTGCCGTACCCCGCGCGGCCGTAGGCGCTCAGCCGCGGGCGCTCCCGCGCCGCGGCGGCGTCGGCCTGGGTGGCGAGCAGCGCGCGAGCCGCCCGGAACTGCTCGTACTCCGGCCGTGCGCGGATCGAGTCGATCCGCGCGCGCGCGACCGCGGCGGTGTCGGTGCGGCGGAGCACGACGGCGTCGTCCAGGCTGCGTCCCGTGAGTCGCGCGAGCACGGCCAGCGCGGCGCGGCGGTCGGCGCGCACGGCGGCGACGTCCTGCTCGCGCCGCAGCCGCGCCGCTCGCAGCGCCGCCGCCTCGCCGGGGAGCGCCGCGCCGTCGCGCACGCGTGCCGCGACCACCTGGTGCTGCGCGTCGAGATCGGCGATCGCCGCGCTCAGCTCCTCCGTGCGCGTCTGCAGCAGCAGCGCGGTGAAGTAGGCGTCGTTCACCTCCTGGCGCCGTGCGTGGAGGCTCACGCGGACGCGCGCGCGGCTCTCCGCGAGCTGCGCCCGCTCCACGTTCCGGCGCGGCGCGAGGCTCGGATCGATGATCGGCTGCTGGATGCCGAGCGACGCGTCCCAGGTGTCGTGCGGCGGCGTGGGGATCTCGGGGGCGAACGGAGCGGGGACCGGGCTCTCGATCGAGATCTTCGTGACGTCCGACTGGTACTGTCCCTGTCCCTCGAGCGTGAACGCCGGGCGGCGCTCCAGCGCGATGCCGCGCAGCCGGAGGCGCGACTGCGACTCGAGCAGCTCGAGCTGCGCCGTGCGCGGATCGCTGCGTCGCGCCGACGCCTGGAGCTCGGCCAGCCCGACGGTGTCGCCTCGCGTCGCCGGGGTCTGTGCCGCGAGCGCGGGCGCGCCGAGGAGCAGCCAGGAGACGACCCGCCGCCTCATGGGCGCACCGCCTGGAGGAAGAAGGCGCCGAGCTCACGGCGTCGCGACTCCATGAACGCGGCGAAGCCGTCGGCGTCGAGCCCCAGGATGAGGCACACCATGGGACGCGCCGCGAACGGGAAGATGCAGAGGGAGACGAGGCTGACCAGGAACTGCTCGGCCGTGATGTCGCGCATCGTCCCGGCGGCGACGCGCTCGGCGATCTGCCGGCGGAGCGGGGCGAGCACTCGCTCCGCCACCGCGTCCGGCGGCATCGCCGTGGCGGCGGCGACCAGCTGCGGAAGCCGATCGGGGTAGTGATTCATCTCGCTCAGGAAGTAGCCCGGCAGAAAGGGACTCCGGGTGAGCTGCTCGTGCTCCAGCTCGACCAGGCGCATGACCTTCTCCTCGAGCGGGAGATCCGAGGCGAGCGTCGCGGCGAGCGGAACGAAGATCCCGCGGGCGACCTGCGCGAAAACCGCCTCCGCCAGCCGGTCCTTGCTGCGGAAGTAGTAGTGGAGGAGCGCCTTGTTGACGCCGGCCTCGTCGGCGATCTCCTGCATTCGCGCGCCCGCGGTCCCGCGGCGGACGAACACGGCATGTGCCGCGTCGAGGATGCGTTGCTCCGTGTCGCGGTCGCGCGCGTCGCGCGCCGGCTCCGTCTTGACCATTTGCCTTAACCGGTTGGTTAACGCCTCGAATATCGTGCGGCGTGGGAGCTTCGGCAAGAGGGGAATCGCCGGCAGGAACGAACGCGGCGCCTGGCATCCAGCCAGGCGCCGCGTCGCGAGGGGGTGGCGCGTGCGCGCCGGTCGCTCAGTAGCCCGGGTTCTGGTCGAGCGTCGGGCTCACGTCGCGCTCCTGCTGCGGGATCGGATAGAGCGTCTGGAACTCCTTCCCCGCGAGTCCCAGCACGGACACCGCCTGGCCAGTGCGGACGAGGTCGGGGAAACGATCTCCCTCGAACACCAGCTCCAGCCGCCGCTCGCGCCAGATCGCATCCAGCACCTGCGCTTGCGTCGTGAGCGAGCCGGAGCCGAACGAGAGCGTCGCGATCCCCGCCCGCGTCCGCAGGTCGTTGATCGTCGTGATCGCGTCGGCGAGCTTGCCGAGCCGCGCCTGTGCTTCCGCCTTGATGAGGAGGACCTCGCCGAGCCGGATCACGTGGAGATGCTCCGTGCCGCTGACGCTCCGGTACTTCGCGCCGTAGAAGCGGGACGCCGTCGCGGCGCGGATGCTCCACTGCCCGCGCAGGTCGGCCGCCTCGAAGGCGCTGCGGATGCTCGTCGTCGGCCCCAGCTCGCGCCGGCCGCCGAGCGACTTGTCCATGTAGTAGTAGCTGATCGAGTTCGCGTCCTGCGTGTTGAACTTCACCCGCAGGATGTCTTCCGAGGTCGCCGTGCCGGCCGCGTCGAAGAGGCTCGGGTAGCTCGAGGCCAGGGCGTAGCCCATCGCGATGACCGCGTTCGCCTCCGTCTCCGCCCCCGACCAGTTCTCCTGATACAGGAACACGCGGGCGCGCAGCGCGCGGATGGCCCCGAGGGAGACCTGCAGCCCCGCGCGGTTCACCTTGACGAGCGACTGCGCCTGCTGGAGATCGGCGAGGATCTGCGCGTACACCTGCGCCGGGTCGTCCCGGGTCAGCTGCGAGACCTCCGACGGCTCGCGGACCGGCTCGAGGCGCAGCGGCACGCCGCCGAAGTACTTGACCAGGTTGTGATAGCCGAGCGCCCGGATGAACAGCGCTTCCGCCATCATCTGGTCCTTCTCCGCCTGCTCGAGGAAGGTGACCGTCGGGATGCGGGCGATGATCGAGTTCGCGCGGGCGATGCTCGAGTAGATCGCGTCCCACATCCCGTCGATCGCCGTGTTCTCGGAGGTGACGGCGTTCTGATCGACGTCGGCGTACGTGGTGAAGGTGCCGGTGTGCGCTGCGTTGTCGGAGGACAGGTCCCCGAAGGTGAGGAACTGCTCGCCGTAGTAGTAGCCGTCCTGCAGCGCGTCGTAGAGGCCGAGCACCGCAGCCCGCGCGCTCTGCGGGTCGTTGATCGCACTCTCCTCGGGGACGATGGTGTTCGGGTCGACCTCGAGGAGATCATCGGGGCTGCATCCGGCCGCGACGACCGCGATCAGGGCGGCAGACACGTAGTGGCGTAGTCTCATGGGTCTGGAATCCTGAGTTCGGGTTCGCGCTCACCAGCTGCCGCTGATGCCGAGCGAGATCGTGCGGGCGCGCGGATAGGCGTAGAAGTCCTGCCCGAGGGAGATGTTGGAGCCCGAGCCGTTGCTGTTCACGTCCGGATCGTAGCCCAGGTAGTCCGACCACAGCTTGAGGTTGCGCCCCGAGAGGTAGACGCGGGCATCGGTGAGACCGGTGCGCGACGTCAGCACGCTCGGCAGCTTGTAGCCGAGGGTGATCTCCGAGAGGCGCACGTACGAGCCGTCCTCGACGAACCGGCTGGAGACGTCGCGCGACCCCGACGTGCCGTCCCAGGAGAGACGTGGCACGTCCGTGATGTCGCCCGGCTTCTGCCAGCGCTTGAGGACGTGCTTCACCTTGTTGTCGTTGTAGTAGGCGCCGTCGTCCGCGAAGACGCGGATCATGTTCGCGACCTCGGCGCCCTGGCTGAACTCGATGAAGGTGTTGAGGTCGAGCCCCTTCCAGCTGAACTGGTTGCGGAGGCCGCCGAAGTAGTCGGGGTGCGGGCTGCCGACGATCTGGCGGTCGTCGGAGTTGATCGCGCCGTCGTGGTTGAAGTCATCGTACACGGCGTTGCCCGTCTGCGGGTCCACCCCGGTGAACTTGAGCATGTAGAAGGCGCCGATCGGCTCGCCCTTCGTCACGATGTTCACGCTGCGGATGCCGCTGATGATCGGCTCGTCGCGGTACAGCGCCAGCACCTTGTTCGCGTTGTGCGAGACGTTGAAGTCGGTGCGCCAGGTGAAGCCGTCCGCGCCGCGCGCGCGGAAGTTCTCGGTGCTGAGCTGCAGCTCCCAGCCGCGGTTCTCGAGGCTCCCGACGTTGTCGAGGATCGAGTTGTAGCCGCTGACGCCGGAGATCGGGCGCGAGACCAGGAGGTCGTCGGTCTTCTTGACGTAGTAGTCGGCGATGACGCTCACGCGGCCGCCGAGGAAGCCGAGGTCGGTGCCGACGTCGAACTCGCGGGTCGTCTCCCAGCGCAGGTCGGGGTTGCCCAGCTGCGCCGGCGCGAGCCCCGGTTCGCCGGCGAAGTTCGCGCGGCCGTAGGCGGTGAGGAAGCCGAAGTTCGAGCCGATCGCCTGGTTCCCCGTCTCGCCGTAGCTCACGCGGAGCTTGGCGTCCATGAACCGCTTGAGCCCCGCGAGCCCCGGCTCCTCGCTCGCGACCCAGCCGATCGAGGCGGCGGGGAAGACGCCGAACCGCTTCCCCGACGCGAAGCGCGAGGCGCCGTCGGTGCGGAGGCTCGCCGTCAGGAGATAGCGGTCGAGGAGCGAGTAGTTCGCGCGGGAGAAGACGGAGAGGAGGCGGTTGTCCGACGGTGCGGCGTCGTAGGCCGTGACCTCGCCGGCGCTTCCCACGTACTGGAACTCGTCGCTCGCGAAGCCCTGGCCGGAGACGTAGACGTACTCGCTCCGGTTGTACTCGAGCCCCGTCCCCGCGGTGATCGTCAGCTTCTGCCGCTCGGTGCGCAGCGGATCGTAGGTGGCGTAGAACTCCGACAGGTACTTCTGCGCGCTGGTGGAGGCCTGCGTGGACTGCCCCGCGACCCCGGCGGCGGCCGAGCCCTCGACCTTCGGCGACTCCCAGCGGCGCTCGTTCAGGCCGTACAGGTCGAGCCCGACGCGGCCGTTGAGGCGGAGGCGGTCGGTGACGTCGAACGAGCCCTCCACGCTGCCGAGCGTGCGGAAGCTCCGCGTCGGCGCGGTGTTGAACCGGGCGAGCGACAGCGGGTGCACGTACTCGAGCCCCTCGTCGGTGCCGCTGAAGATGCAGTTCCCCGCGGCGCAGCTCCCCGGCTTGTAGAGCGGGATGTTGGGCTGCACGGCGATGGCGTTGGCGCCCGCCCCCTCGATCGTGTTGTCGTTGGTCGTGCGCTTGAACGTCTCGCGCACGACGCCGACCGACGAGCGGAACTGCAGCCGCGGGGTCGCCGTCACGTCGAGATTCATCCGGACGTTCTGGCGGTCGTAGCCGGAGCCGATGATGATCCCCTGCTGGTTGAAGTTCGAGCCGGAGATCAGGTACTGGAACCGGTCGCCGCCCCCCGACGCGTTCAGGTTGAAGTCGGCGACCGGCGCCGTGCGGGTGATCGCGGCGATCCAGTCGGTGCCCACGCTGTCGGCGCCGGGGAAGAGCGTGTAGCCGAAGTCGACCACGTCCTCCTCGGACCAGTCGTCGTTCAGCATCGCCTCGCGGAAGACTTCCACGTACTCGCGCGCGTTCAGCATCTCCATCTTGCGCGCCATCTTCTGCTGGCCGTAGTAGCTGTTGAAGCTGAACTTCGTCGCGCCGGGGCGGCCGCGCTTGGTCGTGATCATCACCACGCCGTTGGAGGCGCGGGAGCCGTAGATCGCGGCGGCGGCGGCATCCTTCAGGACGTCGATGCTCTCGATCTCGTCCGGGGAGATTCCCGTCACCGCCGTGAGATCCTGCCCGCCGAAGGCGAGCTGCGAGTGGTCCTCGCGGATCATCGGCACGCCGTCGATCACGTAGAGCGGCTGGTTGCTCGCCGAGATCGACGAGCTGCCGCGCACGCGCACCGAGATGCCGTTCCCCGGGTTCCCCGCATTCTGGATGACCTGGACGCCGGGCGCCTTCCCCTGGAGGGCGGCGTCGATGCCGGCGACGGGGACGTTCTGCACCACCTCGCCGCTCACGTTCGCGACGGCATTGCTCACCTCCGCGCGGCTCCGCGTGCCGTAGCCGACGACGACCATCTCCGAGAGCACCGCCGCCTGCGGCCGCATCGCGAAGTCGAGCGTCGCCTCCTGGTTCGTGGCGACGGCGACCGAGCGGGCCTGCGGCGCGAAGCCGATGCGCTGGGCGCGCACGGAGGCCGCGCCGATGGGGACGCCACGGATCACGTACCGGCCGGCGGCGTCGGTGAGCGCGCCGCGCGTCGAGCCGACCACGAGGACGGACACGCCGGGGATCGGGAGCGTGGTGGCGGAATCGACGACCGTGCCGCGGATGGCTCCCGTACTCTGCGCTCCAACGGTGCTCGCGGCGCCGACGAGCGCCGTGACACCAGCCAGGAACGCGCGCGCGAGAGCCGAGGTGCTACGTCTCATGTGCAGACCTCCACGATCGGGGTGTGGAGCGCGACGACGTCACGACCGTGCCGCGCAGGGGCCGGCGGAGCGTGCGGACCGAGAGCCAGCGGTCCGATACGCCGAGAACATCGCCAGGAGGCCGGATCGTCACCGATGGCGTACGACACGCGAACGACCATCGCCTCCGGCGCATCGGTGGCTGGCAATCCGCTGACGGACGTTCGGAGCGGATCAGGGCGCGCATACTATCGAGGCGCCAGGCGAGCCGGTCAAGACGCGCGCACGCCGGCTGGCGGCGACCGTTCGGCCGGTGACGAACGCTTCGACGCTGCGGTCGCGTGCACCGCGTTCGGCGATCGCGCGCGCGGCATGGCGAGCGCGGCCGGTGCTGCGCGCGCGCCGGGGACGCCGCCGCGCACGCGCGACGAGCGGTCAGGCGTGGCGCGCGCTCACAGCTGCAGGCGGTAGCCGACCTTGCGCACGGTGAGGATGTGTTGCGGATGGGCCGGATCGTCTTCGAGCTTGCGCCGCAGCTCGGCGATGTGCGTGTCCACCGTCCGGCTCATCACTTCCTGATTGTATCCCCAGACCTCGCGCAGCAGCTCGAGCCGGGTCGCGATCGAGCCCGCGCGACGGAGCAGGGCGAGGAGCAGCTCGAACTCGAGCGGCGCGAGCGACACCGGCTTCGAGTCGCGGGTGACCGAGCGCGTCGCGACGTTCACCTGCACCTGCCCGAACTGCGTGGGCGTCGTCGGGCCGTCGCCGGCGCCCCCGTCGCGGGGCGCCGCGCGGCGGAGCAGCGCCTTGACACGCGCGAGCAGCTCGAGCACGCCGAACGGTTTGGTCACGTAGTCGTCGGCGCCGAGGTGGAGCCCGCGCACCTTGTCCGCCTCCTCCCCCTTCGCGGTGAGGATGAGGACGGGCATGTCGCGTCCTTCCTCGCGCAGCGCCTTGAGCACGCGGAAGCCGTCGAGCCCCGGGAGCATGAGATCGAGGATGACGAGGTCGGGACCGGTGGTCCGCACCGCCTCCAGCCCCGCCAGCCCGTCGCCGGCGACGCTGACGTCGTAGCCCTCGATCTCGAGGTTGTTGCGCAGCCCGAACGCGAGGTCGGGATTGTCTTCGACGACGACGATCTGGGTCATGTCCGACTCGGCGTGAAGTCCGTGGCCGGCGGCTCGGCCGCCGGCTCGTGTCGCGAGGGCTGCTGCCGGCTGCCCGGCAGCTCGAGCACGACGCGCGCCCCCCCGCCCGGCGCGCGCTCCACCCAGCAGCGCCCGCCGTGCATCAGGAGCAGGTCGCGGACGACGGCGAGCCCGATCCCGCTCCCCGCGATCGCCGAGTTGGCATCGCGGTCGAGGCGCGTGAACGGGAGCCACACGGCGTCGCGGTCGCGCTCGGGGATCCCCGGCCCCTGGTCGTCCACCCACAGGCGCACCCGCTCGCCCACCTTCGCCATTCCCACGCGCACCGTCTGCCCGCTCGGGCCGTACTTGACCGCGTTGTCGAGGAGGTTGAGCAGCGCCTGGCGGAGCGCGGCGGCATCGACCATCGCCACGGCGTCGCCCGCGAGCTCCGCCTCCACGGTGACGCGCCGCGCCGCCGCCAGCGGGGTGAACGCCTCCACCGCCTCGCGCACGTGCGCCGCGAGCGCGGTCGGCTCGGGAGCGATGCGCGTGGTCTGCCGCTCGCTGCGCGAGAACTGCAGCACGTTGTCCACGAGATGCGTGAGGCGCCGCGCCTCCTGGTCGATGATCTGCAGCGACCGGTGCCGCTCCTGGTCGGAGCGCACGCGCCCCAGCAGCAGCGTCTCGGCGAACATGCGCACTTGTGCGAGCGGCGTCCGCAGCTCGTGCGAGATGCTGGAGATGAAGTCGGAGCGCAGCCGCGCCAGCTCGTACTCGCGGCGCAGGTAGTAGACGGCGACGATCAGCATCGCCGCCGTGAGCCCCAGGAGCCCGAGCAGCATCGGCAGGCGCGAGCGCGGCAGCCCGCCGATCACCAGCCGGTCGGCGACCGACTCGCGCAGCGCGACCCTGAACCCCATCCCGCCGAAGATCTGGGCCGTGTGCTCGGCGGTGTACGGCGACTGGTAGGTGGCGCTCGAGCGGAAGAGCGTGTTGTGCGCGCCGTCGTCCACGATCACCGAGAGCAGGGAATCGTTGGGCGTCGTGCCGACGAGCGAGGGCGGGAGGAGCGGATACTTCTTGACGACGCTCTCGAAGACGGGGCGCGCGAATCCGCGCAGCGGCACGGCGAAGCCGGCGGCCTTGACCGGCCGTCCGTCCCAGTGGTAGCCGAGCGAGTAGGCGACGAGCCACCGCTTCCCGTCGAGCTCACCGACGAGGTTCGCGTAGTCCCACTTGCGCGCCGACGCGGTCGCGGCGTCGGCCGCCACCGTGTCGCGCAGCCACCGGATCACCGCGGCGGAGGCGCAGCCGCAGGTGTCGGCCATCGCGAGGGTGCGCAGGTCGATGCGGAAGTTGAAGCGTACCGTGTCCGGATCGACCTCCGCCGACGCGCAGTCGATCGGCACGCGCTTCCCCAGCGCGGGGCGGAAGAGCAGCCAGGTCGCCTTGCTGTTGATCCCCTCCTTCGCCTGCGTGTAGAACTGCAGCGCGGCGAACGACGCGTAGTCGCGCAGCGTCCGTTCGGCGGTCGCGCGATGCGCCCGCGCCGCGTCCTGCGCCTGGTACGCCAGGATCGCAGTGAAGACGAGGCTCAGGGCGAGCAGCGCGACGAGCGCGAAGACGCGGCGCGGACGAGTGGGCGGCATCGGGACTGAACGGCGGGGACCGGGGACCGGGGGCCGGGAACTGGGGACCGGGAACTGGGGGCTGTGGGCTGGGGACTGGAGGGCTGGGGACCGGGAGCGTCCCGAGGGTGTTCTCCAGTCCCTGACCCCTACCTCCTGGCTCCTGGCCCCTGGCCCCTATCCCCGAGCCCCTGCTGTCCCGAGAACTTATGCCGGCCGGGAGAGTCGGGCACCAGTCGGCTGGCGCTCCTGACCTCCCCCTGACAACGAAGCGCCCGCGGAATGCGCGGGCGCCTGGGAGGGATCGTCGGGCGGGAGGCTGGCTACCAGCTCCGCCCGCTGCGGAGGAGCCGCGTCACGCCGCCCACGTCCACCGGCGGGGAGAAGAAGGGGC
>Ga0182741_1002193_pt1 | contig 23361 bp, 20 predicted proteins | sample eDN5th37CBELigOP_FD_128874 | JGI IMG/M metagenome (GOLD analysis project Ga0182741, IMG submission 128874) | Enriched Organic Plus compost microbial communities from Emeryville, California, USA - eDNA 5th pass 37_C BE-Lig OP (version 2) (version 2) ... | reverse complement strand
CCGTCGAGGCAGCCAGTTCGCCGACGACGTCAGGCTCACCGGCGCGGCGGAGAACCGCTGGTTCGTGGTGGACCTGGCGGCGGCGCTGGCCGTTTCGTGGGAACCGGAGGACGCGGCCCACGGGCTCGACCACCCCGTCGCGTTCGACCCGCCCGCCTGAGCGCTGTCGCCGCGGTCCCGCGGGGGTCCCCCTCGGGGCGCGCACCCCTGGGCCCAGGTCATTTCCGTTGTCCCGCTACTTGGAGGTGTTGAGGTGAGATCGCGTCATCGAGCCGTCGAGGGACGTCGCCGGGCCACGGCCCGGCGCAGCCACGATGGACGGAGCCGACCGTGATCGACGGCATCCGGACCATCGCCACCACCAACAGCATCTGGAAGTTCGACGTCATGCTGTGTCAGTTCCTGCGCCTCCCCCGCCACGAGGCCTCCAACCCCGACGCGATCATCCCCTACACCGGGAGCTGGGAGCCCTACACGGCACTCGAGCGAGTCGGGGACCATGTACTCGTCTACCGGCCCGTCCCCTGGGGCGAGGGCGCCATGCGCATGACCGGAGTCATCGAGTGGGACGACCTCGAGGACGACGACGTGCTCCCGTAGGCGGGGCGGCTGCCCTGCCCGCTGCCGGTCCGCGGTTGCTCACCAGGTCCGTCGGTCTGGTGGTGGGGTTGTGTGCACGGCTGAGCCTCCCTCTGCGCAGCGCCGCCGTAGGCAGCCAGGGGCGACAGGGCCCCGGCGTCGCCACGAGCGGCAGCCGATGGCGACGTCGACGCTCGCCAAGCCTGGGCGGCGCATGGGCATGACGTCGTGTCCATGCGCCGGACCGGAGGTACGGGTAGCGGCCGTGCCCGCCCTCGCCGTGCGTGCGGTGGTTGCGCAACACGACCTTCGCCGGACGATGGAGGCCATGACCACATCCACGACGGAACTACCCACCCACTTCTGGCAGCTGTTGGTCGACGCGATGCTCGACTTCCACATCAAGGAGCACGACGACGACATGACGAACGAGGACTTCTACCTCATCGAAGGTCGGGCCCGTGGGCTGTGCGAGCTCGCCGAGCGCACCCTGGATCTTCCCCTCGGTAACGTCGCCGCGTTGATCGACCTCCAGAACTCTGCCTCTTGCATGGAGTGCGGCGAACGCGGCCGCATCGACCGCGAGGAGCTGAGGTGGGTGCACTGCAAACCCTGTGCCCACTCGTTCGATCTCGTCGGCGAGCTCGACGTCGACAGCCCGCTGCTGCGACTCGTGGGGGTCGCGCTGGCTGACGACATCTGGGAGCTCTGGGAGTGCGGCTTCAGGTGGTAGCAGGGGGCCCTCCCGGCGACGCACCTCTGAGCGACCTGAAAGGCCCCGCCTGCTAGAGGATCAGTGTCGCCCGAGGGCCTTGTTCAGTTCGCCCAACGTCACGCGGAAGCCGTGGGCAGCCTGGTCCAGGCCGCTTGGGTCCAAGCCGAGCAGATCGGCGTGCACGCTGGCTGCCCCGATGACCCCGAATCCTGCGTGCGCGGCTGCGATGAGGAGTTGGTGACCGTCGATCATCAACGGGGCGGAGGTGACGCCCGGAACGCCGAGCGGCTCCGCTGCGCTGCGGTCGACGAACTGCATGAGCGCCCACGGGGAGCTGTGAGCGATGTTGGAGTACCACCACCAGGTGATGTCCGCAGCCGAGTCGTACCGGTCCGGTTGCTGGTGGGCTAGCACGTTGTGGATCGCATCCCGGCGGTGAGGGACCGCCTGGTCATCGACGAACACTGGCTGGTTCTTCCGCTGCTGGTTCCGACTGATGACCGTCCACCCCAGTTGCGCCGCCACCTCCCTCACGCTGTCCGCGACCTCGCTGCTCTTGTCCTTGGCGGCGGTGACTGCCGTTGGTGCCCGGGCCAGCCCACTGGCGCTGAACATCCGGAACGCGAGGGACCTCTTCGCACGCGCTTCGGTCCCGATGTGCGGCTCATCGAGCCAGTACGCGTACCCGGCAGCGTCGAGAGCAGCACGAGCAAGATGGATCGGTGCCCACACGAGCAAGTTCGTGCTCAGCAGGCCCGCCACACCCCGGGTGGCGTCGACCGCGGCAGCCGCGAGGAACATCGAGCTGGTGGCCGCGTTCATCAACGGCGTCTCCCACCCCGGTGCCCTGAACGGCGCCTCACCGGCGAGCTCGGCCATTGCCGGCGAGCCGTCGCGAGGCACAACGTCGAGGATCAACGGTTCAGCGGCAGACGTCACCTCGGCCAGTGCGCGGCCGAGAGTGGCCATCCCGTCCTCAAGCGGCTGCTGCTCCATTGGAACGAAGGTACGGGCGGGCTGTGACGCACGCCGGTGGGGCCCTCCGTGAAGCTGCCGGGGGCACCACCGACCCGCACGAATGCGAAGGAACGGCTGCTCCCGCCGCCGGCCGGGCCGGTGCATCTAGACCAGGCTGGGCCACCGCGGGCCGGCGGGATCAAGGCGCGCGAGGTGGGCGAGGACCTGGGCGCGGGCCCGGATCATGTCCACTGGTGAGGGACGGCGAGTCCACCCCCGGCCCGGGAACAGCAGCGAATCCAGCGCACTCGCGGCCTGCTCGGTCCGGCGCGACCCGGGGACCTTGGCCCCGAAACCGCCGAGATCGGCGAACAGCAAGGACGTCCGGTCGAGGAGGACCCTCTCGGTGAAAGCTGCGCTGGCATGGGTGGCGCAAGGCAGCAGGCCCACGTAGAGCTCGCTGAGGTCGATGCCGGCGAGCCGGCGCAGGCTCTGCCGGTAACGGAAGACCCTGGCCCGGAGCCGCTGACCACAGCCGGCGTACACGGGCACCTCACCACGTGCGATCAGGCTCCCGAACACCTCGTGCAGCTCCGGGCGCGTCGACCCGAGCCAAACCACGTAGGTCCCGGGCTGGGAGGGGGGGTCGATCGACGGCAGGGGCACGCGGTCGATGCCCTGGATGCGGCGGAGGACCTCCTCGGCCATGGTCGTGTCGTCCCAGCTGTGGAAGTAGCTCGTGTTCGTAGTCATGGGACGGTTGTAGGGAGGCCTGGGGGACGCCCTTGGGACGCGCGATCTGGCGCCCAGCTGTGGTGATCGCCGGAGATCCCGGCACGCCAAGCGAAGGAGGGCCGATGGCCCAGTTGATGACCCCAGCCGAGCGCGCCTTGCGCGAGCGGCTGATCGAATCGGTCAACGCAGTTCGGTCGGCCATCGGTCGGGTACCCAAGCCCGACGCGGTCGATGAGGTCGGCCTGAACCAGTGCGGAGCGGCGGTGCTCGATGCGAACTGCGCACTGAGCCGTGCGCAGCAAGCCACCGAGGAGCTCGCTCAGCTCGAGTCCCTCTGCGACGAGGGTCTGCTCCTCGTCGGTAGCGCACGTACGGCGCTCGAGGCGATCCGATCGCTGCTTGCCCTCGTGGTCGCCGACCTCGAGCAGCGCGCCGCCTGATCACGATGGCCGACCCGCACGGGTCGGCCATCGCGCTGTGGTCGTGGTGGTGGGCGGCGGTGTTGGCTCTCGGCCGTCACGGTGCGGCGCGACGAAGCGCCCCGAGGTCGGGACAGCTCCGCCGGCAACAGCTGGGTTGGCGGAACCCGGTCTGTCGCTCACGACCACCGGATGGCGGGACCCAGGGTCGCTCTTGTGATCATCGTCAGCAGTGGCGGCAAGGGTTCGGCCCCAAGCGGGCCGGCGGTTGCGTGCTCGCCTCCGCCGACGACCACTACGTCATCACGCTGAGCGGGCGCGCCGACCTGCCGTTCCGTCTGCTTGCATCCCCGATTCGGACTGCACACTCCCCCGAGCCACGTCACCTCTCGTTGGGGGAAGTCTCAGGCTGGCGCGACCATGAGCGCGTGATCTGGGCCACGGGTGCACGCGGGGACGATGCAGCGCTCGCTCACCAGATGGTGGACGACGCACACGGTCGGCCGGGTACGCCGGTCTGCGGATGCTCCACCCACGGGCTGTACCTGCGCGCCTGGACGCGCTGGGACGCCGTCCCCGCCTCCCGGCAGTGCACTTCGTGCGCCCTCCTGTCCACGAGCGGGGCACTTCGGTGACCAAGTTGCAGGCTGGGCGCTGACGACGGGCAGCCTGCCGTTGCAGCACCACCTGAACTCGCAGGTCGGATGGGGCGCACGAGCCTTCGGAGCACCAACTGGGCCTACCAGAGCTCGAAGCTCACCGATCACGGTGCGGTGAACCCGAGGCCTTCTCGGGAACGTCACAGTCAGGTGGAACCTCGGGTCAGTCTCCAGCGGTCGATGTCCTCGGGCAGGAAGCGCTGCGCACCGTTGCGCACGAGGTGCACGGGGATCTGGCCGGCCTCTACGGCTTCCTGGATCTCTCGCGGGAGCACTCCGGCCCACTTCGCCGCGGCGCTGATCGTGAGGGCGTCTGGGCTGTAGGCGAGCCGGTCCCGGCCTCCGGGAGCGAACGCGTCGGTGATCGCCCGGCGAGCCTCGGTTGCCGAGAAGAGCAGCACGGAGCCACCTCGCCCGCGCCGGTGCTGGGTGGGGACCTGTGCGTCGGACAGGATCTGCTTCACGATGCTGCGGGTGAGCCGCTCGCTGTTGGCGAGTTCGTCGAGCGTGACGGTGGCCGCCGGGGCCATGACTGCTGCGACCGGTGGAACGTCGATGACGACGGTCATCTGCCGAGACCGCACACTGCCCTTGGTGCCCCTGGTGGTCCGGGCGACGGGCGTGAGCCAGTCCGCAGGGAACACGACACCTGCGTACGGAGGGAGCGGGAGCCGTCGACATGCCGGGCACAGGACCCCGCCGACACCGCCGGGGACGGGGGCGGTCTCGGGGAGGAAGACCGCGACGCTTGCCCATCGGTGCTCGCGAGGCGCGGGGCAGTCGGGATGCGGGCAGGGGTGGGCCCTGACCTGGATGCCCAACCGTTCGGGAACCCATTCGAGGAACCGGGGCCACTTCCGGTGGCCGTCCGCCTTGTCCGTCGAGCCGCTCGGGTTGATGAGCCGACGAACGAAGGTGGGGTCCAGGCCGGCGGCCGATGCGAGCTCGTAGAGGTCGACGCCGGCCGGATGCTGGCGGAGGGCGGCGAACACCCTGTGGATGTCACCCATGCGTGCGGTCGGACACGCCGCCTTCGCCCAGGTGTCGGAGGTGTAGGTCGCCTCCATGTGGGCCTCGAACCCTCCTGTCCACGCGAGCCGGTCGGGCCGCAGGCCGGTGCGAGCCACCCAGACGGCGCGGAGCGCGTCACGGTGCGGGTGGTCGAGGAGAGCCTGCGCCCGGTAGGTGTGAACTCCCAGCGCTGTGAGCTCGTTGCGGGCCTGCACGTACAGCGCGCTCCGGCTGGTGGGCACCGGTAGCCGGTCTGCGATCTGCTCGAAGCTGGCGCCGTCGAGGAGCTCGTGGAACAGCACCTGGCGGTAGGGGTTCTTGGCGCCGCGGCCCTTCTTCGTGTTCGGCACGAGGCCGGACAGCGGGATCTCGACGGTATTCCCGTCGGTCAGCGGAATCCGTGCCGTGCAGGACACCGCGAGCAGCCCCTCGGTGGCGGGCGCGAGCCGCCAGCTGGCGAAGAGGCGCTGGGTCAGGGCGCCGACGGCGGCCGGCACCATGCCGTCGTGGTCGGCGGCCGAGCGGCGGAGGACTTCGATGAGCTGGGAGACGTGGGTGATGGGGAGCTCGGCCTCGACCGAGACGTCCTTGGCCGCTTCGGCCTCGAACCCAGCTGCGTCCGCAGCGAGGCCTTCGGCTTCGGCCGCCTTGGTGGCCCGCTTGGCGAGGTAGTCCAGGTGCGTCGCCTCGTCGCCACTGGCCAGGGCGGCCATCGCCGCCTCCTCGTAGCCAGTCGCAACGACAGCGGCCTTCTCGCTCGCCGATCGAGCCGCGTCCGCCTGGTCACGGAGGCGTCGGCGATGGTCCTCCAGGTCGCGGAGGCGCCGACCGAGATCGGGTGAGCGCAGCGCCATGTCGTCGTCGAGGTGGTCGAGCAGGCTGTCCTGCAGCGCCTGGCGAGCCCAGTCGACGAGGAGGTAGTCGCGAACCGTGCCTACGTGACGGTCCGGCGACTCCGGTTCGCGGAGCCGAGCGTCGTGCTCGATGGCGGACCAGGCAAGGTTGAGGTCGGCCTCCGGAACGTCGGGGTGCGGGGCCGGCCGCTGCAGAACCCACCGGTAGGGGTGGCCGCCCGAGGTGAACGGCATGGCCTCCCATTGGAGGACCACATCGGAGTCGCTGGTGGTCCAGCGGTCGATGGAGAGCGCGCGCACCATCCCGGTGGTGGGCGGCGTCTCAGGAGCGGTGGAGCGTCCTGCGGTGTCAGCGCGGATGAGGCGCCTGATCGCTGCATCGAGCGTCTCGGGGTCGATGCCCAGATGGACCCACGGGATGGCGCGGCCCTTGTCGTCGAGCTCGAGCTCGTCGGTGACGGTGTCGACGCCGGTCTCGGGGTCCGTGACGAGCTTCGGGGTGGCGGGCCACGTGAACTGGACGTACTTGGTGACGTACCCCGCGTCGAGCAGGCCGGATCGGCTCACCTGGTCGTCGCCGTAGCAGTCCGTGGTCGGGGTCGGGTTCTTGTAGTGGTAGATCCAACGGCCCGACCGAAGCACTTCGAGCTTGCGAAGCGCGAGCTTGTTCGCGTACTCGATGGTGCGACGCTCCTCGGCGGTGGCGTCAGCCGGGACGACCCTGACCCGGCGGCCCGAGAAGCTGAGCCAGCGCGTCGCCCGGCTTCGTGCATCTTCGATCGGCAACTGGTCGAAGGTCGTGTCGCGCTGGGACGAGTAGCGCGTCTTGCCGTTCTTGGCCGGCAGCTGCCTGGGGGTGGGGACCCGGTGCCGGATGAGGATGTCGGCGAGCTCCTTGCGCTTGGCGCCCCGGGCGTAGGCCGTCACGTACTCGGCGAGGGCGGGAGCGACCTCGAGGACCCACGTGGTGCGCAGGTGGCTGCCGTCGCGGACGCGCTTGTCGTGTCCGGGCAGGCTGGGGTCGATGACGTGCCCGAGGTAGGGCGGCAGGTTGGCCTCGGAGGCGGGGAGGTTGCCGTCGGCGACGCCCTTGAGCCGGCCGACCATGAGGTTGGTGACGGTGGTCTGTCGGTTCTTCTCGGCATCCGCGTTCTGCAGGTTGCGGATGAGGGCCCCGAACCCCTCGTAGTCGTACTCGTCTGCCCCCAGGAACCAGCGCGCCTTGATGCGCTCGACCCAGCGGTCGAGGCGACCCATCTCGACGGCCAGTCGGCCTTTGCGCGTGCCATCCTCGCTCAAGCGCAGGCAGACCCGCTCACCGTCGCTGGTGGCGGCTGCGTACTTGAGGAGCTCGATGACGGCCTGCTGGTACGGGCTGAGCTCGTCGCCGTCGGGCTTGATGATCGTCTTGAACCCGGAGAACGCGGCCCGGAACACGAGCGTGTCGTCGATGCTGATCAGGTAGCCGATGACCGACTTGCCGTCGGGGTCCTCGGGGAAGCGGTGGGGCGTGACGTCCCGTACCCGGAGCTCGACGATGTTGTGCGCGGCCCGGCCGTGTGGGGTGGTCCATGCGTCGTCCGGGACGGTGTCCAGCAGGCGTTGGACCGCCGGGACGAGCCGCCGCTGGGCCCCGAGCACCTTGGTGGCCTGCTCGGCTGCGTTGACGGTGTCGCCCTCCCGGCTCCACCGGCTGACGACCACGTGGCGGACGGCGCCCTCGGTGAGCTGGGCGAGGATCGCCACGATCAGGTGGTAGATGGGGACTCCCCGCACATCCTCGTAGTCAGCCTTGGTGCGGGTGGTGGGGATGGGCTTCGGCACGGTGTCTCCAGTCGGGTCGGGTCTTCGACGGGGGACAGTGACGGCTTCGTCGCTCAGCGCAATCACCACCGCTGCTTCGTGTGCGATCTGTCTCCGACGCTGACGTCGACGAAGCAGCACTCACATGAGCTCAGGTGCGGATCGGAGAGAGCACGAAGGGGTTGAGCTGCCCGTTCAGGCCGGCGAGATCCGGACCGGTACCCGCCGGCCGGGGCGGTGTGGGGCCGTGACGGCCGCGCACAGGTCATCCCAGTCCATCGAGCGGGCAGCCTCGAGTTCCTCTCGAAGGGCGTCGCTGCGCTGGCCTTCGCCACGAGCAGCGGGCGGTGTCACGGGGCGGACGGCAGATGCGTCGGGGAAATGGAGGTCCATCTCCCCCACCGTCGGGGCGACCCCCGTCGGGGCAAGCAGCCCACCCCTGCGGCGGCCGAGGCAGTGGGGATGTTGGGTCCCGACCGCCGGGAGCTGACGGCGAGTCGCCCCGTCGACGACTACCCGGCCGCCACTGTGGCGAGAGGTGCCGGGCTGACCGAGGACACCGTCAGCCGGTCAGCCAGGTCATCGACCTGGGCCAGCAGGGCGTCGGGAGCGGCGGCGAGATCGAGGGCGTGAGCGTGGATGGTGATGCCGGCGTTGCGGATGTGATGGGTGACGGTCGGCTCGTTGCCCTTGGCGTACACGAGGTGGCCTTCGGTGAGGCCCAGAGCGGTGCAGTAGGCGAGGAGCTGGTACACGTCGGCGTTGGGGAACCCGGCGGGCTTCTCCGCCTTGTACTTGGCGTCGATCACCGCCGCCGGCCGACCAGCCCGGTACCAGACGAGGTCCGGGTTCATCCCGACCCGCCCAGCGCCGTCGAGGTCGTGGGGGTCCTGGGCCCGGCACAAGCCGCCGTGGGCTTCGAGGGCGCGGGTCAGGGTGGCGGTGAGGAAGTCCTCGAATACCTTGGCCAAATCCGGCGGTCTCTACATGTTCCCCTGGTGAGATGACCAGCGCCGACGTCCGGCCCCGAGCCGGCCGCTATGGGGCGCGTCGCCCGGTGGTCAGCCTGCTGTCGGCTCGCAGGGCGCCGACGCCGGCAAGGCTGCGTTCACAACCGTGCGGGCCACCGGCTGGTCCGTGGACAGTCGCCCTGACCTGCGCTGCGAGGCCGCCTACTGTGTCCTAGGCGGAACCAGTCCGCCACCATCTGCCCCTACCAGTCGAGCTCGAGCTGCTCCTGAGGATCAGGCGGGTCGCCCGGCGTGTAGAGCTGAGGCTCGTGCGTGAGAAGTCGGGCGTACTTGGCGGGGTCAGCGGCGGCCGCCGACAGCTCTGTCTCCCACTCCTCGGACGCGAAGAGCGAGGTCTCGTCCTTGCGGGTGCGTCGTCGTTGCCGCTCCTCCTCGAGGAGTTGCGGCAGCACCTGGCGTGCCCTGGACATCACGGCGGACATGATGGCCTTGCCTGCTTGGTTCCCGGTCGCGAAGACCATGTGGTACAGCACAACGCGCCGCGTGTTGCGGACTTCGATGGCCGCGGTGTGGCTGTAACCGAGCTGCAGGAGTTGGTGGCGGTAGAGGTTGACGTAGTGGGACCAGGAGTCCTCTCCGCCGATGACGCCGGCGCGCTGGTCGTCGTAGATGGGACGCCACGAGTCGTCCCCAAAGAGCTTGTCGACCTTCGCGCAAGCTGACGGCGCGGCTGCCGCCTTACCTCGCTGCGGCAGGGTGCGCTTGAGCGGTCCGGTCGGGAACAAGATGAGCTGTTCGATCGGTCGCGGGCGCACCCATGCGCCCGCGCACGGCGGCGTCAGCCCGAACCGCGCGAGCGTCTCGACGGTCGACCACGCGAGCTCCATGCTGTTCGGATCGAGGTAAGCGAGGGCCGCGCCGAGGTAGGGGCCTCGTAGGCCCTTGCGCTGGTCGAACCACCACTGGAGCCCCTCGCCGATCTTGCCGTTGGCGTCCCCGGCGATGATCTTGATGGCACGACCGGGGAACTCGGCGTCGAGGTCCGCCTGAAGGCCCGCGGCGTTGCCGGGGAGCTCGAAACCGAGCAGGTGGGTGAACGGTGGGGTGGCTTCGAGGGCCTGGCGGGGTGAGGACTTGATCTCGCGCCCGGTGTCACGTTCGACGTTGCGGCTGACGCCGGCGAAGCAGTCGATGAAGGTGCGGTGGTCTGAGCGGGTAGCGGCCCGGGCGAACAGGGGCAGGTAGCCGCCGAGAAGGATCTCGGTCTTCCAGACGCTCCACGGGCCCCATTCACGGGCGTCGCCGCCGTCGGTCATCGGGCTTCGGTGGCGGGCATGTCGTCCCAGGTACGGCCCTCGAGGTCGCGCCCGCCGGCCTTCGCGGTACGACCACCCCACTGCTTGAAGAAGAAGGCGACACCCGCGTCGATGCACTGGTCTCGGATGTCCGTGACCCAGGCGACGTCGATCGGCCGGGCGCCGTGGCCGGACTCGCCACCGACGATCACCCACTGAACGCCATCGAGGTCGAGCTCACCTACGGGGCCCAGGAGCGGCTCGATGGACAGGAACCGCACGGCAGCCGGGACCGTACGAAGGTGGTCGATGCGGAACCGGTAGCGGTCGTTCTCGACGCTGACGCCCATCCACACGTTCGCCGGCCAGGTGAGATCAGTGGCGAGCGCCGCGAGGCGCTTGGAACGCTTGGTGAGGACCTGGAAGGTGTGGGCCTGCGCGGCGGCCATCGAGGCGAAGACCCGGCTGATGAACTCGTCCGGGACCTCGGGGTGGAACAGGTCGCTCATCGAGTTCACGAACACCAGCCGCGGACTGCGCCAGCGTTGCGGGAGGTCGACGAGGTCATCGTGGCAGGTGACACCGAAGCCCGGGCCGCTGGTGGCGGGGTCACCGTTGAGCGCATAGCGGGGCTGCCCCATGGCATGCAGGCGACCGGCGAGCCGCAGCGCGTAGCAGTTGTCGCACCCAGGGGAGGTCCGGTCACAGCCCGTGACCGGGTTCCAGGTGACCTCGGTCCACTCGATGCTCGTCTTGGAGGCCATGTCACTCCATGGTGCCCTTCACGACGCAGCAGTCCCGGGATCGGCCTTCTCCACAAGTGCGTCCTGGTCCAGGTACAGGGCGAAGCGGCCTTCGTCAGTGACGCGGAGCTCGTCGCCGCCAGAGCAGGACTTGTGCGGCTCCGCCGCCCGTTCTTGACGCGGGGGGTGGTCTCGCTGAGGCCGGCGTTGCGCAGCCGGCCGATGGCGACCCGCTGTGACAGACCGACGCGCACCTTGCCCTTGGCGGCCCATGCACGCTTGGCCGAGGTTGAGGCGCGGCTTCTCCGGAAGGTGATCGCAGTCCGGCCGTACGCCAGGTGCCCAAGCATTCCGAGACGGCCCCAGGGCCCGGGCCGACGACGGAGACCAACCGTCGTGGCGTCTTCGGGCTTGACCTCCCTACCACTGCGCGTCAGGAGTGGCTGTCGCTCATGGGTCTCGGGATCGAGCGTCGCCGGTTCCACCGAAGTGGTGGGGCGCGCACCGGAGACCCCTCTGACGGGCGATCCACCGGTGGTCGGCCGGGCTGCTTGGTGCAGGCGGCCGACCGTTCCGGGGATCGGGAACCTGTCACGCAGGTGCCCCAGAGGCGCGACCGACGCGAGACGCCGCCTAGATGCGGTCCACCATCAGCCGGAGGAGCGTCTCGGTGAGGGCGCTGTCGGCGCTCCCGAACCCGCCGTTGATGATGGCCAGGACGTGGTCACCGACGCGGGTGAAGGCCATGTCCATGGCCAACGGGCCGAAGGGTGTCGTCGCGCTGAGGCGGGCGGCGTAGGTGTCGTCGCCGAGCTTCGGGAACGACAGCGGCGAGAAGGTGTAGGTGATCTCCGCGCCGTCCTCGGTCTCGGTGAAGGACTGGCAGGCGTCGACGGCAACGGCCAGTGCGTCCAGGATCGACCGGGCGGTCTCCTCGTCCGTGTAGCGGCCCGCGAGGCTGGTCAGGTACGGGCCGAAGTCACCCTGGGAGTAGGTGGACTCGGCCTCTTCGACGGGTTCGATCGCCTCGAGCGGGTCGTGTCCCTCGCAGAAGGCATCGTCGGCGTCCTCGCTCTCCTCGGGTGGCATCACGGCCCAACCGGTGGGCAGATCTCCAAGCTGCACGACGACCTCGGCCAACGGCCGGGCCGGGGCTGGCACCTCGTCGTCGTCGCCGTCCGTGTCAGCGTCCGGCTCCTGCGCGGCGGTGGTGGTGGGCTCGACCGTCCGTGCTGCCTCACCGGCGTCGTCGCTGCCGCAGCCGGCCAGCGGGCCCGCAGTCAGGATCAGGGCAGCCAGTGCAGCCCGCGTTCTGCTCACCATCGTCGTTCCCCCAGGGTCGGCCGAACCGCCACCCAGGGTGTAGCAGAACGCCCGAGCGCGGTGGCCGGCTCGGCGCGTCCCCGCCGTCCTGTGCCGGGCCTCCATGCACCAGTTCCCGGCGGTCCCTCCCTCTCGACTACGCCGACGCGTTCCAGCTGCAGCTCCGGCATCGGACGGTGGCGATCTCGAGCTCGTCTGAGATGTCCTTCTCGTTGGCGCCGTTCTTGACCATCGTCTTGAGGCTGCAGCCGGCGGTTCCAACGGCGACGAGACGGTCGCGAGATCCGCAGGGGCAGGTGCGGCCGGTGAGCCACCCGTCGATGAGGGCATGGAGGGTCTGGACCCGCTCGGTGCGGGTGGTGCCGGCCCGAGGCTGGTGCGTCTCGCGGTTCTGCTCGTACCAGCGGGCGTTGTAGTCGCGTTGCGCGGCCCGGCAGCGGCTGTGGAGCTTTCCGGCGGCGACGGACTTGAACGCGAACTGCTCGACCGGGTGGTCGGTGGCGCACGCGGAGCAGCGCTTGGTGGGGCCCCGGGTGGAGCGGATCTGGTCGTAGGCGGCGTCGGTGGTCATCAGGGTTCCTCTCAGGCGTGGTGGGTGGCGTGGTGGGGGCGGTGGACGGTGATGCCGGCCCGCTGGGCGAGCTCGTCGAGGGTGGCGGCGACCCAGGCCAGGGCGTCGGGGGCGGTCGCGTCGCGGCGTCGGCGGGCCCGGGGGCTGTGGGCGGGGATCCCGGCGTAGGCCAGGACGCCCTGGCGCTCATCGGGTCCGGGTGCGGCCTCGAGGAGCGCCTCGCATGCCAGCAGGTGGAGCTGCTCGAGCTCGACCGGTTCCTGCAGCTCGAGCGCGGCGAGGTCGTGGCGGAGGATCTCGACGAGGCGGCCCCGCCGGTGGACGGGGAGCTCGAGCAGGGCGGCGAGGGCGCCGTGGTCGGCGCCCAGGGCGGCCCGGGCCACCTGGGCGGCCGGGACGGTGCGTTCGGGCATGGTGATGCCGTTGACCGAGGAGGCCTCGACGTGCAGGCCGGCCCCGTCGTCGAGGTGGGCGAGTCCGTCGAGGAGCTCCCAGTGGCGGGTGAGGGTGACGCTGAGGGTGAACAGCGTTGGGGCGGTGCGGGCGTCGCCGTCTCGCACGAGGGCGGTGAGCAGCTCGCAGTAGCGGTCGATGGCGGGGGTGGTGGGCATGGCCGTGACGGTCCGGGCGGACCGGCGGCGGGCAGTCGGCGCACTCACAGCTCCTCCAGGGCGCTGCGGGCCTTGCCGTGGGCGTGCAGGGCACGGCCCAGGGCCATGGCGGCGAGCGGGTCGAGGTCGTCGAGGTGGCGGGCCACCGTGGCCTGAGCTGCCTCCAGGTCGAGGCCGGTCACCTCGGTGGCGAGGGCCTGGAGCGACTCGCCGAGCCGGGCCCCGTGCGGGTGCCGGGTGGCCCGGCCGGGCTGCTGGTCGATCACGCCCCGGTAGCTGCGCTTGATGACCAGCGGCGAGTTCCCGGCCCAGGTGGCGACGTCCTCGTAGTGGTCGCCGGCCCGCAGCCGGCGGCTGATGCCGGTGTGGCGGAGCATCCGGAACGGCATGGTGGCGAGGTGCTTGTCGGCGGGGTTGGGGAACGCGGCGGCCAGTGCCGGCTTCCACCACTTCTCGGCGAAGGTGCTCAGGTCGATCGGCGCGCCGGTGTGGGTCGTGAAGACCCTCGGGTCCTGGCGGTCCTCGTCGCTGGAGGTGGGGTCAGGCTCGGGGACGTAAGTGTCCAGGTGGTCGCGGAGGAGCGCGGCGATAGCCGGGCTCATGGGTGCGAACCGGGTGTCGCCCTGCTGTCGGGCCTTGAGGGACACAAACGTCCGGGCGCGCGACCCGTTGGTGAAGCGCAGCGGGTAGTTGACCTCGCCGCCGTGCAGCACGATGCCCGTCATGGTCCCGTCGAGGACGAGCCAGCTCCGCCGGATCGCGATGAGCTCCTCGGGGCGGGGGAAGGCGTCTTCGGCCAGCGCCACGAAGGCCCGGTAGCGGCCGCCGTCCTGCACCTCGCGGATCCCGTTCACGTAGGGACCCAGCCGGGTGTGGGCGGCGACGGCGTCGATGATGGCGGTGATCTGTTCGGGCGAGGGCAGGACCTTGTCGGTGAAGTGCGGCTGCTGCGGGGTCTCGATGAGCCGGTCGACCCGTGGGGTCCAGGGGTTCGTCTCGATGCGCCCTTCCATCTGCGCCTGGCGCAGGGCGCTGCTGACGGTGCGGCACGTGGCCTCGACGGTGCGGGGCCCGGCGACCTCGACGGTCGGGACCGGAGCCGGAGGGACGGCGACGGCGATACCGGTGCGGCGGCTGTCCCGCTCGGCTGCTTCCAGGGCCTTGGCCCACCGCCGCTCGTCGCGCAGGTTCTTGGCCCGGGTGCTCAGGTTCGTGGTGCGGCGGTGGTCGACGAACGCGATGCAGTCCGCCTCCGTGAGCCCCGCCGGGTGGTCCAGCCGGAGGGGATCGCCGGCGTCGACGGCAGGGTCGTCGAGCCGGGGGTCGCCGGGCACGTACCGGAAGAACCGGCGGGCCATGGCGAGCTCCCCCTCCGCGTTGCTGAGGGTCGATCCGACCCGGTCCTGGCCGTGCCGGGACTTGAACCGCTGCAGGTCGACCATGCGCCAGGCGGTCAGCGCTTCGAAGTCGTCGAGGTGGCTGATCTCGTCGTCGAGGTCCGCCCAGTCGATGCCGTCGCGGGACGGCTCGAAGATGCCGCTGCCCGTCGGCGCCGGCCGCAGCGGCGTGACGACCCCGGGCCCGGTGCCCGGCTCCGCTGCGCGCTCCGAGGGCCGTCGGGCCGGGAGCGACAGGACCCGGGCGCCGGTGGTCACCGACGGGGCGGCGGCGTCGTCGGGCGCGACCTCGGCCGGGGGTGCCGCGGTGCCGGGGTGGCGGGGTTGGCCACGGTCGTCGACCGGCCAGTCGCCGACGATGGCGGCGGTGAGGGTGCGCCGGAACTCGACGGCGGCGTCGAGCTCTTGGGGGAGCTGGAACGAGCGGCTCGGCTGACGGCCGTCGACCCGCCAGCGGTACCGGAGCCGGGTGGCGCCCCACAGCTGCGTGCGCAGCGCCTGCTCGTCACCGCCCACCACGGCCGGGTCGACAGCCTTGGTCGCGCCCCCCTCGAGGGTCGCGGTCAGCGAGAAGCTGGCCGACCAGCGGGTCCCGGGCCGGCGGCGCCGGCCGACGAGCTCGGCCAGCGGGCCGCGGCGGGGACCGCTCCCCTCCTCGACGGTCGTGACAGCGGTTGTGGTGGCGGACATGGCGCCGACGGTCGAGTCGGGTGCTCCGGGCGCAGTCGACGCACACCTGTCGTCGCCTCGTTGTGTGCACGAACCGGGGTCCTTGTGTGCACGCAGGCGCTGCTTGACAGATGGTGGGGGCTCATCACCATCCCCCGGAGACGACGAAACCCCAGGGCTGACCTGGGGTTCCGCACAACATCGGGGAGCGCGCTCGGAGGGACTCGAACCCCCAACCTTCTGATCCGTAGTCAGATGCTCTCTCCAATTGAGCTACGAGCGCCGAAGGGTTGGACGTCGCACTCTACCGGAGGGAGACGGGCGAGAGCGAGGCGAGGGTGGGCGGCCTGCCACCTCCGCGGACCCGGAGCCGCGGAGGTGGCAGGGCCCTGCCGGTCAGCGCCTCAGCCGAACGCGGCCCTCGGTCGCTGCTGGCACGCCACGCAGTCCCGCGCGTAGGGGACCGCCTCCAGGCGCTCGAAGGGCATCGGGGCGCCACAGGTCCCGCACCGGCCGTACTCGCCGGTGTCCATCCGCTCGAGCGCCTTGCGCACGGTGGCGGCGAGCTCGAGGTGGTCGTGCGCCGCGCTCGGCGGCTCGCCGTCGGCGGCGAGCTGGGCCACCCGTCGCTCCTCGAGCTCGAGCAGCCGCTCGAGGGCGAGGCGCAGCTCGGTGCGCTGCTCCTCGGTGAGGTGGCTCGTCGCCACGTCGGTGCCGGACGGATGTGGGGGCTGTGCAGGTTCCACGGAACGCTCCTCCAACGCGTGGGAGTGGGATTGGGGGTGGGCTCCCGGGTGGGTCACACCACGGGACGAGCGGCCTCGGCCCGTCGCCGCTCGGCGGCCCGTGCCTGCTGCTTCGCCTTCTTCAGGCGACGCTTCTCGAGCACGGTCTTGCCGGTCTGCTGCTTGCGCTTGGCCTTCGCCACGATGACGACCTCCTGGCCGCGCCCCGAGTGCGGGCGCGGACCCTCGACTGCCGACGGGGGACGCTCAGGCAGCCGAGCGAGGCGGGGCGCCCACGAGCAGCGCCCACCAGCAGGACGGGCGCTCCACCGCCGGCGCCGCGATGCGGCGCGACCGGCCGTCGTACGGGCGGAGCGCCGCCGACGGGCCGAGCAGGCGATGCGCGAGTCGCATGCCGGGACCATAGCCACGTGGGCGGGAAAGGCAACCCACCCGCCCCGGCCCCGCCCGAGGCCCGGGCTCAGGCGGGGGCAGCGGGGGCCACGAGCGGCCACGGGCGGTGCCGCTCGAAGGCGAGGGCCACGTCGAAGAGCAGCTCGTCGTGGTGGTGCGGGGCCAGCACCTGCATGCCGACGGGGAGGCCGTCGATCGTGCCGGCCGGGATCGAGACGGCCGGGTTGCCGTAGATGTTGGAGATGATCGTGAGCGCGCCCATCGTGACCAGCTCCGGGAGCCGGGCCTCGGCGGCGGCGAGGAGCGTGGAGGGCAGCTTCGGGAACGCCCCCGCGGCGAGCCGCACGGCGCCGAGCAGCCCCCGGACGACGACCCGGCCGGCGCCCTCCCCGAAGAGCCACTCGACGGCCTTCGGCTGCTGGTTGCTCGTGGCCCAGTCGGCGGGGAAGGCGGGGCCCGGGTTGGTGGCGGCGACGATGAAGTCGACCTCCTCGAACGCCCGGGCCATTGCCGCGTAGGCCTCGAGGCGCAGCTCCTCGGCCACCGCCGCGGTGCGCAGGTTGTACATCGCCTCGGCCAGGTGCAGGCCGACGGCGATCTCGTCGGTGAGCTCCCGCGAGCACGCCGGCCAGCGGTCCCCGAGCTCGCCGAGCAGGGTCGACATGTTCCCCATCGCCCACTGGGCGGCCAGGTTCGGCGGGCGCACGTCGACGTCGACCTCGACCATGCCGGTGGCGGCCAGGAGCTCCTTCACCTCGGCCCGGAGGTGGTCCTCCACCCCCGGGGCGAGGGTGACGCCGCCGAGCGCGGGCACCACGGCCACCTTCTTGCCGCGGAGGTCCTCGAGGTGGGTGCCGAGGCCGGCCTCCCAGCGACCGTGCGAGGGCAGGCTCGTCGGGTCCCACGGGTCCGTGCCGGCGCACACGTCGTAGTAGCGGGCGGCGTCGCGCACCGAGCGGGCCAGGTTGCCGAGCACGACGGTGTTGGGCCTGCTGTAGGCGTGGGGCCCGCGGGTGATCCGCCCGAAGGTGCCCTTGAACCCGAGGAGGCCCGTGTAGCCCGCGGGGATGCGGATCGAGCCGCCGCCGTCGCCGCCGGTGGCGAGCGACACGAGGCCCCCAGCGACCGCCGACGCCGACCCGCCGGAGGAGCCGCCGACGGTGCGGCCGTGCTGCCAGGGGTTGTGGGTGACCCCGTTCAGCTTGGTGACGCTGACGTTGAGGCCGCCGAACTCGCTGGCCGTGGTGAGCCCGACGGCGACCGCGCCGCCCCGGGTGAGGAGGCGCTCGACCACGTGCCCGTGCTCGGGGGCGACGCGGTCCTTGAACAGCAGCGACGCCTCGGTCCAGGGCCAGCCGGCCACCGGCTCGAGCTCCTTGATGCCCGTGGGGACGCCGCCGAAGGGCAGGGACACGTCGGCCGTGCGGGCCGCCTCGCGGAGGCGCTCGGGGTCCTCGACGAACGAGAAGCAGTTGAGCCTCGACGCCTCGATCGCGGCGAGCGTGGCCTCGAGCTCCTCGAGCGGGGAGCGCTCACCGGCCCGGAAGGCGTCGACGAGCGAGCAGGCGTCTCCCGTCCAGGGCGTGTCGGTCATCGGTCGGTCCCTTTCGTCACGAGGTGAGGGGTTCGCCGGTCGAGGCGCGCTCACCTGTCCCCCGGGGGCGAGCCCCCGCCCGTCGCCCACCCCTCCGAGGGGCGGTTCTACGCGCTGGGCGCGGCGGCGGCAACCCGGCCGTGGCGCGGGAGCAGGTCGCGGCCGCCCCGGTCGGGGATCGGGGGCGGCGAGCGTCGCGCCCGTCCGGCCCCGGGCGTCAGGCGTGGTGGAGCGCCTCGCCGGCGACGTAGGTGGCCACGAGCTGCCCGTCCGGGCGGAGGACGACGAGGTCGGCCCGTCGCCCGGGGGCGAGCAGGCCCCGCTCGTCGTCGCCGAGCAGGCGGGCCGGGGCGGCGGAGGCCGCCGCCACCGCGTCGGCCAGCGGGCAGCCGGTCATCTCGACGAGGTTCCGCACCGCCTGCTCCATCGACAGGTCGCTGCCGGCCAGGGTGCCGTCGGCCAGCCGCACGCCGGGCGCAGCGCCGACGGCCACGGCCTGCGAGCCGAGGCGGTGCGTCCCGGCGGGCAGGCCGAGCGCGCTCACGGCGTCGGTGACGAGCACCAGCCGCTCGTCGAGGAGCCGGTGGGCGAGCTCGACGACCGTGGGGTGGACGTGGACCCCGTCGGCGATCAGGCCGGCGTAGAGGCGCTCGTCGGTGAGCGCCACGCCGACCACCCCCGGCTCGCGGTGGTGCAGCGGCGCCATCGCGTTCCACAGGTGGGTGACCCATCGAGCGCCGGCGTCCACCGCGACGCGGGCCTCCTCGGCAGTGGCGTCGGTGTGGCCGATCGACACGAGCACCCCCCGCTCGGCGAGGGCCTCGATGACCGGTAGCGCCCCGGGCAGCTCGGGAGCCAGCGTGACGGCGGCGACCCCGCCGACCCGGGACCAGCCGGCCACCGCCTCGAGGGCCGGCGCCCGGAGGTGCTCGGCGGCGTGCGCGCCCCGTCGCCCGGGGGCGAGGAACGGGCCCTCCAGGTGGAGGCCGAGCGGCACCGCCCCCCGCCAGCCCGGCGGCGGGCCGTCGGCGAGCGCGGCGAGGGCCCGGTCCACGACGGCCGGCGGCCCGGTGACGACGGTGGGCAGCCACGCCGTCACCCCGGTGCGGGGCAGCTCGGCGCCGAGGTCCCAGAGCCGCTCGGGCTCGCTCGACACGTCGATCCCCCAGCCGCCGTTGCACTGGAGGTCCACGAACCCCGGGGCCACGACCAGCCCGTCCAGGTCGAGGACCACCGCCTCCGGAGTCGGCTCGGCGGCGATGCGGCCGTCGACCACGGCGAGGTCGCCGCGGCGCGGGCCGTCGGGGCCGAGCACGGTGGCGCCGGTGAGGACGAGGTCGGTCACCGGGCCAGTGTGGCCCCGGGCGCGACGCACCGCCGGGACGGGATCCGTCCGGCGGTGCCACGAGCGGAGCGGGTGGGATTTGAACCCACGGACGAGGTTGCCCCCGTCACATCCTTAGCAGGGATGCGCATTCAACCAGACTCTGCCACCGCTCCATTGGTGGAGGGGGCAGCCTACCAACGGGCCGCCCCCTGCTCCGAGTCGCGAGGCCGCGGAGCGGGTGGGATTCGAACCCACGGACCCTCGCGGGTCGACGGTTTTCAAGACCGTTGCCTTCGTCCACTCGGCCACCGCTCCGGCGCCGACGATAGCGGTGGGACCCGCGCCGCCCCGCCGGCCGATCAGCCGCTGAGCTTGGCCCGCTGGGCCTGGAGCCAGGCGTCGGCCTGACGCCAGGCGGCCTCGGCGTCGCGCCGGCGCGACGAGCTCTGCTCGCCGGCGGCGGGGTAGCTGCCGAGGAACTTCACGTCGGCCACCTTGGCCCGCACGTCGCGCAGGCAGTCGGCCACGATCTCGTCGGCCAGGTGGCCCTCGAGGTCGATGATGAAGCAGTAGTCGCCCAGCGCCTTCTTCGTGGGCCGGCTCTCGAGCTTCACGAGGTTGATCGCCCGGGCGGCGAACTCCTGGAGGATGGCCAGCAGCGAACCGGCCCGGTCGGTGCGCTGGAACACGACGATCGTCGTCTTGTCGTGCCCCGTGGGCGGCGGGACCGGGCCGCGGCCGACGAGCACGAACCGGGTGCTGTTCTCCGGGTGGTCCTCGATGTCGGTCGCCAGCACCTCGAGCCCGTAGATCTTGGCGGCCAGCGACGGGGCCACGGCGGCGACGGTGCCGTCGGCCGACTCGGCGACGAGGCGGGCGGCCTCGGCGTTGGAGTTCGCGGCGACGACCTCGACGCCGGGCAGCTCCCGGGCCAGCCACTGCCGGCACTGCCCGGCGGCCACCGGGAACGTGTGCACGGTGCGGACGTCGGAGATCGCCACGCCGGGTCGGGCCATGAGGCACAGCTGGATCCCGAGGACGACCTCGCGCTGGATGAGCAGCTCGTGCTCGAGGGCGAGGGCGTCGATCGTGACGTTCACGGTGCCCTCGATCGAGTTCTCGACGGCGACGAAGCCGAGGTCGACCTCACCGCTGTCGGCCGCGGCCAGCACCTCCGCGAAGGTGGCCATCGGGACGAGCTCCTCCCCGGCCAGGTCGGGCTGCGACAGCAGCGCCTGCTCGGTGAAGGTGCCCTCCGGGCCCAGGAACGCGATGCGACGCCGGGGCTCGGGTGCGGCGTCGTCGTTCACGAGGGGCAATGCTACTGAGGTGGACGAAGCGGCCCTCCAGCAGATCCTCGCGGCCGTGCGCTCGGGCGAGCTGCACCCCGACGACGCGCTGGCCGAGCTGCGCCGCCTCCCCTTCGCCGATCTCGGCTTCGCTCGGGTCGACCACCACCGCACGATCCGCCAGGGCCTGCCCGAGGCCGTGTACGGGCCCGGCAAGGACCCCGCCCACGCGGCGGCGATCGTGACCGAGCTGCTCGACGCCGGCGCGGCGCCGGTCCTGCTCACCCGGGCGAGCGACGAGCAGGCCGCCGCGGCGCTGGCTGCCAACCCCGGCGGCCGGCAGGTGGGGCGCACGCTCGTGTGGCGACCCGCCGCGCCCCGACCGGAGCGGGTGGTCGTGTGCACGGCGGGCACCGCCGACCTGCCGGTGGCCGAGGAGTGCGCCGCCGTGCTCGAGGCCCACGGCATCGAGCCCGTGCGGCTCACCGACGTGGGGGTCGCCGGCGTCCACCGCCTCCTCGCCGACGTCGATTTGCTCGACGGGGCCGACGCGGTCGTCGTCGTGGCCGGGATGGAGGGCGCGCTGGCCAGCCTCGTCGGGGGGCTCACCGGCGCCCCGGTCGTCGCGGTGCCCACGAGCGTCGGCTACGGCGCCGGTCTGGAGGGCGTGACGGCGCTCCTGGCGATGCTGTCGTCGTGCGCCGCCGGGCTCACCGTGGTGGGCATCGACAACGGCTACGGCGCTGCCTGCGCGGTCCTGCGGATGCTGAAGTGACCGCCCATCGCATCGCCTGGTTCCACTGCTTCTCCGGCATCGCCGGGGACATGGCCCTCGGCGCCCTCGTCGACGCGGGCGCCGACCTCGGCGAGGTGCTCGCCCTCCTCAGGCGCCTGCCGGTGGACGGCTGGGACGTCGAGGCCGAACCCGTCCTGCGGGGCGGCATCGCCGCCACGAAGCTCCACGTGCACGCCGAGGAGGGCCCGGTCGTGCGCACCGCGGCGCATATCACGGCGCTCGTGCGCGAGGCTGGCCTGCCCGAGCGGGTCACCGAGCGGGCCCTGGCCACGTTCGAGGCGCTGGCCGACGCCGAGGGACGGCTCCACCGCCGGCCACCCGAGCAGGTCCACTTCCACGAGGTCGGCGGGCTCGACGCCATCATCGACGTGGTCGGGACCTGCGCCGCGCTCGAGGTGCTCGGCGTCGACGAGGTGCGGGCGTCCACCGTCGTCACTGGCACCGGCATGGTCCGGGCCGCCCACGGACTCATCCCGAACCCGGCACCGGCGGTGGTGTCGCTCCTCGCGTCGGTGGAGGCGCCGACGGTCGGGGTCGACGTGGGCGTGGAGCTCACCACCCCCACCGGCGCCGCGCTCCTCGCCGCGATGGCGACCGGGTTCGGGCCGCTCCCGGCGATGACCGTCGAGGCCTCGGGGTTCGGGGCCGGCTCGCGCGAGCTCGACGGTCGCCCGAACGCCGTGCAGGTCGTGCTCGGCACGCGCACGGCGGCCCGCCCGGTGGCGACGGCCGAGGGCGGTCAGCCCGTCGTGCTGCTCGAGGCCAACGTCGACGACGCCACCGGCGAGGTCCTGGCCGGGGCGGTCGCCGCGCTGCTCGACGCCGGCGCCCACGACGCCTGGGTCACGCCGATCGTGATGAAGAAGGGCCGCCCGGCCCACACCGTCTCCGCGCTGGTCGACGTCGCGCTCGTCGACCAGGTCACCGCCGTGCTCCGCGCCGAGACCGGCTCGCTCGGCGTGCGGGGCACCTCGCTCGATCGGTGGCCCGCGGCGCGCACCCTCGAGGCGGTGGACGTCGACGGCCACCCGATCCGGGTGAAGGTGAGCCCGGGCCGGGTGAAGGTCGAGCACGACGACGCCGCGTCCGTGGCCCGCCGCACCGGCCGGCCGCTGCGCGAGGTCCTCGTCGACGCCGAGGCCGCCGCCCGGGCCGAGCACGGCGACGCCGCGCCGTCATCGGCGCCGGGGGCCGACGAGCGCTACTCGCTCCCGGGCCATCCGCCCCACGAGCACCACCACCACGATCACGACCACCCCCACGACGACCCGGCCTGAGCGTGACGTCAGCGGCGCCGACCTGCGCCCGGAGCGCGCACTCGGTCGCTCACCCCGAGCAGACCTCGTCCGCTGCCTCCAGCGTCAGCACCCGCCATCGGTCGCCCTCCCGCTCGAGCCCGGCCCGGAACCCGACCCCCTTCCCCTCCGCCGGCTCGATCACCTCGTCGGTGACGACCAGGTACTTCCCGAGGTTGTCGACGATGCAGTCCTCGAGGACCGCGCTCGTCTCGTCGAGGTGGACGAGCTGCGGGTGGAGCTCGTAGTCCCCCCGCGCTCTCACACCCTCGGCGTGGTACTGCTGGATCACTGCCTCGACCGCGTCGAGGGCCTGCCCGCCCCCGTACTCGGCGAGGGCTCCGAGGAGCTCGGGGTCAGGCTGGCTGAGGATCTCGACGAACGTGGCCCAGAACCCCTCGTAGGCGGCTAGGGCGGCGGCCCCGTCGTCCGCGGGGGGCTCCGGCGCGGTGCTGGTGGTGACCTCGGTGGTGGAGGTCGAGGCCTCCGTCTCAGTGGTCACCGGCGGGTCGGCGACCTCCGTGTCGCCGCTGCAGCCTGCGCTGAGACCGAGCACGAGCAGCGACGTCACCAACGACGCCCGCCGTCGCGCAGCTGTCCTCATGGGGT
>Ga0182741_1002190_pt1 | contig 23406 bp, 10 predicted proteins | sample eDN5th37CBELigOP_FD_128874 | JGI IMG/M metagenome (GOLD analysis project Ga0182741, IMG submission 128874) | Enriched Organic Plus compost microbial communities from Emeryville, California, USA - eDNA 5th pass 37_C BE-Lig OP (version 2) (version 2) ... | reverse complement strand
TGACAGCAGGTCGACACGCCAGCTAATCCCCTTGTATGTGGAGTTCCAAACAGTTTCGGACACCAAAGCGTCGTGTGCGTTGGCGTGGTCGGCCTTCCATGCTCGAACAAACCCTGCAATGACCTCCTCGTTGGCGATGCCAACCGTATTGGCAAGATATTCCTGATACTCTGCAACACCCCAGGCCTGCGATGCTGCATGACGCTGCACCTTGGCGAGATCGTCCATGAGTTGAGCGACTTCCTGGACAGCCTCTTGGCCCTGCTTTAACTCGGCAAAGAGATGCTCATGAAGGAACTCCGGGGTGATTGTGGCATCGTTCTGAAACGTACGCTTGAAAACACCATTGGCGAAGGCATACGAGCTTTTTACATTGAGATTCAGTGTTGCAAGCGATGTCATCTTAAGGTAACTAGCCTAGATACGAGTAGGAAGACGTGAATGATGAGTGATGCGTGGTCTCTACGCGGATAATATCAGCCTCATAAAATGCTCGGGTGCACCTTGTATCGATTTATATTATGGGATTTATGTTCGCACAACTCGAACCTGATATACAGACACGTGTAAAATATGCAACTCTCGTCTCGCAGATAACTCCATCCACCCGATGGAGGCTCTTCGGTTTTGAATGCGAGTGCTGACGATCGTTGAACATATGGACTGGCATGCTCGGAAAGTAGAGACAACGACGCCGGGGTTTGTTAGATAGCTAGGATCGCGGTGCGAAAACGCCTATGTTCTCTTGGGAGCCATGTGGCGTACATTGGCTGCCGTTCGCACCCAGCAGCCCAAGTACTTTGAGCTCTGATCACAGCGTCGTGACACATGTAAGTACTTGCAAAGAAAATGTAGACGAGTTCATAAAACCAGTGGGTGGTATGACAGCATGGTTATATACATAATTGATTAAAATCATTCCTCTATCTCCGTGCTCTGCAGTTTAAGTTCTTATGGCTCCTTTCTGAACAAGTCATTGAGGGGCTCGAGCTGCGCCAATAGAGACTCGAGCTAGACGGACAAAGTGTGGGGCGAGCAAGGAGGAGATGATGTGAGAAGATACACCAAGTTCAAGCAGACGCTCAGGTTTCACTCAGGGATTGTTGAGATTAGATGAGTAAACGACAGCTCAACCCGAGTCATACACATAGCTTGACGAGTTTACAACCACGGGAAGTCAAGTCAACGTATAACGCAGCGGAGACCGAATGCGATTTGTGACATACCTTTCCATTAAGCAACCCAATGCCCATATCCGCCTGGGCCTCAATAGCAATTAGAAACATGCCTAGTGATGCAACCAGAACCTGTCCATTGTCACACTCGAAATGCATTGCGTTCATGGAGTCGTCCTGGAAGAGACTCCTGCGTTCGCGCCATAGTGCAGAGAGCAGTGAGCTGTTGATTTCACCTTGGCTCTGTGGCGTCACTCGGACTTCATTTGTGTATCCTTGTCCCTCGGTTGCATCCGCCCCGAAACCGATACCGATTGATAGTCCAATTCCGGTCGTGGAGGGTCCGGCCCCTGGATGCGGAGACTGGTCAGCGGCCGCTGGTGATGCACTGGCATGCTGGTCTGAGCACACATGAGCCAAGAGGTCACCCTCCAACTGGAAGATCATGATACGAGTGATACCGCTGGTCATCGCAGTTTCGAGGCATTTCGAGACATTGACCCAGTGCACGAAGCCATCAACTAGAGAATTAGGGACAAAACGGAAGACCATTAATATATGTCCGTGTCATACCGATACAGCCAACGAGTGCAGCGTAGGATGTGCAAACCGCGGTAGTGGACCCGAGGTGAGAGAACTTACTGTCGCTATCGATGATCTGTGACATGCTGTGGGGCTTTGAGATACAATTGGTTCAGCTAGGATACGATGCGCTATGCGATAGTCCTATTGTCTTGACGAGATCCAACCGAGAAATCCCCTATTCGGGTATGTTCAAGATGTGTGCTGAAGGTTTGCAAATCCTAGACCAGGTGGATGGAATTGCAGTCGAGTCGGTGTGGGTAGTTCCACAGTACAGATGAGAGATTGTTGCTAGATCTTGCTGGCAGATAACTGTTGTATTCGCCTCCACAAGGTGCGCCCGTTCAGGGCTTTCCCCGACTCTGGGCAATCGATTCCCACACCCAGGTGAGCTGGACCGAGCTCGAACCTTGTGACTGGCCCTGGGACACTACACAGCCTAATCGTAATAGAGGTGCATGCGAGTTGCGCGCCTATAGTCAGTTGGACGCATTCTTCTTGAGAAGCATACGTGCCAGCTAAGAAGCGTCTAGATCCCTCGCACTCATGATCAACTCAAGGTCCCAATGACTGAACAGGGTCTCTCCGACAATGGAATAAGTTCAACTTTTGATGATATGCGTATATGAACAAGTCAGAGCAAGCTGAAGATGCGCCTACTAGAAGTCCTCGGTTAGTTTATCCGTTTTTACAAAAGACATCCTCACCACTATGAGCGCTCACGGTGACTGTACACACTCACTCCATTGGGGCTGAGGCGGCAGAACTGTGTCATGAGGTAAAGCTCATGTGCTTGACTCCGTGTTCGGCAGCAAGCCCTATGCACTATTCAGATCTGATGGCCGTGGTGATTGTCCGCTCCAGAGCCCCAGATGTGCCTGGCGAGAGCATCGCGCACGGTCGAATTTCAAATTCCAGTTTAGTTTTGAGGTTATCGATTAGGAGGGTTGATGGAGTGCCCAAGTGGTTTAAACTTGTCTATCCTATTACCATGACTAGAACGACCCTGTATGAGACACTTTTTTCTTATGTACACTCCCGGCTTATGATTATTTTGCTTGTAGAACATCCCTCACCGAAATAACGTTTACGTTCCCCACAATCATTCAGTTCGCAGTGTGATCCCGCGAGGGCCAAGGCGAATACTCTCACTCGATACACTGACAAGTGCGGGACATATCGTGTTGCTCAACGAGCGTTCGAAGAAGCTATACAGTTCAGCCCATACATATGTCGCGCGCGCCACGAGACTCTTCAAATTCTCAGTCCTGTCCATAGTCGCCCCAGCCCATCCATCCCGGAAGGCGAAGCCGGTATTGAAGGGTGAGACGCGATAGAAACGGTGCAATCAAGCCTGTTGCGGCAGCTGGCTTGTTCAAACACCCACGACTGCTGCTCCGGTCGCAGCCGGAAGGAAGGCAGGAGGCTCACCACAAGTCGCCCGTCTCAAGCAGTCTACACCAAGCCAACTGACCGAAGTCGAGGGCGTTTCAGTGTAGAAATACCCAACGCTGTTTGATCCACTGTAGTAAATCCTGCGTCTCCCTGTCCCACTTCAGTCATGGACAAGTACGAAATCGGCCGAAGAATCGGTCAAGGTTCTTACGGCTCCGTCTACATTGTTGCTCGCAAGTCGGATGGAAAGGAGCTCGTGGTCAAAGAAATGAGCGTGGAGAACATTACCGACAAGGAACGTGAGGCATTTGACACTGAGATTCGATTACTACGCAAGCTCGAGCACCCATGTATCGTCGGGTACGAAGAATCGTTCTTAGATGAATCCCAAACAACCCTATGTATCGTCATGAGCTATTGCGAAGGTGGTGACCTCACGCGCTATCTCAAAAACCGCCGCAATCAATTGCTTACAGAAGCCGAGACTATGCATTACTTTGTACAGCTAGCTTTAGCCCTTGACTTTTTGCATTCCAACAATGTTGTCCATCGTGATTTGAAAGCACAGAATGTTTTCCTGACCAACGGTCTAATCAAGCTTGGTGACTTGGGTATCGCGAAAGAACTTACAGGGACAAGTCGCTTTGCGCAGACGTGTATTGGAACCCCATACTACATGGGCCCAGAATTGTTCAAGAACCGACCCTATAACCACAAGAGTGATGTTTGGTCACTTGGTATTGTTTTGTATGAACTAGCCACACTAAAGCACCCGTTCGACGCCCAGTCGCTTAATGGCTTGGTTGGTAAGATTCTCAAGGGTGTTTACAGCACACCTCAACCGTCTGTATCGAAATCTATTAAGCTGCTTGTTCGGTGGCTACTAAATCTAAATCCACAGGCCCGCCCTGAAGTAAGCGAAGTCCTGACGAAGCCCTACGTGCGGTCAAAGGTTGGGTTGTATGTCGCGTCCCTTCTAGCAGGTGGTCGTGCTACCTCTGGAGAACTCAACTCCTTGCGAGCCCAGCTCGTCCGTCTTGGAATGGATGATTTGATTCAACGACTAGACTATGCCGCGAGGCGAAACAACATGTTGGTGGGCGCAAACCTCGGACCCTTTGTCGAAGGTTCTGTTCCCGCTGTAGTTCCTGCTACTGAGACAAACGCACAGGACTTGAACGAACAAGAAGCAGCACTACTTCGAGATTTGGCAGAACGTGATAATCTACTTCGCCAGGAAGATCAGGCACGTGCAAGAGCCATTCAGGACCTAGAACGAGCGGTCGCGAGACTCGCATTTCCCAGTCGATCAAACAATGGTGGAGGTTCAAATCCATCGAGGCCCGAATCTGAAGTAATTAGCTATCTCCCTACACCACCACCTGAGCGTCGTGTCAGCAACGTTGTGAGTCGTTTGTCGCAACCCCATCAGCAACAACAGCCAGGGCGGCCTAGATTCCATGGGATCCGCGCTGCCAACAATAACGCACAACCGCCTACTGCAGGAGGGGCCCACCCCCCCACTCGACTCTCAAACGCCTCACCAAGACCAAGCCCCTCGCCCCCCGCAAATGTAGTGATGCCTGGTGCTGCGGCCGCGCGTCGCGTTGGTGTTGTCGGATCGCACGCGTCTGTGTCACCATCTGCTGCGACACCCTCACGAGGTGCTGTAGGAATAGCTCGGAAGGCCGCGGCACAACAAGGTGCCGAAAACCCACACCCGCGATCTGGTGTTCGTATGTCTCCATCAGGTTTCTCTCCCGCGTATGCGTCACCTTCGGGTGGAGCGCGCGCAAGTGGGTCCGGTGGTCCAGCTGCATCACGAGCGAGCCGTATATCGAGTCAGGCAAACCAAGTGAGTCAGGCGAAAGGTAGACTCTCTCAGCCTCGACCGCCGGTTGTCTCAACTCCATCATCATCGCGGGGGGTCCACGATGCTCAGAGTAGGAATCGACCTGTAATTGCCTCGCCGTCGCTCCCAAGTCATGCAGAGGAGGAGCACAAGAAGTTGGACGTCGTGGAGAGCTATGTTGCAGATTACTTGATGGACTTAGCCGCTGATGCCGATGAAATTGTCGCATATCGTGGCGATTATCGAAGAGACCAAAGCGAACGTATGGAGGATACACCATCGCATGAAGCTAACGAATCCGATGAGGCGGCGCCAGAAGAAGAAGAAGACGCTCTGCCGGAGCTTGACGACCTTGACAGTGACCAAAAGATTGCCGCTGCGAAAGCCGAGGCAGAAGCCATAAGTGCTCAGCTCGCAGGTGACCTCAGCGATTCGACCAACTCAACTCCTATCCTGCCCCCCAAAGCCGGGGCTGTCGATCAGGTCCCAGAGTTAACAACAGAGAAGGGGGTCAGCCCAGGCGGCGTCGCATCCTCGATAGAGCAAATCGAAAAGGCCCTTGAGGAACTCCGGGCAGGTCGTGAACGCCTTATGGAAACCCTAATCCATAACGTCAGCGAAGGCACTACACCAACTACCGACAATAATGCACGCGTCCCGGAGTTGCCCATGCAAGAGTTGCAGTCATACTCGGATTTAGTTGCAGCAGAGCCTGGGATGGGTCCATCACCTCGTACTGTGTTCGAAATGCACGGTCACGACATGGAGGGTGAATTACCAAATCGAAGTTACGCTGCGACCCCGGTTCGGCCAACCGCCCCATCATCAACCAGTGCTGCACAGGTCGCCAGTCCGCCTTCATTACTTGGCTCACAGGAGAGCCTTGTCAGCTCAAACATGCGTTCACCAATGACGACAGGCTCCAGCAATCCGCGGAGTGGCTTCATTTCTCAGGACAGTCCCTCCCAACCACTCAATCGCGCGGCACTTGTTAGGCAAGAACGGGAAATGCGCCGAAGGCAAGAAGAGGAACATCACCGTGAACTCCTCGCACGTGGACGAATCGAGAACGAGGAGAGTCGTCGAGAAGCAGCGCAGAAAGCGAAGAGCTTATTCAGAGCCTCGCCTGAATTTGAGAGAGTCATGCGTCCAGCCGCAGCACCGACTGACTGGGGTGATTTTAGTTCACGAAATCGTCTCCATCAGCAACAGTTGCAGTTCCAGTCACCCTTGCAGCTGCAACACCAGCAACACCAGCAGCAACTTCCACACATTCAACGATTGCAGGGTGCCAGTAAACCAGCTGCTGGCCTGCCGCCTCCACTTCCATCATCAGGCAGTAAGCTCGTCCCTCCGATCCCCACCGACAGAGACCAGCTCGTCTCGCTTATTCGCAGCGTCGAAAGCGAACGAAGATTAATCCAAGATTTGCGTGCCTCGATCCAGCTCTCCAGTGCGCGGCTGATGTTAGGGCGTAAAGCACCTTCACAGTCGCAATCACAGTCACCAATGTTGCAGTCAGGACAGCCTCAGAATGCCAACTCGCCTGGCGCCCTGCCATCCTCGTCTTCCTTCTCCCCTGCAGAAATCGCTCCCGGGTCCCTACTTGAGCAAGGCGAACGAAGGCAAATCTCGTCGTATAGTCAACTCTACCAGCCAGTGCAGCATCGACCATCCAATCAATACGCGAACCACAAACTTGTAGACGACTACGTCTATGATAGTGTCGGAACCACCCGGCCTAATCTTAATGCAACTCCTCCTGGTGTTTCAGTTGGCCGAAGCAACAGTGGTAACAGCTACAGTCATGATCTTGGTGGTCATGGGTTAGCACTGAACCAAGGTGCCGGCATTTCTGTACATGGTTCAAACTCCAGGAGTCGCTCTCCTGTACTGTTCACGAGTGCGGCTGCCATTCCGTCCAATGACAGTGCTCCGCAAAGCATCCCCGGATGCGTCTCACCGCCCCCTTTGCTCGACCCATTGCCTGTGTCTCCTCCTCAGACTCAAGCTTCGTCCCAAGGACAACAATCCACGGCTTCTGTCTCAGCTGCGAAGCCCGCGGGCAGTGCCTCTTCAGCTCAGACAGCTTCAGTCATCCCGCAATCACACCCTCCACCAGTACTGGAACCAATCCTAACTCCAGCGCAGTTGGACGATGATCCCCTACGAGACTTTCACATATTGTACCAACAATGCCTAGCGGCATTCGGAAAGACTAAGTTTAAAGAAGGGTTCAGTTATCTGAAGGATGCGCGAAGTCGCGGTGAGAATGAGCAGAGGATTGTCGAAGAACTCACAAATCGGCTTGGTGCGGACAAGATCCATTTGTGGAAGCTGTTGGATGAGCTCGTTTTCATTGAGAACAGTACGTGATGTCAAATTGCAGCCGAATCTCAGCCTGTGCGTGTATGGTATATCAATACATTCTTACAGTACATTAGCCTTGTGATGTTGTTGATTGTAGATGTAGAGAAGTGGAAAGGAATATAGCGATTGAGAATAGAAGTGACAGAGAGAAAAGAAATGGGAGAAGTCTTTGAAGATGGGGAGGTAGCGTTACTGACATCGAGTTCGTTGCCTTACTCTTGCCGTAACGCCTTGTTTCCTCGCATTCGACTATGTGGCGATACCTAGATGGAGGCACAGACCAGATTAAGCGCCAGAGTGAGGGGGTTACAACAGGTTGCAATGCGACATTGAGCCCGCGCCTGCATGGCTTGCAATTATCTCAATAGTAACGTACTGTGTTGAGGCGACATGTGGTGTAGGTTTTCAAGAAGGCGTCGCACTCATCGCGCGTCTGCTGGTCCGTCTCGATGCATCTCTGCATTTGGTCGTCAACTGGGTTCTTCTTGAAGCACTCTGTCTGGCGAATGCACTGAAGAAGCGACTTGAGTGGCATGCGACATGAGTTAGACATGGCCGTAGTGGATCGTTCTGTGTCACCAAATGCGACTTGGACTGGTCAGATAGCTGTGAAACGGCGTCGAGGGGGGTGGGGGCGTGACTAAACAGCGAAGAAACGGGAAGGCATTGAAATGGACGGGATTGAGGTGTTGCAATCAGAAGAAGGCTGGATCACTGAGTTTTCTCAAGAGCGCCATTGCACAATAGTATATTTCTACGACAAGGCAAGTACACACATGCCAATTTACACAATGTATGGGAAGCAGGTTCCAGTCCCATTTCACTGTCCTGAGGTGGATGAGATTGCTTCGACCAATTCTGCGCGCCGTTGCTCCTCAGCTGCGGACAGTTTCGGGCTTCGCAGCCAAAATTCAGTTAGTGGGCGCGTGGTGTCCTGCGCTGCGCCTCCAACTTAAGCACCATTCTCTGTTGCAATGGACTTCACCGCGATCAAATCCAGCCATTCCAGCCTGAGCTGCAAGCAGGGATTCGAGGGTCCAACAATCGAGGCAGAGGCCTAGGGATCCTGGGTATGCATGGGAAGCTCTTCCAGGACCTGGGGAGCGTGCAGGTGGCGTGGTACGGGAGTGGGTGTGGTGCCCCCCGGGTTGGGAGTGGGCCAAAGCTGGATTCAGCGAAATCGAGTGAGTCCGAGAACCCGCGCCACGGTTAAACTTTTGAATTTTTCGAAAAAGTGCGTACGGCGTTGGTCCCAAATGCGTCGAAAACGGCTGATAAATAGGGGGCTGTATCTCGACTCTGCGTGAGTGTGTGGGCTATTTAGCAGCATATTTGGGCTTGTCATAACATGTAGACTAGTGTAACTCACGGCATATCTCCACACACCGACACTCTACCCACACTACAGGCAGATCTTGGTTGACCTGTCATCACTTGAAACAGAGACCAAGGATATGACAGGTGAAATTCCATCCCGCACTGGGCTGCGACACATTACAACCCCGGCCCCAGTTCCGGGTCTGGTTGCGGCTCCTGAGCCCTACGACTTCGCATACGACCCCGAGTCAGCGAACAGCGGGAGCGACGATGATGAGAGCTGTCGCCGACGCGATAAGGTCGATAAGATGGCGAAGAAGGACAAGCAGGATAAGAAGGACAAGAAGGACAAGAAGGATAAGAAGGATAGTAAGGATAAGAAGGAAGCCGCTGAGGCCGCAAGCGGGCTCGGACTGGGTTCAAAGCGCGGATACTCCGAGATTCAAAAGTCCTCTGGCCAGTCGTCACACCGCGACGTAAGTGATGATGAGGATGGGAGTGACGATACCATGGAGTACAAGTCACAGAGTTATTCAAAGTCGTCACACACCAGCAAGACATCTAGCTACTCGAAGCCTGCTGCTCCAGAGCAGCCAGGTACCAAGCGCGTGCGACAGACTAAGCAGGCCGAGTCAGACTCAGAAGACGATTCACACACCCACTCACAGTCAGAGGAGAGCGACTCCATGTCAGGTTCGTCAACTTCTCGTGCTTCTGCTGCAGCACTAGCTGATTTTGAGAGTCACGAGGAAGAGCTTCGTCGACGCAATCAGAAGATCGAGGTGAATCCTGACGAGCCCGATGAGAAGGGTAACCCTCCCATCAAGCAATTCTCAATCGATCCAGCCATTGTCGCCGCGCTTGCTTCACGCAACATCACACACATGTTCCCAATCCAGGCGGCAACGTTCGATGCGATTATGCAGGGTGGTGATGTGATCGGACGTGCACGCACAGGTACTGGTAAGACATTGGCCTTCACCCTCCCTATCGTCGAACGACTTCTTCGTGAGAACCGCGAAATCGGTGCCAAAGCAAACGCACGGGCACGCCCCCCTCGCGCACTCATTCTCTCGCCTACCCGCGAATTGTCTCTACAAATCACACAGGAGATCACTTTGACCGCCCCAATGCTGGCAACGACGTGTGTTTATGGTGGTGCCTCCATGACGGCGCAGAGCAACGAGATCCGCGCTGGACTGGATATCATCGTTGGCACGACAGGTCGTGTGAAGGACTTTATTGAGCGCAATGTGATTCTTCTCTCCAATATCAAGTACGTGGTCCTCGATGAGGCGGACGAAATGTTGAAGATGGGTTTCCAGGAAGATGTTGAGATGATTTTGTCCAACATTCCCAAGGAGTTGAGTGTGCAGAAGCTTTTGTTCTCAGCAACTATGCCACCTTGGGTGCGCAGCGTTGCTGACCAGTTCCTTCGCCGAGATGCTAAGACGATCGATCTTGTGAAGGATCAGGAGGTTAAGGCCTCGACGAATGTCGAGCACCTTAGTCTTATGTGCCACTATTCCGAGCGCAATAACGTTATGGCTGATGTCATCCTTGTTCACGGTGGCTACAAGGCTCGTACTATTGTATTCACAAACACAAAGAAGGAGGCGAATGAAATTATGAACGCACCGTCGATGAAGGAGGCGCAGTGCATCCACGGTGATATTCCTCAAAACCAGCGTGAAGCAGTCCTTGAAGCCTTCCGTGCCGGCAAATTCCACATCCTTGTCGCAACCGATGTCGCTGCCCGTGGTATCGATATTAATGACATTGAATTGGTCATCCAATGCGAGCCTCCGCACAACACCGAGACTTATGTCCATCGTGCAGGCCGTACTGGTCGTGCAGGCAAAAAGGGCAAGTGCATTACGTTCTATACGCCGACACAGTACAACGACATCCTCCATATTGAACGACGTACGGGCGTTAAGTTCCGTCGTATTGCCATCCCATCACAGCAGGAAATTGTCAAGGCATCCGCCTTCGCCGCTTATGAATCGCTGTTGCAAGTCCATGACGATGTTATTCCGACCTTCAGCGACAAGGCCCAAGCCTTGATCGAGAAGAAGGGTGCCGTTTGGGCTTTGGCCGCTGCCCTCGCAGTCATTTCAGGTAACACTGAGCCAATTAAGGAGCGTTCCCTCTTGAGTTCATCTTCGGATTACGTCACTATTCATGTCAAGAGCAAGGAACAACTTCGGGGTGCGGGCCTCGCTTGGGCTTTCATTCATCGTTACTTGTATCAAGACGACGACAGCAAGGTTCGTGGCCTCACTTTGACCAAGGACGGCTACGGTGCTGTGTTTGATATCCCAGCAAAGGACAAGGGTTTGCTCAGCAATATCAAGGACTCAAGGCTCACGGCAGAAATCGCCACAAGCCTGCCTGAACTTGTAGAGCGTACTCCACGCGGCCAAGGAGGATTTGGCGGTGGTGGCTTCGGTGGACGCAACGGTGGCGGCTTCGGTGGCCGCAGCGGTGGTGGTGGTTTCGGAGGTAAATCCTTTGGCCAAGGTCGTAGCGGTTTTGGCGGCGGTAGTGGTGGTCGCGGCTTCGGTGGTAATCGCGATGGTGGTCACTTCGGAGGCCAAGGAGGCCAACGATCCTCAGGAGGCTTCAGCGCAGTGTTGCGCAATCGCAAGTAGAAGAAAATAACTGCTTTATACCGCGATCGCAAGCCAGAGCAAACCCAGGATCTACAGAGTACCTCCTATCTCCACCTGACACGCCCCCGCAGGCTCTTAACATGTTCACAATAGATTATGCTTTAACTACCAACGCTTTCGATCTGGTATCGCTGGACTGCGATTGCAGCTGCAGTGTGCGTTTCTGGGGAGTCGCACCTTTCGGCCTGCTCTATGTATCCGAGCCCATGCTAACCGAGAGTATCCTAGCATAAAATCATTTCGTACATTCGTATAGTACTGTATCAGTTCTCAATTCGCATGCCCCGCAAAAAGGGGGTGTACACCCAGTAGCAGGTTAGAAAAACCAAAGCGAGTTTATCAACATTCACTATGTCTGTGGCATTGATGGCGCTTACTCCCGGCTTGAAACCATGAAAGAGCCGACTATGCTTTTTCTCCTTTACTGATGAACATTCAGACTGCAATAAAGAGAATAAAAACTGTAGCACGTTTCTACAGGTAGTTTAACAAATGGGTTGATGTGAGGTGCAATCATACAGATGTGGGCTACCGTTACGATCGTGCCGAGCCACTTTACTGGGAGGCAGTCCCGTTGGCAGCAAGCACGAAATCAGGAGGAGGCGCATGTACCGTCGCTGCAACGAGACATCTAGCCACTGTATCAACATTCGTAGTAATCGCCAGGGGGTTGTCGTCATGAGATAGCTCATTTACTGGATGTCGTTGCGGTACCGGCAGAGGGAATGAGGCTTGAACAATTGGTGCCAGCGCGTGTGAGGTCAGGGCAGAATGAGCCTGAGGAGTGGTCTGTGTTTCGGGTGGGAGGGAAGCTGAGCGCTGCTCAAGACCAAACGAGGGCAAAAACACTCCATAGACAGCAGGCGGACTGAGCATGCCTTTCGCATCGGCACCTGTGGAGGATTCAGGCTTCTGATCTGTTGCCTGCGATTCACTTAGTAAAAGGGAGGGCAGCGGAAGCCACACATTTGTCATGCTGATCTCCTTACCGTCATCCTCTTCGTCACTATTTTCTTCTTCCTTGATGCTCTGACAGTCACTTAGTTTGGGTGATCGCATACTGACCTGACCACCCGCTCTCGTGCTTGCATCGCTGGCCGACAATCCTGCAAGTACAAGGCTCGTTCTCACTCTGGAGTCAACGATATCTGCCTCCGACGCTGACGTTTGAACCTGTACTGACTCGAATGAGGTAATAGTTGGGTTGATTGGCTGACTTGCATCTAGGAGACATTGCGGAGGATTGAGCGATCCCGAGGCCTTAGAAGACGCTTGGTCTGGCACACCATCACAGAGAACTGCGGCAACAGCATCGAAACTCATGAGTTTCTCAAGTTGAGAAGTCAGCTCCTGTCGTTCTTCTCGGTGTTTTTGTCGTCGCAGCTCCGCGTTAATGGAAGTCATACTCGGTTGACTGGCCTTCGACTCGACTTCACAGTAGTGCAGGCAGGTTACCCGCAGTGGTTGGCTTCGGGCCTGCTGAATTAATTGGAATGCATATCGTTCCAGGATCTTTCTTTGTAATTCTCTGGCAGCTCCAGTTGGGTTAAGCTCACCAGTCCTGTATAGATGCCCTCGAATACGTTGTGTTGCTATATTCACCGCGCTAGCATCATCGAGATGAATGAGATCATGCACAGTGATAACATCTGGCTCTTCACAATGACTACATCGCTGCTCTGGTGGCACACCTGACCCCCTCGAAGACCCTGTTGCCATGGCAGCCACCTTGGATGAAATTCTCTTGAGAAGATAGGCCCCAGCGAATATCACAAGGACCTGGCGTGGGGAGGATTCTGAGCTCAAGAGATGATCCTGGAGATTGAGCCCGGGACCGGACATCCATTGCAGCGCACCTTCGAACGCTTGCCGAGCTTTCGATAGACAAATCCTGAGGACTTCGCTCGAGGTTGTTATACTGCCCAAGTTCATTGGATCTAAAGGATATGCTACCGCACAAATCGGCTGAGTGGCACTCAGAGGCTTCTAAGTACTTGAAGTGTCGATTATTTCCTTACGTTACCCCGTAGATCTCTGTAGCTCCGAGGGCGAGCCTTTTCGGATTTTTGGGTTTTGAGACGAACGCGTTTTCTGCAAGTATGGAGTAGTGCGTTTTGTGTAAGAGAATATGTCAGGTTGATAACGTCGAGCAAGATAACAGCGACTAGAATTAAATGGTTTGGGCGTTCACAGCACTCCTACGTCTTGAGTTACACAGACTGTAGAATTTAGATCATCTGTCAAGAGATCCTTTGGCGTTTGTCATTATACACAGCTACTGACGCCGCCAAAATGAATCCAAACGACGGAAAGATCAACTGAATCGACACGAGGTGTTTTATCTCTCCTCTAACCTTCTCCAGTGCTGAGAAACACTATTCAAGATGGCGACCCTTAGCCGTCCACATTTTCAGTTTCTGAATCGTGAGCGATTCGGTACGGTGATTGAGCAGCACTTTCCAGGGGCAACGACATTGTAGCAAGGAAATTGATACACCACATCAGTTTATTTCATTAGCACGTGCAGCCTCTCCTTCAAAGAGATAGAATGGGCTGTTGGTAGTCCCATGCATTATCTACCCCTTGAAGAACGGCGGGTTGCAGTACTGGCCTGGGCAGAGACGCCTGTGCTAGTTCGATTAGTCTTAGTTCCAGTTCGACCGCGGCCCACACCGGTGGCCTTGCCCGTATCTTCACTGAGTAGGAGTTTCGATGTCGATGTGCCTATGTCTTCTTCCTGCGACTCGACTGCGTCAATACCATAGACGTCATCAACTTCCTCCTTAGCAGTCTCTTGGACGGCGGCCTTCTTAGCGGCGCGTGTCGCCTTTGCCTTCGATCCCCCACGTTCTTTGCTCGCCACAATGGTGGGCTCTGGACTTTGGGTCGGTGGACTCAATCCCGTTGATCGTCGACTTCGGATCTTAGACTCTGGTGTGAGTGAGGCCGGCCCGGGTCCAGACGTGCGAGTCGGTGTGGATGCTGGGCGCGACGCTGGGCCAGGTGAAGTCCCCGTCAAACCAGTAGCTGCAGATAAGGACGGCAGGGAGAGCCTACTGGTTCGAATGGTAGAGCTCGGGGTCTGGGGCGAGCTCATGTGCAGAGCAGCCTCAGATAGTTTTGGAAGGGTTTTCATAGTCGTGCTCGATCGCCCTTTGCTTGTTCTTGGTGGTGTACTAGGTGGAGACGAGCTCGATGACTCGTCAGTCATTACCACACTCTTGCTCTTGCGTTTGGGGGTTGAAATCGCAGTCTGCTTTCGTCCTCTTGGCAGCTTCTTCTCTTCAGGTTCCAAGGGCGCTGGTTCCGCATCAACATCGGTCTCTTCTTTGTCTTGTGCCTTGAGGCGCGCTGTGATCTTGGTAGCAGAGGCAGGTGCCCGAGCACTCGCGGTCGGTAGGTCTCGAACTGGTAAGGGGACTTTCGTTCCGTTCTCGGCTTCTTGAGCGATGCGCTTTCTCGGTTGTCGACTTGTTTCGTCAATCAGCGTCGAACTTGTGAGATCGGCAAAGTATGACTCCGATGCCATGTATCCAGAATCAGCCATGTCCGAGATATCGCTTAGCAATGGTTCGGCCCGTGGGGCAATCTCTTCACGGGTTCTACGTTGGCCCAAAGGTGAGCGAGGCGAAGCTACGTGCGAGGCTAACTCCTTCTTTACTGGCGACTGTTGAGGAGTCATTGACCTAATTGGAGACATCAACTTCTTCGGGGATTTGAGCAGATGCGATTTTGTTTCAGTCTCGTCCTTTGCTGATGATCGGGCCATTCCCGTACCATGTGCTTGAATCGTTGCCGGGGTTGCGAGCGCCAGAGCGCCCAGATCCAGGCCTTGACGCACAAGGTAATCGATATACGATGTTGGCAGCCACCTAAGATTCGTGCGCGCTTTCGCCTTCGCACTCTGGACGAACATTGCAGGGAGCCTCGGCGGTGCTGTCAAGTGGTGTGAGGTCCATGTCCTGTGAATAAATAGCTGTCGTAGCTCGATATATGCGAGCTCAGCAAGCTTGTAAATACGGATATTGCTAGTCTCAGTAACGTCTTCGGAGCTCTTCACCGCCTGGATGACATTTACAGCCAGATCAAAGTCCTCCATTTGGGGTCGACCAGCACCAGACACCGTGCCCGTATGTGGGAATAAACACTCCAAGAAGAAACGCAAGAACTGTGAAAAGAATCGATAAACCCGATGAGCCTCCTCCTGTGACACGTCTGAGTCATCCACAAAGTCTGGATGGTGTGAGAGCAGGTGAATCAAGTCTGCAATAAAGACCTCAGGGTAGGGAAGCTGCGCAATAGCAACCGAAAGCTGCTGAGCCTGCGCTTGGCGCTGCGCAATTCGTTGCTGCAGATCGGCCCGATCATCTGCGTCTCTCGCCTTTTGTTCCTCTTCTCGGTAGCGATCGATCTGACTCCGGATATCATTGAGCTGGCTTTGGAGTTGCCCTCGCAATACGCCCACTAATTGCCTTTGGCGCTCGATAAAGCCCATCAATAGTCGCTTAGCACGCATTTTCAAGTCGGGATCAGTTGCCGAGTACGCAAGAATCACCGCAAAGCTAAGTGGCAACTCACGAGCATGACGGGCTATCACATCTACGGTTGCCATGGATACTGCTGAGTCTGGGTGGTGGAGTGCAAGTGCCAACGCAGCAAGCCTAGTGTTAGGTGCCAGAACCCAATGCGTTTCTGTGGCAGTGCCATCTCCCTCAGACACTGACGCAGGCTTAAGAGAGTTCGGGAAGATGGGGAATGCAGAGAAACAGGCTCCGACGGGACCGCAGCGCACCATGTCAACGGAGGCTTCAACGGCCGTGATCACTAGCGCACGGCGCGAAGTAAGCGTATCAGAGTTAACACTAGAAGAGACGACATCGTCTACGGCCACGCGCGTTGGTCGAACCGTGGGACTAGTTTCGTCATCACCTGTATCATCGACGAGACCATGGGTGGACGGGAGGAGCGGCACGTTCGAAGGGTAGTAACCTTCGCAGCGAACTGCATCAATAATACAGGGGACGCCAAGCAGGCCATATTCTATCAGGTCCCGCTTCCGCTCAAGAACAGACGATGAAACAGGGACGTCCTCCCTCCTGGATTTGGATTCTCCTGATTCCAACTGCTCCTCGTACTGAAGAGAGTTGTAAGCACCCCGCACAAGGTTTTGCAATAGTGTCAGAGCAGCCCTCCTTGCATCGAGCATGGACTGTTCCAGCTTTCCTTGGGCTTGCTGCGTTTCCTTCGCATCGGCCGCTGCTAGCTGCGAGGTATCAGTGTCGGCCATCGCACTCTCTGATGCCTTCCCTGGCACTCGTGCGCTCAGTTCCAAGGACGCTCTCAGCGCGCGACGATGGAGTCGAAGCAGGTCGAGAAGCTCCAAGTCAGCCACACGAGAAGCGACATCGTTGGCCTTCCCCAGACCACGTGGTGTTGCAGGAGTAACCATCGCCGACGCTGTGTCAGAGTGATGCCTTGGGTCAATTCGAGCCGCTGAAAAAGCTTGACCTGTGATCGGATCAGGCGCCAACAAGGCTCTTGCCGTCGCGACGATCGCTCGAATGGGCTGAACCGCAGAGCTTGCTACAGTCTGTGATGTAAGTGCGCGGAACGTATCGGGGAAACACAAAGCGAGCGCGCCCAATACAGACAGAGCACGTGCACCATTTTCCATGTTCTCAGCAAGCTCCCTCAACCTCGGATAAATAGCTTTGGAGTGACCTCCGGACGATCGAGCGGCAATGACTTTGCGAGGAAGTCGAGTAATCACATCCCTAAGGATATGGGCAAAATCGATCGTAAGTCGCTGGATGACGTGTAACTGTTTAGGTTCAAGGAGAGATGGATGCGCGACAACGGACTTCCCTCGCTGGAGTAACTCGTCGATAATAGTCGCCGCACGAGACTCTCCAGGTGCCGACGAAGTTGTAGGAGTGAGCGTCGACTTGACGAACGGCTTAGCCAAGGTTGTCGCAGTATGAACACCAAATCGGTCTGACTGCTGAGGAGCTGACTGATGAAGCGTCTTCCCAGCGAACATTATATTCCTGAGGGCGCACACAGCTCGTGAGGCATCTTCAGCACTACCCACCTGGATTTCCAATAGTAGCAACTCAGCTAGCGTGAGAGACTGAGGATCCCTATTCAACAGCGCTGATCGATGGCCGTTAAACGAGATTTGAGTAGTAGCGGTCGCGTTCAAAGAATCGTCCTCCTCGTCCCTGACCTCAAGCTGACTAGGTTCCACTGCGCTTTCGACGCAATCACAGGTAGCAATGATGCGAAGCGAATTCCGTAGGAGATGAATAGAGTTCTCACGACTCACCTGTGCGGCGACATCCTGGGAGCTCAGCTGTTGGTGTGAGGCATTCAGTTCTGCGAAGGCTTTTCGTAAAGCAGCGCGCTGCGCTAAGAACGTCAGTCCAATAGGTGCGATATGCGGAGCGAGTGCGGGGGGTGCGGTCTCACAGAGGCTGAGTAACAGTTCAAGTCCCGCTTCAACAAGGGTGGGCTTGTTGTCCGTATAGTTCTTTGCCACACCTTCCACAAGGGCTGACACAGTCTCCTGACAAAACAACTGGGCCAGGCTTACACGGGAGAGCAGGCGACCTGTTAATGTCGCATCAATTCTGGAGGCGGTTACGCTGCCAATCGACAACGGTTGTCGCTGCGCAGGATTGGTGGCAATCATTGTACCCAGAGGAGGGGTGCGCGCTGCTACATCTGGAAGAAAGAAGAACCGCTCAACGTTCCGTTGGTAAGTACTCATCTGCGACTCGGAAGCCTGTCCACTGGGCTCAGCAAACCCAGCTAAATGAGTGCTCTTCTTAAATCCAGGCAAGCCGATGGACTTTTCCATTTCTAGCATTACTGCCTGCAGCGCATTTCGGGCCTGAGTAAGTGCGGATACACTGATGTTTGGATCGCATAGATGAAGGAGATACTTCCTTAGATTGTTATCTGGATGTTCAAGCACTTGGAGCAGCAATTTCCTCCCTCGTTCGAGTTCCGCTCGAATCAAAGCCTCAGTTCCAGAGTATACGCTTCCATCCCCCGAGCTCGATGCTGTGGTTACTTGTGATGCCTCATTCGGCCCTGAATCTTGTTTAGTCTGTTGCGTCTGCGGGCCACTGCCGAGCAACGGCAGGGCCGTATGAGTAGCACCGACGTGGAAGAGAGCAGGTGGCAAAATCAGTTTTCGGACAAGGCTGTCTAAAAGTTCCTGTCGACGTCCGGTAAGCTCATTAAACTGCGCAGTAACCTGTCCCATTCGCGCCTTTGAATTCGTGGCTTGGTCGAGCCCGCGAGCAAGGAGAGTACTCCCACTTATTCTGCGTTCCAAGTCTTCCTTTTCTTGCTTGACAGACTTGAGCTGCTGATTGACTGACACGAGTTCACGAACTTGCAGCTGTAGCTGTCGCTTTTGAGAGAGGTCCTGCTTGAACACACTGCGCGTGTCCTTATCACATGTAACATAAATTCCAAGTAAACAAAGCGCACGCGCCCGTGGATTAAAAGTTCCAGCGTCGAGAAGGGCCCGATGCAGGAGTTGATCCATCTTCATAGTCCATACGCCGTCGCCGCAAGAGCCAATGACCTGCATTGGGAGGAGGAAGAATTTTCGCAGCACCGGAGGTAGAGACTGCCCTTGACACCAAGAGCCCGAACAGTGGACTCTGAAGAAACATGCTAAACCGTTAAGGGCTGCGAGACGCACATCTGTCTTCCTATCATGAAGCCTCTTCAACAGTTCAGCATAGAGTGGCGGACGCATTATGGTGTGATCCAGGCAGGCGGCGTTACAAATAGCCTCGGCCGCGGCGGCGCGTACATCAGCTTCTCGATCTTGCAGGCGGAGAAGCAGCATCTGCGACAACGCGTCGATTGGCTGCTGGTCCGACACTGAGCCCTGGGTTTGAGCAGCGGGCGTAGTGCTTGTGCCTGCACCTGCTGTGGAGATTCCTGCGGTCAGAGACACTACACCCTGAGCGGCAAGGATGTTGAGGGCTTGGGTTAGGCCCTCAGAGTTGGGCCGATGAACCAAGAGAAGATCCTCTGCTGCTTGGCAAAGTTCTCGACGGATAATGGCATCATTGTCATTGAATCGACGAATGAACCCTGAGAAGAGTACAGGGAACTTGGCAGCTACCATCTCAGCATTTGGTGAAAACAATTGAGTCTCTGTACTCGATGCAGTATTCATTTCTTGGGACTCTTGGCGCGCAGACTCTGCGTCAGTCATATTGCTTTTTGATTTGGAGTCCGTCTTCGGTTCAGGCTCGGCATACGCCGCTCTGCCGCTGAAGACATGAATTAGTAAACGGACAAGGTGGAGGCGGAGAGCCTGTTGGTTGACAATGAGTTGTGAGGCCAACTCAACCTCAAGTCCAGTAACCACGTTGGGAAGATAAAGCAACATGTTCTCCAGGAGGTGGGTTACCATGTCCATACTATTCAATCGCTCGAAACCCTCTTGCGTGAGGAGCTGAGTCACAAAATCCTCAATATCCTCGATGGTAAGCTCAGAGAAGTTTCGCTTGTCAATTGCGAACGCAGAGTCCTTGGTTTCTTTTCCGCTTTCTACGCTCCCCTTTGCTTTCTTTGCACGAGTTTGAGATTTAGGCTTCCGCTTTGCGCGTTCATTCTCCTCTTCATCCTCGGTGTTGCTCTGTTCGTCCATCGATTCGTCATCTCCCTTCAAGCTCCCTGCAGAAGATCGCCAGCTCGGCTCTTCAATGCGGCCGTCAGCATTTTCTACCAACTCCTCGAGCTTGGACCAAGCTGGGCCTGCCTGAAGAACCAGGCCAAGCCGTGATATCCTACCCATGGCGATACTGAAGAGTTGTTCGCATTGACGAACGACACGCAGGCAGAAGTGGAAGGCACCAACAGGTTGGCCACCTAGGAGTGTAGGCTCCGCAATCGGGACAAGAATACTCTCCAGAAGTGCTGGTGGAATGCCATCTGGGTCCATATCTTTGAGGAGGATTGTAGCTACATTACTCATACAACTGAGCACACGGATATGGGCGTGTGGAGATTCAGCGAGCTCAACAAATAGCCGGAACAAGTTGAGTATGAGTCGGTCGCCATCTGGACACTGCAAGAGTAAGGCTTGAAGATTGACTTGCGAGAGAACTTCAAGGATGTAGACGAATCGTGGCAACTCCGGATTTGATCTGTCACTCAGACCAGTCAAATGCAAGAGTAGAAGATTGAACGCATTGGCCAGGGTCTTGTTGTCATCGAAGGGATTCTCAGGTATAAAGATACGCAAAATGTCTGCAATACAGCAAGCTCCCATAACTCGGATGGCGGCACTGGGATGCTTTGTGATGAACTCATCTACTAGTTCCTCTGCGAGTCGCTTGTACATTCTGCGATTTGTGCGGGCCAAAGTGACGTTCTTTAGAGCTGACAGTGTTCGCTCATGAGTCAATACAGTAGCGATCTTCTTCAACAACTTCTGAAGGCCGTCTCTGGATAGCGATTTGTCGATGTAGGTTTCCGCCTTTGGATCCAAGTTGAAAGTGCTCGTACCACCTGCGGGTGCCTTCCTCTCACCTGTGCTCTCCTGCGATTGCGTGAAAGTAAACGATGGCTGTCGGGCAATATCTGGTGCATCCACCAGCTGGGAGAATGTTGAGAAAGACATTCTCTACCTAAACCTCTTAGCGGCTCCACAAGAGCGCGCCTCTGTCAGTTGGTGAAGCGAATCAGTGCCCCTCTGACGGGAGGTGGATCAAGTCTATATTATGCACATACGCATGGGTCCAGTTGGTGATTGTGAGCTGGCGGGGTTTTGGGTATTACTTCATGTGCTCACACATCGGTTCACGGATTCGGACCAGCTTGCGACACTACAGTCAGGTTGCCACACTGCAACCCGATCGTGCTCGAAATGATCTACAGATCAGAGTGGCGCCAACAGCACATCTCGGTGGATCTGAAAGGATCTACGCCACGAAGCAGATATATCAGCAAACTATGTTAGAGTAGACTGATACCACAAGTTCACAGCTTGTCGCATGCTGACACAGGTGCGAAACGGCGATGCGAGTCGACGTTGAGTCAGTAAAGCGCGGGAAAAGTCTTTTGACACGGGTTTCTGGCTTGCCATAGGGAGTGCGATAGTTTTCAACACATCGCTGTCGTTAAGCAGTATGGGGAATCCAGCCACAGTTTTGTATACAACGCACAACATTGTCTCACACTGAAATGCACATGCTGGAGACATGAGTTCAACACAGATCTTCCAGGCTAGCCTGAGGCTATTAACTCGCAACATTGAGCTGATCTCACAACATTTTGCGTTTCTGAGTGCAGGCCGTACCGCTTCCGCACAATGTCATGTACATGCGATAGGCAACACGACGCATGCCGCACGCATATAAAGCGCGTGGTTGCATTAGAGATTGTGTGTCTATATTATAGATGTGCTGCGGACTTGGAATAACAGTGATACCCATCTGCACAATAGGGCTTTCCTCATGCTCTAACACCGAGCCACGCTAGTGTATTTGCAGCGGGAGGAGTATGACCAACGCAGTATTGCGGATGTATATATGATTTACCACTGTATATGACTTAGCTTTGTACTCGACTTCCAACTCACTTTTAGACCCTCCAACTAGCATATAATGTCTGAAGAGCACAGCAGAAAACGAACGTATGATGATTCGACGGCCGGCCGCCGGGGGTCTTATCGCACCAGAGATGAAGGCGATGGTCAAGAATCCAAGAGCGGCCATAAGCGCGTTCAGAAGTCGGATGCAGATGAGATTGTATGTTGGAAATGTCATGAAAAAGGTCATTCTCACAAGCGATGTACGAAGATTGTCACAGACACCACAAACATGGTGTGCTTTGCATGCCGTGAGGTGGGCCACTCAGTACAGATGTGCCCCAACAATGTTGGTGCCTCGAATAAGTTCTGTTATACATGCGGTAGAGAAGGCCACGCCGCTCGCCACTGCACTAAAGTTGTCCGGAGCGAGAAGGACAAGTACAAGTTTGCTGAGTGCTTTGTATGCAAGGAAACCGGCCATCTTGCCATGCACTGCCCGAAGAATCCTGGTAAGGGTGTCTTCCCTAAGGGAGGTTGCTGCTACCGATGCGGCTCAACCATGCACTTAGCGAAGAACTGCAAACTGCCCCGCCAAGAGGTCGATCCATATGGTCCTGGCGAGGAGAACAAAAAGGACAAGGGGGCTGTCTTCGACTTTTCCGAGGAAGCCGAGTTCGAGGACGAGGAATCTCGTAAGGAGAAACTCAAGAGTAAGAAAGCGAAGAAGGATAAGAAGAGGAAGGGAGACGATGAGGATGAGGAGGGATTCCAAGAGCTTGCAGCCGAAGTCTCAACAGCAGCAGCCGCTACCGACGCTGATGACGTAGACTTGGACGCCGAAGAGGAACCGAAAAAGGAGAAGAAGGGGAAGAAAGAGAAGAAGGAGAAGAAGGAGAAAAAGGTCAAGGAGGTCCGATTCTAATCGGAGCCTGGTCAACACTGTACAGTTAGTCGCCACGCAGTTCACGTACACTCGTCCATGATTAAGTTAGTAGTTTGGTTTAGGTTTTAATTTATGTAGAGATCCGAAGCGCTGCAGTGATGGTGCACTTTTTGCTCGTTATACTCTTCATCAGGGTCACGGCCTGATCCATATATCTAGTACTCTTCGGACTTTTTCGAGCGAGGAACACACCCATAGACTGAGGCGTTCTCGGGTTGAAGCTAAATCGAACACAAACAATAATATTGACATCACCTAGTTAAATACATGTTTACAAGTCACTTCATTGAGTCTGTATCGCAGTAAGTCCTATCGTTGGTTTGCCGACCTACTGTAGTATCATCCTGGATTCGCTGCTTACATACGAGTGCGCTTGAGGTTACCTCGGCCAGTTCGCTTGGACATGGCCTTGCGCTTCTCTGCCTTTGCAGCATCGATCTCCTTCCATGCGTCGATCTCAGCCTGACCCTCAAGGACCTCGAAAGCAGGAGTAGCGTCACCAAGCTTGAGCTTGCCAGCCTCTGCGAGCT
>Ga0182741_1002189_pt1 | contig 23412 bp, 22 predicted proteins | sample eDN5th37CBELigOP_FD_128874 | JGI IMG/M metagenome (GOLD analysis project Ga0182741, IMG submission 128874) | Enriched Organic Plus compost microbial communities from Emeryville, California, USA - eDNA 5th pass 37_C BE-Lig OP (version 2) (version 2) ... | reverse complement strand
TCGACGACGGCCTGGAGGACGGCGGCGCGCAGCTGGCGGCGGATCGGGTAGGTGCTGCTCGGCAGCAGCTGGGTCATGAACACGACGCAGAGCTCGTCGACCGGGTCGACCCAGAACGCCGTGCTCGCCGCGCCGCCCCAGGAGAACTCGCCCTCGTTGGCCAGGTTCTGCTGGGCGGCGGCGTCCTCCACCGTGCCGAAGCCGAGCCCGAAGCCGGTGCCCTCCATCGCCACCTCGGCGAAGGTGGACTGCCCCATCTCGTTGAGCAGCCTCCCTCCGGGCAGGTGGTTCCGGGCCATGTAGGCGACCGTGCGGGGGGAGAGGAGCCGCACGCCGTCGAGCTCGCCCCCGTTGAGCAGCATCTCGGTGAAGCGCAGGTAGTCGCGCCCGGTGCCGACGAGCCCGCCGCCGCCGGAGAGGAACGACGGTGGACGGGTCATCTGCCGGGCCCCGGCGAGCTTCTGGAGCTTGCCGTCACCGCCGCGGATGTAGAGCACCGAGCAGCGGTCGACGGCCTCCTCGGGAGCCGCGAACGCCGTGTCGACCATCCCGAGCGGATCGAGGATCCGCTCCTTCAGGAACACGTCGAGGGGCTGGCCGCTCATCACCTCGATGAGCCGGCCGCACACGTCGGTGGACATCGAGTAGTTCCAGCGGGTGCCGGGGTCGAACAAGAGCGGCAGGGACGCCATCCGGGCGACCCCCTCGGCGAGGTCGTAGTCCGGCTCCCGAGCGAAGTCGCCGAGCCCGTGGCGGCGGTAGAGCTCGTCGAGCGGGTGCTGGAAGTGGAACCCGTAGGTGAGCCCGGAGAGGTGGGTGAGCATGTCGTGCACCGTCACCGGGCGCAGCGCCGGCCGGGTCTGGGGCGCATCCGCGGTCCCGCCCACCCACACCTGGCTCTCGGCGAACTCGGGCAGGTACCGGCTGACCGGGTTCTCGAGGAGGAACGCCCCCTCCTCGAACAGCATCATCAGGCCGACGCTCGTGATCGGCTTGGTCATCGAGTAGATGCGGTAGATCGTGTCCTCCCGCACCGGCACCTCGGCCTCGACGTCGGTCCAGCCGTAGCAGTCGTGGTGGACCAGCTGGCCCCGCCGACTGATGAGCACCTGGACCCCGGGGAGCTTCCCCCGGTCCACGTACTCGTGGGTGACGTGGTCGACGCGCCGGAGCCGCTCGCTCGACAGGCCGACGTCTTCAGGACGGGTCAGCATGGGCGGCATCGTGCCACGCCGCGACGGTCCGAGCGGGCACCGCCACGCCGAGGCGGTGGCCGAAGCGGCCGTCGCCGAGAACGCACAGCGCGATCGGCGCGGGCCGGGCGTAGCGTCGCGGGCATGTGCCGCAACATCACCACCCTCCGGGGACTCGAACCGCCGGCCACCGCCGAGGAGATCGAGGCGGCGGCCCGCCAGTACGTCCGCAAGATCAGCGGGGTGCAGAAGACGAGCCCGCGCACCGAGGCGGCGTTCGAGGCGGCGGTGGCCAAGGTCGCGGCTGCCTCCCACGAGCTCCTCGCCGCCCTCCCGCCCCGGCAGCAGCCGCCGCCCACGCTCCCGCCGCTGCGTCGCCTCGCCTCCCGCGGCGCGGGCTGAGGAGGGCGCGGACGGACCCGCTAGAAACCCAGGGGTGCCTCGCACCGCCGTCCTGCTCAAGGCCAACCACAACCGCGTCTACGGCGACGCCGCGCCCGACCTCGGGCGGGCCGAGCTGGCCCTGCTCGACCAGGAGGTCCTCCACCTCGGGCTCGGCGTCGAGCGCGTCGAGCTGGGCGGCGTCTCGTACCTGCTCCTCGACCACGACGAGCCGCTCGGCCGAGACGCGCTCGCCGTCTTGTCGAACCTGTCGTCGCTCCACGCCCTCTTCGGGGTGGAGGGCGCGCTCCTGCGGCCGCTGCCCGTGACCCCGCTGGCCGTCGTCGACGACGACATCACGACCATCCAGCGCTACCAGGGCAAGACCAACGAGGCCTTCACCCACCTGCTCGTGAACCTCGCCCTGGCCGCCGGCGATCGCTTCGCCGCCCTCCTCCAGGGCGAGCGCCTCAACCTGCTCGACCCGGCCTGCGGGCGCGGCACCACCTTGAACCGGGCTGCCGTGTACGGCCTCGACGCCGCGGGCGTGGAGATCGACCAGCGGGCGGTCGAGCACTGGACGGTCTTCTTCCTCACCTGGCTGAAGGACCACCGCTTCAAGCACCGACTCGACCAGGCCAAGCTCCGCAAGGGGCGCGAGCACCCGGCTCACCGCATCACGGTCACCTACGGGGCGACCAAGGATCGGGCGAGCCACCGGGTCGCCGACGTGGTCCACGACGACACCCGCCTGGCCCGCACCCACTTCCGCGACCGCTCCTTCGACCTGCTCGTGTGCGACCTCCCGTACGGCGTGCAGCACGGCGCCGCCCAGCAGGGCGGTGGCCGCCGGCGCGGCCCGGGCCCGCTCCTCGCCGAGGCCCTCCCCGAGTGGCACGCCCTCCTGCGCCCCGGGGCCGGCGTCGCGCTGGCCTTCAACCGGCGCACCCTGGCCCGCGGCGAGCTGGAAGGGCTCGTGGTGGGCGCCGGCTTCGAACTCGTGCCCGTGCCCGAGGGCGTGTCCTTCGCCCACCGGGTGGACCACGCGATCCAGCGCGACGTCGTGATCGCCCGCCGGCCCGCCAGCGGGTCGCGCCGCCCCCCGGCCTAGTCGAGGTCGAACAGCTCCTCGAGGAAGGAGCGACGACGCGTGCGGCGGTCCTCCTCGCGCTGGCGGTCCCAGTCCTCGTAGCGATCCCGGCGGGGCGTCTCCATGCGCTGGTCGTAGCGAGGATCTCGGCGGAGCTCCGCTCCGAACTGATCCGGGGAGCTCCGGTCGGGGCTCGGCTCGTCGCCGACGACGCGGTCGATGATCTCGTCCAGCTGGTCGCGGCCGAGCCACACCCCGCGGCATCGGGGGCAGTGCTCGATCGCCACGCCCTCCCGGGACGAGCTGGTGAGCGTCACGTCGGTGCAGACCGGGCACTGCATCGACGGAAAACTAGCCAGGGGGCCCGCGGCGGCGTCCGCCGCTCCCCGCGCCGGTCCTGACCGGCGTAGCCTCGACCGGGAACCGAGGGGGCGCGATGACGATCGTGGTGGAGCGCGACGAGCCGGGCGCGAGCGCCGTCGCCGCGCTCGGACGGCTGGGTTCGGTGGGGGTGGCGGCAGCCGCCTCCCTGGGGGCGGGCGCGATCCACGCCGCCGCCATCGGCGTGCACAGCGAGCACCGCGCCGCGGCCGTCACGTTCGCGGCGGTGGCCACGGTCCAGCTCGGCTGGGGGCTCCTCGCCCTCGGCCGTCCGGGACGGCTCCTCGTCGTCGCCGGTGCCCTGGCCAACCTCGCCGCGCTCGTCGGCTTCGCCCTGGCCAAGACCACCGGCCTCGCGGCGATCGACGGGCTCGAGGAGGCCGAGGCCGTGCAGACCGCCGACGGCCTTGCCGCCGGCCTCGCCGCCGTGGCGGTCCTCGGCGCGGTCGCCCACCTCTGGTCGCGCCGCCGTGGCGATCCGCTCGCCCACACCCCAATCCTCACCGGTGCGACGGCCCTCGCCGTGGCGGCGATGGCCCTCCCGGCGATGGTGTCGGCCGGCACCCACACCCACGCCCAGGGGGCGGGTGGCCACGCCCACCTGGCGGCCGACGAGGCCGAGGAGCACGCCGAGCCCGCGGTGGTCCCGCCCAAGCCCTACGACCCTGCGCTGCCCATCGACCTCGGCGGCGTCGAGGGCGTCACCCCCCAGCAGCAGGCCGCGGCGGAGAACCTCCTGGCCGCGACGATCCTCGCCCTGCCCCGCTGGAGCGACCCCGCCGTGGCCGAGGCCGCCGGGTACGTCTCGATCGGCGACGGCTTCCTCGGCCACGAGCACTACCTCCACGCCGGGAACATGGTCGACGGGGTCGTCCTCGACCCCAGCCGCCCCGAGTCCCTCGTCTACGACACCTCGGTCACCCCGAAGCGGCTCGTCGCCGCCATGTACATGCTCAACCCCGGCGACACCCTCGACGACGTGCCCGAGCTCGGCGGGCAACTCACCCAGTGGCACGTCCACGACAACCTGTGCTTCGTGGGGCCGCGGGTGGCCGGGCTCACCGACGCGGCCGGCGCCTGCCCGCCCGGGCAGCGCAAGGGCCCCGAGACCCCGATGATCCACGTGTGGATCACGCCCCACCCCTGCGGCCCCTTCGCCGCGCTCGAGGGCATCGCCGGCGGCACCGTCCCGGAGGGCGAGGAGGTCCTCTGCGACCACGTCCACGGCTGACGCGCGCCGGGCCGCCGAGGGCGAGCATCCGCGGTGCTGGACCGGGCCGTCGTTAGCGTGGTCCTGCCGCCAAATCTCCCCTCAGGAGGGAACATGAACAAGGCAGAGCTCGTCAGCGCCATCGCCGAGAAGACCGGCCAGACCCAGTCCGCCGTCAACGAGGTGCTGAGCGCCTTCGAGGACGTCGTGACCAGCGAGGTCGCCTCAGGGGGCAAGGTCTCCCTGCCCGGGTTCCTCACCTTCGAGCGCGGCGAGCGCTCCGCCCGGACCGGCCGCAACCCCGCCACCGGCGAGACGATCCAGATCGCCGCCGCTCGGGTGCCGAAGGTGAAGGTCGGCAAGTCGTTCAAGGACGCCGTCAAGTAGCCCCCTCGGGGCGGTTCGCCCCGCGCCGACGGCCTCCGGGCCCGAGCAGGTGCTCGGGCCCGGGGTCCACCGTCGGCCCGCTGCCCGGCCCCGGGGCCTCGCGACGGCGGCGCGGGGCAGCGACGTCGTGATCTCTGGGGACGTCGGTTCCCCGGGCGTTCAGTCGTGGACCTGGCGGGCGTCGGCGTCGGTAGCCTCGCCGGTCTGGACCCGCCAGAGCGCGGCGTAGAGGCCGCCGAGGGCCACGAGCTCGTCGTGGGTGCCGGACTCGATCACCTGACCGGCCTCCAGCACGTGGATGCGATCGGCGTGGCGGACCGTCGACAGGCGGTGGGCGATCACGATCGTGGTGCGGTCCGCCGACACGTGGTCGAGGGACCGCTGGATCGCCGCCTCGGTCTCGTTGTCCACCGCCGAGGTGGCCTCGTCGAGGACCAGCACCGCCGGGTCCCGCACGATGGCTCGAGCGATCGTGAGCCGCTGGCGCTGGCCACCCGAGAGCTTCTGGCCGCGCTCGCCGACGATCGTGTCGTAGCCCTGGGGGAGGGCCCGGATGAACGTGTCGGCCTCGGCCAGGCGGGCGGCCCGCACGAGGTCCTCGTCGGTGGCGTCCGGTCGCCCGTAGGCCAGGTTCTCGCGCACCGTCCCCTGGAACAGGAAGGCGTCCTGGGCCACGAAGCCGAACGCGCCCCGCAGGGACCGGAAGGTGAGCTCGTCGATCGGGATGCCGTCGAGGGTGATCCGCCCCGCCGTCGGCTCGTAGAGGCGCAGCAGCAGCTTCACGATCGTGCTCTTGCCGGCGCCGGTGGCCCCGACGATGGCGTGGGTCTCCCCGGCGGGCACGTGCAGGGTGATCCCCTTCAGCACCGGGGGGCCGTCGCCGTACGCGAAGCCCACGTCCTCGAAGCGCACCTCGCCCCGCACCGGCTCGGGCAGGTCCCGGGTGCCGGGGCGGATCGTGGGCTGGACCTCGAGCAGCCCGAAGATGCGCCGGCACGACGCCATCGCCCGCTGGTAGAGGTCGAGCACCTCGCCGAGGCGGGTGAGCGGCCACAGGAGCCGCTGCGTCATGAACACGAGGACCGAGAAGAGGCCGACCTCGAGGTCGCCCCGGATCGTGGCCCGCCCGCCGACGACGAGGGTCATCGTGAACCCGGCGAGGATCGCCATGCGGATGAGCGGGATGAACGCGGCCGAGTAGCGGATGGCGTCGGCGTTGGCCGCCGCGTACGCCCGGCTGTCGGCGGCCACCCGCTCGACCTCGCGGTCCTCGGCGGTGAAGGCCTTGATCGTGGCGATGCCCCCGAGGTTGTTGGTGAGCGTCCCGGCGATGCGCCCCGCCGCCGCCCGCACCGCGTCGTAGCGCGCCTCGAGCGTGCGCTGGTAGCGCAGGGAGCCGGCCACGATGACGGGGATGGGCAGGAAGGCGAGCAACGTGAGCTGCGGGGAGATCAGGTAGAAGGTGAGCCCGACGAGCACCACGTTGGCGGCGGTGAGGATCAGCTCGTTGGCCCCGAAGTCGAGGAACCGCTCGAGCTGGTTCACGTCGTCGTTGAGCACCGCCATCAGCCCGCCGGAGCTCGTGTCCTCGAAGTAGGCCAGCTCGAGCTGCTGGACGTGGGCGTACGCCTCCATGCGGGTGTCGTGCTCGATCTCCTGGGCGAGGTTCCGCCACGTCACGTGGGCGAGGTAGTCGCTCAGGGACTCGAGCCCCCAGACGACGACGGTGACGACGGCTAGCACCGTGAGCTGGTCGACGCGGTCCTCGGTCCCGAAGAGGCGGCCCACGAACGACTGCCGCTCGTTGGCCACCACGTCGACGGCCGCGCCGATCAGCAGCTCGGGGGCCACGTCGCAGATCTTGTTGAGGACCGAGAGCACGCAGGCGAGCACCAGCTTCGGCCGGTGGCGGCGGGCGTGGCGCCAGAGCTGGCGCAGCGGGGGCGTGGGGGCGGGTGGCGTCGCAGCGGCCGAGCCGGGGGGATCGTCCATCCCGGGGACGATACGGGGGCGCCGCGCCCGCGCTGCGCGGGGTTCCGCGAGCCTCGGGGGCTAGCGGCGAGCCCGGGCGCCGGCCCGGCCCCGACGAGGCGCGGCGTCCCGGTCGACGTCGTCGATCACCTGGGCCACGAGCGGCAGCACCCGGTAGCGGATCTGCTCGGTCAGGGCGATCTGCGTGGAGGTCCGCATGATCCCGGGGACCTCCAGGACCCGTCCCAGCACCTGCTGGAGGTGGGCGTTGGTGCGGGCGACGATCCGGCAGTGCAGGTCGCCGGGCCCGGTGGTGGCGTGCGCCTCCAGGACCTCGGGGATGCCCTCGAGGTGGGCGATCACGTCGTCGAGGCGGCCCTGCGCGATCTCGAGCGTCACGAACGCCAGCACCTCGTAGCCCATCGCCCGCAGGTCGAGGTCCGGGTCGAAGCCGCTGATGACGCCCCGCTCCTGGAGCTTCTCCAGGCGAGCCTGTACCGTTCCCCGGGCCACGCCCAGCTGGCGGGCCAGTTCCATCACCCCCGCACGGGGGGTGGCGCACATCGCCTGGATCAGCCTGGCGTCCAGGGCGTCGATTCCGCTGGGCAGCATGGGCAGGATGTCTAGCAGATTCCGGCATCGACTGGTCGATCTGCTATCTGAACGCGGGTTTGCTTGACGGTCTGTGGGGAATGTCCTCCACTGGATCGCACAGAACCGCCAGTTCCAGGGGGGAACCGATGGCGATCACCACCACAGCACCGGTGGCGGGGGACCTCGACGCCTTCCGTCGCCGCGCCGACGACCTCGTCGCCCGCCACCCGGTCGTCGCCCGCAACCGCTACACGACCTGGTTCGCCGAGGGCCGCGCCACCCGCGGCGAGGTCCGCCACCTCACCGTCCAGTTCTCGGTGTTCAGCCACCTCTTCGTGGAGGCCCAGCTCCGGAAGGTCATCAACGCCGCCGACCTGGACTCGTACCGGGCGGGCAAGGAGATCCTCATGAACGAGCTCGGCGTCGTGTTCAACCCGCGGCGGCGGGCGGAGGCCGCTCCCGACGACGTGGATCCCGATCTCGTGGCCACCGAGGGCACCGTCGAGGGCGGGCGGTTCCGCTTCCGGGCCGCCCACTTCGAGTGGCTCCTGCGCTTCGCCGCCCCGCTCGGCCTCGGCTTCGAGGACCTCGGCAAGCGACGCCACGGCACCGCCGCCACCCTGTTCTTCTGCGACGAGCTGCTCGAGGTGTACGGCGCCGAGGACGCCGCCACCGCGGAGGGCGCCAGCTACGCCGTCGAGCACTGGGCGGCGGCCGGGTTCTGGAAGCAGCTGATCGCCGGGCTCGACGCGTTCCGCGAGCGCGAGGGGCTCGACCTGCCGCTCGCCTTCTGGACCTGGCACGACCGGGTCGAGGACCAGCACGCGGCCCACACCGCCGACGAGCTGGCCGACGCCTGGGTGCAGCCCTGGTTCGACGAGGACCGGTTCCTCGCCGGTGCCACCCGCATGCTCGACGGCGTCCAGGCGTTCTGGGACGGCCTGTGGGCCGACCACGAGGCGGGGGTGGAGGCGTGACCGCCACCGACGCCCGAACCGGCCTCGCCACCGCCCTCCCCGCGCCGCCCCGGCTCGGCGGCATCGACCACCTCGAGTGGTGGGTCGGCAACGCCCGAGCCTTCGCCGGGTTCCTCGAGTCCGCGTTCGGCTTCGACGTCGTCGCCTACGCCGGCCCGGAGACGGGGGTGCGCGACCGCGTCAGCTACCTGCTCCAGCAGGGCCGGGTCCGCTTCCAGGTCACCGGTGCGCTCGGCCCGGACAGCCCGATCGCCGAGCACGTCCGCCGCCACGGCGACGGGATCCGCGACGTGTGCTTCCTCGTCGACGACGCCGCCGGGGCCTTCGAGGCCGCAGTGGCCCGCGGCGCCGTGCCGGCCCGGCCGCCGGTCACCGACCACGACGAGCACGGCGACCTGCGCCACGCCGCGATCCACGCCTACGGAGACACCGTCCACACGCTCCTCGAGCGCAGCGGCTACGCGGGCGTGTTCGCCCCCGGCTTCGAGCCCGCCGACCTGCCGCCCCCGCTCGGCCCGAACGTGGGCATCACCCGCATCGACCACGTCGTCGCGAACGTGGAGCGCGGCCGCCTCGACGAGTGGGTCCGGTTCTACGAGGACGTCTTCGGCTTCGACCAGCTCACCCACTTCGACGACGACCAGATCTCCACGGAGTACTCGGCGCTTATGTCGACCGTCGTGTGGGACCAGGAGTCGATCGTGCTGCCGATCAACGAACCGGCGGACGGGCTGCGGAAGAGCCAGATCGAGGAGTACCTCGACTTCTACGGCAGCCCCGGCGTCCAGCACCTCGCGCTCCAGACCTCCGACATCGTGGCGACGGTCGTGTCGCTGCAGTCGCGCGGCGTGCGGTTCATGGACGTGCCGCCCGAGTACTACGACGAGGCCCGGGAGCGCCTCCAGGGCGTGGACCTGGACTGGGCTGCGCTGGAGGCGCTCGGGATCCTCGTCGACCGCGACCAGGACGGCCACCTGCTCCAGATCTTCACCGAGACCGTCACCGACCGGCCGACGGTCTTCTTCGAGCTCATCCAGCGGGAGGGGGCCCGGGGCTTCGGGGAGGGCAACTTCAAGGCGCTGTTCGAGTCCATCGAGCGGGCCCAGGCCCGTCGAGGGAACCTGTAGGGGCGACCGTGGACGGCCTCCCCCAGTGGGTCCGGGGCACCGCCGCCCGCCAGGCCCACGTCGGGCTTCCGCCGGGCACCGTCGAGGAGGAGCACGGCCGCGACGGCTTCTACGGCCCGGCCAGCCACCTCTACCGGACGCACCCGCCCACCGACTGGCTGTCCGTCGACGGTCCCGCCGCCCACCGGGCCTACCACCTGCGGCGCCTGCCCGCGGTCGGGCGCTGGGCCACGCCGGTGCTCCGCAATGACGAGGTGTCGATCGGCTGGCTCCGCTGCGACGCCGCCCCCGCCGAGCTCCTGCGCGACGCCGACGGCGACCAGCTCTGGTTCGTCCACGAGGGCCGCGGGGTCCTGCGCACCGAGTACGGCCCGCTGTGCTACCAGCCGGGCGACTACCTGCTCGTGCCTCGCGGCACGACCTACCGACCCGAGCCCGAGGAGCCCACCGCGCTGCTCGTCATCGAGGCCCGCGGCTCGCGCCTGTCGCTGCCCGAGCGAGGCCTGCTCGGCCGGCACGCGCTGTTCGACCCGGCGGTGCTCGAGGCGCCCGAGCCCGAGCCCGTGGACGAGCCGGGCGAGCACACCGTGGTCGTGCGCCGGGCGGGGGCCGAGACCCGGGTGACCTACGGCTTCCACCCCTTCGACGTCGTCGGCTGGAAGGGCGACCTCGCCCCGGTGCGGCTGGCGGTGTCGGACATCCGACCGGTGACCTCGGCCCGCTACCACCTGCCCCCGTCGGCCCACTCGACGTTCGTGGGGGAGGGGTTCGTGGTCTGCACGTTCGCCCCCCGGCCCCTGGAGGAGGACCCGGAGGCGCTGCGGCTGCCGTTCTTCCACCGGAACGTGGACTACGACGAGGTGATCTTCTACCACCGGGGGCAGTTCCTCTCCCGGGCCGGGATCGACGAGGGGATGCTCACCTGGCACCCCTCCGGCCTCCACCACGGACCCCAGCCCGGCGCCCGAGCCCGCGACGCCGCGGCGGCCGCCGCCGGCGACGGGCAGCGCCGCACCGCCGAGGAGGTGGCGGTGATGATCGACGCCCGCCGCCCGCTCGAGCCCGTCCCCGAGGCCGGCGCGGCGGAGGTGGCCGGCTACGTCGCGTCGTGGCGACCGTCGGGGTGACGCGGTGAGGCTGGCCCGCTACCGCTCGGGGCGCGACGGGGGCGAGCACGTCGGGCTGGTGGAGGGCCAGACCGTGTGCTCGATCGGCCCTGGCGAGGGGATCCTCGGTCAGACCCTCCTGCTCGCCACCGCCATGGCCACGCACCTGCCGCCGCACCTCGGCGACCCGGAGCCGCTCGCCGAGGTGCGGCTCCTCGCCCCGGTCCCCGAGCCCCCCTCGATCCGGGACTTCTACGCCTTCGAGGCCCACGTGGCCACGTCTCGGCGGGCACGGGGCCTCGAGATGGATCCCGACTGGTACGAGCTGCCCGTCTTCTACTTCTCCAACCCCGCCGCCGTGCTCGGCCCTGACGAGGCGGTGTGCGCCCCCACCGGCGCTCAGGAGCTCGACTACGAGCTCGAGGTGGCGGCGGTGATCGGCGTGCCGTGCCGGGACGTGCCGCCCGAGCGGTGGCGGGAGGTCGTCGCCGGGTTCACGATCATGAACGACTGGTCGGCCCGCGACCTCCAGCGGCGGGAGATGGCGCTCGGGCTCGGCCCCGCCAAGGGCAAGGACTTCGCCACCTCGCTCGGCCCGGTGCTCGTGACCACCGCCGAGCTGCTCGGGACGGACCTCGAGCCCCGCGGGACGATGGTCGCCACGGTCAACGGCGAGGAGTGGAGCCGGGGCGAGCTGGGCGACCTGCACCACGGCTGGGGCGCGCTCGTCGCCCATGCCTCCCGCGACACCCGGCTGCGCCCTGGTGACGTCATCGGCTCGGGCACGGTCGGCACCGGCTGCATCCTCGAGCTCGGCCTCGTCCACGGCCGGGACCGCTACCGGTACCTGCAGCCCGGCGACGAGGTCGCCCTGTCCGTGGAGGGCATCGGCTGTCTCAGGACGCCGGTCGTGGGGAAGTGACCACCGCATGACCAGCCCCGAGGACCAGCACGCCGGCCGCAGCCCTCAGGAGCTCCGCGAGGAGGTCGAGCAGGAGCTCGACGAGCTCACCGAGGAGGCGGCTCGCGAGGAGACCGAGCGACTCGACGAGCGGGAGCGCCACGAGGCGGACGAGGCCGACGACGGCTGAGCCGATTTCCGGAGGTCCGGAACCCGACTGCTAGAGTCGGCGCCTCCGGGCCGTTAGCTCAGTTGGCTAGAGCGCCTGCATGACGCGCAGGAGGTCGGGGGTTCGATTCCCTCACGGCCCACCAGGAAGCGCACCCACCGGGTGCGCTTTCGCCGTTCTCCGGCCCGGGGAGGGCCGCCGGGCCGCCGCGTTCGCGGGCTGGCCGGTCGATCAGGAGGCGGGAGGCTCGGCGCGGCGGCCGCCGAGGTCGGCCAGCCACGGGTCGAGGTCCCGGATGAAGAAGGCCACCTGCTGGTCGATGCCGTCCTCGTCCCAGGTGATGCGCAGCAGGTCCGAGCGCATCGTCTTGCCGAGGTGCTCGCGGGTGGTGTCGACCTTCACGATCGACCGCCGGGGGATGCGCAGCACCCGCAGCGGCCGCCACTGGGCGAACGCCACCTCCTCGGCGGCGAGGACGAGGGTGCCGGTGCTGAGGAGGTTGCCCCGCCCCTGCGGGTCGGTGCGGCCGAGCGCGGTGGCGGCGACGCTGCGCTGCCGGCCGACGACGTCGGCCAGGGCCTTGTCGGCCTGCGCCCGGCCCCGGCGCACGATGAGCGCCGCCAGCCCGAGCGAGATCCCGATGCTGGCGAGCAGGACGAGCAGGATGATCGCGGTGGGGCTCACGCCCCGTGACCGTAGACGCCCGCCGCGAGGGCCACGGTGATGGGCACCGGGGCCCGGTGGCGGGCCACTAGCGTCGGGTGCCCATGGCCGAACGGACCCTCGTGATCGTCGATGCCGGCATGGTGGCCGGCTACCGCCGGTCGTCGCTGTCGCTGGCCCAGCTCCACCAGGCGCTCGTGCACCTGCACCGCCAGCACCCCGACGTGCGGGTCGCGGTGGTCGCCGACCCGTCGATGAAGTGGGACCTCGACCCGGCGGAGCAGGCCACCTTCGACGCCGACATCGTCGCCGGTGCCATCGTCTGCGCCCCGGCCGGCGCCTTCGACGGCACCGCTGGGTTCATCGAGCGGGCCGCCGAGCAGGCTCGGGCCGAGCACGACCGGGTCGTCGCCTTCACCGCCCGGGCCATCCCCGGGGTGCCGCTCGGCCGCCTCCGCAACGAGGGTGGGCGCTGGATCTGGGACCTCGACGGCACGACCACCGTCGACGCACCGACGGCGAAGGCCGCTGTGGCGGTCGGCGCTGCCGCCAACGGGCGGCGACGGCGACGGAGCAGCCGGTCGTGAGGCGCGTGCTCGTCGTCGCCGCGCTGGCCCTCGCGGCGGTGCTCGCCGGGCCCACCGTGGCGGCTGCGCAGGAGCGGGAGGAGCCCCCGGTCACCCCCGAGGTCCCCGTCGGGGACATCGTGCCCAAGCCCAACTCGGGGGAGGAGCCCCGCGACGCCGGCGACCGGGGCGGGGCGCTGCAGCTGACCGTGCTCGCCCTCGTGGTGGGAGCGATCGGCTACGGCGGGTGGCGCCTCGCGGTGCGCATCCGCGACGCCGACCGCCAGCGGGGCGCGCCGCCGGCCTGAGCCGCTGGCGCTGGCGGGCCGTCAGTCGATCGGCAGGATCTCGGCGCAGGCGGCCATGCCCTCCATGAACCCCGAGCGGAAGGCGTCGAACCGCTCGAACGCGGTGCCAACCGTCGAGGCCCCCTCGCCGTCGGGGTCCTGGCTGCTGTCGCTGCGCTGCAGGAACGCGATCACGGCCTCGTCGAGGTCGCCGGGGGACAGGACGAGCTGCTGGTTGGGGCGGTTGGCGAGGAAGCCGCTGGCCGCGTAGACGCCGGCGAAGCAGTCGGCCTGCAGGTTCGACGCCCGGTCCGACTCGAGGTTCCCGAGCTGCACCTGCGCGGCGTACGCGTACTGGCGGGCGATCTCGGTGGCAACCGCGTAGTCCCCGATCTCGTCGAGGGTGGGGATGAGGTTCGCGACGTCGACGTACACGGTGTTGTCGGGGATGCAGTAGAAGGCGGCGAACACGAGGTCCTCGCCGCGGTAGGTGTCCCCGCACACGACCTCGTCCACGTCCGGGTCGACGCCGACGACGTCGGCCACCGGCTCCCACCTGCGGCCCATCTCGCCGAACACCACCGTCCAGAAGTCCTCGAGGTCGGCGAGCAGCGCCGGGATCAGCTCGTCGAGCGGGAGGTTCCCGCCTCGCTCGAAGTCCTCGGGGTCGTTGAAGGGCACCTCCACGATCACCAGCTCGCCGGACTGGAACCGGTCCGGGTACGTGACGCACGCATCGAGCCCGTGCTCGTAGCCGTCGGAGAACGAGCCGATGCGGTCGAAGCCGGTCCCGTGGGCGGCCGGGTCGTCGGCGCCGGTGCCCACGGTGTCGCGCAGCGTCAGGAACCCGGCCACCGCCTTGTCGAGGTCCTGGAGCGTGAGCTCGAACCACGCCGCGTTGCCCGCCTCGACGTCGGCCGTCCAGGCGCCCGCGAAGCAGTCGGCCTGGAGCTCGGTGACGATCGTGGGCAGGTGGAACAGGTCGACGCGGGCCTGGATGGCGTGACCGAACTCGTGGGCGAAGACGATGCCGAGCGTGAACCCGCCGAAGTCCTCGTACAGGTCGGGCACGAGGTTGACAGCGTCCCACGCGATCAGGTCGCCGGCCGGGCAGTAGAAGGCGTTGGCAGCGACGTCCGCGTAGGTGAACGGCTCGTCCCCGCAGGGCGGCAGCTCGGAGTCCGGCCCGTAGGCCCAGAAGCCACCGGAGATCGGCTGGTAGGGGGCGCCGTACGCGTCCGCGAAGCTGCGCTCCCAGAAGTCCTCGACGTCGAGGAGGGCGGCCTTCACGACGGTGTCCGCGTCCGGCGCGGCGCCGTCGTCGAGGCCGGTGCCCGGCAGGATCGGTGCCTCGAGGTCGTCTTCCACCTGCTCCTCGGCGTCGTCGAGGTCGCCGAACCAGCCCTCCCCACCCCGGCCCCTGCCTCCGGCCAGCGGGTCCCGCTCGGCCTCCCTGGCGCACGCGGCGGCGCCGGCGAGGAGCGTCAGGCAGACGATGGCGAGCAGCGCACGGCGCACGAGGTCCTCCGGGGGGCGATGGTGGTGGGCGGTCACGCTACCTCGCCCGCTGGGGGCCAAGGGCGGCCGGAGGCACGCTGGTAGGTTGCGCGCATGGACCCCGACGTGGCCCCGGCAGCGGTCCCCGAGGGCTACCCGGCCGGGTACGAGGTCGACGTCGTCCTCGCCGACGGCGCCACCGCACACGTCCGGCCGATCCGCCCCGACGACGCCGAGCGGCTCCTCGCCTTCCACGCCCGCCAGTCGCCCCAGAGCATCTACTTCCGGTACTTCAGCCCCCGGCCGCGCCTGTCCGACAAGGACGTCGAGCGGCTCACCACCGTCGACTACTCGGACCGCATGGCGCTCATCGCCCTCCGGGGCGACGAGATCATCGGGGTGGCCCGCTACGACCGCTGGCGGAACCTGTCCGAGGCGGAGGTCGCCTTCTTCGTCGACGACGCCAACCACGGCCGGGGCCTGGCCACGCTCCTGCTCGAGCACCTCGCGGTGCGCGCCCGCGAGGTCGGCATCAGCGGGTTCACCGCCACCGTGCTCCCCGAGAACCGCAAGATGATCGGCGTCTTCACCGCCGCCGGGTTCGAGGCGACCACCCGCTTCGCCGACGGCGTCGTGGAGGTGCGCCTCGCGATCGACCCCACCCCCGAGGCGGAGCGGGCGATCGAGGAGCGAGCCAGCCGGGCCGCCGCCGAGGCGGTGCGACGGCTCCTGTCGCCCCGCTCGGTGGCGGTGATCGGCGCCAGCCACCGGCCCGGCACGATCGGTCACGAGCTGTTCACCAACCTGCAGCGCGATCGCTTCCAGGGCCCGGTGTGGCCGGTGAACCCCAACGTCGACCACGTCAGCACCACCCCGACCGTGCCGAGCATCCTCGACATCCCCGACGAGGTCGACCTGGCCGTCGTCGTCGTGCCCGCGGCGTCGGTGGCGTCGGTGGTGGAGGAGTGCGGGCGCAAGCGGGTCTACGGGGTGGTCGTGCTGTCGTCGGGCTTCGCCGAGTCCGGCCCCGAGGGCGCGGCCCGCGAGGCCGAGGTGCTGCGGGCGGCTCGGGCCTGGGGGATCCGCCTCGTCGGGCCGAACTGCCTCGGCATCATCAACAACGACCCAGCGGTCCGGCTCAACGCCACGTTCGCCAGGGTGCCCCTGCGCCTCGGCCGGGTGTCGCTGCTGTCGGAGTCCGGCATGGTCGGCGCGGCGATCATCGCCCAGGCCGCCCACCTCGGCATCGGCATCTCGTCGTTCGTCGCCCTCGGCAACCGAGCGGACGTGTCCGGCAACGACATGCTCCGGTACTGGGAGACCGACGAGCACACCGACGTCGTCGCCCTCTACATCGAGTCCTTCGGCAACGCCCGCCACTTCAGCCGGGTGGCCCGACGGGTGAGCCGCCGCAAGCCGGTCGTGGCGGTGAAGTCGGGGATCTCCTTCGACCAGACGGGCCAGGCCCTGCTCCGCCAGACCGGCGTGATCCAGGTCCCGACGCTGCGGGCGCTGCTCGAGACCACCCGGCTGCTCGTGAACCAGCCGCTGCCGACGGGGCGGCGGGTGGCCATCGTCGGCAACGCCGGCGGCTCGCTCGGGATCGCCGCCGACGCCGCCCGCTGGGCCGACCTCGAGCTGGCCGACGTGTCCGACGTCGAGGACCTCGCGAACCCCTGGGACCTCGGGCTCGGCGCCACCGGCGACGACTTCGCCGACGCCACCTCCCGCCTCGCCTCCCATCCCGGGGTGGACGCCGTGCTCGTGCTCTACGCCCCGTCCCTCGGCGGCAGCCCGAGCGAGGTGCGCGCCGCGCTCGACGCCGCACAGGCGGCGCACCCCGAGGTGCCCGTGGCGGCCTGCTTCTACGGCCCGGACCTGGGGATCGAGGACGACGGGGCCCCCGGCCGGATCCCGGTGTACGACGCGATCGACGCCGCCGCCCGAGCGATGGGCCGGGCGGCCGAGTACGCCGCGTGGCGGGCCGAGCCCGAGGGCGAGCCGCTCGAGCTCGACGACGACGTCGTCGCCGCGGTCCGCGCCGTCGTGCACCGCGTCCTGGACCGCGCCGATCGGGCGCTCACCTCCGCCGAGGTGGACGAGGTGCTCGCCGCCATCGGCGTGCACCGCGCCGCCACCCACCAGGTGACGTCGCTCGACGCCGCCGTGGCGGCGGCAGAGGCGATCGGCTACCCGGTCGTCCTCAAGGCGGAGCGGCGGGGCCCGATGGCCAAGACCGTCGCCCACGGCTTCGCCCTCGATCTCGTCGACGAGGCGGCGCTGCGCTCGGCGTGGGAGCGGATGTGCGCCAGCCTGGGCGACGCCGCCCTCCCCGCGGTCGTCCAGCCCATGGTGCCGGACGGGGTGGACGCGGCGATCGAGATCTCCGACCACCCCGAGGTGGGCCCCGTCCTCGCCCTCGGCCCCGGCGGCGCGTCGGCCGCGCTCGACACCGCCGTGGACCTGCGGGTGCTGCCGGTGACGGACCTCGACGCTCAGCGGCTCGTCGCGCAGAGCCGCATCGGCCCATTCCTCGACGACGCCGGCCGGCGCACCCTCGAGGCGGCGATCCTGCGGCTGAGCGCGCTCGTCGAGGCCGTGCCCGAGGTGGCGGGCGTGCGGGCCAACCCGGTGATCGTCGGCCCCGAGCGAGCCACGTTCACCGACGTGGCGGTCGACGTCGCGCCGTTCGAGCAGGCGCCGCTCCCGCCGCTGCGCCGCGTCGGCGACGAGTAGCTCGGCTCAGCGGGGCAGGCCGAGGACCCGCTCGCCGAGGATGTTGCGCAGGATCTGGGTGGTGCCGCCCATGATCGTGTAGGCCGGCGCGTAGCAGACGTTCGTGCTGACCCGCAGCGACAGGCCGGGCTCGGCGAGCACCGCGTGGGGCCCGAGGGTGGCCGCGCAGAACTGGGCGATCCGCTGCTCGAGCTCGGTGCAGTACGTCTTGGCGGCGGCGGAGAACTGCTTGGGGGCCTGCCCGAGGATCTCCCGCAGGACGAGGAGCCGGCCGATCCGGTACCCGGACTCGATGGCCGCCACCTCCTGGCGGACGAGCGGGTCGGTGGTGTCGGCCACGGCGAGGCAGTCCTCGTAGAGCTTGCGGTTGGACAGCAGCCGGTCCGGGCCGCCGCGCTCGTGCTCCATCTGCCGCATGATCTGGCGGAAGCTGCCGTTCAGCTGGCCGACGAGGTTCTCCGCCGGCACCTCCACGTCCTCGAACCACACCTCGCAGAAGTGCTCGCTGCCGGTCATGTCCTTGATCGGCACGACGGTGATGCCCGGGGAGTGCATGTCGACGATGAGCTCGGAGAGCCCCTCGTGGGGCCGGGCGTCGGGGTCGGTGCGGCAGACGAGGTAGATGAGGTCGGCCTCGGCGGCCCCCGAGTTCCAGATCTTCTGGCCGTTCACGATGAAGCGGTCGCCGCGCCGCTCGGCGCGGGTGCGGATCGACGCCACGTCGGAGCCCGCGTCGGGCTCGGACATGCCGATGCTCCACGCCGAGGTGCCGTCGAGGATCTGGGGCAGGTACTTGGCCTGCTGCTCGGGGGTGCCGAACTGCAGGAGCGTGGGGCCCATCTGGCGGTCGGCGAACCAGGAGGTGGCCATCGGGGCGCCCGTGCTCAGCAGCGCCTCGTAGACGACGAAGCGCTCGAGCGGCGAGCGGCCGCCGCCGCCGACCTCCTTGGGCCAGGTCATGCCGATCCAGCCCCGCCGGGCCAGCTCCAGGGAGAACTCGCGGTCGGGGACGGCGATCCAGGAGTCCTCGGTGCGAGCCTGGCGGGCGGCGGCCGCCCGGCCCACCTCCAGCGCCTCCTCGCGCAGGGCCAGGAGCTCGGGGGAGAGGTCGAAGTCCATCGCCGGTCGAACCTAGTGGTCCCGGTCACGCCCCCTGGAACCGAGCACACGAGATCTGTGCGTGTTCTCGTGCACCATGCGCACCCAAACCCGCACAGATCTCGTGCCGGCCGGGTGGCGGGGCAGACTCAGGCCATGCACGCCGTGACGATCGTGGATGGTGAGCTCGAGTGGCGGGAGCACCCCGACCCGACGCCGGGGACCGGCGAGGTGCTCGTCGAGGTGCGGGCGGCGGGCCTCAACGGGGCAGATCGGCTGCAGCTGGCCGGCCGCTACCCGGCGCCGCCGGGGGCGCCGGCGGACATCCCCGGGCTCGAGCTGGCCGGCGAGGTCGTGGCCCTGGGCCCCGGCGCCACCCGGTTCCAGGTGGGGAACCGGGTCATGGCCGTGGTCGCCGGCGGCGGCCAGGCCGAGCGCGCCGTGGTGCACGAGCGGCACCTCCTCCCGGTGCCCGACGGGCTCGGCTGGGCCGAGGCCGGCGCGTTCCCCGAGGTGTTCACCACCGCCCACGACGCCCTCTTCACCCAGTGCGGCCTCCAGCTGGGCGAGCGGGTGCTCGTGACCGGCGCGGCCGGCGGCGTGGGCACCGCGGCCGTGCAGCTGGCCCTCGCGGCCGGCGCCTCGGTGGTGGCCAGCGTGCGCGACGAGCAGCGCCGGAGCGATCTCGCCGCGCTCGTCGGTGCGGATGCACCGCTGACCGTCGTCGCCCCAGAGGAGGCGACGGACGCCGGCCCCTACGACGTGGTGCTCGAGCTCGTGGGCGCACCGAACCTGGGCGACGACCTCGCCGCGCTGGCCGAGGGCGGCCGCGTCTCGGTCATCGGCGTGGGCGCCGGCGCCAAGGCGGAGGTCAACCTGCTCGTGCTGATGGGCAAGCGGGCCCGGATCCACGGCTCCACGCTGCGGGCCCGCTCGCTCGAGGACAAGGCCGACGCGGCCCGCCGGGTCGAGCGCCACGTGCTGCCGCTGCTGGCCGCCGGCCGGATCACCGTGCCGGTGCAGGCCACCTTCGAGATGCGGGCGGCCGTGGCCGCCTACGCGGCGTTCGCCGCCGGCGGGAAGCTGGGCAAGCTGGTGCTCGTGCGCTGACCGGCGCAGCCCGCAGCCGGGCGCCGGGCGTCAGCGGGCATCGATCGGCACGTAGTCCCGGGTGCCGGGACCGACGTAGAGCTGGCGGGGCCGGACGATCTTCTGGTCCTGCTCGAGCAGCTCCACCCAGTGGGCCAGCCAGCCGGCCGTGCGGGGGATCGCGAAGAGCACGGTGAACATCGCGATCGGGAAGCCCATCGCCTGGTAGATGAGGCCCGAGTAGAAGTCGACGTTCGGGTACAGGCGCCGCGAGGTGAAGTACTCGTCGTTGAGGGCCACCTCCTCGAGCTTCAGCGCGATGTCGAGGAGCGGGTTCTTGCCGGTGACCTCGAAGACCTCGTAGGCGGTCTTCTTGATGATCTTCGCCCGCGGGTCGTAGCTCTTGTAGACGCGGTGGCCGAAGCCCTGGAGCTTGCCCTCGCCCCGCTTCACGGACTCGATGAAGTCCGGGACGTTCTCGAGCGAGCCGATCTTGCGGAGCATGTGGATCACGGCCTCGTTGGCGCCGCCGTGGCGGGGGCCGTAGAGAGCGGCGGCGGCCGCCGCGGTGCTCACGTACGGGTCGGCGTGCGCCGAGCCGACGGTGCGCATCGCCGTGGTGCCGCAGTTCTGCTCGTGGTCGGCGTGGAGGATGAAGAGCACGTCGAGCGCCCGGGCCAGCACGGGGTCCGGCTCGTAGCGGGGCTCGGCGACCTTCCACATCATCGAGAGGAAGTTCTCGGTGAACGACAGCGAGTTGTCCGGGTAGACGAAGGGCATGCCGACGCTGAAGCGGTGGCAGGCGGCGGCCAGCGTGGGCATCTTGGCGATGAGCCGGACGATCTGCTTGTAGCGGTTCTCCGGGTCGTGGATCTCGCCGGCCTCGGGGTAGAAGGTCGAGAGCGCCGCGATGGCCGACACGAGCATCCCCATCGGGTGGGCGTCGTGGTGGAAGCCCTCGAGGAACCGCTTGCGGACGTTCTCGTGGATGAACGTGTGGTAGGTGATGTCGTGCACCCACGGCTCGAACTGCTCCTTGGTGGGGAGCTCGCCGTGGATGAGCAGGTAGGCGACCTCGAGGTAGCTCGAGTGCTCGGCCAGCTGCTCGATGGGGTAGCCCCGGTACCGCAGGATGCCCTGCTCGCCGTCGAGCTCGGTGATCGCGCTCGACGCCGCCGCCGTGGTCATGAGCGCCGGGTCGAAGAACCAGACCCCCGGCAGGAGCTTGCGCCAGGCTGCTGCGTCCACCCCCCCGTTCACGATCGGGACCTCTACGGTCTCGCCGGTCCGGTTGTCGGTGATCGTGATGCTGTCGGCCACGTCGCCCGAGACTACCGGCCCCGCAAGGGCCTCCAGACCAACGGCGGTCGGGTCCCGGCAAACGCCGCGAACCGCCGGCTCCCGCAGCGAGCGTGCCGGCCCGGGCGGGGTCAGAGCGGGGTGTTGTCGTGCTTGCGGGAGACGAGGCGCTCCTGCTTGGTCGACAGGAGCTCGAGCCCGGCTGCCACCTCACGACGGGTGTCGGCGGGGTCGATCACCATGTCGACGAGCCCGCGGTCGGCGGCCACGTACGGGTTGAGGAAGCGGGCCTCGTACTCCTTCTCCAGCTCGAGGCGGCGGGCCTCGTCCTCGCGGCGGTGGAGGATCTCGACGGCGCCCTTCGCGCCCATGACCGCGATCTCCGCCGACGGCCAGGCCAGGTAGAGGTCGCTGCCCATTGTGCGGCAGTCCATGACGATGTACGCGCCGCCGTAGGACTTGCGCAGCACGACCGCGACCCGTGGGACCGTGGCCCGGGCGTAGGCGAAGGCCAGCTGGGCGCCGTGGCGGATCATGCCCCGCCACTCGAGGTCCTTCCCCGGGTAGAAGCCGGGCGTGTCCACGAGGGTGACGAGCGGGAGCCCGAAGGCGTCGCAGAAGGCGACGAAGCGAGCTCCCTTCTGGGACGCCGGGATGTCGAGGGTTCCGGCGATGGAGACGGGCTGGTTGGCGACGATCCCCACCGGTCGCCCGCCGATCGTCGCCAGCGCCGTCACGAGGTTCGGCGCCCACCGGGCCCGGAGCTCGAGCAGCTCGCCGTCGTCGACGATGGCGGCGATCACGTCGCGCACGTCGTAGCCGCCGGTGGGGGAGGCGGGGATGCACGCGCCGGCCTCCGGGGTGGGGCGGTCGACGGGGTCGTCGGTCCACCACCGGGGTGGCTCCTCGTCGACGTTGCTCGGCAGGTAGGCGAGGACCTCGCCCAGCGCGGCGAGCGCCTCGTCGCGGTCGGCGACGACGAGCGCGGCCAGCCCGGTCCCCGACGCGTGGACGCCCGCACCGCCGAGCTCGACGGCGTCGATCGACTCGCCGGTGTAGGTCTCGACCATGCGGGGACCGGAGACGAAGGCGTACGCCTCCTCGGTGAGCACCACCTGGTCGGCGAGGCCCAGCAGCAGGGCGGGCCCGGAGAGCACCGGGCCGGTGGCGGCGAGGAGGATCGGCACCCGACCCGAGCAGCGCGCCAGCGCGGCGGCCGCCTTGCCCCAGCCGTGGAGCGCGGCCACGCCCTCGTCGACGTCGGCGCCGCTCGAGGAGATCAGCCCGAGGAGGGGGAGCCCGGCGGCGAGGGCGTGCTGGGCGGCGGCGGCGAGCGTGTCGCCGTCGGCCTCGGAGAGGGCGCCCCGCCGGTCGCCGCCCGCGACCTCGACGAGGACGACCTGGCGGCCGGCGATCGTGGTGAGCTCGGCGGCCAGGGCACCGGGGTGGTCGGCGGCGACGGGGAGCAGCGGTTCGGCGATGGCCATGCGGCGGTGCGACCCCGCCGCCGATGGCCTGGTTACGGGTCTGGCCGGAGTTACCGCGCGGTCACCGGTCGGCTCCGCCGGCGGACCGGGCCAGCTCGGGGAGCGGGTGGATGCCCTCGAAGTCCAGCGAGCCCTCGGCGATCACCTTCGCGATCACCTCCCGCAGCGCCCGCACCGGCGCCGAGGGCAGCGCCCGGCGCCGCGACGCCAGGCCGACCTGCCGGCGGGCCAGGCCCTCCACCGGGATGCGGCGGATCGGGAAGCTGCTGACGAACATCGGGGGCACGGCGGTGACCGGCACGAGCGCGGCGCCGTAGCCCTGGAGGGCGAGCGTGGCGATGAGGCGGAGCCCGTCGACCTCGGAGCGGGCCCGCAGCCGGATCCCCACCGCCTCGGCCGCTGCGTCGAGGGAGTCCCGGAACGAGGTGCCCACCGGCTCGAGGAGCAGCTCGTGGTCCGCCAGCTCGGTCAGGTAGACGGTGCTGCGATCGGCCAGGGGGTGGCCCTCGGGCACCACGAGGAGGTGGTCCTCCTCGAAGAGGGGATCGGCGACGAGCTCGTCGTCGGTGAGCGGCAGGTTGACGACGGCCACGTCGAGGGTGTCCGACAGGAGGCGGGGCACGAGGGAGCTGGTGGTGGCGTCCACGACGACGAGGTCGACCGCGGGGTACTCCGAGTTCAGGCGGTCGAAGACGAGGGGCACGAGCCAGCGGCCCACGGTGCCGATGCAGCCGAGCCGCACGTCGCCGGTCACCTCGTCGCGGACGGCGGCGACGTCGGCGGCGATGGCGGCCAGCTCCACCTGGATGCGGCGGGCCCGCTCGAGCACGATGCGGCCCTCCTCGGTGAGCTCACCGGTGGCCCGGTCCACGAGCGTGGCCCGCAGCTCGCGCTCCAGGCGGGCGATGTGGGTGGAGATGTTCGACTGCACCGTGTGGAGGCGGCGGGCGGCGGCCGAGAAGCTGCCGCCCTCGGCCACGGCGACGAGAGCGCTGAGCTGGCGGATGTCCATCGCTGAACATGATGGCACCTATCGGAAACAACTGTTTGACGAATTGCTGACCCGTCCGTATCGTGGCGCTCACATACAGAGGAACCACCGATCCCCCCTCGGTGCCCTCAGCAGCGAGGAGCGGCCGGATCCCCCCTCCGAGCCCCTCGCACCATGCGGAACGCCGATCCTCCCCCCGGGTCGGCGTCTCC
>Ga0182741_1002187_pt1 | contig 23439 bp, 20 predicted proteins | sample eDN5th37CBELigOP_FD_128874 | JGI IMG/M metagenome (GOLD analysis project Ga0182741, IMG submission 128874) | Enriched Organic Plus compost microbial communities from Emeryville, California, USA - eDNA 5th pass 37_C BE-Lig OP (version 2) (version 2) ... | reverse complement strand
GACGGGCACCGAAGGAGCAAGCCTCCCCGCCAATCTCTCAGGTCCGTGTACCGCATCCGTCCGGCCGCTCTGGAGAGTGGTGCAGCCGCGCCCGCCGAAGGAGAAAGCCCCCCTCGACGCCGTCGGTCGAGGCGGCGGCGAAGCTCTCAGGTCGAAGACAGAGGGGGAGTTCCGCGGATGCCGCCCGGCATCCACCCGCCTGATCACGGGAGAACTCATGACCCAGCTGCGCACGACACCGTTGCATTCCCGACATGAGGCACTCGGTGCGTCGTTCACGGACTTCGGCGGGTGGCTCATGCCCGTCCGCTACACGTCCGACCTCGCCGAACACCACGCCGTACGCGATGCCGCGGGCCTTTTCGACATCTCGCACATGGCCGAGATCGAGGTGCGGGGCCCGGATGCCGCGGCCTTCCTCGACTTCGCGGTGTCGGGCCGCATGTCGGCCCTCGCCGTGGACCAGGCCAAGTACACGCTCCTCCTCGAGCCGTCGGGCGGGATCATCGACGACCTCATCGTGTACCGCGCCGCCGAGGACCGGTACATGGTCGTCGCGAACGCGGGCAACCGCGACGCGGCGGTCGCAGCCCTCGCCGAGCGTGCCTCCGGGTTCGACGTCGTCGTCGACGACTGCACCGACCACATCGCGCTCATCGCCGTGCAGGGTCCTGCATCGCAGGCGATCCTCGAGGCGACGCCCGAGATCCGGGTAGGCGAGCACACGCCACTGTCCGACGTGAAGTACTACCGGCGCACGCACGCCGACTTCGTGCACGACGGCGAATCCGTGCCGATGCACCTCGCGCGCACGGGCTACACGGGCGAGGACGGCTTCGAGCTGTTCATCCGCACGAGCGCGGTCGGGCCGCTGTGGGACGCGGTCCTCGCGGCCGGCGAGCCGTTCGGGCTCGTCCCCGCGGGGCTCGCCGCTCGCGACACGCTCCGCCTCGAAGCGGGCATGCCGCTCTATGGGCACGAACTGTCGCGCGAGACCGTGCCGTCGCAGGTCGGCCTCGCGCGAGTCGTGGCCGCAGACAAGGAGGACTTCGTCGGGCGCACCGCGATCGAGACGGTGGTCGCGACCGACGCGCCCGTGCTCGTCGGGCTCGTCGCCGAGGGACGCCGTGCCGGGCGGGCCGGGTATGCCGTCCTCGACGCGGGCGGCGACACGGTCGGTGAGATCACGAGCGGTGCGCTGAGCCCGACTCTGGGGCATCCGATCGCCATGGCCTTCGTCTCACCGCACTTCAGCTCCCCCGACACGACTCTCTTCATCGACGTGCGCGGAACCCGCATCCCGGCGACCGTGACCGCCCTGCCCTTCTACCGGAGGAAGAAATGACCGATCTCGACAACCTCAAGTACACCGCCGAGCACGAGTGGATCGCCGTCGACGGTGAAGTGGTGACCATCGGCATCACCGACTACGCCGCCGACAAGCTGGGCGATGTGGTGTACGTCGACCTCCCCGCCGCCGGGTCATCCGTCATGGGCGGAGACGTGTGCGGCGAGATCGAGTCGACGAAGTCGGTCGGGGAGCTGTACGCACCCGTGTCCGGTGAGATCGTCGAGGTCAACGACGCCGCGGTGGCCGACCCGTCGATCGTCAACGCCGACCCGTTCGGCGACGGCTGGCTCGTCAAGCTGCGCGTCGACGCGGCCGCCCTCGACGGCCTGCTCGACCGTGCCGCCTACGTCGCGCTGACAGAGGGCGACAAGTGACGTCCGCACGGCGCCGCTTCGCGGACCGCCACATCGGAACGGATGCCGCGGCCCAGCGCACGATGCTCGACGCGCTCGGCTACGACAACGTCGACGAGCTCGTGCGCGCCGCGGTCCCCGCGTCCATCCACTCGACGCCGCGCGCGACGACCGACATCCCACGCGCCGCCACCGAGGCCGAGGCACTCGAGGAGCTGCGCGCACTCGCGTCGATGAACCGCGTCGCCCGGCCGATGATCGGACTGGGCTTCTACGACACGTTCACGCCCTCGGTGATCGCGCGGAACGTGCTCGAGAACCCGTCGTGGTACACGGCGTACACGCCGTACCAGCCCGAGATCTCGCAGGGGCGGCTCGAGGCGCTCATCAACTTCCAGACGATGGTGTCCGACCTCACCGGCCTCGACACCGCGAACGCGTCCATGCTCGACGAGTCGACGGCCGTCGTCGAGGGCATGCTCCTCGCGCGCCGCGCGTCGAAGTCGTCCTCGAACATGTTCGCCGTCGACGCCGATGCGCTGCCCCAGACGAAGGCGCTCCTGCGCACGCGCGCCGGCGCGGTCGGCATCACGCTCGTCGAGGTCGACTTCGCCCACGGAGGAACGATCCCCGTCGAGGTCGACGGTGAGCAGGTCGATCCGTTCGGCGTGTTCGTGCAGTACCCGGGCGCATCCGGACGCGTGTGGGACCCCTCGGGCGTCATCGACGCGGTGCACGTCTCGGGCGGTCTCGCGATCGTCGCGGCCGACCTCCTCGCGCTCACGCTCCTTCGCTCACCGGGCTCGCTCGGCGCCGACGTCGCAGTCGGCACGACGCAGCGGTTCGGCGTGCCGCTCGGCTTCGGCGGACCCCACGCGGGCTACATGGCGGTGCGGCAGGGCCTCGAGCGACAGCTCCCCGGGCGACTGGTCGGAGTGTCGCAGGACGCGGCGGGGCGTCCGGCCTACCGCCTCGCCCTGCAGACCCGCGAACAGCACATCCGTCGCGAGAAGGCGACCTCGAACATCTGCACCTCGCAGGTGCTCCTGGCGGTCATGGCGTCGATGTACGCCGTGTACCACGGCCCCGAGGGGCTCCGCGAGATCGCGACCGACGTCGCGAAGAAGGCCGAGGCGCTCGCCGGGCGCCTGCGCGAGTACGGGCTGTCACTCGTGTCGGACTCGTTCTTCGACACGATCCGCGTCGTGACCCCCGGTCCCTCGAAGCGCGTGATCGACCGCGCGCGCTCGCGCGGCTATCAGCTCTTCTGGGCGGATGACGCGACCGTCGGCGTCTCGGTCGACGAGACCACGACGGCCGACGACCTCGCCGCCGTCGCGTGGGCGTTCGGGCTGCCCGACGCCGAGTTCGACGGCGCCGGCGAGGAGGGCGAGCGCGCGGTGCCGTTCGAGGACGCGGTGCCGCTCGCCCTCGTGCCCGAGGTGCTCCACCGTGAGGACGAGTACCTCACGCATCCGGTGTTCCACGCCCACCGCAGCGAGACCGCGATGATGCGGTACCTCAAGACGCTGTCCGACCGCGACTACGCGCTCGATCGCGGCATGATCCCGCTCGGCTCGTGCACCATGAAGCTCAACGCGGCGACCGAGATGGCTGCGATCTCGTTGCCCGAGTTCGCGCGCGTCCACCCGTTCGCGCCGGAGGCGGACGTGCGCGGCTACCTCACGATGATCGAGCAGCTCGAGACGTGGCTCGCCGAGGTGACGGGCTACGACGCGGTGTCGCTCCAGCCGAACGCCGGGTCGCAGGGCGAGCTCGCAGGCCTGCTTGCGATCCGCGGCTATCACGACGCGAACGGCGAGACCGAGCGGCGCGTGTGCCTCATCCCGTCGTCGGCGCACGGAACGAACGCGGCCTCGGCCGTGCTCGCCGGGCTGCGCGTGGTCGTCGTCGCGTGCGACGACCACGGCAACGTCGACCTGAACGACCTGCGCGCGAAGGTCGACCAGCATCGCGGCGAGCTCGCTGCCCTCATGATCACCTACCCGTCGACGCACGGCGTGTACGAGCACGACGTGCTCGAGATCACGAGCGCCGTGCACGATGCGGGCGGACAGGTCTACGTCGACGGCGCGAACCTCAACGCGCTGCTGGGCTACTCCCGCTTCGGTGACCTCGGCGGCGACGTCTCGCACCTCAACCTGCACAAGACGTTCGCGATCCCGCACGGCGGCGGTGGGCCGGGCGTCGGCCCCGTCGCGGCCAAGGCGCACCTCGCGCCCTTCCTTCCGGGGCATCCGTTCTCGCAGCGGAAGGACCACGCGGGCGGCGTCTTCCAGGGCGGACCCGTGTCGGCGGCGCCGCACGGCTCGGCGGGGATCCTTCCGATCTCGTGGGCGTACGTCCGCATGATGGGGACGGAAGGACTGACGGATGCCACGGCCGCCGCCGTCCTCTCCGCGAACTACCTGGCGGCCCGTCTGCGCGACCACTTCCCGGTGCTGTACGCGGGCGACAACGGTCTGGTCGCGCACGAGTGCATCCTCGATCTGCGCCCGCTCAAGGAGCAGACCGGCATCACGGTCGACGACGTCGCCAAGCGCCTCATCGACTACGGCTTCCATGCGCCGACGATGTCGTTCCCGGTCGCGGGCACGCTCATGGTCGAGCCGACCGAGTCGGAGGACCTCGCTGAGCTCGAGCGATTCGTCGAGGCGATGATCGCGATCAAGAACGAGGCGCTCGCGGTCGCAGCGGGGGAGTGGCCGAAGGACGACAACCCCCTCGTGAACGCGCCGCACACGGCGGCTTCGATCGCGGCGGACGAATGGACGCACCCGTACTCGCGCGAGCAGGCCGTCTTCCCCGTGCCGTCGCTCGTGCGGAACAAGTACTGGCCGCCCGTGCGGCGCATCGACCAGGCGTGGGGCGACCGGAACCTCGTGTGCGCGTGCCCGCCGATCGAGGCGTTCGCCTGACCCGGGCGCGCGGGCGCGGCATCCGTCGGCCGCACACTCTGGCGAGTCGCCGTGAGGTGCGCGTTCGTGTGGCGGTTTCTGGCGAGTCGTCGTGAGGTGCGCGTTCGTGTGGCGGTTTCTGGCGAGTCGTCGTGAGGTGCGCGTTCGTGTGGCGGTTTCTGGCGAGTCGCCGTGAGGTGCGCGTTCGTGTGGCGGTTTCTGGCGAGTCGCCGCGAAGTGCGGGCTGTCGTGGCTCTTCTTGGCGAGTCGCCGCTTGGTGTGGGGTGAGCGCCGCGTGGCGATTCGCCAAGGAATGCACCGTGAGGTGGCGCTCGTCGGCGAGTCGCCGGAAACCGATCGGATGCCGCGACCTCAGGCCGCGGGTGTCGTCGGGGTCGACGTAGGGCTGGGGGTGGGCGTCGGGAGCGGTCCGAACACGTCCGGCCACAGCCCCGCCGCGAGGGGGTAGCCGACGAAGGCGACCGTGTCGATGAGCGTGTGCGCGATCACGAGCGGCATGACGCGTCCCCAGCGGCGGTAGCACCAGCCGAAGAGGACGCCCATCGCGAAGTTGCCCACGACCGCGCCCGGCCCTTGGTACGCGTGGTACGCACCGCGGATCGCAGCCGACGTGAGGATGATCGGCCACCACGACCACCCGAGACGCCGCAGCCGGTCGAAGAGGTAGCCGTTGAAGATGACCTCCTCGACGAGGCCCGCCCGCACAGCGGCGAGGATGAGCACCGGGACGGTGTACCACGCGGCATCGAGCGGGGATGCGCTCACCTGGAGCGTGACATTGAGCGCACGCCCGACGATGTAGAGGAGGATGCCGGGCACGCCGACCACGGCCGCGAGCAGGAGCCCGCGGGCGGCGTCGCCCCCGAAACGGCGGAAGTCGAGGCCGATGCGACGCAGCGCGCTGCTTCCCGGCTCCCACAGCAGGTAGACGACGAGCGCCACGACGGCGAGGGAGAAGAAGACGTCGAGCAGCTGATAGAGGAGGTCCCAGAAGGCAGCGGCATCGCGCGTCGGGTTCAGCTGCGTCGCGCGGTCGCCGAGGCCCTCGCCGGCGGTCAGCGCGTCGATCGCGGTGCGGATGAGCGAAAGAACGGAGTACAGCGCGGAACGCCCCACCGTGACGGCGAGGACGAGCCAGATCTCCCACGTGATACGGGCCCGCTCATACCGCGAAAGCGGGCCCCCGACAGTGGTTTCCCTCACAACGTCGGGAGGTTCTGGCGGGCTCATCTTGTCAGATTGCCACACTGCGAACGGCCCGAGTTAAGGCTCTGTAACGTTTTCAAGGATTGTTTTGACCATCTCACCTGCCGTGCTTATGGTTTTCCCATCCAGCGCCCCCGCATGGCCCCGCCTACGCGTGTGCGCTCAACCCTGCACAGGAGGAACAGTGAGAATGAAGCGCATTTCGGCTGCGGTGGCGCTCACCGCCGTCGGCGCACTTGCGATCTCGGGCTGCGCCGCCGGTGGCGGCGACAACGGTGACGACTCCGGTCTCATCGAGGGCTCGTCGATCACCGCTGCGTGGAACCAGGCGTTCTACTCGTACAACGGCAACACGTCGTTCGGTAACGCCACGGCCAACAACAACATCACGTATCTGACGCTCGACGGCTTCAACTACTACAACAACACGCCGGAGCTCGTTCAGAACACGTCGTTCGGCACATACGAGATGGTCAGCGAAGACCCGCTGACGATCAAGTACACCGTCAACGAGGACGTCACGTGGTCGGACGGCACGCCCGTCGACGCCGCGGACCTGATGCTGCACTGGGCGGCCCTCTCGCGCGCGCTGGACACCCCGGACTTCGACCCGGCCGAGTTCACCGACCCCGAGACCGGTGAGTTCACCGACGCCTTCCCGACCGACGTCGTCTACTTCGACTCGGGCGCCACCCCCGACTCGGGCCTCGGTCTCGTCACGCAGACGCCTGAGATCGGCGACGACGGTCGCTCGATCACGATGACCTACGACGCCCCGTACGTCGACTGGGAGCTCTCGTTCTCGTCGCCGCTGCCGGCGCACGTCATCGCGAAGAAGGCCCTCGGCATCGAGGACAACGAGGAGGCCAAGCAGGCCGTCCTCGACGCGATCGAGAACGAGGACGACGCCGCGCTCGCGCCGCTGTCGGCCTTCTGGAACGGCGGCTTCAACTTCACCGAGCTGCCTGACGACCCGGAGCTCTACCTCGCGAGCGGCCCGTACATGATCAGCGACTTCGTGGCCGATCAGTACATCACCCTCGTCGCGAACCCCGAGTACTCGGGTGACAACCAGCCCACGATCGAAGAGATCACGATCCGCTTCATCCCGGACCCGCTGGCCGCGGTGCAGGCGCTCGAGAACGGTGAGGTCGACGTCATCTCGCCGCAGGCGACCGCCGACATCAAGACCGCGCTCGACGGCATCGAGGGCATCACGGTCGTGACCGGTGTCGAGGGCACCTACGAGCACGTCGACCTGCAGTTCAACAACGGTCGCAACCCCGAGAACATCTTCTCGAACGCGAAGGCCCGCGAGGCGTTCCTCAAGACCATCCCGCGTCAGGAGATCCTCGACACGCTCATCAAGCCGATCGCCGGCGACGACGCGCTCCTGCGCTCCTCGCAGATCTTCGTGCCCGGCGCCGAGGGCTACGACGAGTCGGTCGCCGAGAACGGCTCCGAGGCGTTCGCCGAGGTCGACATCGAGGGCGCCAAGCAGCTCCTCGCGGAGTCGGGCGTGACGAACACCGACGTCTGCATCCTCTACGCATCGAACAACCCGCGCCGTGTCAACGAGTTCGCCCTGATCCAGGCCTCGGCCGCTCAGGCGGGCTTCAACGTGACCGACTGCGGTTCCGAGCAGTGGGGCGGCCTCCTCGGCACGCCGGGTGCGTACGACGCGTCGCTCTTCGGCTGGCAGTCGACGAGCCTCGCCGTCACGAGCTCGGGCCCGACCTTCCAGACGGGTGGCATCAACAACCTCAACTTCTACTCCAACCCTGAGGTTGACGAGCTGATCGCCCAGCTGAACGTCGAGTTCGACGCTGACGCCCAGATCGACATCCAGAAGCAGATCGACGCTCTGCTCTGGGGCGACTTCTACGGCGTCACCATCTTCCAGTTCCCGGGCGTCACCGCCTTCAGCGACCGTGTGGAGGGCATCGACCCGTCGATCCTCGCTCCCACGATCTTCTGGAACGCGTGGGACTGGTCCGTGACCGACGGCGGCTCGGAGGAGTAATCACCGAACGCGGCTGAGCCGGGCCGAACCCGCTCGGATCAGCCAGGTGGGGTGCAGGGTTCCCTCAGGGGAAGCCTGCACCCCACACGTTAGAATCCTCCCGGTGGCAGAGGGCTGAGGCCCGGCAATCCCGGTATCCCGCTTCTCTGGCCGACTCACGGATTGGTAGGCAGCCACACCATGGCTTCATTCATCATCCGGCGATTGATCGCGTCCATCTTCGTGCTCTTCGCCGCGACATTTCTCATGTACGTGCTCACGGCCTACTCCGGCGACCCGCTGGAGGACCTCCGTCAGAGCAATGCTCCGAACAAGGCCGAGCTCATGGAGGCTCGGACCAAGCTCCTCAACCTCGACGTCCCGCCGCCGCTGCGTTACTTCCTGTGGCTCGGTGGCCTCTTCCGCGGCGACTTCGGCATCAGCATCCAGGGGCAGCCGGTCAACGCGCTGCTCGGGAACGCGATCACCGCGACGCTGACCCTCGTGACGACAGCGACCGTCGTCGCGATCGTGCTCGGCATCATCGTCGGCATCGTCTCGGCCCTGCGTCAGTACACGGGCTTCGACTACACCGTCACGCTCATCTCGTTCCTGTTCTTCTCCCTGCCGATCTTCTGGGTCGCAGTGCTGCTCAAGCAGTACGGTGCGATCCAGCTCAACAACTGGCTGGGCGATCCGGTCATCGCGATACCCGTCATCATCGGCGTGGCGATCGTCGCCGGCCTGATCTGGATGTCCCTGATCGGCGGCAAGTGGCGCCGCCGGCTCACCGTGTTCGGCATCGCCGCCGTCGCGACCGCAGCCGTACTGGCGTTCCTCTCGGCGACCCGCTGGTTCGCCGACCCGAGCATCGGGATCGTGGTGTACTCAGCACTGGCGCTGGGCACCGCCGTCGGAGTGACGGCGATCTCGACGGGTCTGCGCAACCGCAAGGCGCTGTACGCCTCCCTGATCGTCGCGGTCCTGGGCATCGCGCTGTACTTCCCGATGCTCAACTACATCCTCAACGGGATGACGCTGTGGTTCTTCGTGGTCCTGGCGGTGCTCGCAGTCGTCGTGAGCGGTGCGATCGGCTGGTTCATGGGCGCACCCGACCGCGGGCCCGTGGTGCGCACGACCGCCATCGTCGGATTCATCGTCGCGGGCTTCATCGCGCTCGAGAAGTACATGTCGTATTGGCAGCTCTACGCGAACTCGAGCCGTGTCCGCGGCCGTCCCATCGCGACGGTGGGCGCGTCGACGCCGGGTCTCGGCGGCAACTTCTGGGTGCAGGGAATCGACCTCTACACCCACCTGCTGCTGCCGACGATCGCGATCATCCTCGTCTCGTTCGCGGGCTACACCCGGTACTCGCGCGCGAGCCTGCTCGAGGTGATGAACCAGGACTACATCCGCACGGCGCGCGCCAAGGGCCTCACGCAGCGCACGGTCATCGTGCGTCACGCGTTCCGGAACGCGCTCATCCCGATCACGACCGTCATCGCGTTCGACGTCGGCGCGATCGTCGGCGGCGCGGTCATCACCGAGACGGTCTTCGGATGGACCGGCATGGGACGCCTGTTCGTGTCGGCGCTGGACGTCCACGACCCCAACCCGGTCATGGCCTTCTTCGTCGTCACGGGTGCGCTCGCGGTCCTCTTCAACCTCATCGCGGACCTCGTGTATGCGGCCCTCGACCCGAGAATCAAGGTGGGCTGACATGAACACCACAGTCACTGAACCCGAATCGCTCGACACGAAGGCGCTCGCCGAGATCACGATCGAGCAGAAGGAGACCGAGGGTCTCAGCCAGGGCCAGATCGTCCGCCGGCGCTTCTTCCGACACCGTGCGGCGCTCACGTCGATGATCGTCCTCGGCTTCATCATCGTCCTGTCGTTCACGTCCGTGGGCGTGAGCCTGTGGGGTCTGCGGATCCCCGGCTGGTGGCAGTACACCTGGACCGAGATCCCGCCGAAGATCAACAACGGCGTGCCCACCCTCAGCCTGTGGCCGCTGCAGTTCGGCGACCATCCGTTCGGCCAGGACGAGGTGGGCCGCGACATCTTCGCGGTCGTCATGCGCGGCACGCAGCAGTCGATCATGGTGATGGTCATCGCGGGTGTCGTCGCCACCGTGATCGGCGTGGTGATCGGCGCGCTCGCCGGCTACTACCGCAAGTGGACCGACTCGGTGCTCATGCGCTTCACCGACATCATCATCACGATCCCCCTGATCGTGATCGGCTCGGTGCTGGGCAACACCTTCGGCAGCCTCGGCGCAGCCGTGCTGGGCGTCGTGATCGGTCTGTTCGCGTGGACGACGATGGCGCGTCTCGTGCGCGGCGAGTTCCTCACCCTCCGTGAGCGCGAGTTCGTCGACGCGGCCCGCGTGTCGGGCGCGCGCGACCGGCGCATCATCTTCCGCCACATCCTCCCGAACGCAGTCGGCGTCATCGTCGTGAACGCGACGCTGCTGATGGCGGGCGCGATCCTGCTTGAGTCGGCGCTGAGCTTCCTCGGCTTCGGCGTGCAGTCGCCCGACACATCGCTCGGCAAGATCGTGTCCGACAACCAGGCGGCGTTCTCGACGCGGCCGTGGCTGTTCTGGTGGCCGGGCATCTTCATCATCGTGATCGCCCTGTGCATCAACTTCATCGGCGACGGTCTGCGCGACGCGTTCGACCCGCGCCAGAAGAAGATGCCGAGCGAGCGCGCGATGGCTCGCGCCGCTCGCGCGAAGGCGCCGATCACGGCGACGGCGATCGACGAGGCGGCGCTCACCGCATCCGATGCACCCGACATCACCGATATCGCACGTGCGACCGACAACAGCCCTGTCGACCCGGACGATGCGACGCCCGGCCCGGAGCGATGACGTGACGCTGCTAGACCAGCAGGCCGATCACCGTCGCAGCGGCGAGGGCAGCGATCACAGCGATCGTCGCCCAATGCCACGTGACGGCGGATGCCTCGGGGTCGACGCCACTCGCGAACGCGCCGGCGTCGCGCAGGCGCTCCCAATGGCCGCGGATCACCTGGGCGAGATTTCCGGTCGGGGTGCTGATCGCGTCGCTGGGGCGAAGGCTGCCGTGCTCGCCGAGAGCCGACTCGCCTACGCCGTCGAAGTCCTTGCGCGCAAGGCCGAGTGTGCGGTGGCGCCCGGGAGCGGGCGTCGCCCACACTCGCACGACGCCGCCCACGGTGCGCAGCGTGAGGGAGTAGCGCGTCTCGATCGCGGTGATGTTCGGCCACGGCACGAAGTGCGTGCGGAACACGTTGACGACGGTGATGCCGTGCTCCTGCACGCGCAGGCTCGGGTGCCAGAACAGGGCCCAGGCCACGACCGCGATGAGCAGGATCGGCCAGCTGTATCGCACCGCGGAAGCGGGGTCGTCCCACCACATCAGGACGACTCCCGCAGCGCACACGACGATGGTCACCACGGCGAGGACCCGGCCGAACGCCGGCCGGTAGAACACCTCTTGAAACGGCATGGCCACAAGCTTTCCAGATGGGATACAACGAATGACTGACACGACGGGCATCGACGCCGAGATCGCGGCGTCGCACAAAGCACTGCCCGAGACCATCCTCGAAGTCCAGAACCTGGGCGTCGAGTTCTGGGTCGAGGGGCAGTTCTACCCCGCGGCGATCGACATGAACTACGTCGTACGGCGCGGTGAAGTGCTCGCCATCGTGGGTGAGTCGGGATCCGGCAAGAGCACGAGCTCGATGGCGCTGCTCGGCCTGCTGCCCGAGAACTCGCGCGTGACCGGGTCGATCAAGCTCCTCGGGCGCGAGCTGCGGGGCGTCGACGACGCGACCCTCCGCGCGCTGCGCGGCAACGAGATCGCCGTGATCTTCCAGGAGCCGATGACGGCGCTCAACCCCGTCTACACGGTGGGCTTCCAGATCGTGGAAGCGCTCCGCTCGCACGACCGCAGCCTCGCGCCGTCCGCCGCGAAGGAGCGGGCGATCGAGCTGCTGCGCATGGTCGAGATGCCGAACCCCGAGCAGTCGTTCCACAAGTACCCGCACCAGCTCTCGGGCGGTCAGCGCCAGCGCGCCATGATCGCGCAGTCCATCTCGTGCGACCCGCTGCTGCTGATCGCGGACGAGCCGACGACGGCTCTCGACGTGACGGTGCAGGCCGAGATCCTCGACCTGCTGCGCAACCTGCACAAGCGCCTCGACTCGGCGATCATCCTCATCACCCACGACATGGGCGTCGTCGCCGACCTCGCAGACCGCATCATGGTGATGAAGAACGGCGTCGTGGTCGAGCAGGGCACGGTCCACGAGATCTTCAACGCCCCGCAGCATCCGTACACCCAGCAGCTGCTCGCCTCGGTGCCGCACCTGGGTCTCGGCGTGATCGAGGAGGCGCCCGAGGCAGCGCTGGGAGTCGTGGAGGCCGAGGACGCCGTCGTGCCGGCGATCGCCACGATCCGTGAGCGCGCGAACGAGGTCGCGGACGAGATCATCGAGACCCGCGAGCCGGTGCTGTCGTTCCAGGACGTCGCCATCGACTACCCGAAGCGCGGGCGCATCCCCGCATTCCGCGCCGCCGAGCACATCAACCTCGACATCTACCCGGGCGAGATCGTCGGCCTCGTGGGCGAGTCGGGCTCGGGCAAGACGACGCTCGGTCGCGCCGCGATCGGCCTGCTGCCGATCGCAGAGGGCCGGCTCCTCGCCGTCGGCACCGACATCTCGCATGCGACGCAGAAGGACCTCTTCGCGATCCGCCGCAAGACGGGCATCGTGTTCCAGGACCCCGCCTCGTCGCTGAACCCGCGATGGCCGATCGGCCAGTCGATCGGCGAGCCGATCCTCCTCGCCGGCGAGGCCAAGGGCAAGGACCTCGACCGTCGCGTCGAAGAGCTGCTGAACCAGGTCGAGCTTCCGGCGTCGTACCGCAACCGGTTCCCGCACGAGCTGTCGGGCGGCCAGCGACAGCGCGTCGGCATCGCACGCGCTCTCGCTCTCGCGCCGGAGCTGCTCGTCGCGGATGAGCCGACCTCGGCGCTCGACGTGTCGGTGCAGGCCCGCTTCCTCGACCTGCTCCAGGAGATCCAGGCGCAGCTGCAGTTCGCGTGCCTCTTCATCAGCCACGACCTCGCGGTCGTCGACATCCTCGCGCACCGCATCGCGGTGATGCACCACGGAAGGCTCGTGGAGACGGGTACGCGCGACGAGATCCTGCGAGGGGCGACCGACCCTTACACGCAGCGCCTCATCGCGGCCGTCCCGGTTCCCGACCCCGACGCGCAGCGCCAGCGGCGCGAGGCCCGCGCTGTGCTGCTGCAGCGCGGCGCCGACGCGGAGGGCTGACGCTCAGGAGCGCCCGATAGACTGGAGGACGCCGGATTCCCGGTGTCCTCCAGTCTTTTCTCTTCTCCTCAAGGATCCTCCATGGCGCGCGCCTTCCGTCCGGACCTCCGCAACGTCGCGATCGTCGCGCACGTCGACCACGGCAAGACCACCCTCGTCGACGCGATGCTGCGCCAGACGGGCTCGTTCGGCGAGCACGCCCACGTCGAGGAGCGCGCGATGGACTCGAACGACCTCGAGCGCGAGAAGGGCATCACGATCCTCGCCAAGAACACGGCGATCACCTACAACGGCGCTCACACCGACCAGCCCGTGACGATCAACGTCATCGACACGCCCGGTCACGCCGACTTCGGCGGCGAGGTCGAGCGCGGCCTGTCGATGGTCGACGGCGTCGTGCTGCTCGTCGACGCGAGCGAGGGCCCGCTCCCGCAGACGCGCTTCGTGCTGCGCAAGGCGCTCGAGGCAAAGCTTCCCGTGATCCTGCTCGTCAACAAGACCGACCGCCCCGACGCGCGCATCGCGGAGGTCGAGGAGGAGGCGCACGACCTGCTGCTGAGCCTCGCCTCCGACCTGCACGAGGACGTGCCCGATCTCGACGTGGACGCGCTCCTCGACGTGCCGGTGGTGTACGCGAGCGGTCGTGCCGGCGCGGCGTCACGCAACCGTCCCGCGAACGGCGAGCAGCCCGACAACCCCGACCTCGAGCCGCTCTTCGCGGCGATCCTCGAGCACGTGCCCGCGCCGGCGTACGACGACGATGCGCCACTGCAGGCGTGGGTCACGAATCTCGACTCGAGCCCGTTCCTCGGCCGTCTCGCGCTCCTTCGCGTCTTCAACGGCACGCTCAAGAAGGGGCAGACCGTCGCCTGGGTGCGCCACGACGGATCGCACTCGAACGCGCGTATCACCGAGCTGCTCAAGACCCGCGCGCTCGAGCGCTACCCGGCGGAGACTGCGGGTCCCGGCGACATCGTCGCGATCGCGGGCATCGACGAGATCACGATCGGCGAGACCATCGCCGATCCCGAGGACGTGCGTCCGCTCCCCGCCATCACCGTCGACGACCCGGCGATCTCGATGACGATCGGCACGAACACCTCGCCGCTCGCGGGCAAGGTCAAGGGGCACAAGCTCACCGCGCGCATGGTCAAGGACCGGCTCGACCGAGAGCTCATCGGCAACGTCTCGCTCAAGGTCGTCGACATCGGGCGTCCGGATGCGTGGGAGGTGCAGGGCCGCGGCGAGCTCGCGCTCGCGATCCTCGTCGAGAACATGCGCCGCGAAGGCTTCGAGCTCACGGTCGGCAAACCCCAGGTCGTCACGCGCAAAGGCCCGAACGGGCAGGTGCAGGAGCCGTTCGAACACCTCACGATCGACGCACCCGAGGAGCACCTCGGCGCGATCACGCAGCTCATGGCGGCGCGCAAGGGCCGGATGGAGACGATGGTCAACCACGGCACCGGCTGGGTGCGCATGGAGTTCATCGTGCCGTCGCGCGGACTCATCGGCTTCCGCACCGAGTTCCTGTCGGTGACGCGCGGCACGGGCATCGCGAACGCGATCTCGGCGGGCTACGACGACTGGGCCGGCCACATCGTCGCGCGCGGCACGGGCTCGATCGTCGCGGACCGCGCGGGTGTCGCGACGCCGTTCGCGATGATGGCGCTCCAGGAGCGCATGAGCTTCTTCGTGCAGCCCACCGACGAGGTGTACGAGGGCATGGTCGTCGGCGAGAACACGCGCTCCGAAGACATGGACGTGAACATCACGAAGGAGAAGAAGCTCACCAACATGCGGTCGTCGACCGCCGATGAGCTCGAGAAGCTGACGCCCCCGCGCCGGCTCTCGCTCGAGGAGTGCCTCGAATTCGCGCGTGAGGACGAATGCGTCGAGGTGACGCCCGAGACCGTGCGGATCCGCAAGGTGATCCTCGACCAGACCGAGCGCGCCCGCGCTGCAAGCCGCCTCAAGCGACAGGACGCGGCCGCGAGCGCCTGAGCCGCGCGACCGGTCCACCGGTCATCGATCGGCCCGCGACGGCACGTCGGGAGTGGTCGGTACCATCGAGCGAGTGAGTTCAGCGCCCGACTTCGATGATGCGGATGCCGCCACCGAGGCCCGCAACGCGTGGCGTCAGGCCCTCGGCGTCGCGATCGCCACGAGTGCGTACGGCATCTCGTTCGGTGCGCTCGCCGTGGCGTCCGGCCTCGACGTGTGGCAGACGTGCGTGCTGAGTCTGCTCATGTTCACGGGCGGCTCCCAGTTCGCCTTCGCGGGCGTCATCGGCGGAGGGGGAGTGGCCGCCGCGCCGGCCGCCATCGCGTCCGCGTCGCTCCTCGGCATCCGCAACATCGCGTACGGCATGCGCATGTCGCCCGTGATCGGCCCGGGGTTCTGGCGCCGCGCGGCCGCCGCGCAGTTCACCATCGACGAGTCCACCGCGGTGTCGCTCGCGCAGCGCACGCAGCGCGCGCGTCTCGTGGGCTTCTGGGTCACGGGCATCGGCATCTACGTCGGATGGAACCTCTCGACGCTCGCCGGTGCACTCCTCGGGGACGTGCTCGGTGACCCGCGAGCATACGGGCTCGACGCGGCCGCCGCGGCGGCGTTCCTCGCGCTGCTCTGGCCGCGACTCCGCCGCCTTCAGCCGATCGCCGTCGGCGCTGCGGCGGCGGTGGTCGCCGCGATCCTGACGCCCATGCTCATGCCGGGCCTTCCGGTGCTCGTCGCGGCGATCGTCGCGATCGTCGTGGGATGGTTCAACTGGCTGGGCTCCGACGACTCGGCGCCCGAAGAGCCCGCAGACGTCGCCGAACGGGAGGGACTGCCGTGACCCTGTGGACTGCGACGCTCGTGGCGGCGATCATCTGCGTCGCACTCAAGACCCTCGGCTACCTCGTGCCTCCGCGCGTGCTCGAGGCACCGCGTCCTTCGCGGATCTCGGATCTGCTCACCGTCGCCCTGCTTGCCGCGCTCGTCGCGGTGCAGACCCTGGGCGCGGGCCAGGCGATCGTGGTCGACGCGCGGATTCCGGCAGTCCTGGTGGCGGCGGGGCTCCTGCTGCTGCGCGCGCCCTTCCTCGTCGTTGTCGCCGCGGCCGCGCTCGTGGCGGCGCTCCTGCGGCTGTGGGGCTGGGCGGCCTAGCAGGAGGGCCGCATCCGGGCATCTAGACTTGCCCGGTGAGCTTCTCGTGGTCCCGTGTCGGCACGTGGATCGTCGCGTTCGTCGTCGGCGCCGTCTACGGGATCGCCGGCACCATCGCGCACGCGTATACGCTCGCATGGTTCCCGCTGGGCCTGCTCCTCGCCCTCATCGGCTCCGCGGCGCTCCTCGCGGCCGTGCGGCTCCTCACGTCCGACCGGTGGGCAGCTCTCGGCACGGGCTTCGGACTCATGGTCGCAACGCTCGTGTTCTCGGGCGCAGGACCGGGCGGGTCTGTCGTCGTCCCGCAGACGGGTCTCGGCATCGTGTGGACGATCGCCGTCCCGCTGCTCGTGGCCATGGTCGTGGCGTGGCCCGAGCGCCTGCCGCGCATGACGACGACCGCCGCCCCGGACGCGAGGGAAGAGCCGGATGCCGCGACCGGCGCGCGAACGGCGGACCGCGCATCCGCACACGACGGCTCGGCCTAGACTGGGTGCCGTGACTTACGTGATCGCCCTCCCGTGCGTGGACGTCAAGGACCGCGCCTGCATCGACGAGTGTCCGGTCGACTGCATCTACGAGGGTGAACGCAGCCTCTACATCCACCCCGACGAATGCGTCGACTGCGGCGCGTGCGAGCCGGTGTGCCCCGTCGAGGCGATCTACTACGAAGACGACCTGCCTGACGAGTGGCAGGACTACTACAAGGCGAACGTCGAGTTCTTCGACGACATCGGCTCACCGGGCGGCGCCGCGAAGGTGGGTGTGATCCACAAGGATCACCCGATCATCGCCGCCCTCCCGCCGCAGGCTCCCTGATGGGGGTCGGCGACCTCGCGGAGTACCCGTGGGACGCGGTCGCGCCGTACGCCGAGCGCGCCCGCGCGCACCCCGACGGGATCGTCGACCTGTCGATCGGCTCACCCGTCGACCCCACGCCGCCGGTGATCGCCGAGGCGCTCGCGCGCTCCACCGATGCGCACGCGTATCCGCAGACGATCGGCACTCCGGCACTGCGTGAGGCGATCGCCGACTGGTACGCGCGCCGACGCGGGGTTCCGGCGCTCGGCACCGAGAACGTGCTGCCGACGATCGGTTCGAAGGAGCTCGTGGCGCTTCTGCCTCTCCTGCTCGGCCTCGGTCGCGGCGACGTCGTCGTGCACCCGCGCGCGGCGTATCCGACCTATGAAGTCGGGGCGAAGCTCGTCGGTGCGACCCCGATCGCCGCCGATGACCCGGGCGACTGGCCCGGCGGCACCAAGCTCGTGTGGGTCAACTCGCCCGGCAACCCCGACGGGCGCGTCCTCGACGCGACGGCGCTGCGCGGTGCCGCCGAGCGCGCACGTGAGCTCGGCGCCGTCCTGGCATCGGACGAGTGCTACGCCGAGCTCGGCTGGGACGCACCGTGGGACGCTGCGCCGATCCCGTCGGTGCTCGACCCGCGCGTCTCGGCGGGGCAGCTCCGCGGCCTGCTGTCGGTGTACTCGCTCAGCAAGCAGTCGAACCTCGCCGGTTACCGCGCGGCCTTCGTCGCGGGCGACCCCGATCTCATCGCGCGGCTGCTGACCGCGCGCAAGCACCTCGGTCTCATGCTCCCGGCTCCCGTGCAGGCGGCGATGGCCGCGGCGCTCGCCGACGATGCGCACGTCGAGGCGCAGAAGGCGCTCTACCGCCGCAGGCGCGACGTGCTCAAGCCCGCGATCGAGGCGGCGGGCTTCCGCATCCGTCACAGCGAGGCGGGTCTGTATCTGTGGGCGACCGAGGGCCGCGACGCGTGGGAGAGCCTCGGAAGGCTCGCCGACCTCGGCATCCTCGCCGGGCCGGGCCATTTCTACGGGTCGCATTTCCCCGAGCACGTCCGCTTCTCGCTCACCGCCGCGGACGAGCGCATCGCCGCCGCGGCGGCGCGGCTGAGGAGCGCGTGAGGCGGTACCTTCGTCGGATTCCTCCATTGAACGGGCGCAGGCGTTGGCCGTGTCCGCACTACGCCCGACGGCCCGATAGGCTGTAGAGGCGCGGTGGCGAGCCATCAGCCCGCCCCGTACGGTTCGCGGAACCCCGCCTCCCGGCGCGACCCGCACCGACCCCGGTCCGATCACACTACGCGAGGAGGCTCCGTGAACGACGCGGTCACCCAGCCGGAGAAGGCGACTCTCACGATCGGTGAACGAACCGCCGAGTTCCCCGTGCTGCACGGCACCGACGGCGTCCCCAGTGTCGACATCTCGACCTTCACGCGTCAGACCGGGCACACCGCGCTCGACTACGGGTTCGTCAACACCGCCGCGACGACGTCGGCCATCACCTACATCGACGGCGACAAGGGCATCCTGCGGTATCGCGGTTACCCGATCGAGCAGCTCGCGCAGAACAGCACATACCTCGAGGTCGCGTGGCTGCTCCTGTACGGAGAACTGCCGACCGCCGACCAGCTCGCCGACTTCGACGACCGCATCCGGCATCACACGCTCCTGCACGAAGACCTCAAGCGCTTCTTCTCGGCGCTGCCGCATACGGCGCATCCGATGTCGGTTCTGTCCTCGGCCGTGTCGGCGCTCTCGACCTACTACGAGCACGAGTCCGACCCGGGCAACCCCGAGCACGTCGAGCTCAACACGATCCGCATGCTCGCGAAGCTCCCCGTGATCGCGGCCTACGCGCACAAGAAGAGCGTCGGTCAGGCGTTCCTGTACCCCGACAACTCGCTCGGCTTCGTCGACAACTTCCTCAAGCTGAACTTCGGCGTGCTCAGCGAGCCGTACGAGGTGAACCCCGTCATGTCGCGTGCGCTCGAGCGGCTCCTCATCCTCCACGAAGACCACGAGCAGAACGCGTCGACGTCGACGGTGCGTCTGGTCGGCTCGACCGGTGCGAACCAGTTCTCGTCGATCTCGGCCGGCATCAATGCGCTGTACGGTCCGCTCCACGGGGGCGCGAACGAGGCCGTTCTCTCCATGCTGGCGCGCATCCGCGAGTCGGGTGAGTCGGTGCAGCGCTTCGTCGAGCGCGTCAAGAACAAGGAGGACGGCGTAAAGCTCATGGGCTTCGGCCACCGGGTCTACAAGAACTACGACCCGCGCGCCAAGCTCGTGAAGGAGTCGGCCGACGAGGTGCTGCGCGAGCTCGGCGTCCACGACCCGCTGCTCGACCTCGCCAAGGAGCTGGAAGAGATCGCCCTCGAAGACGACTACTTCAAGGAACGCCGCCTCTACCCGAACGTCGACTTCTACACCGGCGTCATCTACAAGGCGATGGGTTTCCCGACTCGCATGTTCACGGTGCTGTTCGCGATCGGGCGCCTTCCCGGATGGCTCGCGCAGTGGCGCGAGGCGGTCAACGACCCGCACACGAAGATCGGGCGCCCGCAGCAGCTCTACGTCGGCTCCCCCGAGCGCAACTACCCGGGCACGGCCTGACGGCGTGAGACGAGAGGGGCGGATGCCGCGGCATCCGCCCCTCTCGTCTCACGCCAGCACCGCAGCGTCAGGCGTGCAGCGCCTCGTTGAGCGTCACACCGACGCCCTCGCGCCGTACGGCCTCGACCGCGCCCGTGAGGGAGTTGCGCCGGAACAGCAGGCCGTTGCGCCCCGACAGCTCGACGGCCTTCACCGACGGAAGGGCGCCGGCGGCGGTGCGAGGTTCGTCGGGGAGGACGACTTTGGTGCCGGCCGTCACGTAGAGTCCCGCCTCGACGACGCAGTCGTCGCCGAGCGAGATGCCGATGCCGGCGTTCGCGCCGAGGAGCGTGCGTGCGCCGACCGAGATCCTGTGGGTGCCGCCCCCCGACAGCGTGCCCATGATGGACGCGCCACCGCCGATGTCGCTTCCGTCGCCGATGACGACGCCCTGCGAGATGCGCCCCTCGACCATGGACGCGCCGAGGGTGCCGGCATTGAAGTTCACGAAGCCTTCGTGCATGACCGTCGTGCCGGGGGACAGGTATGCGCCGAGGCGCACTCGGGAGGCATCCGCGATCCGCACGCCCGGCGGGGTCAGGTAGTCGAGCAGGCGCGGGAACTTGTCGAGACCCTGCACCTGGATGCCGTCGCGCTGCAGAAACGGACGCAGGCGCGTGGCGTCGTCGGGGTGCATGGGCCCCGCGTTCGTCCATGCGACGCTCGGCAGGTGACCGAAGATCCCGTCGAGGTTGACCTCGTTCGGCCGCACGAGGCGGTGCGACAGCGCGTGCAGGCGCAGGTACGCGTCGGGCGTCGACGCGGGCGCCTCATCGAGGTCGATCTCGACGGTGACGATGTCGACCGTGACGCCGCGGCGCGGGTCGGGCACGGCGTGCCGCTCGAGGTCCTCGGGCGGCATGGCGGGGTCGTAGCCGAGCGGAAGACGGCCGGTCTTCGGCTCGGGATACCACGTGTCGAGGGTCGTCCCGTTCTCGGAGATCGTCGCGAGCCCGATCCCCCACACCCACCGCGAATCAGTCATACCATCAACGGTAGCGCGGTGCGCCGCACCCACCGGTGGCAGGTGCCGCCAGGCGGTTCGCGCGGACGGGTCCAGGCGCATCCGATCGATAGACTCGACGGATGCCGGTGCTCGACCTCTCCGCGTCCTCCGCCGACCTCACCCGCGCGATCTGCGACGTCCCGAGCGTCTCGGGGGAGGAGAAGGTGCTCGCCGACGCGATCGACCGCGCCGTACGGGCTCTCCCGCATCTCGACGTGTATCGCGACGGCGACACGATCGTCGCGCGCACGGACCTCGGCCGTGCGCAGCGCGTCGTGATCGCCGGTCACATCGACACGGTGCCGGTGAACCACAACCTGCCCACTCGCGAGCTCGACGAAGACGGTGAGCGGATGCTGTGGGGCCGCGGGACCGTCGACATGAAGGCGGGCGTCGCGGTGCAGCTCAAGCTCGCCGCCGAGCTCGTCTCGCCGCGGGTCGACATCACGTGGATGTGGTACGACCACGAGGAGGTCGATGCCGACCTCAATGGGCTCACGCGCCTCTCCCGCACGCGTCCAGACCTTTTCGCGGGCGACTTCGCGATCCTCGGCGAGCCCAGCAACGGGCAGGTCGAGGGCGGATGCAACGGCAACCTGCGCGCGGTCGTGCGCACGCACGGGGTGCGTGCGCACAGCGCCCGCGCGTGGATGGGAGAGAACGCGATCCATCGCGCCGCGCCGATCCTCGGTCGCCTGGCCGACTATCGGCCGCAGGAGGTGCCGGTCGACGGGCTCGCGTACCGTGAGGGGCTCAACGCCGTGCGCATCCGCGGCGGCATCGCGGGCAACGTCATCCCCGATCTGTGCGAGGTCGAGATCAATTACCGCTTCGCGCCGAGCCGCACGCCCGACGAAGCCGTCGCCCACGTGCGCGCGGTCATGGACGGCTTCGAGGTCGAGGTCGTCGACCTCGCGCCCGGCGCCCGCCCTGGCCTCGACGCTCCGCTCGCGCAGGAGTTCGTGGCCGCGGTCGGGGCCGAGCCGCGCCCGAAGTACGGCTGGACCGACGTCGCGCGCTTCTCGGCGCTCGGCGTGCCGGCGGTCAACTACGGTCCGGGCGATGCCGCCCTCGCCCACCACGACGAGGAGCGCGTGCCCCTTGCGCAGATCGAGGACGTCGAGCGCGGTCTGCGGGCGTGGCTGAGCTGAGCGCCGGGCGCCGCGCGTGGGACGCGCTGCGCACGGGGTGGACCTCGCTGCCGGTGTCGGTGCGCGTGCTCATCGTGTACGTGGTCGCACGCGTGTTCACGACGCTGTTCTTCGCTGCGGCGGATGCGGCATCCGGACCCTCTTCGCGTTTCGGAGCGAACCCGGGCATCGCGGGCCTTGCGACCGGCTGGGACGGGCAGTGGTACTGGTATGCGGCGCTCAACGGGTATCCGGCCGAGCTGCCGCGCACCGATGACGGGCTCGTCGCCGAGAATCAGTGGGCGTTCATGCCCGTCTACGCGTACCTTTCGCACGTCGTAGGGTTCGCGTTCGGCTCGTGGCCTGCGGGGGCGATCGCGGTCTCGCTCACGGCCGGCTACCTCGCGTGCCTGGTGCTGTACCGCATGCTGCGCCTGCGCGGCGACGATGCGACGGCGATGTGGGCGGTGGCATTCTTCGCCGCGGGGCCGCTCGCCGCTCTGTTCCAGGTCGCGTACGCCGAGTCGCTGTTCCTGCTGTTCCTCTTCCTGGCGCTGTGGCTCGTGATGCGGCGAAGGTTCGGCTGGCTGTACCTTCTCGTCCCGATCATGGGGTTCACGCGGCCGGGCGTGCTCGCGTTCTCGCTCTTCCTCGCGCTGTACGGCGTCGCGCGGTGGTTCGCGCGCACGCGCGATCCGCTGCCGGCTCGGCAGATCGTGCACATCGTCGCGCTCGGCCTGCTCGCGGCGGCCGTCGGCTTCTCGTGGCAGGTGATCGCGGCGGTCGTCACGGGCGACCCCACGGCGTATCTGGCGACCGAGCTCGCGTGGCGTCGCAATTGGCTGCCGGGATGGAACGGGGCGTTCGTGCCGTTCGACGGGTTCGTGCTGGGCGCGGACTTCTGGTTCAGCACGTGGGGGCTTCCGGGGTGGCTCGGGATCGTCGCGCTCGTGGTCATCGTCGCCGGCGTCGCGGCTCTCCTCCTCCTCGAGCCGCACGTGAAGCGGCTCGGGGTCGAGCTTCGCCTGTGGGCGGCGAGCTACCTCGTGTACCTGCTCGCGGTGTTCTTCCCGCAGTCGAGCATCTTCCGTCTGCTCGTGCCGCTTTCGCCGTTGTGGGGTGCCGCCGCGATGCCGCGATCGCCGTGGTGGCGGTCCGGCGTGCTCGCGGTGTGCCTGCTCGCGCAGTGGTGGTGGATCTACAACATGTACGCGCTCGGGAATACGTATTGGCAGATCCCCTGACGCCGAAACCGTTTTCCACAGCGCGCCACGGCTTCTCCCGGTGTTGTTTCAGCAGGATAAACTTGGGAGGCAGACCTACGACGAAAGGGAGCCACCATGGCAGCGATGAAGCCGAGAACCGGAGACGGGCCGATGGAGGCCGTTAAGGAGGGGCGCCTCATCATCGTCCGTGTTCCGCTCGAGGGCGGTGGGCGCCTCGTCGTCTCGGTGAACGATGCCGAGGCCAAGGAGCTCTACGACGTGCTGGGCGGTGTCGTCAACGCCGCGTGAGT
>Ga0182741_1002185_pt1 | contig 23444 bp, 45 predicted proteins | sample eDN5th37CBELigOP_FD_128874 | JGI IMG/M metagenome (GOLD analysis project Ga0182741, IMG submission 128874) | Enriched Organic Plus compost microbial communities from Emeryville, California, USA - eDNA 5th pass 37_C BE-Lig OP (version 2) (version 2) ... | reverse complement strand
GCGCTCCGGGTGCTAATGTTGACCCTCGGTTCGCCTCACCGCGGACCATGCGCCTCTAGCTCAATCGGCAGAGCAACTGACTCTTAATCAGTGGGTTCAGGGTTCAAGTCCCTGGGGGCGCACCGCAGAGAAACGCCCGGTCAGCACTGGAAAGTGCCGCCGGGCGTTTCGCCTCTCGGGCGCGGGATCGAGCTTGCGCTAGCTAATTGCTAGCTAACGATCGCGTCGCAAGCCAGCGAGCCCGACGCGCCGCCGTCGGAATGGGCGCGACTACAGGCCGAGCGTCTGCCGCTTTGCCGCCTCGTATTGCTCGTCAGAGAGCGCGCCGCTGCTGTGCAGTTCGGCGAGTCTCGCAAGCGATGCTGCAACGTCGGCGCCCTGACTCGCCGCTGCGGGTGCGGCAGCCTGCCCGGGGCTGCTGGGCGACTGCTGAGCGCTCGGGTTGGCCGCGTGCCACTCGGCGGCTGACTGGCCCCACCGCTGACCGTCCCACCAGCGCGTCTCGTTGGCCCCCGGCACGGGATACCAGCCGGGCGCAGCCGCGCTACTCACGGGCTGGCTGATGGCGGGCTGACTGGCGCGCACGTAGTCGGCGCCGGTGTGCAGGGAGAGCTTGTGACCGCAAACGCGGCAATTCTTCGTCCCCGCCATGACCGCCTCGGACATGCCGAGCGTCATGATGCCGATGGACGCGCGGCCCGTGTTTCTGCCGAGGTTCGCGTAGCCGCTATTCGTGCACTTCTTACAGTCGCGACATCCCGTCGTCACGTGAGCCATACGCTTAGCCTAGGGGCTCGGCACAACTCGGGCGGGGAATAGCGCGACCGCGGCCTCGGCGTCCTCCCGCGCTGCGGACTCGATCAGGTGGCCGTACAGGTCGCTCGACACGGTTATCGAGCTGTGCCCGAGGCGGCGCTGCACGGCTGCGAGCCCGCGGCCTGAGGCAAGCAGAATCGAGGCGTGCAGGTGCCGCAGGCTGTGGAACGTCACCGCGGGCAGCGGCTCGACGCCTCGTAGGCTCTCGTCATCGCGGATCGCGGCGAGCTTGCGTGCGCCGAGCCCGTGAGAGCGGCGCAGACGCTCCAGCTCAGCGGCGTCTGCCTCGTCGGCAGCGTCGAACGCGGCGACCCGAACGGCGGCGTTGTAGCGCCGGATCGCCCGCGGCAGCGAGCGTGTGAGCTGCTCGGGCACGAGCGGCGACCCGTCCTCGGCAGAGAACACGAGCCCGCTGTGCGTGTAGGCGTCGCCCCACTCGGCAGCATCCGCCTGCTGCTGGCGCTGTACGCCTCGCAGAGCGTCGATCGTGCGAGCGTCGAGCATGACGACACGCTGCTCGCCCGCGCGCGTCTTCGGGGCACCGACGAGCACCTCGCGACCGATCTGCACGGCCTGCTGCTGCACGACGAGCCGCCCGGCGTCGAGGTCTACGTCAACCCAGCGCAGCCCCGCTAGCTCGCCGCGCCGCAGCCCGGTCGCTGCTGCTGTCCACAGCACGGGCGCCATGCGGTCGCCCTGGGCATCGAGCCAGTCGATCAACCGGGCGAGCTGAGCGGGCTGGAGCATCGCGCGCCGCGTGCGCGGGGCGCGCACAGTCTCGCGGCGCCGGGTCGGGTCGTCGGCGATCGCCCCGCGCCGGTAGGCGTCCCGCAGGGCGCTCTGGAGCACCGCGAACGCGCGGGCGTGGGTCGTCGCTCTGCCGGGCAGCTCGCGGTGCAGATGCCGCTCCAGCGCGTCGAGCGTGTCCGGCGTCACGTCTCGCAGCCGCTCGTCGCCGATCGCCTCGCGGATGATCCCGACGAGGCGCCGGTACTCGCGCAGCGTGCTCGGGCGTAGGGCGCTGCTGCCCTCGCTGCGCCGTGTGAGCCAGGCGTCGAGCCAGTCGCCGAGCGTCTGCCCGCGGCGTGCTGCCGACGGCGCACGGCGCAGGGTGTCGAGAGCCTCGGCGCGTGCGTTCAGGGCTGCGGTGCGGCTGCTGTAGCCGCTGCCGGTCGCCTGCTGCCTCTTGCCCGCGCGCATCGTGCTCGCGGTGAACGACCACGGGCAGCGGCAGGCTGTGCGCCCTCGCTCGTCGGCGCGGTGCTCGCAGCTCGCGACGTGCTCGCGAGGGCAGCGGCAGCGTGTGCTCGCGTCGTGCTCGCCGTCGCGGTGGGCGCAGCCGGTCGTGTGCGCCTGCCCGCAGCCGCAGGGGCGGTGTCGCTGGCTCACGCCGCCGCCCGTGCGTGTCGCTGCGGCTGCTGCTGCTGCTGTTGCACTCGTGTCGCTCATCGTGTCGTCCCCTCGTCGGTGATGGTCGCCGCCGCGCCGGTGTCAGTGGCCGGTGCTACGCGCTTGCGCGGGCGCCCTCGCCGAGCGGGCGGGAGGTCCGCTGCCGCGGGCAGCTTGCGGGCGTACTTGATCCAGTCGTCAGCCGTCGCGAGCGCGACGCCGTATCGGGCAGCGAGGAGCTGCCGGGGCGACTCGCTCTCGGCGATCGCCCATCGCATCACCTCCAGCAGCGCGGCGTCGTCCGGCCTGCGGCGTCCGAGGGCGTGCGGCGGCGTCGGCTGCTCGGCGTACGTCGTGCCCTCGGCGGCTCGGCGCAGGAAGTCGAGCGCGAGCACCGAGAGCGAGCGCCGGTCGAGCCTCGGCGCGTCGAGCGGCAGCAGCTCGCCGCTCGGCATCGACTCGGCGTAGTACAGCAGTGCAGCGCGCCCGTCCTGCTCGACCGGGGCGACGAGGTAGACGAGGCCGCTGTCGTCGTCGGTGACGCGCACGCCGTCTACGACGGGCACGACGCGCTCGGCGTCGAGCTGCGCGTCGCGGGTGCGCCCGTCAGGGTCCGGCTCGCCGGGCGTGAGGCTCACGCCGACGAATCGCTCGGGCAGCTCGATCCGCGCGGCGGCGAACGTCAGACGGGGCGCGCGTTCGGGGCTCATGCGAGAGCCTCGTCTGCTAGATATTTGGGTGACATACCCTAATTATGCGCTTTGATATTCAGGTGCGCAAGTGCACGCTAGAGGTATGAACGCACCCGCCACAGCTACACAGCCTCAGCCGCGCGGGCTGGCTCTCGCTGACCTTGCCCGCATCCCTGCCCGTCTCAGTCTGCCGTCGGCGGGCCGCTACTTCGGCTTGTCGCGTGGCAACAGCTACGCGCTGCATGCCCGCGGCGAGTTTCCCGTGCCGACACACAAGATCGGCGAGCGGCTGGTCGTGCTCGGCGCCGACGTCGTGCGCGCGCTGGGGCTGGACCCCGAGCAGCTCGTCGCGGTGAGCACGCCGCCCGCTGCCGCTGAGCCCGCCGACGCCGCCTGACTGACCGCAAAGCAATGGGGCGCCCGCCTGACCGTGCGGACGCCCCCGGGGGATTGATATGGACATTCTACCGCCGGAAATCACCGCTGACGAGGGAAATAGCGCCCTCGCGCAGCGGCGCGCCGACGCTCGCGCATGGCTCGGCGAGCTGTTCCCGAGTGCCCGCCTGCTGGGCGAGAGCGGCGCGATTCGCCTCGCCCTGCTCGACCGCTCGGCGCTCGCCGGTGTGGGCGCGGGCTGGGACGAGCTGCTGCCGTTCCGCGCCGGTCGCGGCCCGTTCGCCGACGCGACGCACGACGAGCTGCTCGACGTGCTCGCCGCCTCGATCGTCGCGGCGGCCGACCGCGGGCTCGACGTGTTCGCGTCGCCGTACGCGCACGGTACGCGGCATCGTCACAAGGGCGGCGCGGTCGCTCGGCGGCACGTGCACGCCGACGTTGACGGCCCGCTCGACCTACAGCGTTTGCGCGCGCTCGGTGGCTGGGCCGTAGCGTCCGGCTCGACCTCGATCGACGGGCAGCCGCACGGGCACGCCTACATGCGCCTGTCGCGCTCTATCGAGCGGCACGAGCACGAGGCGCTCTGCCGGGCTCTCGGCGCCCGTGTCGGCGGCGAGGCGCACGACGAGAGCAAGGTCGGCGACGCTGACGTGCTGCGCCCGGTCGGCTCGATCAACCACAAACGGGGTGAGTCGCGCCCGGTGTCGTGGCTCGTGCGCCCCGACGAGCCCGGCGTGCGAACGTGGGATCCTGAGCTGCTGGCACGCCTGCTCGGCGTGGGCTGGCCGATCGCCGACCCCGCGGCGACGGCTGCCGACGACGGCGTGCTCGACGGCGACGGCATCGACGGCATCGTGCGCGATCGCCTCGACGGCGACCGCGGCGACCGCGAGCGGATGACAGCGCGTCGGGCTGACGCGCTCGTGCGCGAGGTCGCCGAGGCACCGCCAGGTGAGGGGAACGCGCGGCTGCTGTGGGCCGCATGTCGAGTCATCGAGTCGGGCGCCGAGCCTGCCGCTGCTGAGCACGAGCTGCTCGACCGCCTGGCTGAGACGTTCGCCGACCGCCCGAGCCGCGAGAGTCGCATGCAGCGGCTTGCGGAGGCGCACCGCACGATTGCCTCGGCGCGCGACCTCGTGACGCGCTCACCGCGCAGCGACGACACGCGCGAGCTGCCGACCGTCGAGCTGCTCGACCGCGACGATGCGGACGACGAGAGCGCCGTCGAGCCTGAGCTGATCGACCTCGGCGCGCTCGACACCGCCGACACACACGACACCGCGGCGGATGCCGTGACGACGGGAGACACGATGCCGACCGCCCCGCAGCCCGGCCCGGTCACGGCGACTACTGATGAGCGCTGGGCGGCAGGCGGTGCGTTCGTGTTCGACGGCGCCGATCGCGTCGCCACGATATGGGGCAGCGGCGAGGTTGTGCCCTGGGCCGAGGGCGAGTCGCTCATGCTCTACGGCCCGATCGGGGTAGGCAAGTCCACGCTTGCGGGGCTGCTGCTGCGCGGTCGCCTCGGGCTCGTTGACGAGGTGCTCGGCATGGGTGTTGTGCCGGGCGCCGGGCGTGTGCTCTATCTGGCTATGGACCGCCCGCGGCAGCTCGCCCGTGCTCTGCGCCGACAGTTCGCACCGAGTGAGCGCGAGACGCTCGACGCGAGGCTCGTCGTGTGGCGCGGGCCGCTGCCGCAGCGTCTCGTCAGCACGCCGACCCTGCTGCGCGACATGGCTCGTGAGGCAGGCGCAGACACGATCGTCGTGGACTCGGTCAAGGATGCCGCGACGAAGCTCGCCGACGACGAGGGCGGGCAGAGCTACAACACGGCCCGGCAGCACGCGCTCGCTGACGGTATCGAGCTGATCGAGCTGCACCACCCGCGCAAGGCGGGGAGCGAGGGGCGCAAGCGTCTCGTGCTCGATGACCTGTACGGCTCGACATGGATCGGCGCAGGGGCGGGCGGCGTCGTCGTTCTGGACGGATCACCCGAGAGCGATGCCGTCGAGGTGTACTCCGTGAAGTCGCCCGAGGGGCTGCTGAGCCTGCGCGCGGTGATCGACCGCAGAGCGGGCACGCTCACGCTGGACGACCACGCCGACGACGAGCCGCTCGCGTCGCGCGTCATGGATGCACTGACCGCGCAGCGCGGCGTCGCGATCACCGCGCCCGACCTCGCTCGGTCACTGTTCCACGGTGACGACCGGGCGCAGGCGCAGCGCGTGCGCCGCGAGCTCGACGCGCTTGTGAGCGTCGGCGCAGCCGAGCGTGTAGACCTCCCGCCGACGGGCGGCAGAGGCGGGGGAGGTGGTCGGGTGCGTGCCGGATTCCGCGCCGCGCAGGCTGGCCTCAGCGCAGCCGACGGCGGCGCGTCGTGAGGGCGAAACCGAGGCGCGTTCGATGCACAGTTCGATGCACACGGGTCGATGCACGGGTTCGATGCACGTCGATGCACGCGGCGGGTGTGGGCGGCAGCGCGATCCGCGTAATCACGCGGGAAGTTCGATGCACAGTTCGACGCACATTCGATGCACGCGCCGCCGTTCGGTTCGATGCACACACCGACCCCCCCTTAGTAGGGGGTCGTGTGCATCGAACGTGTGCGCACGGGCGATCGAGAGCGTTCGCGACGGGTTCTTTGAGGTCAGTGCCTACTACCCCCCCGTCATGGCCGTGCGGAAAACACACACGCGGCGAGATCAATGCGTCTGAATATGAAAAATGCTCACGGCCAAGTCCGGGGATAGCGACCGTCGACTCAAAGAACCACGACAACGACAACGACAACCGAGGGGACTGACTGACATGACCGACACGACGACCGCAGCGCAGCTCGCGCTGCTGCTCATCGCCGCGCCCCCGCTGCTGCTCGCCGAGCTGGGCGTCGAGCTGTGCGACCGGCGCAGCACGGGGCGCACGCGCCGCACGCACCGCGCCCCGGCACGCACCCGCACCCGCTCCCGCTCCCGCGCCGCCGTGCCTGCCGCTCGCCACGCCGCGAGAGGCGGTGCGCGGTGACCGCCACGACGACGCACGCGCACGCGCACCACCACCACCACTCGGAGCCGCCTGCGCCCGCGCAGCCGCCTGCGCGCGTCGCCGACGCCCTCGCTGAGCTGCGGGTGACGGATGCCGAGCTGCGGCTGCGCGTCGCGCGCTGGCTCGCCTGTCGCCCGCGCGGAGCCACTCGCGCCGCCGTGGGGCGAGGCGTGCACGGCGCTCGGCGTGAGCGGGTGCTGCGCGCTCTCGACGGGCTCGTGCGCGACGGGATCGTGCGGTGCGTCGAGCGCGCCCGCAGCCACGGCGCGCCGGGCGTGACGCGGCGTTACGCGCTCGCGTGGCCGCACCCGCCCGTGCTGCTGCCGCTGCCCGCCCGGCAGCTCGCGCTACAGCTCGCCGCCGCGGGCACGCCGAGCGCGACCACGTGGGGCACGCGCGCCGAGGTGCTCGCGCTGCTCGCCGCACGCCCTGACACCCTCGGGCCGCTCACTGTCGCTGAGCTGTGCGCGGCGCTGCCGCACCGCTCACGGGCGGCGATCGACGCAGCGCTCGCTCGCCTCGGGCGCGCAGGGCTCGCGGTGCGCTGCTGGCGCGGCGCCTACGTGCTCGGCCTGCCCGCGGCAGCTGGCGCAGCAGGCGCCCCGCGAGCCGCGACGACCACGACGACAACGACCACCACGACCTCGGCGGCGACCGCCTGACCGACAACGCCGCGCCCGCGGCACGATGAAAGGAAAGACACCATGACCGATACGACCAGCACCGACGCCCGCCCTGCACCCGCGCCCCGGCGCGCCCCGAGGCACGACGTGCCCGACCACAGCCGCCCGATCCCCGACGCGATCGCGTCGCTGTTCAACGTGCCCGACGAGCTGCGCGAGGGGTACGACGCCGTGACGGACGCCGAGGCCGCCGACCGCATCCGCCTGCGCGGCTACGTCGTGGATATGACCACGGACGCGCGGAATCTCGCCGCCTCAATCACGAAGAGCGAGCTGCACGGGCTCGACGACTTCCGCATGAACCTCGCCGAGACTGAGGCCGCAGACAAGCGCATGGACGACCTCATCCACGAGATGCTGCTCGACGGCACCCCCTGGCGGCACGCGCTGCACAGGGCGAAGCTGGAGATTGCGCGCGAGCGCTACGTCGATCCGGTCGCCGAGCAGGAGCGCCGCGAGCGCCGCATCGCCGAGGGCACCGACCCCGTGACCGGCGTCTACGACCCGCGCATGCACGGCCCGATCGCGTCGCGGTCGATCATCCCCGACATGCCGACGGGCGCACCGAGCTACCCGCTCCAGTCGTGGCACGGCCTGCGCAGCTCGGCGCTCGTGCATCACCTCGCAAGCGTGCTGTTCGCCATCCGGGCGCTGGAGCGCGACGAACAGCTTGCGGCTGCCGTCGAGGCCGAGGTGCAGCGGATGCTGGACGCCGCTGGGATCGGCACCGACGCCTCGAGCACGCCGCGCTCGGGGCGGAGGTGGAAGTGATCGCCGCCGTCGTCGGCACGGCGGGCGTCGCGACCGGGCTCGGGGTCGTCTACGGCCTCGGGCTCGGCGTGTGGCTCGTCTCGGTGGGCGCGCTGGTGTGGCACGAGGTGCGTCGATGAGCGGCCCGCTCGACCCGCTCGACCTCAGCGACGGCGTGCAGCGCTGGGGCTCGTGCCGCTGCGGCTCGCCGCACCGCACGGCGCGGGCGTTCGCGCGCTGCCGCCTCGGCGGCACGCTCGACCATGTGACAGGCGACGGGCCGTTCGCTGTGCTGCACTACGTGCGCAACCGAGGGCGCCGTCCGGCGATCGTGGTCAACGTGTCGGCGTTCGCCGAGCTGGACGACGCGCAGGCGTTGCTCGACGCGTACGAGCGGCTGCACGGGACGAGCGGCGCTGAGCGCTGCTGCGGCTCGTGTGCGGGCTCGGCGCGGCTCGTGGTGATCCTCTCGCTGCTGCCGCCCGGCCCGCGCCGTAGGGGCGCTGTAGGGGCGACGCCGTGAGCCGGGCGGGGGAGAGCCGCGCAGAGGCCGGACAGCGCGTGAGCGAGGCGTATGCGGGCTGTGACGCGCCGCTCGTCGGCGTCGACTACCCGCGCGGCTGGCGCTGCCGCGATGAGGTCGCCTGGCAGGCGCACGTGGCCGCTCTCTCGGCGCTCGGGCTCGATGCCGCAGGGCGCGACCCCTGACCCACCGACCCGGCGCGACGCCCCCACCATCGCGCCGCTCGCGGGCGTAGCCGCCCGCACCGAGCCCCGCGTCGTTGCCCCCGGCGCGGGGCTCACCTCTTGCCCGTTGCCGTCGCGAGCGCGTGTCTGCGCCCGAGGCGTGCACACAGCCGTCATGCTGGCGACGTGCCGCCTACGCCCTCGCCGATACCGGTTGTCATCGTCAACGCCGACCCCGTGGGCGTGGTCGCTCGACTCGGTGCTCTCGCTGCTGGCGGCTGTCGGCTCGATTGTGATTGCCGGGGTCGCCGCCTATCTTGCGTGGCGCGTGGCATCCAATGAGCGTTCCGCTCGTGAGCGCGCAGAGCGCGCCGCTGTTGTCCCTGCCGCAGCCGCCTACGTCGACGCGTGGCGACGCACGGCAGCGCAGGGGATAGAACCGGGCAAGGAGCTCCAGCGGATGCTTGACGCGGCCGTTGTCGCGCCCGGCGGCGACCATGCTGTGCACCGCCTACGTGCCACCCTGAACGCGGGGCTGGCTGAGGCGCGCGAGGACGGCCCCGAGTTGCCTGATGCGCTCGTCTGGGGGGTCGGGTATACGGCCCTCGCACGATTGCATGCGTGGGTGCGGACCGGGCACCTGCAGGAAGCTGGGCGAGTGTTTGCGGAGATTGGGGATGAACGGCACGGCGGCTAGCTAATTGCTAGCAGACGTTCGCGACCGAGCCGATTACTGTTCGGCACGCGTAGGCACGTAATCACCTGTTCAGAGGCGTAATCGTGGACATAGAGAGACGCTGTGGATACGCCCGATTACGGGGCTGAGGAAACTCTTAATCAGTGGGTTCTGGGTTCGAGTCCCAGGGGGCGCACACCAGAGTCCCCGTCCGGTTCTTCCGGGCGGGGACTTTCGTCTACCCAGCCGAGGAACCACGCGCGCGGCACGCCGGTAACTCGCTCAAGCCTCACCGCCAGATTGGCGATATCACTCGGCGTGTTGCGCCCTGCCTCCCATGCGCCATACGCCTTCACTCCCACCTTGAGCGTTTCTGCCATCTGATCGATGGTGAGCTTCCTGTCGCGGCGCACTTTGCGCAGCCGATCGGCGAAGGTCCATTGCGGGATGTGGAGTGACATCTCGACGATGTTCGTGGTCATGTGCTGAGCGTAGCCAAAGCTACCAATACCTGTCAATCTCTACGACACGCGGGTAGAACTGTTTGACAGCGAGAGTAGATATACCTACTGTCGCTCGCATGACAAGTAGCGATACCTACCTGCATCCGGTAGCACTCCCCATCGGGGAGGTCGCGCGCCTCGCTGGAGTCACCATCCCCACGGTTCGGAATTGGGACAAGCGCGGCAAGCTGCGCTCGTTCCGGACGCCCGGTGGACAGAGGCGCTTCCGACTGTCTGACGTCGAGGATTTCCTCGCGTCGACGTCAGACGCTGAGGCGGTGGCGTCATGAGCCTCCGGCACGCTCTCGCGCGGGTCGCGTACCCGCGATCCCGTGAGGCCGCGCGTCGCGTCGGCGCCTGGATCGTGGCCGCGTTCGTGACCGCTCGGTCGACGCTCGCGTGGCTGGCGTTCATCGTCGGCGCCGCGTTCTGCGCGCTCGACTGGTTCGCGTTCCGCCGGTTCTCCGGGCTCGCGCTCCTCGGCGTCGTGCTCCTGGTGGGGTGGTTCCTGTTCATCGGTGCGCACCGTCGCTCGTTCTGGGTGGCGGATGACGACTACCCGGAGGAGCTGGACCGGCTGGACGTGTTCGACCGTCGCGGGGGTGCCCGGTGAGCGTCGCGCGGCGGGCGGTCACGCTCAAGGTCGCGCGGGAGGTGCTGTGGCACTTCGGCGATACGAACCTCGGGATGCACGGCGGCCACTGGGTCGAGCGTCTGCTCTGGTTCCTCTCGGCGTGCGACGAGGGCAACCTCGAGCGGGCTCGCTCGCAGTGGCCGGAGTACACGGAGGCGTGGGAGAAGGCGACCCGCGAGCCGTGGGGCATCGACTGGCTGCGGCGCATCGTCAAGGATGAGCTCGACGCGCGCGAGACGGCGCTCGACTTCCTGGCGGCGGACGCATGAACGGCCGGGACCTCGTGGCGCGGCGCCTGCTGATCGGTGCGTTCATCGCCGACGCGTTCGGATACGCGACGCTCATCGTCGCGCTCGCGATGACGGCGGTGTCGCTGTGAGCCGGTTTATCGGGATCGACTACTCGACGACGTCGTGCGGGGTCGCGATCGCGACACCGGTCGCGGACGGGTGGCACTGGCAGACGTTCACGATCAAGTCGAGGGCATCGCGGGACACGCTCTCCGCGTACTACGAGCGGATCCAGGATCTCGCGCACGACGTCGCCGCGTCGATCGACCTCCGCCTCGGTGACGTCGTCGGGATCGAGGGGATCGCGTTCGCGGGCCGCGGCCGGGCGGTCGACCGCCTGCACTACGCGTGGCATCGCACGGTCGAGTTCCTCACGCGCATTCAGCACGAGGAGCCGGTGATCGTGACGACGAATCAGGTGAAGCAGCTCGCGACGGGGAAGGGCAACGCGGACAAGGACGCGGTTCTGCTCGCGACGGAGCGTCGCGTTCCACAAGCGCGGGTGGGCGGCAACGACGAGGCGGACGCCGTGTGGGTGGCGGTCGGGGCCTCGATTCTCGCCGGGGTCCCGGTGATCGACCTGCCGGCGGCGCACATGCCGAAGGCGTGGAAGGCGGCCGCGTAGCGCGGTCGCGGGGATGAAGGGAATGGGACAGATGGAGATCAAGCCGACGAGCTTCGCGCGGGGGAACCCGCCGGAGGAGCGGAACGGGTTCTACGGGATCGAGCGGGATCTGATCGAGTCCGCGACGGACGCGCAGCCGATCGTCGCGGTCGTCACGTACACGCTCGACGAGGTCGTGTCGAAGGCGCTCGCGGGTGAGACGTACCCGGTCGTGAAGGCGTTCTCAATCGAGCCTCTGCACGACGCGAAGGCGATCGCGGCCGCGGTGAAACTGCGGGACGCGGCGATGAAGGCGCGCACGGGGCAGGAGACGCTCGAGTTCCCGGAGGAGGGCGACTGATGCGCGCGCGTCACCGTATCGCTCCGGCGCCGCTCGTCCGTGAGCGGGAGCGCCTCGAGGGCGGATTGAAGCCGGGCGCGCGTGAGCTGTTCCCGGTGCTCCGCGATCGCCTGCTCGCGTCGCGGCCGGTGATCGCGGTCGACGACCAGGGGCGGAAGGCGTACGGTCCGCCGACGTTCCGGAACGTGATCGCCGACGGGCGGGTCATCTGATGGGCGCGGAGGTCCTCGAGCTGCCTCGGGTCGAGTCCGGGCGGTTCGTGCTGAACATGCCGGAGGAGGAGTATCACGCGCACCCGGCGCTGTCGCAGTCGGGCATGAAGAACCTCCTCCGCTCGCCGAAGCACTACCGGGCGCAGCGGGCGATGAACAGGCCGCGGCCGGAGTTCGACGTCGGGCACGCGGCGCACGGGATGGTCCTCGGTGTCGGCCTGCCGATCGTGGAGATCCCCGGGCGTCTGCTGTCGGCCGACGGTGGGATCCGGTCGAACGCGGCGAAGGCGTTTGTCGAGGAGGCGCGCGCGAAGGGCGAGGTCCCGCTGAAACCGGTCGTCTACCGGCAGGTGCGTCTCATGGTCGACTCCGTGCTCGGGAACGAGAAGGCGCGGCGGCTGCTCGAGCGGCAGGCGTACACGGAGGCGTCGCTGTTCGCGACGGACCCGGGGACGGGTGTCGCGCTCCGGGGCCGGCTGGATCGGCTCACGGACGACGGGATCCCGGTCGACCTGAAAACGACGACGGACGTCCGGGTGCGGAAACTCACGAACGCGATCGTCGACTTCGGCTACGACATCCAGGCGGCGACGTACGACTACCTGCTGCGTCTCGTGCTCGGGATCGACCCGGCGCCGATGCACTTCATCTTCGTCGAGAAGGACTTCCCGCACGACGTGCGCGTGATCCGTCTCGCGGATCCGCTGTGGATGGAGACGGGCGCGGCGAAGATGCGGGCCGCGATCGACCTGTTCGCGTGGTGCGTCGAGCAGGACCGGTGGCCGGGTGACGACGAGGACGGCGGGGAGATCCTCGACCTTCCCGCGCCGCGCTGGTACGGGGCCGAGCTGGTGGAGGTGGACGCATGAGCGCGGGAGTGGTCGCACTTCCGGCGACGACGGACCGGAACGAGTGGACGCCGGAGGAGGCCGCTGTCATCGAGGCGGCGGGGCTCGTGTTCACGCACGCGTACGGCGAGCGGGCGGGGCAGAAGGTCCTCGCGCCGCGTCCGGTGATCGCACGGTTCCGGCACACGGTCGAGCGGACCGGGCTCGACCCGCTCGCACGGCAGATCTATTGCATCGGCCGGTTCGGGTCGGATGGGCTCGAGTGGTCGATTCAGACGGGCATCGACGGGTTCCGGGTGATCGCGGAGCGGTCGCGGAAGTACGCCGGGCAGGACGCGGCCGAGTGGCTCACGGAGTCGGGCGAGTGGGTCGACGTGTTCGTGAAGGCGCTGCACGGCGATCACCCGCTCGCGGCGCGCGTGAGGGTGTACCGGCACGACTGGGATCCGGATAAGCCGGCGGTCGGTATCGCGACGTGGGATGAGTACGCGCAGACGAAGCGGAACGGCGAGCTGACTTCGATGTGGGCGCAGCGGGGGCCGGGGCAGCTCGCGAAGTGTGCGGAGGCGCTCGCGCTGAGGAAGGCGTTCCCGCACGACCTGTCGGGCCTCTACACGGACGACGAGCTCGGGAACGGGCCGACGGTCGTCGAGGAGGCCGGGTCGACGTCGTCGACGGGTGGCGCGCGTCCGACGCGTGTCGTCCGCACGCTCGCGTCTCGCGCTCGTGAGGCGGCGGCCGCGACGGATGCACCCGCCGAGGAGGAAACGGCGTCTGACGGGCCTACAGGGCCGGAGAACACGTCTCCCGACGAGGTGGTCCTGTTCCCGTGTGCGCGGTGCGGGCGCGACGAGGCCGCGGCCGACGAGGGCGGCATCTGCGGCGACTGCGAGGACGCGGTGCAGGCCGAACTCGAGGCGGAGCGGGAGGCGGAACAGTGAGCGTTCGCGAGATCACCGTTCCGGCGCGGGACCTCAAGGTCGGCGACGTGGTCGTGGTCGCGTCGTCGGTGTTCGTCGTCGAGCTCGTCGCACGGCACATCACCGAGGAGGGGACGCTTCACGTTGTGCTGCGGTCGGTCCTCGGCGGCGTGCTGGTCCTCGAGCGCGGCGAGAGTGAGCACATCGAGGCGCTGAGGGGCGATCACCGATGAACGCGGCCGCGCCTCTCCCGCCGAACATCGTCGACGCGCAGTCGGTGAATGCGTGGGCGGACTATGTGCGGGACCGGGTCACTCCGACGCCGGACCCGAACGAGATCGTCACGCCGGACATGGTGATCCAGGAGTTGCGGAACTCCGCGGCCGCCGCGGGCCGGATGGTCCTCGTCGTCAAGGATGCCGACCGGATTCGGCGGGAGAAGGCGCGGGCGCTCGCACGGGCGCAGGCGGCCGCGCAGCGCACGGCGGCCGCGGAGGGCGGCCGCGTCGCGGACAAGGCCGCACGGGTGATCGAACTCACCGAGAACGAAGCCGACGAGGCGGACGTCGCGGATGCCGCGTACGAATACGCGCGCAACGTGTCGCGCCTCGTCGACGGGCAGAAGTCGGCGATCCAAACGATCGCACGAATGGTCGAGCTGACGTATCAGCTCGCGGGATCCAGGAGGTCGTGATGAACACGCACAAGCCGAAGCCGTACCCGACGCCGAAGCCGTCGCCGAGCGACGAGCCGACGCCGTCGCCGGCGCCGGAGCCGACGGAGACACCGGCGCCGGAGCCGACACTCGAGCCGTCGCCGACGCCGGAGCCCTCGAGCACGCCGACGCCGGAGCCGTCGACGGCGATCGGTGAGCCGGTGTTCCCGGAGGAGCACCCGCCGGTCACGTCGACGAGCGTCCCCGTGCCGGTCGTGCGCGAGCTCGCCGAGACGGGTCCCGGGGACGTGAGTCTCCCGCTCGCCGGGCTCGGCCTCGTCGTCGTCATCGCGGGATGGATGCTCACGCGGAGGGCTCGTCGTGGGCAGCAGTGATCCGATGCGGCATTCGCGTCCGATCGTCGAAGCGCGATCCGGCGGAGTGTGCGAGCGGTGCGGCGTCCGCCGGGCGGAGTCGGTGCATCACCGGAAGCTGCGGCGCTTCGACGATCACCGGGCGGCGAACCTCGTCCACCTGTGCGGGTCCGGGACGACGGGATGCCACGGGTGGGCGCACGCGAACCCGCGCGACGCGGCCGCCGAGGGGTTCATCGTCCGGTCGACGAACAATCCGCGCATCGTGCCGGTGAAGCACGGGCGCTACGGGTGGGTGCGTCTCGCCGACAGCGGCGACGTCGTGCCGACGAAGTGGACAGAGAAGGAGAAGCAGTAGTGAGCGCACCGCTGAATGAGATGAAGGTCGCCGCAGCGCTGCTGCGTGGCCAGATTCACGAGCACATGGTCGAGTCGATCGGCGACAGCCAGGACACGGTGGCACTGCTCGAGGACATGGAGCTCATCGCCTGGCACCTCGCCGAAGCGCGTCACCTCTGGCGGGAGGGTGCAGTGCAGGCCATCACCGCGATCGTCGCGGCGGCCGCCGGACTCAACGATCTCCGCGACGAGGAGGAGGGGCTGTGAGCAGGGCGGAGGGATACGCGGCGATCCCGAACTGGATGATGCGTGACCGGAACGTGTCGCGACGGGCGGTGCTGGTGTACGCGTCGCTGTCGTCGCGTGCGGGACTCGGAGCGATCTATCCGTCGCAGTCGACGATCGCCGAGGAAGCCGGGGTGAGCGAGCGCACGGTGCGGTCGGCGCTGGCCGAGCTCGAGGAGCTGGGCGTCGTGGAGCGGATATCTCGGCGAGGGAAGGAGGGTCGCGCCACGGCGCTCACGACCGCTTACGTGCTGCACCCGAATGGCCGCCATGAGGGACAGGCAGAATCTGCCGGTCGCTCGAAGGGACCGGCAAAGGAACCGGCAACCAGCGACAAAGGGACCGGAAATTCGGCGCACACCACACCTTCTATAGAGGTAACTAGAGAAGAGGTAACTAAGAGTGGGCCGCGCAAGCGCGGCGAACGCATCCCAGAACCCTTCGTTCTCACCGCTGAGATGAAGGCGTGGGCGGCTACTGAGGTCCCTGGTCTGGACGTCGTCGCTCACACGCGGGAGTTCGTGGATCACTGGCGGGCTGAGACGGGCGCGAAGGCCACGAAACGCGACTGGGTCGCAGCGTGGCGCAACTGGATGCGGAAGGCGCACCGGTGGAACACGCCGCGCGGTGCCGGCCGGGTGACGCCGGACGACCGGATGCGTGAGGGCCTCGACCGTGGGGCTCGTCTCGCCGCGCTCGTCGATGCCGAGGTGAGGGGGATCACGGCGTGAACATCCAGGAGACGAACGAGCTGCTCCTCCGTATCCAGCTCATCGACAACCGACAGATCGGGGACTCGACGGTCCTCGCGTGGCATGAGCTCGTGCGCGATCTCGACTATGCGGTCGCGGTCGAGGCCGTGCGGCTGCACCGGCTCGAGTCGACGGACTACCTCGTCCCGGCGCACGTGCGGGCGAACGTCGAGCGGATCCTGCACGCGCCGGCGGAGCCGGAGGACGAGTGGGGGAACCCGCTCGAGCCGGATCACGCGGCGCTCGAGGCGCGCGCTCGTGTTGCGCATCTGCGGGAGGTGACGGCATGAAGCGGCGCGGCGACGTCGACGAGACGGACCGTTTCGCGCCGGTCGTCGACATGTGTCCGGAGTGCTTCACGGAGCGGTCCGTGAACGGCAAGTGCATGTGCGAGGCGATGCCGTGACGACCGACGAGATTCCGCCGGAGGACCCGTACGCGCCGACCGCGCCGGACCCGCTCGCGCTGCTCGAGCAGTCCGTCGTGGGAACCGCTATGGCGTTCCCGCACGCGATCCCGGAGCTGATGCACGAGGTCGCCGCCGGCGACTTCAACGACCCGCGCCTCGGCGCGATCTTCCGCGGCGTCTGCGACGAGCACGCCGAGGGGCGACCGGTCGACTACCTCTCGATCTCCGACCTCCTCCCGCGGTGGAACATCGGCACGATCGACCTCCGGGATCTCGCGCGGTGGTCGAGCGAGGCGTACGACCCGGGGATCGGCGCGCATCACGCACGAATGGTGCGGGCCGCGTCGATCCGTCGACTCATGGCGCGCGTCGGGCGGGAGCTGCAGGCGCCGGACGGCGACGTCGGGATCGCGTTGCAGCGCGCGATCGAGCAGCTCCACACGATCGGGTCGATCGGTGGCGGCACTGAGGAGCCGGTCCGGTGGTTGAGGGACGTCCTCGACGTGCCGGAGTCGGAGGACGCGTACGACTGGGTGATCCCGGAACTCCTCGAGCGTCGGGACCGGCTGATGCTCACCGGCATCGAAGGCGGCGGAAAGTCGACGTTCACCCGGCAGATCGCGGTGATGGGCGCGGCCGGCATTCACCCGACGAAGTTCTACGGGATCGACCCGATCCGGGTCCTCGTGATCGACGCGGAGAACTCGGAGCGGCAGTGGCGGCGCTCGGTGCGCCCGATGGTCGCGGCGGCCGTCGCGCAGGGCTCGAGCGACCCGCGGGACAGGATCGCGGTTCATTGCGTCGACGTGATGGACATCACGCAGCCGGACACGCAGGCGCGGATCCACCGATGGATCGACGAGGTGAAGCCGGACCTCCTCCTGCTCGGTCCGCTGTACCGGGTCACGCGCGGGTCGCTGAACGATGACGACGCGGTCGCGCCGGTCCTGCACGCGCTCGACGGGATCCGCGCCCGCGACATCGCGATGTTGATCGAGCTGCACGCCGGGCACGCGCGCGGCGAGCGGGGCGAGCGGGACCTGCGGCCGCGCGGGTCGTCGGCGCTCCTCGGGTGGCCGGAGTTCGGGCTCGGCATCCGGGCGGAGAAGGAATTGCGGGACGGCGCCCGGAAGGTGTCGACCCTGATCCGGTGGCGCGGCGACCGCGACCGCCGGGAGTGGCCGAAGCGTCTCGCGCACGGGCAACTGTGGCCGTGGGAGCCGACGTTCTGAGAGATGGGAGAGAAGGACATGGGGATGAAGACGAGGCGTCTGATCGACGCGGTCGACGATCTGCGGGCGGAGATCCGGCTCGCGAACGAGATCGCGATCCTCGCGCTGCCGACGTCGGCGCTCGACGACGCGGACCTCGAGAAGTTCACGAACGAGAAGACACGGGCGCGGCACGTGCGCCTGAACAGGCTGCGGGCGCGGGTGCGCGCGGGCCTCGGACTGGAAGGGGTCGACGATGTCGATCGAAGCTGAGATCACGGTGACGATCGCGTCCGTCGACGTCACGGACGACTATCAGGTCGAACTCCGCACCCGGCGCAAGGGGACGTTCCTCACGCCGGACGAGGCGGTGCAGCTCGCCGACGAGCTCGTCCGCGCGGCGACCGCGGCGACGGAGGCGCTGCAGGCCGACCTCCTCGAGCACGCGAAGCGCACGGCGACGCACGGGTTCGACGTCGACCTGCCGAGGGCCGAGTCGTGAGCGTCCCGACGCTCACGCCGGCGGAGACGGCGATCTTCGACGACGACGTGATCGAGGACCTCGAGGAGCACTACGACGACGACCTGACGTGCGTCGTCGACGGGTGCGACGCGCCCGCCGAGGTCGCGGCGACGGCGCGGTGCTGCAATCACACGGACCTGATCTGCGAGCGGCATTACTGGGCGGGTCGCCGCGCGATCGAGGCGCACGCAGTGATCTGTCTCCTCGCTCACGTCCAGTTCGTGTGCATCCGGTGCCGGCACAAGTTCCCGTACGCGTCGACGTTCGACGACATGGTCCGGGTCGTGATGCCGATATGACGGCCGCGAGGGACCGCATCCACGGGGACGGCCGCGAGCTGCACGGCGCCGACCGGGCCTACTGCGGCCGCTCCTCGACGTCGACGACGGCGCGGTGGGCCGACGTGACGTGCGCGGACTGCAAGGCCGCGCGACGAGCCGACGAGGCCGCAGGGGAGCGTGCGTGATGGCGACAACACCGGGGATCAAGCTGACCTGCACCCACGACGGATGTGAGGCACGGACCGTCGCTCGTCGACTGTGCCGAGCGCATTATCAGGCCGCGTGGAAAGCAGGTGAACTCGACCGTCACGAGAAGCTCCCACCTCGCGCGCGCAAGCACGACTTCGTCTGCCCTCCCGACCACAAGCATGCCGACGCCGCGACGTGCTTCATCCAGCATCAGTGCCGCTGCGATCCGTGCTGCGCGGCGCACAGCGCGCGCGAGACCACCCGACGAAAGCTGCAGGCGTACGGCCGCTGGGACTCCGGACTCGTCGACGTCGCCCCGGTCCGAGAGCACCTGCTGATGCTCGGCGAACACGGCATCGGCTACAAGCGCGTCGCGCAGCTCGCCGGATTCAAGTCCTCGACCCCTGTGCGAACGATCATCTGGGGCCGGCAGGACCCCGGCCCACGGTACGGCGAGATGCAGAAGCGGGTGAAGCGGGAGACCGCGGAGAAGATCCTCGCGATCCAGCCCACGATCGAGAACATGGCCGGCGGCGCGAAGGTGCCCGCGCTCGGCACCCACCGGCGGATCAAGGCGCTCGTCGCCCGCGGGTGGTCGCTGTCGAAGCTAGCCCGCCGCCTCGACATGGAGCTCGGGAACTTCTGGACCCTGCTCCAGCGCGACCAGGTTCTCGCCGCGACACACCGCCGCATGGTCGAGATCTACGAGGACCTCTGGGACCAGGAGCCGCCGCACGACGAGTGGCACTCGAAGGCCGCGTACACGCGCACCCTGAACTACGCCCGCAAACGCCATTGGCTGCCCCCGCTGGCATGGGACGACATCGACGACCCCGCTGAGCACCCCGAGCTCGAGGTGGTGAAGCAGGGACGCGCGACCGCCGATGAGGTCCTCGACGACGTGGAGTTCCTCCTCGCTGGCGGCGAGGCACCGCTGCAGGTCGCGGCGATCGTCGGCCGGAAGCCGGCGACGCTGGCGAAGCTCGCTGAGCGCCACGGCCGCACCGAGATCTCGAACGTGTTCGGCGCGCTCGCGCAGAGGAGGGCAGCATGACGATCCCACTCGAGGCGATCGACCCCGAAGCGCAGCACCGGGAGTGGCTCGCGCAGTACGAATACCACCTCGACATCCTCCCGCCATTGATGGAGGTCCTCGTCGTGATGTCGCTCCCGTCGATCCCGGCCGCACGCACGGACAAGATCGTCGTCTCCGGCGGAGGGTTCATCGACAACGTCCCGATCGTCGACGGCGCCTCACCGATGACGGACGCCGTCGACGTGTGGGGGATGGTCGCCAGGTACGTGCGGCACGTCACGCAGCTCCTCAACGCCGACGTCGACGTCCCGTTCCGGCCGACCCTCCCTCCCCTCGAGGGTCGCGCACTCGACCGGGTGAACCCGGACCCGCTGCTCGCACGCCGGTACGCGCTCATGCTCGCCGGGTGGCTCGCCGATCACGCAGACCAGATCGTCGCCTTCCACGAGCTGCAGGACGACGAGGACGCGCTGTTCGCCGAGCTCCGCCGGCTCCGAGGCCGTTACGGAGTGTCGCCGCGCCCGCGCCGAACCCTCGAGGTGTGCGACGTGTGCGGGATCCGCGCGGTCAGTCTCCGATGGATCGACGCGCCGGACGGGTCCCCGAAGCCGGTACGCGCGGCCGTGTGCCGACACTGCGGGGAGACACGGCTCGCACCATCCGACGACGCGACGCGGCCGCACAGGGCCGCGCACGTGATCCTCACGGAGGAGTGCGAGACGGGCGACCACGGCTCGTGCGGGTCGCTTCATTGCGAATGCCCATGCGGACATCGGAGCGCGGCATGAACGGGTGGCTGATCGTCGCGATCATCGCCGGCGGGGTCGGCGCGCTGCTCGTGCTCGTGTTCGCGTTCGCGCTCGTCATCATCGCGGCCGGGTTCGCCGCGATCCGTGACGGAGTGTTCGAGCCCATCGAACCGACCAACGAAAGGACCGACGGATGAACGCGAGCACGACCACCAAACAGGAGAACCGGAGGACATCATGAGCGAGATCACGACCGCCACGGGTGGTGATGGGTGGAGTCAGTGGTGGACGAAGCGGCTTCGCTCCGGTGCCTACGAGATCGAAGTGTCATCGAACGCCGAGAAGGCCTCAGACGGGACGCCCAAGATCATCCACCACTCGGAAGACATCCGCGACGGTCGCGCAGCCGTCGACAGGGCGCTCAGCGTCTCAAGCAAGTACGCCCATCGGATGGCGTCATGAACCAGGAGAACCGGAGGGACAGCGATGCCTGAGCCGAGCGAAGCAGACCAGACGCTCCGCGAGCAGATCAAGCTCGCCATTCAGACCGCGCAGGACGGCGAGGGGCGGCTGCTGTACGTCATCCCTCCCGGTGTCGCGGGCATGTACGCGGACGCGGTGATGCGCGTCTTCACCGGGCGACCCTACCCGGATGACGAGATTGGGGGCGACCGATGAGCCAAGTCGCGAGCAGCAGGGGGTCGACGGCGTCGTGAACCTGCTCACCTATCGCGAGGCCGCGAAGCGCGTCCGCCGGTCGATCCGCACGATCAACCGGTGGCGTCGTGGCGGGATGCCGATGACGTGGCAGACACGCGATGGGCAGCGGTTCCGGGTCGTGCGTGAGGACGTGCTCCTCGCGTGGATGCGCGACCGACTCAAGGCGAACCCGGCGCACCAATACCGGATGCGGAAACTCCGCGACACGCCGAACAAGATCACTTGACACCGAGTGATGTCATACCCGAATGTAACCGTCAGCGCAGTGTGCGAAGGGCCTCGAGGGATCCGATCCGTCGGGGCCTTCGTCATGCCTGCCGGAGATCTGACATCCCCCAGGTCGTGAACTCCCCGGCGGGTGCCGGTGCGGTGAGCGCATCCCCATTCCCGCGCCCGCGCCGGCACCCGCACCACCTAGGCGGTGAGTAGCGCCCGGTTGATCGCGTCGGCGACGGCCTCGAACTCCGCATTGAGCTTCGACCGGCTGAACTGGATCGCGTTCGGGTCCTGCTGAATCTGGTAGTTCTTATTCGTCATCATCGACCCGGACCCCTTCACGTCGGCGGACCCGGGCACGGACAGGCGAATGTAGCCGGCCATGAGCCCGGCTTTCTTGAACTCGACGCCGGAGATCGACGACAACGGGATCGTCTTCGAGCCACCCTTCGTCTTGATGATGACGCCGTTTCCGAGGAACTCGATCGAGCCGTTCATCGACTCGGCTTTCACAGTGTCTGTCATGGCGCCGAGCGTACCGGAGGCCGCCAACATGCCCAACGGTGTCATCCAGTCCCGCGCATACCGGGAGCTGCGGGCGACGCTCCGCGCACAATGGCGAGCCGCGAACGCACCGTGCGCGATCTGCGGTCAACGGCACATCGACTACGACGCACCCGCGGGCGAGCCGGACAGCTTCGAGATGGATCACCGCATCTCACGACGCCGAGCCCGCGCAATGGGCCGACCCGACCTCGACCTCGACCCAGGCAACATGCAACCGACCGCGCTCCGCTGCAACCGATCGAAGGGCGCGGGCGCACAGAAACCCGACATCGGACAGACGACAGAGGAGTGGTGACAATGGCACACAAGGTGAAGGCGCACGGCGGAGTCCTCGACGGCAAGCGGTTCCTCGTCCACGACTCGCAACGGAAGTTCACGCATCACGCCGCACCCGACGGCCACTACCGGATCGACGGCGACGTCGCGACATGGGTCCCCGACAAGAGGCCGCGCAAAGCAGCGAAGGCGTCGAGCTGATGGCGACGCTCGGCGGCATCCCGATCACTCTCCGCCTCCGCGTCGAGGCAGGCGCCGGCGGAGCACTCGTCGACGTCGGGCACGCTGACATGAGTCTCGTCCTCCCGGTCACGGTCGAGGTCGGACAGGACGAGGACGGTCGGCTCGCCACGGTACACATCGACACGAGCACGTTCACGGCGGCGCTCACGAGCGCGACGACAGCGTTCGAGGAGACACTCACCGGTGTCCTCATAGGGCGCGAGGCAGGCGCACAGGGGCCAGCAGAGGATGACGACTGGACGCAGCGCAACGCGGCGGCGGTCCGCGGCGAGGTCCCTCCCGGCGGAAGGCACGAGATCTACAAGCCGGACCACGAGCACGTCCCCGTGCAACACCGAGACGGATGCGAGCCGTGGTGCAACGAGTGCGGGCTCACCGCACACCTCACAGAACCCGTCTCACGACTAGACAAAGCGTCGAAGGGTAGGGGGTGAGCGATGAGCAACGCACCGAAGCTGCGCACGTCCCGCGGGATCCGTGCACGCCTCAAGGCGAAGACGAAGACGCCACGCGAAGCACGCACGGTCGCTCTCGATAAGCACGGGCTCGTCCTCGAGGGGCAGAGGTTCCCGTACTACATCGGGACCGACGTCGACGTGCAGCACATGGGCGACAGCGCGCTCCTCGTGCACGTCGGCATCTTCGCGAAGAGGTTCGACATGCCGGACCGTCTCCCCCGCGGCGCGACAGTCACGATCCGGCAGGAGTAGGGGCCGAAGGGGGTAGGGGGGGGTATCCCCGGGAACGGGATAGGGGGTGGGTCATGGCACCGCAACCCTCCTCGCCCTCGGCTGGACCGACTACCAAGGGAACAGCACAAACCACCGAAGGCGACCCTCCCCTCGCAGGCTGGGTCATCCCCGGCACCGACCAACACGTCGACGTCCACCGCCGCACCCGTACGGGGTCAACCCGCCTCGGCGACGACACAGGCACCAAAGACAACCGCCTCCCCCACGCGAGACAACACCTGAACCCAAAGGGAAGGGGAGTCTCAATCCCCACAGACCCAGCGGCCAGGCACCTCCGCCGGCAGGTTTTTCCCCCATCGGGGGGGTCGTGTGTCGGATCGTGCGAACGCGTCACGGAAGGGATGGGCATTCATGGCGAAGTCGG
>Ga0182741_1002183_pt1 | contig 23461 bp, 17 predicted proteins | sample eDN5th37CBELigOP_FD_128874 | JGI IMG/M metagenome (GOLD analysis project Ga0182741, IMG submission 128874) | Enriched Organic Plus compost microbial communities from Emeryville, California, USA - eDNA 5th pass 37_C BE-Lig OP (version 2) (version 2) ... | reverse complement strand
GTGCGCTTCGTCGAGGTGGATGCGCGCGGCCGCGTGGTGCGCGAAGCGGGTGCGCGCCAGGATCTCCCGCCCGAGCCGGGGAAGCCGCTCTACACGAACATCGACATCGAGCTGCAGCGCTTCGTGGCGGGCATCTTCGGCGACTCGCTCCAGGGAGGCGCGATCGCGCTCGATCCCAGGACCGGCGGCGTGCTCGCGCTCTACAGCGCGCCGAGCTACGACCCCAACCGCTTCATCGGCGGCATCTCGCGCGATCTCTGGCGGCAGCTCAACGACGACCCTCGCCACCCGCTGTACAACAAGGTCATCCAGGGTCGCTACCCGCCGGGGTCGACGTGGAAGCTCGCCACCGCCGCGATGGCGCTCGAAGACGGCATAGTCACGCTCGACGAGACGATGCCGGTTCCGTGCACCGGCGGCTTCCAGTTCGGCAACCGCTACTTCAAGTGCTGGAACCATCAGGGGCACGGCAACGTGAACCTCTCGCAGGCCATCGAGCACTCGTGCGACGTGTATTTCTACCAGCTCGGCCTCAGGCTCGGTCTCTCGCGCCTCGTTGCCGGCGGTCTGAAATTCGGAAGCCGCGAGCGCTCGGGGATCGATCTCCCGGGCGAGTCGCGGCCGCTCTTTCCGTACAAGGACGTCGAGGACTACTACGACAAGCGCTACGGGAAGCGGGGGTGGAGCCAGGCGGTGATCCTCAACCTCTCCATCGGTCAGGGAGAGAACGACCAGACCGTGGCGAGCATGGCGCGATTCTACACCGCGCTAGCCACCGACGGCACCGCGTCGACGCCGCAGCTCCTCCACCACGCGCCGGAGCACGAACGCATCTTCGCGCTCACCCCCTCGCAGATGGATGGCATACGCGCGGCGCTCGCCGGCGTGGTATCCACCGGCACGGCGCGCAGCGCGTCGATCCAGGGAACGGTCCTGGCCGGGAAGACGGGGAGCGCGCAGAACGCCCAGGATCCGAACCGCGACCACGCCTGGTTCGCCGGCTTCGCTCCCGCGAACGATCCCAAGATCGTGGTGGTGGTGATGCTCGAGTTCGGCCTGCACGGTAGCCGCGCCGCGCGGATCGCGTCGAAGATCGTGGAGGCGTATCTGAAAGTGACGCCCACGCAGCTCCTCAGCACCGAGGGGTGAGCGTGAAGCGAGTCATCACCGACTACGCGCTCCTGGTGGGCGCGCTCGCGCTCTCCATCTTCGGGATCGCGATGGTGTACTCGGCCGGCCAGACCGACGTGCCCACGTCGGCGCTGCACGCCTGGGTGTCGCAGTCGCGCTGGCTCATCCTCGGTCTCGGCGCGGCCTACCTCGTGAGCCGTGGGTCGGTGCGCTTCTACGAATGGGTGGCCACGCCCGCCTATCTGATCACGCTCGTGCTCCTCGCCGCTACGCTCGTGATAGGTACCGGCGCGGGAACGGCGGCCGGGACGAAGAGCTGGATCGCGATAGGCGGCGTGCGCTTGGGCCAGCCGTCGGAGCTGGCCAAGGTGACGGTGGTGCTGATGCTCGCGAAGATGCTCGCCGCGCGGCGCGAGCCCGCACGCTCGCTCCTCGACATCTGGCAGCCGGCGATCGTGGTATTGATCCCATGGCTTCTGATCATGATGCAGCCGGACCTGGGGACGGGGATCGTCTTCATCGGCATCTTCTTCGCGATGCTCTTCTGGTCGGGCGTGCCGCTCCCGCTGCTCATCCTCATAGCATCACCGGCGGTGAGCCTGGTGCTCGCCTTCAACACCAGTCTGTGGGGCGCCTGGTTCCTCCTGCTCATAGCGCTGGTCCTCTGGTACAAGCCCTTCATGCTCGAGGGCGTGGCGCTCACCACCGCCAACGTCGTGATGGGCGTCGTGGCGCCCGTACTCTGGGAGCGCCTCGCTCCATACCAGCGCCATCGCCTTCTCGTCTTCCTGGACCCATCGATAGACCCGCGGCGGTCGGGCTGGCACGTCATCCAGTCGCAGGTGGCGATCGGCTCCGGCGGCCTGCTAGGCAAGGGATACCTCCTCGGCACGCAGAAGCGACTCGCTTTTCTACCCGAGCAGCACACGGACTTCATCTTCGCCGTGCTCGGCGAGGAGCTGGGGTTCGTGGGCGTGACGGTAGCGCTCTCGCTCTTCCTCTTCCTCCTCCTGCGCAGCGTGCGCGTCGCCGAGCGCGCGAACGACTCCTTCGGCGGTCTCATAGCCTTCGGTCTCGCGTCGAGCTGGCTAGTCCACGTCACCGTGAACGTCGGGATGACGCTCAACCTCATGCCCATCACCGGCATTCCGCTCCCCTTCTTCAGCTACGGCGGTTCCTTCATGCTCTCCTGCTGGATCGCCGTGGGGATGCTGCTGCGCATCTCGAGCGAAGGGAGGGGAGCGAGGGTTGGAGAGCTGGCGGTGTAGGGTGTAGGAACCGCGCAGAGGCCATGGTCGTCCCCGCGAAAGCGGGGACCCATGTTTGGCCGAGTAACATGGATGCCCGCTTTCGCGGGCATGACCAGGTTGGTGCGCGGTTCCTGCTTCCTGCTTCCTTCCTACCCCTCTTGTCCCTCCCCCCACCCCCCCCGCACATTTCGTCCATGGTCTGGTTCAGAAAGGAACGGAAGCCCCGGCAGCCACGACGGGAGAGGCTGGAGATCCCCGCCGACGCGTGGGAGAAGTGCGAGGCCTGCGGGCATACCGACCTCCGGGAGAAGTTCGTCCGGAATCTCAATGTCTGCCCGCAGTGCGACTACCACAGGCGCATCCGGGCCAACGACTACGTCAACATCCTGGTCGACGAGAATAGCTGGGAGGAGCTCGACGTGGAGCTTCGCTCGGTCGATCCGCTCGGCTTTCCGGAGTACCCGCAGCGGTTGAAGAAGGCCACGGCCAACGCGGGCGACACCGATGCCATCATGACCGTCACGGGGACGCTCGGCGGGATGCCGATCAACCTCGGCGTGATGGACTTCGCCTTCATGGGCGGCTCCATGGGCTCCACCGTGGGCGAGAAGCTGGCGCGCATCGGACAGCGGTCGGTGGAACGCAAGTATCCGCTGGTGATCGTGTGCGCTTCTGGCGGCGCTCGGATGCAGGAAGGCGTGCTCTCCCTCATGCAGATGGCCAAGACTTCGGCGCTGCTGGCGCAGCTCGCGGAGCGGCGGGTACCCTACGTCTCCATCCTCACCAACCCCACCACCGGCGGAGTGAGCGCCAGCTTCGCCATGCTCGGCGATGCGATCCTGGCCGAGCCGGGAGCGGTGATCGGCTTCGCGGGACCGCGCGTCATCAAGCAGACCATCGGCCAGGAGCTTCCGGAGGGCTTCCAGACCGCCGAGTTCCTGCTCGATCACGGGATGCTGGATTCGGTGGTGCATCGCAAGGAGCTCAAGAATACCGTGGGGCAGCTCCTGCGCCATATGAGCGGTCAGCCAGCGGCATCGGGGTGGACGTCCACCTGACCTCGTACCAGTCGACCATCGAGTACCTGTTCGCGCGCGTGAGTGGAGGCTGGAAGCTCGGCCTCGATACCACGCGCGCGCTTCTCGATGCGATGGGGAATCCGCAGCTCGATTTCCCGGCCTTCCACGTTGCCGGCACCAACGGGAAGGGGAGCGTCGTGAGCATGCTCGACGCCGTGCTGCGCGACTCGGGCCTCCGCGTGGGGCGCTACATGTCGCCGCACCTCATCGACTTCCGCGAGCGGATCTGCGTGGACGGCGTTCCGATAGACGAGAGCTCCGTGATCGACTTCGCCGAGCGCTGGCTCCCGACCGTGGAGCGGCTCGGTGCCACCTTCTTCGAGGCCACCACCTGCATGGCCTTCGAGCACTTCGCGCGTGAGCACGTGGATGTGGCGGTGGTGGAGGTGGGGCTCGGCGGCCGGCTGGATTCCACTAACGTGCTCTCGCCACTCTGCGCGGCGGTCACGTCGATCGGCATGGATCACATGCAGTACCTGGGCGACACGCTGGATCAGATCGCGATGGAGAAGGCCGGTATCTTCAAGGCGGGAGTGCCCGCGGTGGTCGGCGACGGCGACGCGGCAGTCCGGGAGCATCTCGTGCAGCTCGCGCGAGCGGCCGGCGCGAGCGACGTCCTGGTGATCGGTGGCGACTGGCGGGTGGACGATGTCGCCGTCTCCGCAGCGGGCACCAGCTTCTCCATCACCGAGCGCGCGGGCGAACGGCGGCGCGAGCTCCGCACGTCTCTGGTGGGCCGCCATCAGGCATCCAACGCCGCCGTGGCGCTCGCGATGCTGCGGCTGGCGGGCGGCGAATACGCCGCGGCCGGGGAGGATGCCGGTCCGGCATTCGAACGGGTGGCGATCCCCGGACGCTTCCAGCGCTGCGGCGACGTGATCTTCGACGTGGCTCACAATCCGGCGGGGATCTCGGTGCTCTGCGATGCGCTCGATGCGGTGGAGGCGCCGCACCCGCTCGTGTGCCTCCTCACCGTGCTCGCCGACAAGGACTGGCGCACGATGATTTCGCTGCTGGCCACCCGGGTGGACCGCTTCGTTCTCACGGCGCCCCCCAGCGTGCCCGTCGATCGCGCCTGGGCGCTGAGCGAGGCCGCGGCCTTCGCGCGGGCACACGGCTGGGCCGCCGAGGCGGAGCCGGATTTCGACCGTGCGCTCGCGCGCTCCCGCGAACGGGCCGGGGCGACGCTCATCACGGGCTCCTTCCACACCGTGGGCGACGCCATGGCGCGCTTGCAGGTATCTCCGCTGCTCGGATAGATTGCTTGGATGTCCACAGGCGCACTCCCGGGTTTCCGCGACTTCTTTCCCACCGAGCTCGCGGCCCGCTCGGTCATCTTCGCGACGTGGCGGGAGGTGGCGCGCAGGTACGGCTTCGTGGAGTACGACGGTCCGCCGCTCGAGCCGCTGGAGCTCTACACCCGCAAGAGTGGCGAAGAGATAACGGGCCAGCTCTACAACTTCGTGGACAAGGGCGGGCGCGAGATAGCCCTGCGCCCCGAGATGACGCCCACGCTGGCGCGCATGGCCGGCGCGCGCGCCAACTCGCTGCGCAAGCCGATCCGCTGGTTCTCCATCCCCCAGCTCTTTCGCTACGAGCGTCAGCAGCGCGGCCGGCTGAGGGAGCACTTCCAGCTCAACGTCGACATCATCGGCGAGCCGAGCTCCGCTGCCGATGCCGAGCTCCTGAGCGTGGCGATCGACATCATGCGCGCCTTCGGGCTCACCCCCGCCGACGTGGTGGCGCGCGTCTCCGACCGGCGCATCCTGCAAGGCTACCTCGCGGCGCTCGGTGTGGACGATGCCGCTCTGCCGGCGGTGTTCGCGGTGATCGACAAGCTCGATCGCCAGCCGCTCGCGATATCCGACGAGAAGCTCGTGGCGGCGGGCGTGGGCGAGGAGGCGCGGAAGCGCATCCTGTCGCTCCCCACCGCTTCGCTCGACGATGTGGCGGCGCTCCTCGCCGGCACTCCCGCCGAGAGCGTGGTGGCGGAGTTCCGCCGCTACCTCGACTACCTCGACGCGCTCGGCGTGGCCGAGTGGGTCAGGGTGGACTTCGCCATCGTGCGTGGGCTGGCGTACTACACGGGGATCGTCTTCGAGCTCTTCGACGCTCGCGGCGAGCTGCGCGCCATCTGCGGCGGCGGGAGATACGACACCCTCCTGAAGGCGCTCGGCGGCACCGACCTCCCGGCGCTCGGCTTCGGGATGGGCGACGTGGTGCTCGGCGAGCTGCTCCGCGAGCGCTCGCTTCTCCCGGAGCCGGCGGCCGCGGTGGAAACGTGGGTCGCCTACGCCGACGAGGGAGGCATTCGCGACGCGATGCGAGTCGCGTCGCGGCTTCGAGCGCGCGGACGGAGCGCGGAGTATGCACTGGGGGGACAGAAGCTCGCCCGCCAGCTCAAGGCGGCCGCCGCGGCGGGCGCCGGCGAGACGGTGATACTCACTACCGAGGGGCTGGCCGCCGGCCAGGCGGTCGTGCGCAGCATGTCCGACGGCACGGAACGGCGCGTGCGGCTGGACGAATGGATCGGGGATCGATGACCCGCACCGGGCCGCGTCGAGCGCGGTACACGCAACCAACGACACGACAGTAATGACCGACGAAAAGAAGCTCACCACACGGGCGGAGGACTTCAGCGCCTGGTACAACGAGGTGGTCCTGCGCGCGGAGCTGGCCGACTACTCGCCAGTGCGCGGCTGCATGGTCATCCGTCCCGATGGCTACGGGATCTGGGAGCGGATGCAGCGCGCGCTCGACGACATGTTCAAGGCCACCGGCCACCGCAACGCCTACTTCCCGCTCTTCATCCCGCAGAGCTTCCTGCAGAAGGAGGCGCAGCACGTGGAGGGCTTCGCGCCCGAGACCGCGGTCGTGACGCACGGAGGCGGAAAGGAGCTCGAGGAACCGCTGGTGGTGCGCCCCACGTCGGAGACCATCATCTACGCGATGTTCGCGAAGTGGGTGCAGAGCTATCGCGACCTCCCGCTCCTGGTGAACCAGTGGGCCAACGTGGTGCGCTGGGAGATGCGCACGCGCCTCTTCCTCCGCACGCTGGAGTTTCTCTGGCAGGAAGGACACACCGCGCACGCCACGCACGACGAGGCCGAGGAGGAGACGCTGCGCATCCTCGGCATCTACCGCGACTTCATGGAAGGGTGGATGGCGATGCCGGTGGTCACGGGGCGAAAGACCGACTCCGAGCGCTTCGCCGGCGCGCTGCGCACGTATTCGTGCGAAGCGATGATGCAGGACAACAAGGCGCTGCAGGCCGGCACTTCGCACAACCTGGGGCAGAATTTCGCGCGCGCCTTCGATCTCACCTTCCAGACCGAGAGCGGCGGGATGGAGTTCGCGTGGAACACGAGCTGGGGCGTGAGCACGCGTCTGGTGGGAGGGTTGATCATGACGCACGGCGACGACAAGGGACTCAAGGTGCCACCCCTTCTCGCGCCCACCGAGGTCGTGGTGGTTCCCATCTGGCGCTCCGATGAGGATCGCGCCCGCGTGCTGGAGGCCGCCGACCGGATCTGCCGGCGGCTCGGAGACTGGGAGCGACGGGATCCCAACCGCTTCCGCGTCCACCTCGATGCGCGCGAGACCGTGAAGCCCGGCGCCAAGTACTACGAGTGGGAGATGCGCGGCGTGCCCGTGCGCATGGAGCTCGGGCCCCGCGATCTCGACAAGAATCAGGCGGTGCTCGTTCGGCGCGACACCGGCGAGAAGCGGAGCGTCAACCTCGACACCATCGGCGAGGATCTCGAATCGCTGCTGGAGGCGATCCAGACCGACATGCTGACGACTGCTCGCGAGCGCCGCGAGCAGCACAGTGTGCGCGGCCCCATCAGCTACGATGACTTCCGCGCGCTCATGGAAGGAGAGGGCGCTTTCGTATACGCCGGCTGGTGCGGCGATCCCGCGTGCGAGGCCGCCATCAAGGACGAGACCAAGGCCACCATCCGCGTTCTGCCGAGCGAGGAGTTCCGCTCGGCCGAGAAGCCCACGAAGTGCCTGCGCTGTGGGAGACCCGCTGTCGACGAGGCGCTATGGGCGAGAGCGTACTGAGCGCCGGCTTCGCGCGCGTGGACGGCGAGCTCGCCTGCGACGGAGTCTCGCTGGAGACCATCGCCGCGGCGGTGGGCACCCCGGCGTACGTCTACAGCGCGCCGCTCATCCGCGAGCAGTACGGGCGTCTCGCGCGCGCCCTCGCGCCCGTTCCGCACCGCATTCACTACAGCGCCAAGGCGAACTCGGCGCGCGGCATCCTCGCGCTGCTACACTCGCTCGGCGCGGGAGTGGACATCGTCTCGGGAGGTGAGCTGTACCGGGCGCTGGCCGCCGGCTTCGACGGGGGCGACATCGTCTTCAGCGGAGTGGGGAAGACGGAGCGCGAGCTCGCCGAAGCGCTCGACGCGGGCGTGCTCCTGGTGAACGTGGAGTCGGAAGGCGAGCTGCTCCTGCTCGATCAGGTCGCCGCGAAGAAGGGCGTGGTGGCGCCCGTGGCGCTGCGCGTGAACCCGGAGGTGCTGGTGGACACTCCACACCACTACACGCGTACCGGCGAGCGGGGGCACAAGTTCGGCATCCCCTACGCCGAGGCTCTGGACGTCGGCCGCCTCGCCGAGTCGCTCCCGCACATCCGGCTGGCGGGGCTCGACATGCACATCGGCTCGCAGGTGTCGGCGCTCGACCCGTACCGCGACGGGATGCACAAGCTGCTCGATCTGCTCGAGAATCTTCGCTCGGCCACCGGCGGAGCGAAGGATGTACGCTATCTGGACATCGGCGGTGGGCTGGCGGTGACCTACGAGAGCGAGGCGCCGATGGACGTGGAGGCCTTCGCGGCGGCGGTGATCCCATCGGTGGCAGCATCCGGGCTCACGCTGATAGTGGAGCCCGGGCGCTATCTGGTGGGGAACGCGGGAGTGCTTCTCACCCGCGTACTGTACCGCAAACGGAGCGGCGAGACCGAGTACATGATCACGGACGCGGGGATGAACGATCTCCTCAGGCCATCGCACTACAACGCGTATCACGCCATAGCCGCCGTGCGGCCCACCGGCGGCCGCGTGGTGGCCGACGTGGTGGGTCCGGTGTGCGAGAGCGGAGATTTCTTCGCGCTCGGCCGCGAGGTGGATGATGCGAAGCCGGGGGATCTGCTGGTGATCCAGTCGGCCGGCGCATACGGGTTCTCGATGGCCTCCACGTACAACTCCAGACCGCGTCCGGTGGAGGTGCTGGTGGATGGAGCCCGCTTCGCCGTCATCACCGAGCGCGAGAGCTACGCGGACATCGTGGCGCGCGAGGTCGCGGACATCGAATGGAGGGAGAGCTGATGCGAGTCGGCGTCATGGCGGATTCACACGATCGCCTTCCCGCCATCGCGGAGTTCGCCCGGCGCTTTCGCGCAGCTGGCGTGGAGCTGGTGCTGCACGCCGGCGACTATTGCGCTCCCTGGTCGCTCGGCCCCTTCCACGCGGAGAACCTCCCGCTCGCCGGCGTCTTCGGCAAGACCGACGGCGATCGCGAGGGACTGCGCGCCGAAGCGGCGCTGGGCGTCGGCACCGAGCTGTACGAGGCACCGCACAGCATGGAGCTGGCGGGAAAGAGGATTCTCCTCGTACACGACATAGGCGATGCGGGCGAGCGCTCGGTGGCGAGCCACGAGATCGTGATTCACGGCTACACGCACGAGCGCCGGCTCGAGAGCTCCGGTGAGAGTCTCATACTGAATCCCGGCGAAGCGTGCGGCTGGCTCTTCGGAGTGCCCACCGCCGCGATCCTCGAAGTGGAAACCAGGTCAGTGGAGTTCATCACACTCGATACATGAGCCGCATACTCATACTCGATTACGGTTCGCAGTACACGCAGCTCATCGCCCGGCGCATTCGCGAGGCGCGCGTCTACTCCGAGATTCACCCGCCCACGCGCTCCATCGAGTGGATCCGCGAATGGAAGCCCACGGGGATCGTGCTGAGCGGCGGGCCGAACTCCGTGTACGGCGACAACGTCCCCTCGGCCGACCCCGCGCTGCCCGACGTGGCGCCGCTGCTCGGTATCTGCTACGGGATGCAGCTCATCGCGCAGCTCGAAGGCGGCGGCGTGACGCGCGCCGGTCGGCGCGAGTACGGCCGCGCCGAGTTCGAGATCACGAAGCCCGACACGCTCTTCTCCGGCTTCGACGGCGGCGAATGCATCACCGTGTGGGCCAGCCACGGCGACCACGTCGAGGTGCCGCCCACCGGCTACGAGGTGCTCGCGCAGAGCGCCAACGCGCCGGTGGGCGCCTTCCGGCACCGCCAGAAGCCCATCTTCGGCGTGCAGTTCCACCCCGAGGTACAACACACTCCGCGCGGCGCCGACATACTCGCCAACTTCCTCTTCGAGATCTGCAAGGCGGAGCCGAGCTGGACCACCGGTGCGTTCGTGGACGAGCAGGTGGAGCGCATCCGCGAGCGCGTGGGGAGCGCGCGCGCCATCTGCGGGCTCTCGGGCGGCGTGGATTCGTCGGTGGCCGCGGCGCTGGTGCACCGCGCGATCGGCGACCAGCTCACCTGCATCTTCGTGGACCACGGTCTGCTCCGGCAGAACGAGCGTGCGCAGGTGGAGCGGACCTTCCGCGCCAACCTGGGAATCGACCTCGTGACCATCGATGCCGCCGACCGGTTCCTGAAGGTGCTCGAGGGGATAGACGATCCGGAAGAGAAACGCCGGCGCATCGGCCACACGTTCATCGACGTCTTCGAGGAGGCCGCGGCGTCGGTGGGGAAGGGGGTGAAGTTCCTCGTGCAGGGAACGCTCTACCCCGACGTGATCGAGTCCGCGTCGCCGCACGGCGGCCCTTCGGTAACGATCAAGACCCACCACAACGTGGGCGGTCTCAAGCCCGACATGAAGTTCGAGCTGATCGAGCCGCTGCGCGATCTCTTCAAGGACGAGGTGCGCCAGCTGGGACGCGAGCTCGGTCTCCCCGAGGAGATGGTCGGCCGCCACCCATTCCCCGGCCCGGGACTGGGCATCAGGATACTCGGACCCGTCACGCGCGAGAAGCTCGATGTGCTCCGCCAGGTCGACGCGATCTACCTGGATGGCATTCGCGAGGCCGGACTGTACGATGACATCTGGCAGGCCTTCGCCGTCCTCCTGCCGATCCGCAGCGTGGGCGTGATGGGCGACGCTCGCACCTACGAGAACGTGGCCGCGCTGCGCGCCGTGACGAGCACCGACGGCATGACCGCCGACTGGTATCCCTTCCCGCACGACGTCCTGGCCGCCATCTCCAACCGCATCATCAATGAAGTGGACGGCGTGAACCGCGTGGTCTACGACGTGAGCAGCAAGCCCCCGGCGACCATCGAATGGGAGTGAGCGGATACAAGGAAAGAAGGTAAGAAAGCAGAAACGGCTCGTAGGGGTGAGGGCCCTCGCCCTCGAACTCGCCCTCGAAGCCGTCGTCTGCTCTCCGTTTTCCACCTTCTGCTTTTTTTCTCTACGTTCCGCTTTTTCGCGCTTCCTGGTTTCCTAGTCGGCGTAGTAGATGAACCGTCCGCAGTTCTCGCACGTCCGGAGCTCGGTGTTGCGGTCCTGGTCGTGCCCCCGGCTCGTGGGGACGTGGACGAAGCAGCCGTAGCAAACGCCGTTGAGGACTGGCGCTACGACGCGCTCGTGACGGCGGCCGATGCGCCGCAGCGCGCTCTGGGTGCGATGCGAGAGCTGCGCCTCGCGCTCCGCGATGCGCTCGCCGAGCCGCTCGGCCACCTGCTCAACATCCACCGGTATCCCCGCGGCCGCATACTCCTCGGCGCTGATGTCGCGCCGCAGCGTCTGGAGGTCCTGAATCTCCAGAAGGATCTCCAATTCAGCGTGTAGCATCACACTCCCTTCTCCTCGAGCAACGCGAGGAACTGCTGCGGCTCGGTAAGCGCGAAGAGGCGCTCGGGTACGTCGGGTTCCTTGCTGAACTGCGCGATCTTTCCGAGAACGGGGAGGTACTGGTTGGAAACCTCGAGCGGCGGCGCCACGATGAGGAAGAAGAAGTTGACGGGCTTCTCATCGATGGCCCTGAAATCCACTCCATCGGCTTTGCGGCCGAATGCGACGCGCAGCTTGCTGACCACCAGCGAGCGGCAGTGCGGAATGGCGATCCCGCGGCCGATCCCGGTCGAGCCGAGATTCTCGCGGCGCTTCAACATCTTGTAGAGCATCCCTTCGGACTTCTCATCCAGTTTCAGGAGCGCGATCAGCTCCTTGAGGATCTCGTCCTTCGTGGTACCGCCAAGCGCGAGATCGATCGCGTCTTCGGTGAAGAATTGACGTAGTTCCATCTATGTCCTCAATGTCGTATTCGTGGGCCAACATCCGCGTATCGGGGCCAACTTTTCAAGCTACCGGCACGTCTGTCAGCTGTCAAATGCCGACGTTGCATGCACTTGGAGAGCGCGTTAGCTTCCGGCATGGCTTTCCCCTTCGCCCTCGCGCACGACGTTCCGCTCTATCTGGCGCCCATGGCGGGCGTTTCGGAGTCGCCTTTCCGGCGCCTCTGCCGCCGCTTCGGTGCGGATGTCGTGGTCACCGAGTTCCTCTCGGCCGAGGGAATCCGCAGGGAGAACGAAGCCACGATCTCCAAGCTCCGCTTCGGCGCCGACGAGCGCCCCATCGGAGTGCAGATCTTCGGTGCCGATCCGGCCGCGATGGGAGAGGCCGCGGCCTTCGTGACCGACGTTTTCGCGCCCGAGTTCATCGACATCAACTTCGGCTGTCCGGTCAAGAAGGTGGTGAAGCGCAACGGAGGGTCCGGCTGCCTCAAGGACCTCTCGCTCGTCACCGACGTCATCGGGGCGGTGGTGCGTTCGACCCACCTCCCCGTCACGACCAAGATCCGCAGCGGCTGGAGCGAGGAGATGCGCGATCCGGTCGCCATCGCGCTTCGTTGCCAGGACGCCGGCGCCCGGGTGCTGACGCTCCATCCGCGCACGCGCGCGCAGATGTATTCGGGCGATGCGCGCTGGGACGAGATCGCGTCGGTGGTGGATGCGCTCGACATCCCCGTGCTCGGGAACGGTGACATCCGCACCCCGGAAGATGCGCTCCGCATGCACCAGGTTACCCGCTGCGCTGGCGTCATGATCGCGCGCGGATCGTTCGGGCAGCCGTGGATCTTCACCCAGGCGCGCGCGCTCCTCGACGGGCGTCCCATGCCGCCTATGCCGCCGGTGGAGGAGCGTTTCGCCATCGCCATCGAGCATGCGCGCATAGCCGAGGCGTACGAGGTGGATCCGCGCGGCGCCGCCATCGAGTTCCGCAAGCACCTCGGCTGGTACGTGAAGGGGATCCCCGGCTCCGCCGACCTGCGCCGGAAGCTGCACCAGGTGGTATCGCTCGGTGAGGTGGAGGACATCCTGGGAGAGTACCTGGCCGGCCGCCAGCGTGGCGACATAGCTGACGCCGAGCAGGGCGCCTCCGCTCGCGTGACCGCAGGCGTGACCGCAGGCGTGTGAGGCGCGGGAAGGTCGCGGAGCTCCTGGAGCAGGTAGCGCGCGGCGAGCTCGCTGTAGCACGGGCTCTCGCGCTGCTGTCGCTCCCCGACGTCGAGTCGCTCCCCTTCGCCACCATAGATCACCACCGGGCCCTGAGGCAGGGCTATCCGGAAGTCATCTTCGGCACCGGCAAGACCCCCGACCAGATCGTGGCGATCGCCGAGCGACTCGCCGAACAGGGCGACGGGTTCCTGGCGACCCGCGTGGAGCCTGCCGCGCGCATGGCGCTCGGCGAGCGCTTCCCGGGCGTGGAGATCAACGAGCTCGGTCGTACCGTCTACCAGCGGCCGCCGACTCCGACGCCGGCGGGACGCGGCACCATTCTGATCGTCACCGCGGGGACGAGCGACCTCCCCGTTGCCGAGGAGGCCGCGGCCACCGCGCGCGCGCTCGGCAACCCCGTGCAGCGGCTCACCGACGTGGGCGTCGCCGGCCTGCACCGGCTGCTCGCGCGCTCCGACATGCTGGGTGACGCCGCCGTCATAGTGGTCGTCGCGGGAATGGACGGCGCGCTCCCGTCGGTGGTCGGCGGCCTGGTGGCCGTTCCGGTGATCGCGGTGCCCACCAGCGTGGGCTACGGAGCGAGCATGGGAGGGGTCGCGGCGCTCCTCACGATGCTGAACAGTTGCGCTTCGGGCGTCACGGTCGTCAACATCGACAACGGATTCGGTGCGGCGCACGCCGCCTCGCGGATCACGCACTCCTGAGCGTTCCATCCAGCGGGTCCGCACGAGCTACAACTCGAAACTCTGGGGACCAACGTGCCAGCGGCCGCGTTCACCCTGGGCGCCACGATTGCCGCACTCCTCACGGCGCTCCTCGCAGCACTGATCATCACACGTCGCGCGCGCGAAGAAGCCGAGCGCACCGCGGCACAGAATGCCACCCTCGCCCTCGCCCTCCGTCCCACTCCCGCCAACGGGACGCGCGCCGTGGGCTCGCCGCGCTTCAGGCGCGTGCCGTCGAGCGACGGATCCATACCCGAGCGCACGGTGGAATCGGAGGTCGTGGAGCGATACCTGACCGACATCCGTGACGCGCTCGGCGCCGACGATGTGGTCCTCTGGAAGCGCGGCGAACGCGACGAGCTGATCACCCTCGCATCGGCCTCCGGCACGTCGTCCGTCGACGACTTCCACACCACCCCGCCCGCGGAATCGCTGGCGCACTGGGCGCTCCAGCAGGGGATGCCCGCGAGCAACTACGACACCGACGACGCCTTCCTGGTGGCGGCGCCGGTGGGCGCCGACGGGAGGGAGCACGGCGCCATCGCCATCTACGCGGCCGACCGGCGCGCCATCTCGTGCGAGCGCGCCCGCACGTATCTGCCGCGCTACGGGAAGCGCCTCGCCATGGTGCTCGACCTTCTCCGCGACGGTCGCGAGACGCGGCGCTACCGCGGCAAGTCCGAGGTGCTGGCCAGGGCGGCCGAGCGCATCCAGGAGAGCACCGACCTCTCCACCCTGGGACGCGCCATCTGCCAGGCGGCGCTCGAGGTCTCGGGCGCGTCGCGCGCGGCGTTCGTGGTGTGGAACGCGGCGAGCTCCATCCCGGGCACCGGCGGCCAGCTCGAGGAAGAGGAGGGGAGCGGCCACATCGTGACGGTGTCCATAGGGCACGCCATGTCGCCGGGCTTCGAGATCTCGCGCGACTCGTTCGTGGGTACGGCGTGCCGCGAGCGGCAGCGCTTCACGATCCGAGAGTCGTACCGGATGTCGGATTTTCCGATCTTCGGCCCCGGAGAGCCGAACCGGAAGGTCAGCTCGATCGCGGTGGTTCCGCTCCTGCGCGACGGCCGCTCGCTCGGCGCCATAGCCGTGGAAGGGGACCAGGAGTCGCAGCTCACGTCGGTAGAGGGCTCGCTGCTGCTGCTCCTCTCGTCGGTGGCTTCGGTGGGGCTCGAGAGCGTGCGCCAGCTCGAGGAGGTCACGGCGCGAGCAGCGACGGATGAGCTCACGGGCCTCCCCAACCGGCGCATGTTCGACGAACGCCTCAAACAGCACCTCGCCGAGTGCGACCGCTTCGACCAGCTCCTCTCGCTCGTCCTCTGCGATGTGGACCACTTCAAGCACGTCAACGACCAGCACGGCCACCGGGCCGGCGATCTCGTGCTGGCCGCGATCGCGCGAGCGCTCACGCACGGCATCCGCAACATCGACATCTGCGCGCGCTATGGGGGCGAGGAGCTGGCGATCCTCCTTCCGCAGACTCCGATCGAGCAGGCGCGGGAGGTTGCGGAGCGGCTGCGGAAGACGGTGGAAGCGCTCCGCGTACCGATCGACGGAGGGACGATCTCGGTGACGGCCTCGTTCGGAGTGGCCTGCTATCCCACGAGCGAGGGCGGGCGGGAATCACTCTTCCTGGCAGCGGACCGAGCGCTGTACACGGCCAAGCACGAAGGGAGAAACAAAGTCAATGTTGCTCCGTCAAGAAAGGCCGCCACAATCACTTAGCGCTCGCATTGAATGTATAATATGAGACGTTCCGCGGATTGACTGCGGGAGCGCCTCTCACTAGATTGGGAGACGTAAGGGGGCGACTGGCTTCGACGGGGTTAGTGAAGCCGTGGCTGCGTGCCCAGGTTCTCGGGCCCTGGTAAAACCCTCGGGAAACGTTACAACTGCCAACTCTGAATTGGCTCTGGCTGCGTAACTTCGGTTGACGCACCTGCCCGGTAGGTAGCCCGCCCGAGGCGGCTTGCCGGGTATCGCAAAATCGGGATAGTCCACCGTCGCGTCTTCCGGCGGCGGGCGAAAGTAGAGAAGACTCGTTCGGTGATGGGCCGCCCGCTGGCCAGTCGCCGGAGACCTCAATCGGCGGGATACGCACGTAGACGCTGTGGTGAATCTTGTCTCGGACCGGGGTTCAATTCCCCGCGCCTCCATTCAGAAACCCGTCCGCCGGAACGCTCCGGCGGGCGGGTTTCCTGCATGGGCGACTCGCGATGACCAGTCAGCGTGGAGCGGCTGCGCTACTACGGCGCTACTACGGCGCTACTACGCGTCGCGCCTCTCGCTCGTGGAGGTGGATTCCACCTACTATGCGCTCCCGGCACGCGGGATGTCCGAGCTGTGGAACGAGCGCACGCCTTCGGACTTCACCTTCAACGTCAAGGCACACACGCGCTGATGACCGGCCAGCCGACGGAAGTGCAGCGGCTCCCGCGCGAGCTGCGCGATGCACTTCCCGGCGAGCTGGCGTAGAAGAGGCGCATCTACGGAAAGGATCTGCCGCCGGAGTTGTATCCGGCGCTGTACCCGGAGCTGTACGACGAAGTCTGAAAGACCTTTCGCGACGCCGTGGAGCCACCGAGACGCGCGTCATCATGAACGATGACTACTCGAACTACGGAACCACCAACACCCTCGAAATCGCGGCGATGATTCGCGATGTGTACGGTGAAGCTGGCCCCTGACTTGCTTGATGGCCTGTACTCGATGGCCGGGGGGAGAATGGGTCAGATCGACAGGAACGTGATGCGCGCGCGCGGGCTGGGCGACATCTCGCGACAGGAGACCAGATCCGTGACGCACGGCGAGTTCTGGATCCCCGAGGAAGAGCGCGAACTGTACAAGCGAGTACTCGCCGCGCTGAACGCGGCCGGCGTTCCGTACGTGGTGGCCGGTGCCTACGCGATCCACGCGCACACGGGGATCTACCGCGAGACGAAGGATCTCGATCTCTTCGTGGAGCCCGAGCATGTGGTACCCGCCATGCGCGCGCTGCGCGCCACGGGGCTGAGCGCGCGGCTGGAGCAGCCGCACTGGCTGGCGAAGGCCATGCTGGGCAAGCGCTTCGTGGACGTGATCTTCGGGATGGGGAACGGGCTCGCCCTCATCGATCGCGACTGGTACAAGCACAGCACCCCCGCGATCCTGGCGGCGACGCCGGTGCGCATCGCGCCGGTGGAAGAGCTGATCTGGCATCGGCTCTTCATCAACGAGCGGCATCGCCAGGACATGTCGGACATAGTCCATCTCATCGCGAGCGTCGGCTCGCTCATCGACTGGCAGCGGCTGCTCGACAAGACCGCGGAGCACTGGCCGCTCCTCCTCTCGCAGATCTTCGTCTTCCTCTACGTCTATCCCGAGCTGAGCGACCGGGTGCCGCGCTGGCTCATAGACCAGCTCCTCGAGCGCGCCCAGGCCGAGGCGCGCCGCGAGCGCAGCGGCGAGCGCGTGACGCGCGGCACTCTCATCTCGCGCTTCAGCTTCACTATCGACGTGCATGAGTGGGGCTTCCGCGATGTACGGGCCGAGGAGATCGGCAGGATCGAGAAGCTCCCGATCCTGCGCGAGATCGCGGAAAGCGACGTCTGGGATGAGAGCTCGCGCGCCGCGGCGGAGTATCGTGCAAGGGTCGCCTGAGCAGCGCACGAATCCCACCGCGAGCGCCCGCGGTGGGCTGCCGTCCGCCTGGCGCGGCCCCGAGCGCCGGCGGCCGGCGTCGGGCGTGCTGCGCGTGGCGGCGGTCGGCGACTTTCACTGCGGCATAGGCGACGTCGGCCTCTTTCGCGACACTTTCACCGAGGCGAACGTGAAGGCCGATGTCCTGGTGCTGGCCGGCGACATGACGCGGCGCGGCGAGCTGGCCGAGTTCAAGGTCGTAGCGGGAGAGCTGGCCGACGTGAAGATCCCGGTGGTTGGCGTGCTAGGAAACCACGACTACGAGTCCGGCCAGGTCGCCGAGGGCGTGGCCGAGCTCACGTCGCGCGGCATCCACCTGCTCGACGGCGACGGCTTCCAGCTCCTCGACCAGGTTGGTTTCGCGGGCGTGAAGGGGTACATGGGCGGCTTCGGGCGCGGCACGCTCACGGCATTCGGCGAGCCGGAGACGAAGGCCTTCGTGGGCGCGACCATAGCGCAGGTTCAGGCGCTCGAGCGCGCGCTGCGGCGGCTGTCCACGCCGATTCGCATAGCCGTAACGCACTACGCTCCGATCCTCGCGACGGTGCTGGGCGAGCCCGAGATCATCCATCCCTACCTCGGCAGCGACCGGCTGGCCGAACCGCTGGATCGCTACGGCTGCACGGTGGCCTTTCACGGACACGCGCACTCCGGGACTTTCAGCGGGCGCACCACCGGCGGCGTGCCGGTCTTCAACGTCTCGCTCCCGCTCCTCCGCAGAGACGATCCCACACGCTCCTTCTTCGTGTACGAGATCCAGCTCCCGCCGGTGGCCACGCCTGTCGGCGGCGAGTCCGCGAGCGCGCCCGGAATCTCGTCCGCAAGCGCGTCCGCAAGCGCGTCCGCGACGCGGGCAGCGGCTGGAGGGCCGCCGCCCGGCGCGGACTGAACGCGTTCAGTCCGCGGTCTCGAGCGCCGCGCGCGCCGCGGCGAGACGAGCGATGGGAACACGGTACGGCGAGCAGGAGACGTAGTTCAGCCCAGCCTCGTGGAAGAAGCGCACCGAGCGCGGCTCCCCGCCGTGCTCGCCGCAGATGCCGATCTTGAGGTCGTGCCGCGTGCGCCGCCCCTCGCTCACCGCGTAGCGAACGAGCTTCCCGACGCCGTCCGCGTCGAGCACCTGGAAGGGGTCCTCCGGAAGTATGTCGCGCTCCACGTACGAAGGGAGGAACCGACCCGCATCGTCACGACTCAGACCGAAGGTGGTCTGCGTGAGGTCGTTGGTGCCGAAGGAGAAGAATTCCGCCCGAGTCGCGATCTCGTCGGCGGTGAGCGCGGCACGCGGGAGCTCGATCATCGTTCCCACGGTGTACGCCACCTGCTCGCCCATCTCCTCCATCACCTTGCGCGCCGTCGCGTCTATTATGGCGCGCTGATTCTCGAACTCCTTCAGCGTGGCGACTAGCGGCACCATGATCTCCGGCCGGACGTCCTTGCCGCGGCGCTTCACGCCGATCGCGGCCTCGATGATCGCCCGCGCCTGCATCTCGGTGATCTCGGGATAGGTGATACCGAGGCGACAGCCGCGGTGGCCCAGCATCGGATTGGACTCGCGCAGCGACTCGATGATGCGGGTGAGATCCTCGGCCGGCATCTCCAGCTCCTTGGCCAGGTGCGCGGTGTCCTCGGCGCCGTGCGGCAGGAACTCGTGCAGCGGCGGGTCGAGGAGTCTCACGGTCACGGGGAGACCATCCATCACTTCGAAGATCCCTTCGAAGTCCCGGCGCTGGATCGGCAGGAGCTTGGCGAGCGCGCGGCGCCGGCCATCTTCATCGCGCGCCACGATCATTTCGCGCATCGCCACGATCCGATCGCCCTCGAAGAACATGTGCTCGGTGCGACAGAGCCCGATCCCCTCGGCTCCGAAGGCGCGTGCCGTGTGCGCGTCGTGCGGCGTGTCCGCGTTGGCGCGCACGCGAAGCGTACGCGCTTCGTCCGCCCAGCCCAGTAGCCGCGCGAAGGAGAGATAGATGCGCGAATCCGAGCCGCGCATGTCGCCCGAGAGCACGCGCACCACGTCGCTCGGCACCGTTGGAAGCTCACCCACGTACACGCGACCCGTAGCTCCATCGAGCGTGATCCAGTCGCCCTCCTTCACCTGCGTGCCATTCACGCTGAAGCGCCGGCGCTCCGCATCCACCTCGATGTCCTTGCAACCCACCACCGCGCACTTGCCCATTCCGCGCGCCACCACCGCGGCATGGCTCGTCATCCCGCCTCTGGCGGTCAGCACCGCGCGCGCGGCGACGATGCCGTGAAAGTCCTCCGGCGTGGTCTCCTCGCGCACCAGGATCACGCTCTCGCCCTCCGTCCCGCGCTGCTCCGCCGTGTCGGGATCGAAGACGGCCCGCCCGCTCGCCGCACCGGGGCTCGCGGGAAGCCCGACGGCCACCGGCCTGGCATCCACCGATGGGTCGATGATCGGGTGCAGCAACTGATCGAGCTGGCGCGCGTCCACGCGCCGGAGAGCTTCGCTGCGGCTGATGAGACCCTCCTCGACCATCTCTTCGGCTATCCTCACCGCGGCCGCCGCCGTGCGCTTCCCGGTGCGGGTCTGCAGAAGGAAGAGCTTCCCGCGCTCCACCGTGAACTCGATGTCCTGCATGTCGCGGTAGTGCTGCTCCAGCCGCGCCTGCGTCTCGAGCAGCTCCTCGTACGCGCCGGGGAGCCGGGTGGCCATCTCCTGGATCTCCAGCGGCGTGCGTATGCCCGCCACGACATCCTCACCCTGCGCGTTGACGAGGAACTCTCCGTAGAAGCGCTTCTCGCCCGTGGACGGATTCCGCGTGAAAGCGACCCCGGTGCCGGAGTCGTCGCCCATGTTGCCGAATACCATCGCGACGATGTTGACGGCGGTGCCCAGCGTCTCGGGGATACCGCTGTGGCGACGGTAGTCCACCGCTTTCTTGAGCGTCCACGACTTCCACACCGCCTCGATCGCTCCCCAGAGCTGTTGCTGCGGGTCCATCGGGAAGTCGCTTCCGGTGGCGGAACGCACCAGCGCCCGATACTCGTCGACGAGCTTGCGGAGCGCCTCCTCGGAGAGCTCCGCATCGGTCTCCACGCCGGCCTCGCGTCTCTTCGCGCCGAGCAATCGCTCGAACTCGTGGATCGGCACGCCGAGCACCACATCGCCATACATCTGGATGAAGCGGCGATACGAATCGAAGGCGAAGCGCCCGTTCCCGCTCTGGCGCGCGAGGCCCTGCACGCTCCGGTCGTTGAGCCCGAGGTTGAGGATCGTCTCCATCATCCCCGGCATCGACACCGGCGCTCCCGACCTCACCGAGACGAGGAGGGGATCGTTCTCGTCTCCCAGGCGCCGGCCCGCAGCCTTCTCCAACTGCTCCAGCTTCTCCGCCACCTCCGCGCGCAACCCGTCGGGCACCGCGCTGCCGCCGAGGTAATCGATGCACGCGCGACAGGCGATCGTGAAGCCCGGAGGAACCGGAACGCCGAGGTTGGTCATCTCGGCGAGGTTCGCTCCCTTGCCGCCGAGTTCCGCCTTCATCTCGCGCGTGCCGTCCGCCTTTCCGTTGCCGAAGAAGTAAACGAGAGACGACATGATCGTGGGGCTCCTCTGGTCGGTTGGTCGGTCAGATCTGGTAATGCCGTCGAAAGACGGCAGAAAGTGGAGAGCCTCTCCCCCTCAGCATCCACATCCGAATCGGAGCTTGTCGGGATCGGTTGGCGGCGGGGTGGGGTAGTCGCCGGAGAAGCAGGCGTGGCAGAAGCCCTGCGGCCCATCGGGAACCGCGCCGAGCATGCCGTCGAGCGAGAGGAAGCCGAGCGAATCGACTCCGACGCGCTTCGCGATCTCGTCGACGGTGAGATTCGCCGCGATCAGCTCTTCGCGCGACGGCATGTCGATGCCGTAGTAGCACGGACCCGTCACCGGCGGCGAGGCGATGCGCATGTGAATCTCGCGCGCACCGGCGGCGCGGATCATCGACACGAGACCGCGCGTAGTGGTGCCGCGCACCATCGAATCATCCACCATCACCACGCTCTTGCCCTCGAGGACCTCGCGCACCGCGTTGTACTTCACCTTCACCTTCTGGACGCGCCCCTCCTGCGACGGCTGGATGAAGGTGCGCCCGATGTAGTGGTTGCGGATGAGCGCGAGCTCGAGCGGCAGACCGGTCTCCTCGGCGTAGCCGAGCGCCGCGGCGTTGGCGGAGTCTGGGACGCCGAAGACCAGGTCGGCGGTGGGCGCCGGACACTCGCGGCCGAGCTGATGGCCGAGCGCGCGCCTCGCCCGATCCACCGAGCCGCCGAAGATCCGGCTGTCCGGCCGGGCGAAGTACACGTACTCGAAGACGCAACGGCGGCTCGGCAACGGCTCGAGCGCCTGGAAGGAACGAAGACCTTCCTGGTCCGCGATCACTATCTCGCCCGGGCGCACATCGCGCAGGTAGCTGGCGCCCACCATGTCGAGCGCACACGTCTCCGACGCGAATACCACCGCGTCGTCGAGCAGGCCGATGCAGAGGGGACGCCAGCCGCGCGGGTCGCGGACGGCCATGAGCGTCTCGCCCGTGGCCACCAGCAGCGAGTAGGCCCCTTCGACGCCCCTCAACGCCTCGGCCAGCCGCTCCTCGGGTACCTCGGAAGCGGAGCGCGCCATCCGATGCACCAGGATCTCCGAGTCCATGGTGGAGCTGAAGATCGAGCCCATCGACTCGAGCTCCCTGCGGAGCTCGGTCGCGTTCACGATGTTGCCGTTGTGGGCCAGCGCCGTGTAGCCGCCGCGAAAGCGCACCAGCACCGGCTGCGCGTTGTCGAGCGTCGACGAACCGGTGGTGCTGTACCTGGTATGGCCGATGGCCAGACGGCCCTGAAGCTGCGCGAGCGCCTCCGGTTTGAGTGCCTCGGACACGAGGCCCATCCCCCTGATGGCGCGCGCCGTCCCGTTGTCGTCCGCCACCACGATACCGGCCGACTCCTGGCCGCGGTGCTGCAACGAGTAGAGCCCGAGGTGCGCGAGAGCCGCCGCATCGGGCGTCCCTCGCACACCGACTATTCCACACATATGTCAGACTTCCGCTGGTTTAGGGTGTTGCTCCAGTATCGCGGGCTCACTCGCACCCACCGTCATCAGGCGGGGGATGGCTTCGTGGTACGCCCGCGCTAGCCGCGCCAGGGGCGCACTGATCGTGCGCCCGGCCGCGGTGATGGTGAGCGCGTCGCTCCCGGGACGCACCGTGCCTATGGCACGCGCCGGGACTCCGTGCCGCGCCGCCGCATCGAGCACGCGACGCGGCTCGGGAGTGCTCACCACGATGCGCGCCTGCGCCTCGCCGAAGAGAAGCGCGCGGAGCGGAAGGTGGCTCCACGCATCGAGCGTCACCTCGGCGCCGACGAGCAGCTCCGGGTCGCTGATGGCGCACTCGGCGAGGGCGACCGCGAGACCACCCTCGCTGCAATCGTGCGCCGAACGCACCACGCCGGCCACTATCGCTTCGAGGAGAGCATCGATGGTGGCGCGCTCGCGCTCGAGGTCGCAGCGCGGCGGCATGCCCGCGACGATCCCGTGAATCGTGGCCAGGTACTCGCTGCCGCCCAGCTCATCGGTCGGCTCGCCCAGTAGCACGATCGCGTCTTCCCGCTCCGGGAAGCGCGACCTGGTTATATGATCGAGCGCCTCCACGACGCCCACCATGCCGATCACCGGAGTCGGATACACCGCGCCCGAGGGATTCTCGTTGTACAGCGAGACGTTCCCGCCGGTGACGGGCGTGCCGAGCGCGCGGCACGCTTCGGCCATACCGGCCACCGCTTCGCGGAACTGGTAGAAGACTTCGGGACGCTTCGGGTTGCCGAAGTTGAGGCAGTTGGTGATCGCCATCGGCCGGCCGCCCACGCACGCCACGTTGCGCGCCGCCTCCGCGACCGCCGTCCGGCCACCGCTGCGCGGATCGAGATGGACGTAGCGGCCGTTGCAGTCGGTCTTGATGGCGAGCGCCTTCTCGCTCCCGCGCACGCGCACGACCGCGGCGTCGCCGTCGCCGGGCGGCACCACGGTGCTGGTGCGCACCGTCGTGTCGTACTGCCGGAAG
>Ga0182741_1002181_pt1 | contig 23469 bp, 13 predicted proteins | sample eDN5th37CBELigOP_FD_128874 | JGI IMG/M metagenome (GOLD analysis project Ga0182741, IMG submission 128874) | Enriched Organic Plus compost microbial communities from Emeryville, California, USA - eDNA 5th pass 37_C BE-Lig OP (version 2) (version 2) ... | reverse complement strand
GGCCAGGGCGGCGCCGGCGGCACCGTCTATGTCATCAGCCTGGCGGGCGGCGGCTCCAATCCGGGCGGCGGCTCCAGCCTGCCCAACATCACCGTGGTGTCCACCAGCGAGGGCGGCGACAGCTCCAACTCGAACGACAACACCGCCACCAACGACAACGACACGACCCAGGCGCAGACCAACAACAATACCCAGACGCAGACCGCCAATCCGCGCCTGACGCAGAACGCCAATCCCACCATCACCGCCAATGGCGGGGCGGGCGGCACCGGCTTCGGCGGCGCGGGCGGCACGTCCAGCGCGACCGCCAGCGGCGGCACCACCTATGTCTACAATCTGGGCGGCGGCAATGGCGGCGGCGGCAACACGCCTCCGTCGCTGAGCCTGGACCTGGACATCGACAACAGCGCGGCCAACACCGCCACCGGCGGCAACGGCACGGGTACGGGCACCGGCACGGGCGGCAACGCCACCGGCGGCACGGCCAACGGCAATGGCGGCAATGCCAGCAACAGCAACGCCCAGACCCAGACCAACGATCAGGACAACCGCAACAATGCGACCGCCAATCCGGTCCAGACCGCGGCCCTGACGGCCAATCCCAGCTTCACGGCCAGCCCCACCATCAGCAATTCGGCCACCGGCGGCGCGGGCGGCTTCGGCGGCGCGGGCGGCCAGGGCGGCGGCGGCGGCACCGTCTATGTCGTCGGCCTGGGCGGCAACAATCCGGGCGGCGGCAACCTGCCCAGCATCACCGTCAACACCGACGTCACCACCGGCGACAACACGCTCACCGGCGGCGACCAGGACCAGACCGCCACCAACGCGGCCAGCAACAGCGCGACCGGCGGCCGCGGCGGCGATTCCAGCGCCACCGGCGGCAACGCCACGGGCGGCACCGGCTTCGGCGGCGCGGGCGGCAACGCCACCAATGGCGATGTCACCGGCACCAACAGCAACGCCAACGCCTTCACGCCCACCTTCAATCCCAGCTTCACGCCGACGTTCAACCCGAACTTTGCGCCGTCGAACACCTTCAACCCGACCAACACCTCGACCAACACCAACGACAACACCTCGCAGGGCGGCGCGGGCGGTGCGGGCGGCGCCGGCGGCACCGTCTATGTCGTGGGCCTGGGCGGCGGTTCGGGCGGCGGCTCGACCCTGCCGAACATCACCGTCACCCAGACCGGCGGCGACCAGACCCAGACCAACGCGCAGGACCAGGATCAGGACCAGCTCCAGACCGCCACCGGCGGCACGGTGGGCGACACCAGCGCCACGGGCGGGGCGGGCGGCTTCGGCGGCAACGCCACGGGCGGCGCGGCCAGCAACGATCTGCGCTTCAATCCCACCATCAATTCCACCGGCGGCACCGGCTTCGGCGGCGCGGGCGGTAACGCCACCGCCAATCCGACGGTCAACCCCAACATCACCATCACCCCCACCATCACGGCCAACGGCCAGGGCGGCGCGGGCGGGTATGTCACCGACAGCGGCAATTCCACCGCGACGGGCGGCAATTCGGGCGGCAACACGCTGACCTCGAACCCGACGCTGACGGGCGGCGACCAGACCGCGACCAACGCGGCCACCGGCGGCAACGCCACCAATGGCGACACCACCCTGTCGGCCAACCAGACCAACGACCAGACCAACCGCCAGGACCAGCAGGCCAATCCGACCTTCACGGCCAATCCCAGCTTCACCGCGAATCCCACCCTGTCCAACACCACCACCGCCACGGGCGGCGCAGGTGGCCAAGGTGGTGCGGGCGGCAGCTCCACCGCCACGGGCGGCACGGTCTATGTCGTTGGCCTGGGCGGCCCGGGCGGCGGCAACACGCCGTCCATCTCCATCGACGTGGACAATGCTTCCTCGTCCGACAACCAGAACGACAATGCCTCGAACAGCGGCGGCAATACGCTGACCGGCGGCGACCAGTCGCAGACCAACGCCCAGACCCAGACCGCCACCAACCGCGCCACCGGCACGGGCGGGGCGGGCGGCAACGGCTATGGCTATGGCGGCAATGGCGGCGCGGGCGGCAATGCCGAGAACACCAACACGCCCACCATCACCTTCGCCCCCACCATCACCTTCCCGCCCGGTCAGGGCCAAGGCCAGGGTCAGGGCGCCAGCGTGGTGATCGGCGACATCACCGGCGGCGCTTCCAGCGCCACCGGCGGCTCCAACGCCAACGACATCGACAACCGTTCCAATGGCGGCAATGCCACCGGCGGCACCGCGACCACGGGCGACCAGACCGCCACCAACAACGCCACGGCCAATCCCACCGTGAACCCGACCATCACCGCCGCGGGCGGCGCGGGCGGCTTCGGCGGCAATTCGTCGGTGGGCGACACCAGCGCGAACGCGGCTTCCAATCCGGTCATCACCTTCACGCCGGTCATCACCTCGCAGGGCGGCCGTGGCGGCAGCAGTGGCGGCAACACGCTGACCGGCGGCGACCAGACTCAGAATCCGACTCTCTCCGCCACGGGCGGCAGCGTCGGCGACACCAGCGCCACCGGCACCGGCGGCGCGGGCGGCTTCGGCCAGGGCGGCAATGCCACCAATGGCGATGTGACGGGCACCAACAGCAACGCCAATACCTTCACGCCCACCTTCAACCCGACCAATACCTCGACCAACAACAACCAGTCGCAGGGCGGTCAGGGCGGCCAGGGCGGCAACGCCACCGGCGGCACGGTCTATGTCGTGGGCATCCCCGGCGGCGGCAATGGCGGCAACACCCCGTCCATCTCGCTCTCCGTCACCACCGGCGACAACACGCTGACCGGCGGCGACCAGACCGCGACCAACGCCAATGGCGACAACACCAACTCCGCCACCGGCGGGGCGGGCAACGCCACCGCCAATCCCACCGTCACCGCCAATGGCGGCGCGGGCGGCTTCGGCGGCGCGGGCGGCAACGCCAACAACGACCTGCGCTTCAACCCCACGCTCAACGCGCAGGGCGGCGCCTCCACGGCCAATCCGAACATCACCTTCACGCCCGCCATCACCGCGAACGGCCAGGGCGGCGCGGGCGGCTTCGTGACCGACAGCGGCAACAGCACCTCGACCGCGGCAGGCGGCAATTCGGGTGGCAACACCTTCAACCCGAACTTCACCGCCAATCCGACCCTGACGGGCGGCGACCAGACCACCGGCGACGTCAACGCCACCGGCACGGGCGGCAATGCCAGCACCGGCGACACCAGCCTGGCGGCGAACCAGGCCCAGACCAACAATCAGACCAACGATCAGGAGGCCAACCCGGCCTTCACCTCGACCCTGACGGCCAATCCGACCTTCAGCGCCAATCCCACCATCAGCAACACGGCAACCGGCGGCGCCGGCGGCCAAGGCGGTGCGGGCGGCAGCGGCACCGGCGGCAGCGCTACGGGCGGCACGGTCTATGTCGTGGGCCTGGGCGGCGGCTCGGGCAGCGGCCCCACACCCTCCATCTCCATCGACCTGGACAACTCGTCTTCGTCCGACAACGCCAACACCTCCAACAGCGGCGGCAACACGCTGACCGGCGGCGACACCACCAGCTCCGCTACCGGCGGCGCGGGCGGCTTCGGCGGCAGCGTGGGCGACACCACCGCCACCGGCGGCACTGCTTACGGCTATGGCGGGGCGGGCGGCGCGTCGAACGCCACCGCCAACCCCGCGGTCAATCCCACCATCAATGTCACGCCCACCATCACGGCCAACGGCCAGGGCGGCAATTCGGGCGGCAACAGCTTCACCGCCAACCCCACCCTGACCGGCGGCGACCAGACCGCCAGCAACAGCAACGGCCCCATCGCGCTTTCCACCGGCGACACCAGCGCCACCGGCGGCGCGGGCGGCTTCGGCACGGGCACCGGCGGCAGCGTCGGCGACACCACCGCCAATGGCGGCAACGCCACCGGCGGCAACTCGACCGCCACCACGGGCGACCAGAGCTTCAACGGCACCAACAGCAACGCCAACGACAATGCCTTCACGCCGACCTTCAACCCGGCGTTCAATCCGCAGTTCAACCCGTCGCTGAGCTTCGCGCCCACTAACACCAACGACAACACCTCGCAGGGTGGCGCGGGCGGCCAAGGCGGTGCAGGCGGATCCTCCACCTCTTCCGTCTATGTCGTCGGCCTGCCGGGCGGCGGCAATGGCGGCAACACGCCCAACATCACCATCGACGTGGCGGGCGCCACCGCCAACGCCACCGGCGGCTCGAACGGCGACCAGACCCAGACCGCGAGCAATGGCGGCAACAGCTTCACCGGCGGCGACCAGACGGCCAATCCGACCATCACCGCCACCGGCGGCGCGGGCGGTTTCGGCGGCGCGGGCGGCTTCGGCGGCAGTGCCAGCGTGGGCGACACCACGGCCAACGCCAACCCGGCCATCACCTTCACCCCGACCATCACCTCCAACGGCGGCAGCGCCACGGGCGGCCAGTCCAACCCGACCATCTCGGTGAACCCCACCCTGTCGGCCACCGGCACGGGCCAGGGCGGCGCGGGCGGCTTCGTCACCGACAGCGGCAATTCCACTGCCACCGGCGGCAATTCGGGCGGCAACACGCTGACGGGCGGCGACCAGACCGCGACCAACAGCGCGACGGGCGGCACCGGTGGTGCCGCGACGGTGGGCGACACCAGCGCGACCGGCACCGGCACGGGCGGCAACGCCAATGCCACCAATGGCGACGTCACCGGCACCAACACCAACAGCTTCACGCCGACCTTCAACCCGACCAACACCTCGACCAACGACAACCAGTCGCAGGGCGGCAACGCCACCGGCGGCACCGTCTATGTCGTGGGACTGGGCGGCGGCTCGGGCGGCCCCACCCCGAATATCTCCATCGACCTGGACAATTCCTCCTCGTCCGACAACCAGAACGACAATGCCTCCACCGCGACGGCGGCGGGCGGCACCGGCGGCAATTCGGGCGGCAACACCTTCAACCCCAACTTCACCACCGGCGATGTCAACGCCACCGGCGGCGCGGGCGGCTTCGGCGGCGCGGGCGGTTCGGCCACGGCCAACCCGACCTTCAACCCCACCGTCAACTTCACGCCCACTATCACGGCCAATGGCCAGGGCGGCAGCGCGGCGGGCGGCAACGCCAACCCGACCGTCACCGTCAATCCGACCCTGTCGGCGGCGGGCGGCAATTCGGGCGGCAACACCCTGACGGGCGGTGACAACACCGCCACCGGCGGCACCGCGACCACGGGCGATCAGAGCTTCAACGGCACCAACAGCAACGCCAACAGCTTCACGCCGACCAACACCTTCAATCCGCAGTTCAACCCGCAGTTCAATCCGACCTTCGCGCCCACCAACACCAACGACAACACCTCGCAGGGCGGCGCGGGCGGTTCCTCGACCGTCTATGTGGTGGGCACGCCGGGCGGCGGCGGCTCCACGCCCAGCATCTCCATCGACGTGGATGGCGCGACGGTGGGCGACGTCACCGCCACCAATGGCGGCAACACCCAGGGCAGCCAGACCCAGACCGCCAATTCCAGCGCCACCGGCGGCGCGGGCGGCCTCGGCTTCGGCGGCGCGGGCGGCAACGCCACGGGCGGCAGCATCGGCGACACCACCCTGTCCTCGAACAGCGGCGGCAACAGCTTCGCGGCCAACCCCAGCTTCACCTCGACCCTGACGGGCGGCAACAACGCGGCCACCAACAGCAACGGCCCGATCTCGCTGGGCCCGATCACCCTGACGGGCGGCAATTCCTCGGCCACCGGCGGCGCGGTGGGCGACACCACCGCCACGGGCGGCGCGGGCGGCTTCGCCACGGCGTCGAATGGCGACCAGACGCTGACCAACAGCGCCACCGGCGGCAATTCCGGCGGCAACACCCTGACCGCGAACCCGACCCTGACCGGCGGCAACAACAGCGCCACCGGCACGGGCACCGGCGGCAGCGTGGGCGACACCTCGTCGAACAGCGGCGGCAACACGCTGAGCCAGGCGGCGACGCAGGCCCAGACCAACAACAACACCCAGACCCAGGAGGCCAATCCGGCCTTCACCTCGACCCTGACGGCGAACCCGACCTTCACCGCCAATCCGACCAACACCGCCACCGGCGGCCAGGGCGGCGCGGGCGGCTCGGCCACCGGCGGCACCGTCTATGTCGTGGGCCTGGGTGGCGGCTCTGGCGGCACCACCCCGAATATCTCGATCGACCTGGACAATTCCTCGAACAATGCCAGCTCGAACAACGCCTCGGGCGGCGCCTCGTCGGTGGGCGACACCACTGCCACCGGCGGCACGGCGACCGGCGGCAATTCGGGCGGCAACAGCTTCGCGGCCAACCCGACCATCACCAACTCCGCCACCGGCGGGGCGGGCGGCTTCGGCGGCAACGCGACCTCGGACAACAACGCCACCATCGCCCCGACGCTGACCATCAGCCCGCAGTTCAATCCGACCATCTCGGCGGCGGGCGGCGCGGGCGGCTTCGGCGGCAGCGTGGGCGACACCACGGCGACCGGCGGCACCGGCTTCGGCGGCGCGGGCGGCAACGCCACCGCCAATCCGACGGTGAACCCGACCATCACCACCTCTTCGACCGGCGGCACCAACACCGCGGCGGGCGGGGCGGGCGGCTTCGCCACCGCGACGGGCGGCAGCGTGGGCGACACCTCGGCGACCGGCTTCGGCGGCAACGCTACCGGCGGCACGGTCGGCCCGATCACGCTCGACAATTCGGCGGCGGCGACCGGCGGCAATGCCCGCAACGGCAATGTCACCGGCACCGCCACGGCGGCGGGCGGCGCGGGCGGCAATGTCAGCGACAGCGGCAACAGCACCAACGCGCTGAACAACTCCAGCCGCGCGACCGGCGGCGCGGGCGGCTTCGCCACCGCGACCGGCGGCACCGCCACCAATGGCGACCAGAGCTTCGTCGGCACCAACAGCCAGACGCAGCAGCAGCGCGCCCAGGGAGGCAATGCGACCGGCGGCAACGCGACCGGCGGCAATGCGACCAACACCAACACGCTGGCGCAGACCCAGAACCCGACCATCACCGCCACCGGCGGCAACGCCACCAACGCCAACACGCTGGACAACAGCGCGCGGGCCACGGGCGGCAATGCCACCTCCAACGCCACCAACACCAATACCAACACGGCGACGGGCGGCAGCGGTTACGGCTATGGCGGCAATGCCACCTCCAACGCCACAGGCGGCAACGCGACCAACAACAATACTTCGACGAACAACAACACGTCGAACGCCACCAACAACAACAGCGCGACCAACACCAACAACAACACGTCCAACGCGACGAACAACAACACCAACACCTCGACCAACACGAACAACAACGCCAACACCAATACGAACACCAACAGCAACGCCAATACGAACAACAACACGAACACCAACACCAATACGGCGTATGGCGTCGGCCTTGGCATCGGCGTGGGGTCCGGCGGCGGCGAGGGCGGCGGCAATGGCGGCGGCGACACCAATGTCGTCGTCAACAACAACAACCAGCAGCAGCAGAACCAGCAGCAGCAGCAGTTCAACAACAACAACGTCACGAACAACAATCAGAACAACAACAACCTGCAGCAGAACCAGCAGCAGCAGAACGACTTCAACACCAACGTCACCGTCAACACCCAGCAGCAACAGCAGCAGAACCAGTTCAACCAGAACTTCAACAACCAGCAGCAGAGCCAGAACCAGTTCAACAACAATCGCGGCTTCAGCATCGCCGGCCCGAGCACCAGCTACTACAACAGCCAGACGGGCGGCGGCGTGTATGGTCCCTCCGGCGCCGCGGCGGCGGCGGGCGCCTCGGCCGGTGCCGCTGCCGGTTCGGCGGCGGGCGCGGCTGCGGGGGCTGCGGCGGGCGGCGTTGCCGGACGCGGTGCAGTGGGCGGCGGCCAGGGCGGCCGTGGCTATGTCTGCGAAGACATGCGCGGCTGCCCGGTGCCCGGCTATGGCGTCGTGCCCCATGGCGCGCCGATGCCTGGTGCGCCCGCCTATGGCGCGCCGCGCGGCGGCCAAGGCTACTATTGCGAAGAGATGCGCGGCTGCCCCGTGCCCGGCCATGGCGTCGTGCCGCACGGCGCCCCGATGCCCGGCGCGCCCGCCTATGGCACGCCCCATGGCGGCTATGCGGGCCGCGGCGGCGTCGCCGGTGTCCCCGGCTACCGTTGCGAGAACGCCCGCGGCTGCCCGGTGCCCGGTTACGGCGTCGTGCCGCACGGCGCGCCGATGATGGGCGTGCCCGGCGTCACCTGCGACCGCAATGTCGGCTGCACCGTCGGCAGCGGCGCCTATGGCTCGGGCATCGAGGGCGGCGGCCATGCCTATGGCAGCGGCTATCCCGGCACCACCAGCGTGGGCGGCGGCTATCAGGGCGGCGCGGCGGTCATTGTCGGCCGCACCCCGCCGGTCCTGCCGCAGCGCGCCCCGGCGGCGGGCATCGCCCAGCCGGGTCCGGCGCCGGCCCAGGGCTATACCGCCCAGCCCGCGCCCGGCGGCCAGTGCAGCTTCGTGGACTCCACGGTGGTCAAGTCGATCCGTGCGATCTGCGTCGCCAATGACGGCCACCAGTTCCCGGCCTCGCGCATGTCGGCGGCGACCTGGATCAATTCGGGCTTCGAGGGCGAGATCGCCCGCTGCCTGCCGGGCACGCGCCTGCGCGCCATGATCGGCTCGGTGGTGAATTCCGACCAGGGCATGTCCACCTCGCTCGAAGGCGGCCAGACCTTGCAGTGCGGCACGGGCGAAGCCCTGCGCCACTACAAGAACGGCATGCTGAAATGCGCCCCGGCCGAGAAGGTGCCGGACTGCACCGAGCGCGACAATCTGCGCAAGTATGGCTCGGGCGACATGTTCTTCACCTATGTCAGCCGCGTCTGCCAGGTGCCGAATGCGGCCGGCGGCCAGAGCCGCGTCGGCGCCGCCGCGGGCGCCCGCGCGGTGGCCAGCGCCGGCCGCTTCGCCGCCTCTTCGAGCAGCGCCGCGGCGTCCGCCTCGGCCAGCTCACGGGTGCTGACCCTGCGCGGCATGGTGCTGAACGGGGGCGTGGGCGATCGTTATTAAGAGGTCTCGTATTCCAGAGGCCCGCCTCCCCTTCTTGCGCGTAGCGCACAGGAAGGGGAGGTGCCCGTAGCACGCAGGGCGCCCAATCTTCTTGGGCGCCCGTCGCGTGCGAAGGGCGGAGGGGTTCGACAAAACCCCGCTTGTTGCACCGCACCCCTGCGGCGCTTATGGTGCCCCCCGCGCCGCGCCAGGCGGCGCTTATGCGGGGCTAACTCCATGAATATCCATGAATATCAGGCCAAACAGGTGCTTGACGGATTCGGCGTGCCGGTGCCGAAGGGCAAGCCCGCCTTCACCGTGGCGGAAGCGGTGGCGGCGGCCGAGGCGCTGGGCGGCCCGGTCTGGGTGGTGAAGGCCCAGATCCATGCGGGCGGCCGCGGCAAGGGCGGCGGCGTCAAGGTGGTGAAGTCCATCGAGGATGTGAAAAAGGAAGCCCAGCGCATGCTGGGCATGACCCTGGTCACGCACCAGACCGGCCCCGAGGGCCGCGTCGTCAAGCGCCTCTATATCGAGGACGGCTCGGCCATCGAGCGCGAGCTTTATCTTTCGGCGCTGGTGGACCGCGCCACCAGCCGCATCGCCTTCATCGTCTCGACCGAAGGCGGCATGGACATCGAGCAGGTGGCCCATGACACGCCGGAGAAAATCCACACCATCCAGATCGAGCCCGTGGCCGGCTACAGCCCCCATATCGGCAACCAGATCGCCGCCGCCCTGAAGCTCAAGGGCGAGCAGGCCAAGCAGATCGGCCAGGTGGTGAGGAAGCTCTACGAGGCCTTCGTCGCCAAGGATATGAGCCTTCTGGAGATCAATCCGCTGGTCGTCACCAAGGACGGCAACATTGTCTGCCTCGACGCCAAGCTGAATTTCGACGACAACGCCCTTTACCGCCACAAGGACATCCAGGAGCTGCGCGACCTGGACGAGGAAGACCCGATGGAGGTCGAGGCGTCCAAGTTCGACCTTTCCTATGTGAAGCTGGATGGCGAGATCGGCTGCATGGTCAACGGCGCCGGCCTGGCCATGGCGACCATGGACATCATCAAGCTGTTCGGCAGCGAGCCCGCCAACTTCCTGGATGTGGGCGGCGGCGCCTCCAGGGAGAAGGTGACGGCGGCCTTCAAGATCATCGTCAGCGATCCCAATGTGAAGGGCATCCTGGTCAACATCTTCGGCGGCATCATGAAATGCGACATCATCGCCGAAGGCATCATCGCCGCCGCGAAGGAAGTCTCGCTCAAGGTGCCGCTGGTGGTGCGCCTGGAAGGCACCAATGTCGAATTGGGCAAGGAGATTCTGGCCAAGTCGGGCCTTGCCATCACCTCCGCCGACAATCTGGCCGACGCCGCGCAGAAGATCGTGGCCGCCGTGAAGGGTTCGAAATAATGGCCATTCTTGTTGACAAGAATACCCGCGTCATCTGCCAGGGCTTCACCGGCAACCAGGGCACCTTCCATTCCGAGCAGGCCATCGCCTATGGCACCAAAATGGTGGGCGGCACCACACCGGGCAAGGGCGGCAGCACCCATCTGGGCCTGCCCGTCTTCGACACGGTGCGCGAAGCCAGGGAAAAGGTCGGCGCTGATGCCTCCGTCATCTATGTGCCGCCGCCCTTCGCCGCCGACGCCATCCTGGAGGCGATCGACGCCGAGGTGCCGCTGATCGTCTGCATCACCGAGGGCATTCCGGTGCTGGACATGGTCAAGGTCAAGCGCGCCCTGTGCGGCTCCAAGTCCCGCCTGATCGGCCCCAACTGCCCCGGCGTGATCACGCCCGGCGAATGCAAGATCGGCATCATGCCCGGCCATATCCATCGCCGCGGCTCGGTGGGCATCGTCTCGCGCTCGGGCACCCTCACCTATGAGGCGGTGGCGCAGACCACCGCGGTGGGCCTGGGCCAATCCACCTGCGTCGGCATCGGCGGCGATCCGGTGAAAGGCACCGAGCATATCGAGGTGCTGGAGATGCTGCTGGCCGATCCCGAAACCGAAAGCATCATCATGATCGGCGAGATCGGCGGCAGCGCCGAGGAGGACGCCGCCGACTTTATCCGCCAATCCAAGGTCAAGAAGCCGATGGTGGGCTTCATCGCGGGCGTCACCGCCCCGCCCGGCCGCCGCATGGGCCATGCCGGGGCCATCATCTCCGGCGGCAAGGGCGCGGCCTCGTCCAAGATCGAGGCCATGCAGGCGGCGGGCATCCGCGTTTCGCCGAACCCTGCCGCGCTTGGCACCACCCTGCTCGACCTTTTGAACGGCAAATAGGCAGCCTGAGGCATTTCGCCTGCCGCGCACATGCGACCCGCGTCTCATGCGGGTCGCAATTGCGTCCTATTGAGCCCATATTAACGGTATTCGCCGTTGAATCCCCTTGCAGAAGGCGTTACGACCCGCCGTGAGGAAATGCGCGCTTCGAAACGCCACCCAGGATGGGCAGAGGCCCAACAAGCCTCGCTTAAGCGTTTGAAATGACTGAGCAATCGTCTGAAAGCGCGCGGCTCCGCGCCTCCAATGACATCCTGGAGGCGACCAGCTTCCTCTCCGGCACCAACGCCGCCTTCGTCGAGCAGCTCTATGAGCGCTATCTTTCCGACCCCAATGCGGTGGACCCGTCCTGGCGGGACTATTTCGCGTCCTTAGGCGAGCGCAACCTCTCGGCGACGCAGCTTGGGCGCGGGCCCGAATGGGCGCGCGGCAAGCGCCCGCCCCTGCCCGCCGACGAGACGATCCTGGCCCTGACGGGACAGGTCCAGCCTTCGCCCAAGGCTCCCGCCGGCAAGCCCGCCAAGGGCGCACCCGCCGATGGCGCCGGCGCCGTCGAGGCCGCCAAGCACTCCATCCACGCCGTCCAGATGATCCGCGCCTATCGCATGATCGGCCATCTGGAAGCCGATCTCGATCCCCTGGGCATCACGCCCAGGACGCCGCAGGCCTCGCTCGATCCGGCGCAATATGGCTTCACCGGCGCGACGATGGACATGCCCGTCTTCGTAGACGGGGTGCTGGGCTTCGACACCGCCACGCCCCGGCAGATGCTGGAGAAGCTGCGGCGCATCTATTGCGGCCCCATCGGCTATGAGTTCATGCACATCAACGATGCGGAGCAGAAGGCCTGGCTGCAGCGCCGCATCGAGGGCGAGGAAGGCGAGGTCTCCTTCACCCCCGAAGGCAAGAAGGCCATCCTCAACAAGCTGATCGAGGCCGAGGGCTTCGAGAAGTTCGCCGCTAACCGCTTCGTCGGCACCAAGCGCTTCGGCCTGGACGGCGGCGAGGCGGTGATCCCCGCGCTGGAGCAGATCATCAAGCGCGGCGGCCAGCTCGGCGTGAACGAGATCGTGCTGGGCATGGCCCATCGCGGCCGCCTCAATGTGCTGGTGAATGTGATGGGCAAGCCCTATCGCCAGCTCTTCCATGAATTCCAGGGCGGCAGCGCCAATCCCTCCGACGTCGAGGGCTCGGGCGATGTGAAGTACCATCTGGGGGCCTCCTCCGACCGCGAGTTCGACGGCCACAAGGTGCATCTGTCGCTGACGCCCAACCCCTCGCACCTGGAAATCGTCGATCCGGTGGTGCTGGGCAAGGCTCGCGCCAAGCAGTGGCAGTTGCACGACATCGACGCCCGCACCTCGGTGCTGCCGCTCCTGATCCATGGCGACGCCGCCTTCGCCGGCCAGGGCGTGGTGGCCGAATGCTTCGCCATGTCGGGCATCAAGGGCTACCGCACCGGCGGCACGCTGCATTTCGTCATCAACAACCAGATCGGCTTCACCACCGCGCCGGTCTTCTCGCGCTCCTCGCCCTATTGCACCGACATCGCCCTGATGGTGCAGGCGCCGATCTTCCATGTGAACGCCGACGATCCCGAAGCGGTGGTGCATGCCACCCGCATCGCCATCGAGTTCCGCCAGAAGTTCAAGAAGGACGTGGTGGTGGACATGATCTGCTATCGCAGATTCGGCCACAACGAAACCGACGAGCCCGCCTTCACCCAGCCCTTGATGTACCGGGTGATCAAGGACCATCCCACGACGGTGCAGCTTTATTCCCGCAAGCTGATCGGCGAGGGCACGCTCACCCCGGAGGAAGCGGACGGCATGCAGGCCGACTTCCTGCGGCGCCTGGACGAGGAATTCAACGCTTCCAAGGCACATCTGCCCAACCGCGCCGACTGGCTGGACGGCAAATGGCAGGGCCTGGAGACCGCGCCCAAGAACAGCGACCGCCGCGGCGACACCGGCGTGCCGGAAGAGAAGCTGCGCGCGGTCGGCCGGGCGCTGACCACCGTCCCCGAAGGCTTCAACCTGCATAAGACCATCGCCCGCCAGCTCGAGGCCAAGGCCAAGATGTTCGAGACCGGCGAGGGTTTCGACTGGTCCACCGCCGAGGCGCTGGCCTTCGGCACCCTGCTGGACGAAGGCTATTATGTCCGCCTGTCGGGCCAGGATTCGACGCGCGGCACCTTCAGCCAGCGCCATGCGGGCCTGGTGGATCAGCAGACCGAGGAACGCTATTACCCGCTGCAGCATGTGCGCGAGGGCCAGGGCTGCTTCGAGGTGATCGACTCCCTGCTTTCCGAGGAAGCGGTGCTGGGCTTCGAATATGGCTATTCCACCGCCGAGCCGCGGGCGCTGGTGCTGTGGGAAGCGCAGTTCGGCGATTTCGCCAACGGGGCGCAGGTGGTGGTGGACCAGTTCATCTCCTCCGGCGAATCCAAATGGCTGCGCATGTCGGGCCTCACCCTGCTCCTGCCGCACGGCTATGAGGGCCAGGGGCCGGAACATTCCAGCGCCCGGCTGGAGCGCTATCTACAGCTCTGCGCCCAGGACAATATGCAGGTCTGCGTCCCCACCACCCCGGCCAATTATTTCCACATGCTGCGGCGGCAGATGCACCGTTCCTTCCGCAAGCCGCTGATCGTGATGACGCCCAAATCGCTGCTGCGCCACAAGAAGTGCGTCAGCTTCCTCACCGACATGCTGCCGTCCAACAGCTTCCACCGGGTGCTGCGCGACCAGGCCGAGGTCGTGCCCGGCGCCACCAGCATCGAACTGGTTGCGGACGAGCAAATCCGCCGCGTGATCCTGTGCAGCGGCAAGGTTTATTTCGACCTGATGGAGGAGCGCGAGAAAAGGGGCGAGAACCGCATCCAGATTCTGCGCATCGAGCAGCTCTACCCCTTCCCCGAGAATGTCCTGGCCCAGGAGCTGAACCGCTTCCCCAAGGCCGAACTGGTCTGGTGCCAGGAAGAGCCCCAGAACCAGGGCGCCTGGAGCTTCATCCGCCCGCGCATCGAGGACACCATCGCCAAGCTGGGCGGCAAGGGCAGCCCGCGCTATGTCGGCCGCGCCGAATCCGCCTCGACCGCCGCGGGCCTGATGAAGCAGCACCAGGCCGAGCTTGCCGCCTTCCTCAACGACGCCCTGACACTCTGAACCCCCCTCCAATCCCCGGATGAGACGCACATGAGCATCGACATCAAGGTTCCCGCCATGGGCGAATCCGTCACCGAGGCCACGGTGGCGCGCTGGTTCAAGAAGGAAGGCGACGCGGTCAAGCGCGACGAGCCGCTGCTGGAACTGGAAACCGACAAGGTGACGGTGGAGGTGCCCTCGCCCGCCGACGGCGCCATCGAGAGCATCGCCGTGCAGCAGGGCGCCACCGTGACGGTGGGCGCGATCCTGGGCGCCATCGCCGAAGGCGCGGCGGGCAAGACCAGCGCCGTTCCCGCCTCCAACCCCGATGCCGCCAAGCCTTCGCCCGCGCAGCCCAAGGCGGAGGCGCCCAAAGCCGCGGCGCGCGCGGCCGAGGCCCCCGCCGAGGCGCCCAAGGCCATGCCCTCGGCCCAGCGCATCGCCGCCGAGAGCGGCATTCCCACCGCCTCCGTGCCCGGCACCGGCAAGGACGGCCGCGTCACCAAGGGCGACATGCTGGGGGCGCTCGCCGCCCGCGCCACCCAGGCCCCCGCCGCCGCTCCGGCCGCGGGCGGCCCGCGCCCCAACGCGGCGCGCGAGGAAAAGGTGCCGATGACGCGCCTGCGCAAGACCATCGCGCTGCGCCTGAAGGAATCGCAGAACACCGCCGCCCAGCTCACCACCTTCAACGAGGTGGACATGAGCGCGGTGATGGGCCTGCGCGCCGCCTACAAGGACGCCTTCGAGAAGAAGCACGGCGTCAAGCTGGGCTTCATGGGCTTCTTCACCAAGGCCGTGGTGGCCGCGCTGAAGGAGCTGCCCGCGATCAATGCCGAGATCGAGGGCGACAACATCATCTACAAGAATTATCACGATATCGGCATCGCGGTGTCCACCGAGCGCGGCCTGGTCGTGCCGGTGCTGCGCGACGTGGACAATCTGTCCCTGGCCGACATCGAAAAGGCGATCATGGATTTCGGCGCCCGCGCCCGCGACAACAAGCTGAAGCTGGAGGAGCTGCAGGGCGGCACCTTCTCCATCACCAATGGCGGCGTCTTCGGCTCCCTGATGTCCACCCCGATCCTGAATTCGCCCCAGTCGGGCATTCTGGGCATGCACAAGATCCAGCCCCGCCCCATGGCAGTCGGCGACAGGATCGAAATCCGCCCGATGATGTACCTGGCTCTTTCCTATGACCACCGGCTGGTGGATGGCCGCGAGGCCGTCACCTTCCTGGTGCGGGTCAAGGAGGTTCTGGAAGACCCGCAGCGCCTCTTGTTAGAAGTCTGATGCGTCCATTTCTCAGGCCCGCCTCCCCATCGTCGCGAAGCGGCAAGAGGGGAGGTGCCCGTAGCTGGCAGACCGCTTGCGGTCGTCGCCAGCGAAGGGCGGAGGGAGTGACAAAATAAGGGCGGCCCCAAAGCCGCCCTTTTTCTTTGGCCCGATCCACCGGGGGAATTTTTCCGGCCGGTGTCGGAACCGGGACGAGCCGTCCGTCCTTGGGTCAAAGAACAGCAGGAGAGACGCAAATGGCATATGTGGACGGTTTCGTGCTCGCGGTTCCGAAGGCCAATATCGAGGCCTACAAGGCGCTGGCGGGCAAATGCGGCCCGATCTGGCGGGAATTCGGGGCCGCCGAATATGTCGAGTGCATCGGCGACGACACGCCCTATGGCGAGCTGACCTCGTTCCCGCGCGCGGTCCTGGCCAAGGAGGACGAGGTGGTGATCTTTTCCTGGGTGGTCTGGCCCAGCAAGGAAATTCGCGATGCCGGCAACGCCAAGATCATGGAGGACCCGCGCCTGAAGGATATGATGACCAGCGACATGTTCGACGGCAAGCGCATGATCTATGGCGGCTTCGTGCCCTTCATGGGGAAATAACGCACGGTCTCTGCGCCTGGGCGGGCGCGGAAGCGCCTACACCACGCGCTTGTCGAGCTGCTCAAGCTTCGCCAATTCGACATGGGCACGCAGCTCGATCTGGTCGAGCACGTCCTGCAGCCGGGGGTCGGCGAAGGCATCGTGACGGCGCGTCACCGCCGCCGCCAGCTTGTTGAGGGTCGAGCGCGGAATGCCCCCGGCCAGAAGGCCGTCGCGCACCGCATCCAGAAGGTTGAGCAACTGCTCGCCATGGGCGCGGCCTTTGGCGCGGCCTTCGGTGGAATCGTCCATGCCCTGCAGCATCAGAATGGAATCCAGCGCCGCGATCGGGCCGGGACCGGCGACGATGCCGCCATGGCTTTCCGCCGGATCGGACACGGCGAAGCCGCCGCTGGTGCCGGTGGCGGTCTTGCGCCGGATGGCGGCGGTTTCGATGCGGCCGGGGCCTTTGATTTCCATGGGTGCGACAGTCCCATTGAGACGCGCCTAGCATCGCGCGGCATGGTTAAGGAACGGTTGACGGCCCTTTTCTGTGCCATTGCGGCGCAGATCGCGCCCCGCCGGGCTGGTACGGGACTTGAAACGACCCGCATGGAATTGAATTGGAGAAGGTTGCCATGGTTGGCGATCGCAGCAAGAGCATTTTCGGCGGGCTGTTGCTCGTCGCCCTTTTCGCGGCGGTGTTCTACGCCTCGTGGGTCTATTTCGCGCCCAGGACGCCCGCCGAGCCCGGCCTGCCCGCCGCGGCGGCCGACGGGCCACTCAGCGGCTTCGGCGCCCTGGCGATGAGCGACGACAGCGGCATCTTCGGCACCGCCTGGGGCTTTCCCGACGCCGCGGCGGCCGAACGGCGCTCGCTGGAGGAATGCAGCCGGTCCGGCGGCCAGAATTGCGTCGTCAAGACCAGCCTGGCGGGCCAGTGCGGTTCGCTGGTGACCAGCGGCCAGCTCCGCCAGTCCTTCATCGTCACCGACGGCGACAAATACGCCGCCGCCGCCTTCGGCCTGGCCCAGTGCCAGGCAAGCGGGGCCGCCGACTGCGCCGTGAAAGCGCAGTTCTGCAGCAATGGCGGTTAAACCTTTCTAGGCTCGAGCGCCGCAGCGGTCGGTAGCAACAGCGTACCGACGCGGCGCGACCCGCAGCATCGGCTAGCTTCCTTCCCCCTTCGGTGCGGAGCACCAGGAAGGGAGAAGGTGTCGCAGCGAAGTGTCGGCGAACGCCGACCTGAGCTGCGACGGATGGGGGTTAAACCCTATGATAAGGATGCCCGGCCAGGATGGTCATCGCGCGATAGACCTGCTCGGCCAGCAGCACCCGCGCCAGCAGATGCGGCCAGGTCTGCGGCCCGAAGGCGAGGCTCCGGCCCGATTTCTTCCCCGGCAGCGGCGCCAGCCCGTCGGGGCCGCCGATCACGAAGGCGAGGTCGCGCGTGCCCGCATCGCGCAACGCGCCCAGGAACTCGGCGAAATCCTCGGACGTCATGCCCTTGCCCCTGGCATCCAGCAGCACGACATGCGCGCCATCCGGCACACGCGCCGCCAGCCGTTCGCCCTCGTCCTTCATGCGGGTGGCGGCGTCACGCGCCTTGGAGACGGACAGTTCTTCCACCGTCACGGCGGGAAAGCCCAGGCTGCGTCCCATCTTCTGGGCGCGGGCGATGAAGTCGTCCACCAACTGGCCTTCCGGCGTGCCGCGGCCATGGCCGATGGCGATGATCGAAAGCCGCATCAGCCGCCCCTGGCCGGGGACCCGACATTCCACATGCCTTCCAGGTCGTAATAGTCGCGTACCTCGGGACGGAAGATGTGCACGATGACATCGCCCGCATCCACCAGCGCCCAGTCGCCCGCGGCGGCGCCGGAGACGGGCCGCGTGCCATAGCCGCCTTCCTTCAGCCGCCGCGCCAGATGATCGGCGATGGCGGCGACATGGCGCGAGGAGCGGCCGGAGGCGATCACGGCGGCGTCGCACAGGGCGGAGCGGCCTTCCAGGTCGATGGTGACGATATTCTCCGCCTTGTCGTCGTCCAGCGAGGTGAGGATGCGCTTCAGAAGATCGCTCTGCGGCGCGGGTTTCGCGGCGGCCTTCGCCCGCTTGGGCGCGGGTTCCTTCTTCGCGGGCGCTTTGGGTTTGGGTCTGGCTGGGGACTTGGAGACGGACTTCTTCTTCGCGGAAGCCTTCCTCGCCGCCTTGGCGGCGGGCTTCGCGGGCGCTTTCTTGGCTTTCAGGGTTCGTAACTCCGTATCGCGGAATGGTTTTATCATGCCAGCAGGCGCGGCTCCAAGGCCATGCGCAGGGCGGTGGAGCTGTGCGGGCGCCGGGGGCCATCCAGCACCAGCACACAGGGCGGCGCCGTCAGCCGCCGGGCCTGGCCGAAGCGGCGCACCAGGGGCGACTTCAGCGTGTCGAGCGCGGTGCCGGGCCGCCGCACCACCACGATGGGAACCTGGCGCGCGATGCGGGCCCAGTCCTTCCAGCGGCCGAAGGCGGCGAGATTGTCGCTGCCCATCAGCCAGACGAAGCGCGTGCCGGGAAAGCGGCGCTTCAGCCGCCGCAGCGTGTCGATCGTATAATGGGTGCCGAACCGCCCTTCGATGCCGGTGACGACATCGTGCGGCCCGGCCATCTGCCGCGCATAGGCCATGCGGGTGAGAAGGTCGGCCAGTTCGCTGGCGCGCTTGAGGGGATTGCCGGGCGTCACCAGCCACCAGACCGCATCGAGGTGAAGCGCCTTCTTCGCCGTGTCGCTGACATGGCGGTGGCCCTCATGGGCCGGATTGAAGGACCCGCCCAGAAGACCGATGGTGCGCCCCAAGCCCACCGGCCCCGGTGGCCGGATCCAACTCAAGCGTCGCGCCCGTTATGGAAATTCAGCTTGAGCGCCCTGGGGTCCACGCCTTCGACACAGCGCAGGTTGATCGCCACCATCGCGTTGCCCTTGGGATCGGTGCCTTCGGAGAAGGGCGCGATGCCGCAGGTGCCGCAGAAATGATGCGCGATCACATGCTTGTTGAATTTGTAGGTGGAAAGCCCCTCCCGCGCCGTCTTGAGGATGAAGGAAGCGGCGGGGATGAAATGCAGAATGCTACCCTTCTTGCCGCACATGGAGCAGTTGCATTCCATCCCTTCGGTGATCGGCCCGCCCTCGAATTCATAGGCGATCCTGCCGCAATGACAGCCGCCGGTGTGCGTCGTCATGGAACAGTCCCTCTTGGCATAAATTAAGGCCGGGTCTGGCCGTTGCCGCGCACCACATATTTGAAGGTGGTGAGCTGCTCGGCGCCGACGGGCCCGCGGGCATGCAGCTTGCCGGTGCCGATGCCGATCTCCGCGCCCATGCCGAACTCCCCGCCATCGGCGAACTGGGTGGAGGCGTTCCAGAGGACGATGGCGCTGTCCAGGCTGTTCAGGAAGGTCTCGGCGGCGGCGGCATCCTCGGTCACGATGGCGTCGGTGTGATGCGAGCCATATTGCTCGATATGCCGGATCGCCTCTTCCACGCCGTCCACCGCGCGCACGGCGATGATGGCGTCGAGATATTCGGTCTTCCAGTCTCCCTCGGTGGCGGGTCCGGCGGCGGGGAAGACGGCGCGCACCGCCTCGTCGCCGCGGATTTCACAGCCCGCATCGGCCAGGTCTTTCAGGATGGCGACGCCCAGCCTGCCCAGGATGGCGCGGTCCAGCAGCAGCGTTTCGGCCGCGCCGCAGATGGAGGTGCGGCGCATCTTGGCGTTCAGCACCACCTTGCGCGCCTTGTCCGGATCGGCGGCGGCATGGACATAGACATGGACGATGCCTTCCAGATGCGCCAGCACCGGCACGCGCGCCTCGGCCATCACCCGGCCGGTCAGGCCCTTGCCGCCGCGCGGAATGATCAGGTCCACAGTGCCGCCCAGCCCTTCCAGCATCAGGCCGACGGCGGCACGGTCGGTGTTCCGCACCATCTGCAGTGCCGCTTCGGGCAGGCCCGCGGCGGCAAGGCCCCGGCGCATCGCCGCCAGGATGGCGGTGGCGGAGCGGATGGAATCGGAGCCGCCGCGCAGGATGGCGACATTGCCCGACTTCAGCGCCAGCGCCCCCGCATCGGCGGTCACGTTGGGGCGGGATTCATAGATGATGCCGATGACGCCGATGGGCGTGGCGACGCGGGCGATGTCGAGGCCGTTCGGGCGTGACCAGCGCGCCAGCTCACGTCCCACCGGATCGGGCAGGTCCGCCACCACCTCGATGCCCTTCGCCATGGCCTCGATGCGCGCGTCGTTGAGCAGGAGCCGGTCCACCATCGGCGCAGGCATGTTGTTGGCCCGAGCCGCTTCGATATCGCCCTTGTTCGCCTCCAGGATGGCGGCGGCATTGGCGCGGATGGCATCGGCGGCCACGCGTAGCGCCCTGGTCTTGGCCGCGTCCGTGGCTTCGCGCATGGCGCGCGCCGCCTGGCGGGCGGCGTTACCGATCGCCTGCATCTCGGCGGCCAGACTGGTCTCGGGCGCATGCACATTCATGACTCAATTCCCCGTAAGCGTGAGGTCGTCGCGGTGGATCATCTCGTCCCGGCCACGATAGCCCAGGATGGCCTCGATTTCGAGGCTGCGCTTGCCGGCGATGCGCTCGGCATCCTCGGCGCTGTAGGCGGCCAGGCCGCGGGCGATCTCCCGCCCGTCGCGGCTTTTCACCACCACGGCGTCGCCGCGCTCGAAGCGCCCATCCACCTGGCGGATGCCCGCGGGCAGAAGGCTCCTGCCGTCCAGAAGCGCCTTCACCGCGCCCTCGTCGATCACCAGCGCCCCTTCCGGGCGCAGCACGCCCGCGATCCAGCGCTTGCGCGCCGCGGCGGGGGTGACGGAGGCGCGGAAGCGGGTATGGCGCGCGCCCGCGCTGAGGGCGGCCAGCGGATTGAGCGCCTCGCCCTTGGCGATGACCACGTCGCAGCCCGCGCCCATGGCGATCTTGGCGGCGATCAGCTTGGAGGCCATGCCGCCCCGCCCGACGCCGGAAATGCTGTCGCCCGCCATCGCCTCGATCTCGGGCGTGATGGCGGTGACTTCGGGGATATGCCGCGCGTTCGCATCCCGGGACGGATTGGCGGTGTAGAGCCCGTCCACGTCGGACAGCAGCACCAGCCGGTCCGCGCCCATCATGGAGGCGACGCGCGCGCCCAGCCGGTCATTGTCGCCGAACTTGATCTCGGCGGTGGCCACCGTGTCGTTCTCGTTGATCACCGGCACCGCGCCCAGGTCGAGCAGCGTGCCCAGCGTGGCGCGGGCGTTGAGATAGCGGCGGCGTTCCTCGGTGTCGCCGAAGGTCAGCAGCACCTGTGCCGCGACGATGCCATGCCCGGCGAAGATGTCGGCATAGGCTTCCGCCAGCCGCACCTGCCCCGCCGCCGCCGCGGCCTGGCTTTCCTCCAGCCTGAGGGGACCCTGCGGCAGCTTGAGCAGGCGCCGCCCCAGCGCGATGGAGCCGGACGAGACCAGGATGACCTGCGCCCCCGCCTCTTTCAGCGCCGCGACATCGGCGCAAAGCGACTCCAGCCAGAGGCGGCGCAGTTCGCCCGCCGTCTGGTCCACCAGCAGGGCGGAGCCGACCTTGACCACGATGCGCCTGGCGCCGGAGAAAATGTCGCTCATCGCCCCGCCTTCTTCTTGCTTTTCGTCCGCTGCGCCCGGGCCTTGGCGGAATGGCGCACGGCTTTGGGCCTGGCTTTGGCCTTGCCGCCCGCCTTGACCGCCTTTTTCTTCGCTTTGGGCGCGGGCGCTTTCGCCTTCACCGTCTTTTTCTTCTTCGGCGCGGGGACGGGCCTTGTGCTCTTCACCTCCACATCCAGTTCCGCCGCCGGCGATTTGGGCACCACCGGCGCCTTGAAATTCACCGCCTGGCGTTCGGCGCGTGTCACCGGCAGGGGCGCGGGACGCAACGCCGCCGCCACCCGTTCGGCGCGGCGGGCCTGGATATTCTTCATCATGGCGCGCAGCACCGGCATGATGCCCTCGCCCGTCACGCCCGACATGACATGGACCTTGCGGCCGCACGCTTTTTCCAGCGCCGCCTTCTTCTTCGTCAGTTCCCGCTCCGGCACGGCGTCGGCCTTGTTGAGGGCGACGATCTCGGGCTTTTCGGCCAGGCCCGCGCCATAGGCCTCCAGCTCGGCCCGGATGGTGCGATAGGTCTTCACCACCTGATCGCCGGTGGCGTCTATCAGATGCAGAATGGTGGCGCAGCGCTCGGCATGGCCCAGGAAGCGGTCGCCCAGCCCCACGCCTTCATGCGCGCCTTCGATCAGGCCCGGCAGGTCGGCCAGCACGAAATCGCTGTCGTCCACCTTCACCACGCCAAGCTGCGGCTCCAGCGTGGTGAAGGGATAATCGGCGATCTTGGGCCGGGCGGCGGAAACGCGGCTGAGGAAGGTGCTCTTGCCCGCATTGGGCATGCCGATCAGGCCCGCATCGGCGATCAGCTTGAGCTTGAGGATGAAGACCGCCTCCTGCCCCGGCTGCCCCGGCATGGCGAAATCGGGCGCCTGATTGGTCGAACTCTTGAAATGGGCGTTGCCGAAGCCGCCATTGCCGCCCTTGAGCAGGCGCACCCGCTGGCCGGGCGTGGCGAGGTCGGCGATCAGCGTCTCGCCATCCTCCTCATAGATCTCGGTCCCGACCGGCACTTTCATGACGGCGTCGGCGCCATTGGCACCGGTCATCACCTTGCCCTTGCCGCCCTCGCCATTCTTGGCCTTCACATGCTGCTGGAAGCGATAGTCGATCAGCGTGTTGAGATTCTCCACCGCCTCGGCGATCACATCGCCGCCGCGCCCGCCATTGCCGCCGTAAGGACCGCCATACTCGATGAATTTCTCGCGCCGGAAGGCGACGCAGCCATTGCCGCCCGCCCCGCTGGACGCATAAACTTTCGCGACATCCAAAAACCTCATCGTCCGCTCTTTTTTCTCGTCGCGCGGCCTAACGCCTCCGCTACGCTCCGGCTGGGCCGACGCTCCTTCATGGTCGCGCGGCCTAACGCCTTCGCTACGCTCCGGCTGGGCCGACGCTCCTTCATGGTCGCGCGGCCTAACGCCTTCGCTACGCTCCGGCT
>Ga0182741_1002180_pt1 | contig 23474 bp, 15 predicted proteins | sample eDN5th37CBELigOP_FD_128874 | JGI IMG/M metagenome (GOLD analysis project Ga0182741, IMG submission 128874) | Enriched Organic Plus compost microbial communities from Emeryville, California, USA - eDNA 5th pass 37_C BE-Lig OP (version 2) (version 2) ... | reverse complement strand
GGATACCGCTGGTGCAGCGACGCTCCTGTGCACACGGCGTGCGAGGGAGGGGGAACGACGTACACGGTCAAGCCGTCAAGCCGTCAAGCCGTCAAGCTGTCACACCGTCAAACTGCAGTCGAAACCGCCCTTCTCACCGCACGCGCTCGCGCTCGTCGGAGCTGTGCGGGAGGCGCCGCGTGCTGGCGCGGCGGGCGATGGCGGCGCGCGTGTCCTCGGCGAGCTGGGCGACGAGCGCCTGGAGCGTCTGGCCGCGTTTGCGCGAGGTGCGGCGGAAGGCGAACCGCGCGGTGCCGTAGGTGGCGACGACGATGCCGAGGGCGGCGGCGATCGCGAGCATCGGCTCGCCGCCGCGCGACGCGGCCATGATGGAGCCGACGGTGGAGCCGCCGATGCCGCCGCCGACGCCGCCCATGATGCCGCCGAAGAGCTGTCCGGCGAGAGGTGCGAGCCGCTCGCTCGCGCGGATCGTCGTCTGGCCGTCGCGGATGTGCACGGAGACGTTGACCTTCCGATTCTGGTCGGTCGAGCTCCAGGCGAGCGAGCGGCCGACCGCCGTCACGAGGCCGACGTCGCCGAGCGCGCGGCGGATCGACTCGACGAGCCGGTCGAACTCGCGTTCGGACATCTCGCCGTCCACGATCGCCTCGTACTCGAGCGCGTTGGAGGCGCCCGTCCAGATCGAGCGGGGACGCGAGCGATCCGCGACGTCGTGCGGCGGGCGCGCGCGTTCGGCGAGCGCGCGATCGATGTGGGCGGTGGCGATCCCCGCCTCGCGCGCCGCGTCGCGCACGGTGCCGACGTCGTACGACGACGTCGGCGACGGCGTGCCGCGCACCGCCGGCAGGGGGGCGGCATCCGACCGCGTGCCGTCGGCGAGGCGGGCGGCGCGTTCGAAGACCGCGGCGGCCTCGGAGTCGCTGAGGCGCTCCTCCGCGACCTCGGTGCGGCCGGACACCGGCACCACCGCGGCGTCGCGACCGACGGCGCCGAGCGCATCGCGCAGCGCGCGGCAGCTCTCGAAGCGGGCCGACGGCTCCTTGGCGAGGCAGCGATCGACGATGGCGGCGAGCGACGCGGGCAGCGAGGGGGCCAGGGAGCGCACCGGCGGCGCCGGCCGCGTCACGTGCGCGATGACGACCGCGGACGCCGACTCGTTCTCGAACGGGAAGCGGCCGGTGAGTGCGTGGAAGGCGACGACGCCGAGGGAGTAGACGTCGCTGCGGGCGTCCACCGTCTCGCCCATCGCCTGCTCGGGGCTCATGTAGAAGACCGAGCCGAGCACCATCCCCGTCGCCGTCATCGGCGCGGCCTCGGTCACGCGGGCGATGCCGAAGTCGGTCACCATCGCCTGGCCGGTGGCGCGCGTGATGAGGATGTTCTCCGCCTTCACGTCGCGATGCACGACGCCGCGCCGGTGCGCCGCGTCGAGGGCGTCGGCGACCTCGCGCAGGCAGCGCACGACCTCGTCCGGCGGCAGCGGGCCGCGGTCGCGCACCTGGTCGGCGAGCGACTCGCCATCCACGAAGCCCATCACGAAGAACACGACGTCGTCGAGCACGTCGGCGCGGTGGATGGGGACGATGTTGGGGTGCGAGAGGTTGGCCGCCGTCCGCGCCTCGCGGATGAACCGTTCGCGCACCCGCTCGTCGCCGGCGAGGTGGGCGGGGAGCGTCTTGATGGCGACCAGCCGGTCGAGCATGCGGTCGCGCGCGAGGTAGACGACGCCCATCCCGCCGCGGCCGAGCTCCCGCTCGACGACGTACTGGGCGTCGAGCGCGGCGGCGACGTGGGCGAGCTCCTGGGCGCGGGGATCGGTCATGGGGGGAGGTTAGCGCTTTCGGCGGGGGATGGCTACGGGACGGCGGGGCCGGGGTGGGGTCAGAGTGGGGTCAGACCCCCTCCCCGTAAGTCGTTGATTTTCCATGCGCAGCGTTTCGCTCCGTCAAACGAGCGCACGTTCCGCGCGCCTCACCCTCTCGCCAGCCACTTCAGCTCCTTCGTCATCCGCCGCCATCCGGCCTCGGCGAAGGCGTCCGCCCACGCGCTGCGGGCCGCGGGGACGCCGTCGATCTGCTCGATCGCGAGATCGCGCATCGCGATGCCGCGCCGGTGGCGCGTCAGGTGATCGGCGAGCACGCGCGCGGCGGCGGTGACCGCGGCCGCGTCGAGCCCCGCGCGGACGCGCACCCGCCGGCCGCGCCCCTCGGCCGAGAGGAGGACCTCGCCGCCGCGCGTCACGAGCAGCGCGCCGCGGCCGCGGGGGCGCGCGACCGGATCGACCGCGACGCCGGGGGTGAGCGGGAGCGACCAGGGGCTCGCCGGGTCGCTCGTCGGCATCGCGATGATCGGCGCCGCCGCGGCGCCGCTCTCGAGGCTCGCCGCCGTCTCGCGGAGCGCCTCGACCGCCTCCGGACGCGCGAACTGCGCGCCAGCGAGCCCGCGCACGAAGTAGCCGCGCCGTACCTCGCCCCGGTACTCCATGCGCTTGAGCACCTCGTAGATCGCGCGCCACCCCACCGCGGGGCGCTCGCGCCGCCACCAGTCGCGCGCCACGATCCCGTAGCGCACCAGCCACTGCGTCGCGATCTCCTCCGCGAGCGCCGCCTCGTCGTCGATCGCGTCCGCGGGATCGCGCGGGGCGACGCCCATGATCCCCGGGGTGCGCACGAGCGACCAGCGGCCGAGCCACGGCCGCTCGCCCCCGTCGACGTCGGGACGCTTCCACTTCGGGAGCCGGCGGAGATTCGGGCGGCGCTGCACGACGGGACGCGACTGCGGGACGAAGTCCGCGGGGAGCCAGCGCGCGGGATCGGACTCCCGGTCGCGCGCGGGGTTCACCGGATGCCAGCGCAGCACGTCGTGCAGCGCGTCCATCGTGTCGTTGGTCGCGAGCCCCGCGGCGACGAGCTCGCGGAGCGCGTCGCGGAGCGCGTAGGTGCCGAGCCCCGTCGCCGCCTGCAGGTCGGCGAAGAAGGAGGCGCCGTGCGCCGCCAGCGCGTCGCGGACGCGGGCGGTGGTCTCGCCGAGCTGCGGCTCCTCGCCCTCCGCCGCGATCCACGCGCGCGCGCCACCGCGGCGGACGAAGCGCACCGTCGTCAGGGTGTGGACGCCCGTCCCCTCGTCCACCGTGCCGCCGCCGATCCACACCAGCTCCCCCGAGGCGGTGAGGCGGGAGAGCGTGGCCGCCTCGAAGCCGTCCACGCGCGCCGGGAGGTACTCCCGGCTCCACATCTCCCCCGGTCGCGCGATGCCGAGGAGCTGGCGCAGCGCCCGCTCGCTCCCCTCGGCGCCGGCGAGCCGCGTGTCGGGGTGCAGATGCTGCCAGCGCTGGAGGAAGTGCGCGAAGGTGGAGAGCTCGACCGCGCGCACGGCGCGCCGCGCCGCGGCGAGCTCGCGCCGCCGCGCTTCCTCGAGGAGTCGGCGCGAGCACCAGCGCACCGTCGCCGTGTCCCCGCCGAACTGTCCGCGCACGAGCCGCCCCGTGCGCGCCGCGTCGTCGAGCCGCCGCCGCACCCACGCCGCGTCGAAGGCGTAGCGCGCACGCACGTCGTCGATCGACACGGGGCCGGCGAGCGACAGCCAGCGCGCGAGGATCTCGCGCCGCGCCGCCGACGGCGTGAGCGCGCCGTCGCGCGGCACCGGCGGCAGCGCTCGAGGCACGGCGACGTCGAAGGCGGCGACGTAGCGCCCCACGCTTTCCGCGAGCACCACGCGCCGCTCGTCGCCCCGCGCGGTCGGGATCGCGAGCGTGACGACGCGTCCCGAGTCCAGCAGCTCGTGCAGCGGATCGCCGCGCCGCCACAGCTCGGGCGCGGCGACGCGTGCCCGCAGCTCGTCCGTCGTGAGATCGCCGGCGCGGTCGAGCAGGACCACCAGCTCGTCGACGTCGCGCGCCTGCCGCCCGGGCGCGGTGCCGCGCCGCCGCGCGAGCAGCGCCTCGAGCACCTGCAGCGTCTCCTCGTCCGCCCCCCGCGCGCCCATCAGCTCGTCGAGCAGCGCGCGGTCGAGGGAGAGCAGCTGCGCGCGCTGCTCGGCGCGCGGCGCGTCGTCCGCGTACATCCAGTCGATGACGAAGCCGAACTGCAGCGCCGCGGCGAAGGGCGAGGGAATCTCCGTCGCCACGTCGTGCACGACGATGCGTCCCTCGTCCATCGCGTGCAGCACCGCCGCGAGCGCCTCCATGTCGAAGGCGTCCTGCAGCACGTCGCGATAGGTCTCGACGAGGATGGGGAAGGAGGGGAGCTCCTTCACCGTCTGGAGGAGATCGAGCGCCTTGAGCCGCTGCAGCCAGAGCGGCATGCGCCGTCCGGGCTTCCCGCGCGGCAGCAGCAGCGCGCGGCCGGCGTTCATGCGGAAGCGCGCACCGAAGAGCGACGAGCCGCCGACCTCGTCGAGGACGCGCTTCTCCGCCTCGGCGTACGAGAGATGGCGGAAGATCTCGAGCGGCGGCGTGACGCCGAGATCGGGGAGGCGGAGCATGATCCCGTCGTCGGTCGTCTGAACCTGAACCTCGTAGGACGGCCCACGGTTCTCGGTCATCGGCCCTCGCCCCTTCGACGGCCGAGCGCTGCGCGCCGAGCGGCGAGTGGCCGTCGCGAGCCATTCCCTGGCGCGCTGCGCCAGCGCCATCCCCCACGGCGCCGTCACGCGGCCGCCGAAGGGGGCGTGCAGCATCATGCGCACGGAGCCCGTCTCGTCGCGGAACCACTCGGCGACGAGCGCACGGTCGTCGGGGACGATGCGGGTCGCCGCGCGCTGCTGGTGCACGTACTCGACGAGCGCGGTGACCGTTGCCTCGTCGGCGGCGTAGCGCGACTGGATGGCGCGCAACTGCTCGCCGGTGACCGCCTCCGCCAGCTCGCGCCGCAGCGCGCCGATGCGCCGCGCGAGGTGTGCCGAGCGCGCCATGAACTCCCCGTGCCAGAAGGGCATGCGCGCGGGCGCGCCCGGCGCCGGCGTGACGACGACGCGATCGTGCTCGATGCTGCCGACCCGCCAGGTGGTGGAGCCGAGCTGGAAGACGTCGCCGACGCGCGACTCGTGCACGAACTCCTCGTCCAACTCGCCGAGCCGCGTGCGGTCGGGGAGGACGACCGCGTAGAGCCCCCGGTCGGGGATCGTGCCGCCGCTCGTGACGGCGACGAGGCGCGACGCGCGCGGCGCCGACAGACGGTCCGTCACCCGATCCCACGCGATGCGCGGCTCGAGCTCCGACGCGATCTCGGCGGGGTACTTCCCCGAGAGCATCGCGAGCACCTCGTCGAAGGCGTCGCGCGTGAGCTGGTGGTAGGGATACGCGCCACGCACCAGCTCGAACAGCCGCGCGCTCGTCCAGTCGTCGTCGATCGAGACCGTGGCGACGATGACCTGCGCCAGCACGTCGAGCGCGTTCTGCACGACGCGCGTCGGCTCCACGTCCCCCGCGTGCATCGCGCCCAGGATGGCGAGAATCTCGGCCGCATCGTCGCGGAAGGTGGGGACGAAGATCCCGCGGCTCACCGCGCGCAGCGAGTGCCCCGCGCGGCCGACGCGCTGCAGCGCGGTCGCGACGCGCTTGGGGCTCTGGAGCTGGACGACGAGATCGACGGAGCCGATGTCGATCCCCAGCTCGAGGGAGCTGGTGCTGATGACCGAGCGCAGCTCCCCCGCCTTGAGCCGCCGCTCGAGCTCGTGGCGCCGCTCGCGCGAGAGCGAGCCGTGATAGGGGAGCGCCACCTCCTCGCCGGCGAGCGCGTTCACCCGCGCCGCGATCCGCTCCGCCTGCGCGCGGTTGTTCACGAACACGAGCGTCGTGCGCGACTGCCGGAGCTGATGCAGCACGAGCGGCGCCACCGACGTCCACACCGTCCCGCCGACGTGCGCGAGGTCGGTGACCGGCGAGCGGACCGTCGTCTCGAGCGGCTTCACGAGCCCGCAGTCGACGATGGTCACGGGGCGGGGCGTCGCTGGTGCGGACGGCACGACGTCACCCCGCAGCGCCGTGGGCGCTGGCGGGGTCACGTCGCGATTCGTGGACGTCCCGCCGTCGACGGCCTCCACGTTCCGCGCGCTGGCGCCGACCGTCGCTGCGCGACTGCGGGGTGACGTCGGATCGTGCGACGCGACGACCATTCCCCCGAGGAACTTCGCGATCTCCTCCAGCGGCTTCTGCGTCGCGCTCAGCCCGATGCGCTGCGGCGGCACGTCACAGAGCGCATCGAGCCGCTCGAGGGTGAGCGCGAGATGCGCGCCGCGCTTGCTCCCCGCCACCGCGTGGATCTCGTCCACGATCACCGCGCGCAGCGCCGAGAACATCCCGCGTCCCCGCTCGCTCGTGAGCAGGATGTGCAGCGACTCGGGCGTCGTGATCAGCACGTGCGGCGTCCTGCGCAGCATGCGCTGTCGCGCGCTGCTCGGCGTGTCGCCGGTGCGCACCGCGACGCGGATCTCGGGGAAGGGCTCCCCCTCGCGCTCGAACCGATCGCGCAGCTCGGCGAGGGGACGCTCGAGGTTGCGCTGCACGTCGTTGTTGAGCGCCTTGAGCGGCGAGACGTACAGCAGGTGGATCGCGTTGGCGAGCGGCCGCTCGCGCCCTTCGGTGACGAGCGCGTTCAGCTCCCAGAGGAAGGCGGCGAGCGTCTTCCCCGTCCCCGTCGGCGCGAGCAGCAGCACGTGCTCGCCGCGCGCGATCGCCGGCCACCCGTCCCGCTGCGGGGCGCTGGGCTCGCCGAGCGTCTCGCGAAACCAGGCGGCGACCCGCGGATGGAAGGGGGCGAGCGGGTCGTGCCCCGTCGTCGGGGTTCGCCGGGCGCGTGGCCGCTTCGGGCGCTCGTCGCTCATGGTGAGTAGTATAAAGGCTCCATGCGCTATCCCGTCCCCGCCGCGCCCCACCGCGTCAGCGACACCATCCAGCGATCCCGCTTCATCACGACCGTCGAGCGCGTCGCCACGGTCGCGGAGGCGGAGGATTTCGTGCGGCGCATGAAGGCGGAGTTCCCCGACGCGACCCACAACTGCTGGGCGTACGTGGTGGGGCCGCCGGGAAGCACCGGGCGCGTCGGGATGAGCGACGACGGCGAGCCACACAACACGGCGGGGCGGCCGATGCTGACCGTGCTGCTCCACTCGGGGATCGGCGACGTGGCCGCGGTGGTGACGCGCTACTTCGGCGGGACGAAGCTCGGCACCGGCGGTCTCGTGCGCGCGTACTCGGGGTGCGTCCAGCAGGCGCTCGCCGAGCTGCCGCGCACGGAGCGGGTGGAGCTGGCGCGGCTGCGCATGGAGGTGGACCACGCGACCGTCTCGGGGCTCCAGCGCATCCTGCCGGAGTACGAGGCGGCGGTCGAGGCGCAGGAGTGGGGCGCGATGGCCACCTTCGTCGTGTCGCTCCCCGCGTCGCGCGCCGACGAGCTGCGCATTGCCGTCGCCAACCTCACGCGCGGGCGCGCGACGGTGGCCGACGCGGAGTGAGGGCGGTCACTCCTGGGCGGCGAGCCGTTGCAGCCGCGCCATCCAGCGGCGCCGTCCCTCCTCCGCCTCCAGGGGCTCGTACACGCCGAGCACGCCGAGCACGCCGATCGTCGACCCGTCGCTCGCGCGCAGCGGCGCCTTGCCGACGCGCACCCAGCCGATGCCGCGCGAGGACTGCTGACGCTCGATGATGTCGAGCAACGGCTCGCCCGTCCGCATCACCGTCTCGTCGTCGGCGCGGTACTTGGCGCCCTGGTCGCGCCAGGGGAGGCGGAGGTCGAAGTCGTCCATCCCTACCAGCTCGGCCGCCGAGGCGAGCCCCGCATCGCTCGCGAAGTGCGCGCTGCAGCCGCCGAAGCGCAGCTCGGGGGCGAGCTTCCAGAAGACGCGCAGCGGCGAGGGGGGCGCCGACGCGTCGCGCAGAAGCGTCTCGAGCTCGTCGCGCAGCGCCGCGGCGTCGAGCGCGGGCCAGCGCGCGGCACGGTCCGCGAGCCCGGGGTACAGCGCGGGCCAGGCGGTGGCGACGACGTCGCGATAGCTGGTCAGTACCGCGAGGAGCTCATTCACGCCGCGATACTCCGGGAAGTTCGTGTCGGGCGGGTGCGTCTCGTGATCCACACTTCTGACGGGCCGACCCCGCATCCGTCACGCACCGTGCCGGGACGGGTCGTTCGACCCTCCCCGCCCGGCGCGCGCGGGTGAGTCGTTCGGTCGCGTCGCGGCATCCGCCGCCCCGTCACCATCGACCCGTATTCCCCATGACCCGGATCGTCTCCCACCTCGTGCGCGCGCTCGCGTGGTCGATCGTCGCCGCGATACTCGTACAGCTCTACTTCGCCGGCGCCTTCATCTTCGGCGTGCTCGGCGTGCACTTTCATCGCGCGCTCGGCGTGAACCTCTTCTTCGCCGCGCTGCTCACCGCGCTCCTCTCGCTCACGACGCGCGAGACGCGCGCCCGCTGGGCGTGGCACTTCGGCGTCGTCGGCAGCATGATCGTGCAGGGGGAGCTGCTGCGGATGCGCGCCTACGTCCCCGCGGTCGCGGCGCTGCACGCCGTCAACGCCGTGGTCGTGCTGCTGGTCGCGCACCAGGCCGCGCGCCGCGCAGCGGTGGCGCCGGCCGCGCGGCGAGCCGCACGCGCATCCCGGCCGTCGCTCCAGGTGCGGGTGGCGTGAGCGATCGGGCGCCCTGAACCACGGAGGCACGGAGGGGCCACGGAGCATTCAGAAGGCGGTCGTCGAGAACGCCGGCATGTCCCGGCGGGCGTTCCGCGGGTCGCTTCGGCTCCGTGGCGCGAGGGAAGGGTGGGGCGTCGCGCGACCGTCGGCGCTATTCCCCCAGCCGGGGGCCCTCCGCGGCGCGATTTCGATGCCGTCGGCAACGAATCGCCCCCGGCTCGATGGAGCCGGGGGCGATTCGTTTCGGGCGGCGGGCGACTCGCGCCGGCTACTGCTTCTTCGTCGTGATCTTCACCACGCCGTTCTTCCCTTCCGCCCCGTACAGCCGCGTCGACGCCTCACCCTTGATGACCTCGACGCTCTCGATCGCCTTCGGCGAGAGCTCGTGGAAGCTGCGGGCCTCCACGATCTTGCCGTCGATCAGGAAGAGGGGAGCGTCGGTCGCCACCGTCCGCATTCCGGTCGCCGCGGTGCTATCGCGAGTCAGGATGAGCGGGCCCTTGGCGACGAATCCCTGTGTCGAGTCGAGGATCGTCATCATCCGATCCCCATGCGCCGTCCACGAGGCACGCGCCTCGTCGGAGGCGGCCACCTTGGACGGCAGCATCCCCGCCTGCGCCGCCTTCTTCGTCACGATGTCGATGCGCGACGGCGCCGTTGAGGCATCCGCTTCCGACTTCATCGTCGCCTTCATCACACGGACCGACTCGATCTCCTCCGGCGACAGGTTCCGCGCCATCTCCGGCGTCGTCTCCACCCCGTCCACGTAGTACTGCGTGCCGCTCACGTTGTCGAACACCACGCGCTGTTCGACGTCGGCGACGTCCATCTTCTCGACCTCGGCCGCCGTCGGCAGCTTGCTCTCGCAGGCGACGAGGATCGCGGCGAGGGCGAGGGCGCCGAGCGCACCGCCGCGGGCGAGGGGGAACCGCGTGCTGCGCGTGGTCATGGCCAGTAGTCTCCGTTCGAGGTGAGTGCGACGGCCGGCCAGCGCCGGCGCGCCCGCGGGTAGTCCGGCATCGTGGCCGGCGAGCTCGATCAACAGCGAGGCGTAGGACCGCGGGCCGGCCCCGCGCCGCAGCACGCGCCGATCGCAGTCCATCTCGACGGCGAGCCGGAGGCGCGCGAGCATCCACCAGGCGGCCGGGTGCCACGCGAGGGCGACGGCGGCGGCGCAGCCGGCGGCGAGTAACCGGGAGTCGTGCGCCCGCACGTGCTCCCGCTCGTGGGCGAGGACGAGGCGCTGTTCGTCGGCCGGCCGCGCGAGGAGCCAGCGCGGGACGACCACCTCCGGGCGCGCCACCCCGACGACTGCCGGACCCATGTCCTGCGCCAGTCGCACCCGCTCGCCGACCAGCTCGATCGACGGCCACCCGCGCCGAGCGCGACCGACGCGGCGGTATGCCAGCAGATGCACGAGCGCCGCGCCGGCTCCGACGAGCAACCACCCGCCGACGAGCACCGGACCGAGCCACGCCGGCACCAGGCGCTCGGCGACGCCGAGGAGCCGCCCGACGGGGCGCGCCAGGAGCGCGCGCATCGAGGCGACGGCGCCGGCGAGCGCGCTCGGCTCGGCCGGAGCGGTCGGGAGCGCCGTACTGGCGCTGACGAGCGCTGGAAGTGGCGCCTCGATGGCGCGGTCGAGGCGGATGCGGGCCGCGTTCGCCGTGAGGCCGAGCGTCGCGAGGAGCGCCACCACCCACACCCACCGCGCCGGTCGGCCGGCGAGTCGGAGGAGCGATTCCGCGCACCAGGCGCCGACGGCGAGAAGTCCGCCGACCAGCAGCGAGTACAGCATCCAGGCGGCGATCATGCGTCCCCCTCGCCCTCGTCCAGCCGCTCGGCGAGCAGGCGGCGCATCCGCTCCAGCTCATCCCGGCTCACCTTCCGGTCGGAGACGAGGTGGGCGAACATCCGCTCGACCGATCCCTGGAAGATCGACTCGCGGATCCGGTCGAGGGCGCTCGACCCTGCCCGCTCGGCCTCCACGGTCGGGAAGTAGCGATAGGCGCGTCCCGCCGCCTCGTGCCGCACGTACCCCTTCTCCTCCAGCGTCTGGAGGGCGGAGAGGACGGTGGTGTACGCGAGCCCCTCCTCGTCGAGCGCGTCGCGCACCTCGGCCACGCTGGCCGAGCCGAGCCGCCAGAGGACGCTCATGACGGCGAGCTCGCGTGGTGGGAAGTAGATGTCGTCCATGGGCCTCGTCTACGGAATCTTCCGTAGAATGTGGCCTGGGGCGAGTTCTGTCAACTGCTTTTTCAGTAGATCACCTCGACGGGCGCCGGCGACCCGACTACCTGGACCGGCCCGGCTGGCCGGCGAGCTCCTCGAACGCCGCGCGCAGCACGGCCAGATGCGCCTGCTCGCTCGGCGGGACCGCGGCGCAGTGGTCGTCGTACAGGACGAGCCGCGTCGCACGCGCGTCGAGCACCTCCAGCGTGAAGCGCCGCACGGCGCGCCCGCAGACGACGGGGACGGGAGCCGCCGGATCGCGGGGCGGAGGAGTACGCGAGAGCGAATCGAGCCGCGTCAGCGCGGTGCGGAGCCAGAGCTGCGGACGGTCGATCGGGCGCGTGTCCGTCGGGCCGCCCGTCGCGAACGGCTGGGTGCGCAGCTCGCCCCGCACACTGTCCCCGTCGCGCCAGAGACGGAGCCGCTGCAGCGCCCCCGGCTGCGTGCTCCACACGGTCGCCTCGAGGAAGTCGGGCGGGGTCGGCTCGACGACGATCGTGAGCTCGTTCGACGTCCGCTCCCCTTCCGCGCGGAGCGGACCGGTGTTGTCGGGGCCGATCCCTTTCCGGTCGAGGTTCACCGCGTCGTGAACCCCCCACGTGAGCCGGTACCGCCCCGGGACCGGAACGAGATACCGCCCGCGTTCGAGCCGCCCCGGCGGCACGCCGATCGGGAGCGCGTCGACGACGATGCTGTCGCGATGGGTCGCGCCCACGGGGACCAGCATCGGCGGGCCGAGGCAGCCCAGGCGGATGGTGGCGTATGCCGCCCGCCACCGGTCACCGTCCCATCGCTCCAGGGTGGGCTGCTCGGCGCCGCACCCCTCGCTGATCGCCGCGACGCCGAGGCCGCGATTGCGGTAGCGGAAGTGCACGACGCCGCGAATGCGCCCGCCGCTCGTGTCGAAGACGACGCGCGTCTCCTCGGCCATGAGCGCCGGTCCGCCGTCGTCGCGCTCCATGACGAAGGGTCCGCCGACGCTCGTCTGCCCCCCGACCGGCGCGGCGACGAGCGCCGCGAGGGCGAGCGCGCTCAGGATGACCCGCCGACCCGTCTGCATACTCCAGACTACCTCGCGAGCCGCGCGCGGCGTCACCCTCAGCCGAGCGCCTCTATCTCGGGAGCCACAGCGTGAACCGGCTCCCCTCGCCGGCACGGCTCTCCGTGCGGATCCCGCCGCCGAGGAGCTGCACGAGGTTGCGCACGACGGCGAGCCCGAGGCCGGTGCCGGCCGACGGGTGCACGTGGTCCTGGTCCACCCGCCAGAAGGGCTCGTAGATGCGCCGCTGGTGCTCGGGGGCGATCCCGACCCCCGTGTCGCGCACCTCGAGCTCCGCCCGGTCGTCGAGCACCCGCACGCGGAAGCCGATCTCCCCCCGCTCGGTGAACTTCACCGCGTTGCCGGCCAGGTTCACCAGCGCCTGGAGCAGCTTCGTGCGGTCGGTCGTGACCACGCACCCCGTCGCCGGCACGTCGCGCACCAGCCGCAGCCCCTTCTGCTGCGCGGCGAGGGCGACGATGTCGATCGCCTCGTCCACGAGGGCGCACAGGTCGACCGGCGCGGGATGGACCTCCGCGCGCCCTGCCTCGATGCGCGAGAGGGTGAGGATCTCCTCGATCAGCGTCCGCAGATGCTCGGCGCCGGAGACGATGCGGCGGAGCTGATGCCCCTGCGCGCTCGACACTGGCCCGGTGATCCCGTCGGCGAGCAGCTGCGCGTAGCCGATGATCGAGCTGAGCGGAGTGCGGATCTCGTGGCTCAGCACGGCGAGGAAGTCGCTCTTCGCCGCACTCGCGGCCTCGGCCACCTCGCGGGCGCGTGTGGTGTCGCGGAAGGCACGCGCCTGCTCGATCGCGCGCCCCGCGCGCCGGCCGAGCTCCTCCAGCGTCGCCAGCTCGCGTTCGGTGAGGGGACGGTCGCGCAACGCGCCGAAGCTCAGCGCCGCGAGCGCGCCGAGCGTGCCGCGCTGTCCCTGGATCGGCACGCAGAGGGCGGCGTACGGTGCGAGCGACCCGTCGGGTGCCGGTTCCCGTATCGCCTCCGCGGCCGGTGGCGGATCGGCGCGGAGCGCGGCGTGGCCGGTGTGCGCGACGGCGGCGGGAGCGATGGGGAGCCGGCTCCCGTCGTGCCCGGCGAGCGTGCGCAGCGCCTCGACGCGCGAGTCGTCGCGGCATGCGAGCTCGGCCAGCTCCAGCGCGCCGTCGCACGCGAGGTAGACGAGGCAGGCGTCGGACATCTCCGCGACCACCGCGTCGGCGACCCCGCGCAGCGCCTCCGTCGATTCGAGGGTGCCGTCGAGCGCCGCCGTCCCGTGCACGAGGACCCGCTCGGCGACCTCCTGTCGATGGCGCGCGTCGATGTCCTCGTGCATCCCGACCCATTCGCGGATCGTGCCGCGGGCATCGTCGCGCACGGGGACGCCGCGGCAGCTGAACCAGCGATACGAGCCGTCGGCGACGCGGAGGCGGTGCACCAGCTCGAACCCGGTGCGCAGGTCGCGGGCCTCGCGCCAGCACCGCACGGCGCGCTCCCGATCGTCGGGATGGATGGCGCGCATCCACCCCCGGCCGAGGATCTCCTCGGCGCGCATCCCGGTCACGGCACGCCAGCCGGGGAGGTCCTCGGTGAGATTCGCCTCGGTGTCGGCACGCCAGACGGCGCACGCCGACGCCTCGACGAGCGCGCGAAAGCGTGCCTCGCTCTCCCGGAGGGCGGCGGTGGCGAGGATGCTCTCGCTGGCGTCGCGCAGGGCGCGCACGACGCGCGAGACGTCGCCCCGCCCGTCGCGCTGGATCAGCGCGCGATCGACGACGTGGGCATAGCTGTCGTCGGCGCGGCGGAAGCGATACGTCCCTTCCCAGCGCTCGAGCATCGTGGAGGCGAGCGCGTGCTGGTAGCTCGAGACGACGCGGTCGCGGTCGTCGGGATGGATGCGCTCCGACCACCAGCTGCGGGCGCCGTCAGCGCTCCGCTTCGCCTGCTGCGGCAGCCAGCCGAAGACGGTGAAGAGCGCCTCGCTCCATTCCTCGTCGTCGGCGTGCGCGTCCCAATCCCAGACGACGTCGTTGGTCGCGCGCACGGCGAGGCGATAGCGCTCCCCGGATCGGCGCGAGCGAGCGGTGCCGTCGGCGGTGCCGCTCGGCGGCGCCGGTTCGGCGTTCGGCGTCGAGTGCGAGTGCAAGCGGTCGGCGGAAGAAGGCGGCACCTGAAGGTCGTGCAGTGCGCCCAACGTCGTACCGGGTACCAGCACCGGCAAGAGGGCAATATCGGCTCGTGCTGTGACGTGGTGTGACGTTCATGTCCGTCCGCGTGACGAAAGCCACGTCCGCCCGCGCGGGGGCTGCCGGGGCGGCGTCCATCGCCTGGCGCGCCGGGCGATGGAGGATGTCCGGATCGGTCGCACAATCTCGCCCTGGAGGGTGAAGCCGCCGCGCGATCCTCGGCGTCTCGCGCGGCGGCCTTGCCCGCCCGACTCCCGGCGCGAGGGTTGGTTGCGATATCCTTGAGCGTCCCACGCGTCGTTCCCGCCTCCCGCCTCCCGCCTCCGCTCCCGTCGAGATGCCCGACCGTCGCTCCTTCCTCGGCTCGCTCGTTGGTGCCGGTCTCGCGCTCCCCGTCGCGCTCCCCGCGCTGCGCGCCCAGTCCGGCCGGCACATGGCGCGCGCGATCGTCATGGGGGAGGGACGCAGCGCGGCGTCGCTCGCGGAGGACGAGGCCTACTGGGGGGAGATCCAGCGCGCCTTCGACATCGACCGCACGGTCGTGAACCTGAACAACGGCGGGGTCTGCCCCACGCCGTCGCACGTGCTCGAGCAGATGATCCGCGACCTGCGGTTCTCGAACGAGCTGCCGACGGAGCACATGTGGCGCGTGCTCGAGCCGCGCCTCGAGACGGTGCGGCGCGAGCTGGCGATCGAGTTCGGGTGCGACCCGGAGGAGCTGGCGATCACGCGCAACGCCAGCGAGTCGAACGAGACGATGATCTTCGGCATCGATCTCGCGCGCGGGGACGAGGCGATCGTGACGACGCAGAACTATCCCCGCATGCTCAACGCCTGGGAGCAGCGGGTGATGCGCGACGGGATCGTCCTCCGGAAGGTGAAGGTCGAGACGCCCGTCCCCTCGCCGGCGCACTACGTCCGCACGATCGAGCAGGCGATCACGCCGCGCACGCGCGTGATCGAGGTGATGCACATCAACAACCTCACCGGCCAGATCGCGCCGGTGCGGGAGATCGTCGCGCTGGCGCGGCCGCGCGGCATCGCCGTCTTCGTCGACGGTGCCCACGCGTTCGCCCACTTCCCGTTCAAGCGCGACGACCTGGGGTGCGACTACTACGGCACGAGCCTGCACAAGTGGCTGCTCGCGCCCGTGGGGACCGGCTTCCTCTCCGTGCGCCGCGACCGCATCGAGAAGCTCTGGCCGCTCCTCGCCGGGTCGCCGTCGCAGGTGCGCGACATCCGCAAGTACGAGGAGATCGGGACCCATCCGGCGGCGAACCACAACGCCATCGCCGCGGCGCTGGTGTTCCACCGCGCGATCGGCAGCGAGCGCAAGATCGCGCGCCTCCGCTTCCTGCGCGACCGCTGGGCGCAGCGGCTGCTCGCCGAGAGCGATCGCGTCCGGATGCTCGCGCCGATCGGCCCGACGGAAGGGGGGGCGATCGGCACCGTCGCCGTCCAGGGGCTCGACATGGCGCAGGTGGGCGGGTGGCTGCACGGCAAGCATCACATCGTGACGACCCCCCTCGTCAACGACGAGTTCAATGGGCTGCGCGTGACGCCGAACGTGTACACCACCCTCGACGAGATCGACCGGTTCGCGGAGCTGATGTTACACGCGATCCGGACGGGCGTCAGCTGACCGTCGCCCTGTCCGGTTCGCGCGCCGTCCTGCGCACGAGTCGGATGCAAGGAAGGACATCCTCCACCCGGATCTCAACATGCGCTTCTCGACCTCTCTCGTCGCCCTCGCACTGGTCGGCGCCGCTTCGACCGCCGGCGCGCAGGCGTGCCTCGGCACCCCGTCGTTCACGGCGGGCCCCGTCCGTCTCGACGGGTCGTTCGCGACCTCGGACGGCCAGACCTCGATCGGCGGCGGCGTCTCCGCGGGCATCGAGCGCGGCGCCTTCGGCTCGATCGCCATCAATCGCTACAGCGGCGACGACGACGCGGGCACCGACGCCGTGACCGGCTTCGGGCTGCAGGCGGGCTACGAGCTCTCGCTGAAGTCCGCCAAGACGACGAAGGTCTCGAGCTGGTCGGTCTGCCCGGTCGCGAGCTTCGCGCAGGCCAAGCAGTCCGTCTCGGTGCTCGACGACGACTTCGACTTCACCGCGCGCACCTTCACGGCCGGCGTCGCCGCCGGCACCGCGATCGCCGCGTCGCCCAAGGTCGACATCGCGCCCTTCGCGTCGCTCTCCCTCATGCGCATCTCCATGAGCGCGGACGGCCCGGGCGTGTTCGAGGACATCTTCTCGGACTCGGAGACCGGCCTCGCGCTCGACCTCGGCGCCGGCTTCATCATCAGCCGCATCTTCACCGTCCGTCCGGCGATCTCGATCCCGATCGGCTTCGATGGCGCGGACGCGCAGTTCGGCGTGTCGTTCCACATGAACTTCGGGAAGTAAGCGACCCGACGGTCGCGAGCCGAGGGCCGGGGATGCAGTCGTCCCCGGCCCTCGGTCTGTTCGCGCTCAGTCTCCGGCGCCCAGCGCCGCCAGCAGCGTCTCCTGCGCGCTCCGCCCGCCCGGCCGCCGCCGGTACTCGCCGGTCGGCAGGAGCTCCCACGCCGTCGGGTCCTCGAGATACAGGTCGAGCAGGGCGTCGAGCCGCCGGCGCGCGGCGGCGTCGGCGACGGGGACGAGCAGCTCGACGCGCCGCCGCAGGTTGCGCGGGCGCAGGTCGGCCGAGCCGACGTAGTAGCGCGGCGCGCCGTCGTTCGCGAAGTGGTAGATGCGCGAGTGCTCGAGCAGCCGCCCGACGTGCGTCACCACGCGCATCGACGCGCCGCGCGGGCGCAGGGTGCAGATGCCGCGCACGACGAGGTCGATCCGCACGCCGTCGTCGGCCGCGCGGCCGAGCGCGTGCACGAACTCGGTGTCGGAGAGCCCGTTCACCTTGATGCGGATGTGCGCGTCGCGTCCGGCGCGCGCGTGCGCCGCCTCCTGCTCGATCTGGCGCAGCAGCACCTGCCGCATCTGCACCGGCGCCGCCAGCGAGCCGCGCGAGAGTCCGGTCGGCGGGGCGCTCGAGCCGGTGAGGGCGTTGAACAGCTCCGCGATGTCGCTCGTGAGCGCGTCGTCGCCGGTGAGGAGACTGAGGTCGGTGTAGGCGAGCGCGGTGCGCGCGTTGTAGTTGCCGGTGCCGACGTGGGCGTACCGCCGGAGCTGCCCGCCCTCGCGGCGCACCACGAGCGCCGCCTTCGCGTGCGTCTTCACCCCCACGAGCCCGTAGACGACGTGCACCCCCGCCGTCTCGAGCGCCCGCACCCACGCCACGTTGCGCTCCTCGTCGAAGCGCGCGCGCAGCTCGACGAACGCGACCACCTGCTTTCCGCGCCGCGCCGCATCGCAGAGCGCGGCGACGATCGGCGAGTGATCGCCGACGCGATAGAGGGTGATCTTGATCGCCGTCACGTCCGCGTCCTCGGCGGCCTCGGTGACGAACCGGACGACGCTGTCGCGGAACGACTCGAACGGGTGATGCACGAGCCGGTCGCGCTCGCGCACCGCCGCGAACAACGGCGTCTCCGGCGGGAGCGGCGGCGCGGGGGTGAACGGCGGGTAGTGGAGCGCCGGTCGCTTGGGGAGCGGGATCGCCGCGACCGCCTGGAGGTCGAGCGGGATCTCCGCCTCGTACACGTCCTCCACCGACAGCGGGAGCGCGTCCGCGCCGCCGCGCAGCTCGTCGAGGACGAGGTCGCGCAGCATCGTCGGCATCTCCCGCTCCACCTCGACGCGCACGACCGCATTGCGCGCCCGGCGCCGCGTCGCGGCGTCCACCGCTTCCAGCAGGTCGTCGGCGTTCTCCTCGTCCAGCTGCAGGTCGCCGGCCCGCGTCACGCGGAAGAAGTACGCCTGCTCGACGCGCGCGCGCGGATGCAGGAGATCCAGGTTCGCGCGGATCACCGCCTCGAGCGGCACGAGATCGCGCGCGTCGGACTCGCCCGCTCCGGCGGCGCGCAGGAAGCGCGGCAGCTCGTCCGGGATCTCGGTCTCGACGAGACTCGGCGGGCCGCCGCGCGGCTCGACGAGCATCGTCGCGAGGGAGAGCGAGAGGTGGGGCATGCGCGGCGTCGGATGGCCCGGGCTCAGCGTCATCGCGAGCGGGGTGAGCGCCGGGAGGATCTCGTCCTCGAATCGCGCCCGCAGGTCCGCCCGCTGCGCCGCATCCAGCTCGTGCCACCGCCGCACGCGCACGCCGACGTCCGCGAGCGCCTGGAGACACGCCACCAGACACTGCCGCTGCCGCGCGGCGAGCGCCGCGACGCGCGCCGCGATGGCGTGCTGCTGCTGGGCGGCGGCGACCCCGCGCCCCACGTTCTCCTCCGCGTTCTCGATCGCGGCGGACCGCAGCCCCGCGACGCGCACGGTGAAGAACTCGTCCACGTTCGCGGCGACGATCGCGAGGAAGCGAAGCCGTTCGCCGAGCGGGGTGCTCGCATCCTCGGCGAGGGTGAGCACGCGCTCCTGGAACGCGAGGAGACTCAGCTCGGGGTCGAGCAGGTCGGAGTCGCCGTCGATCGCCTCGTCGCCCGCGGTGTGCGCCACCGTCGCCGTGAGGCCGACGCCGGGCGCGGGGGCGTGCATCCACTTGAGCAGCAGCTCGGCGCGGTCGCGGCGATCGACGCCGAGCGTCCGCAGCCCGTGCGCGCGCTCGAGCGCCCGGACGAGCCGCTCGGCGACGGCCGGCTCGCCGCGCAGGCTGTGCACGCACAGCTGGTGGAACTCGCGCGCCGTCCCGTCGCGTCGCACCGTCACGCGGTCGAGATGCAGTGCGAGGCGCGGCCGCCGCAGCCAGTCCGGATGGGCGGTGCGGTGCCAGCGCTCGACCTCGAGCGCCACCCGCTCCACCAGCGCGGCGGGGTCCACGATGCCGCGCAGCCGCCGGGTGACGGCGTTCTCCTCCTGCACCGCCGCCGCGGCGTGCGTCGCGCGCACGGTCGCGTGGAGCGTCGGCGGCGCGCCCGCGCGCGCGTGCTCCCCGCGCGCGTAGAGCGAGAGCCGGTGGCGGTCGTCGGCGCCGACGCGCAGCCGGCACTCGAGGCCGAGCCGCCGCAGCGCATCGTCCGGCGTGTCGAGGTAGAGGTCGCGGTGCATCCCGCGCTGGGGCTCGCTCGCGCGGATGCCGAGCGGCAGCGGCGCGGCCGCGAGCTCGGCCAGCTGCGCCGCCGACATCACGTCGCAGCGGAAGGTCGTGATGACCGTGCTCAAATGTCCTTCAGGCAGGCGTCCAGGATGTCGCGCTTCACGCGGCGCGGATCGTCGATGATCTCGAAGAAGTCGTCGAAGTACGCGAGCGTGCGCCGCACCGTGGCGGAGCGGATGCGGGCGCCGATGTCGTCGTGGTAGAGCGCGCGGATCGCCTCCCGCCGCTCGCGGAAGAGGGCGAAGGCGCGCTCGTACATCTCCGGGGCGAGACAGGGGCCGCGGAAGAGGCGCGTGCGCACGCTGGGGAGGCGCAGCACCGCGGGAGGGACCGCGTAGTGCGCGTCCACCGCGCCGGAGAAGTCGAAGTCGTACGCGATCGGGTACATCGTGCCGTCGCCGGTCTGCACGATCTCCATGTTGTGCAGCCCCGCGGTGGACCAGTCGGTGTTCCCGATCATGTACTGGAAGAGGCTCGTGACCGCGAACTGCAGCGAATCCAGCTCGGCGCTCGTGATCCCCGTGGCGTCGAGCGCGGTGCCGCCGAGCCGCGCCGCGAGCGCGCCCGCGTCCTCGGTGAGGATCGCGTAGCGCGTGGTGCGCGTTCTCCCCTTCGTGCTGTCGGCGTAGGTCACGCGCAGCAACCGCGTCCGCATGCTCCGCGGCGTGAGCAGCGCATAGACGCGGTAGAGCTGGTACTCCTGCAGGATGTACTGCTCGTAGCGGTCCTCGTCGTAGCAGTAGTTGACGAGCTTCGGCCGATCGAGCCCGGCGAACACGGTGCCCTCGCTGGTGGCGCGGGCGAAGTCGAGGCGCAGCGGTGGGAAGCGGCACTGCCGCCGCCGCCAGACGCCGCGCGGCCGCACGCGCACCGGCACCGTGCCGCGCGTACCCGTGTCGCCGGCGAGGGTGATCTGCCCCCACCGCCAGCGCGGATTGGTGTCGCGATCCTGGCGGAGCTGCTCGATGTTCGTCGTCAGCGTGAGGACGATCGGCGTCGTCTCGTCGTAGATGCGCGGCGGGGGACGCCGGCCCCCCTGCTGCCGCGTGTCGGGTGCCTGCCCCTGCGCCGCCGTCGCCCCGGCGAGCGTCGTGAGGGCGACGGCGGCGGCGACGGCGCGGAACGCCCCGCCGTGGCGGGGGGAGCGGACGCGGGTGAGCGAGGTCATGGCTCCGGTCGCGTACGGGTCAGTTGAGCTTCGCGCCGAGGACGTCGGCGGCGGCGGCGCTGCGGAGGGCATCGAGCAGCTCGTCGGGGGAGCCGCCCTTGCGCAGCAGCACCGTGTACTCGAGCACCTCGACGCCGTCCGGCTCGTGCAGCACCCCCCCGAACCGCCAGCGCTTGAGCTGCTCGTCGAGCAGCGGCTCGATCGCGCGCCGAGCGCCGCTCACGTCGTGGGTCCGCACCTGGAGCAGCGCCTCGCGGCGTCCCTCCGGATCCGGCGCCTCCGGGTTGTTCCGCCGGGCGCGGCGCCAGGCCCGGTCGGCGAGCGCGTTCAGCTGCTCGGCGCTCATCTCCTCGAACACCTCGTTGTCGATGCGGGCGACGAAGGTCCCCGTCCGGCTCAGCTGCTCCATCGCGCGCTGCAGCCGTCGCTCGGCGCGGCGCCCGTCGAGCGCGGCGGGCGCGCGCCCGAAATCGGTGGCCCAGAGGAGGAGGACGACGACGTTGAAGACGGTCGAGACGACCGCCGCGATGCGCAGGTCGATCGCCGCGGCGAGACCGACGCCGGTGGCGAGGAAGACGTAGACCGCATCCTTGCTGTCGTCGAGCGCCGTGCGGAAGCGGACGGCGGCGACGATCCCCGCCAGCCCGAAGGCGAGCGGCAGGCTGTCCTTCACCAGCGCCACGACGCCGGCGACGACCATCGGGAGGATGACGAGCGTCTGCACCACCGACTGCTGGAAGCCCCGCTTCGCGCGCGTGAGCACGTAGACCCACGCGACGGGGAGGGCGAGCAGCACCGCGCCGATCATCGCGGCGACGGCGCCGAGGGGCGTCGCGGCCGGCGCCGGGGCGGGGGTGGCGGCGCCGGCACCGGCGCCGAGCACCTCCAGCGCCCCCGCGCTGGCGGGGAGGACGGAGCGGAGGAGCTGCGCCGGCAGCAGTGCCGAGAGTCCGACGGCCAGGGCGAGGAGCGCCGCGTAGTAGAGGACGAGGCGTACGGCGATGTGCCCGAAGAATCGCGAGGCGGCGCTGGGTGGGGCCATGCAGGGTCGGTGGGGAGGTGACGCAGCAATATCCGGGACGACGGCAACCGGCGCCAGAGATTGCCGCGTGGTGGGACGCCCGGCAGATTGCGCGCCCATGCCGACCGTCCGCCGGACCCTCCGCCGCCTCGCGCCGCTGCTCGTGATCGTGACCGCCTGCGTCGCGCCGCAGCCGCTCCGTGGAGCGCGCGTCGAGCCGCCCCGGCTCGTCGTCGTCGTCACCGTCGATCAGATGCGCGCCGACTACCTGTCGCGGTTCGGCGGACAGTTTCGCGGCGGGCTCGCGCGGCTGCTGCGCGACGGCAGCGTGTTCACCCACGCCTACCACGACCATGCGATCCCGGAGACCGCCGCCGGACACGCCACCCTCCTCTCGGGACGCTTCCCACGCAGCACCGGGATCATCCTCAACGGGCTCGGCGTCGACGACCCCGAGTCGCCGCTGATCGACGGCGCGCGCGGCGCCGGAGCGTCGCCGCATCGCTTCCGCGGCACGTCGCTGCTCGACTGGATGCGCGGTGCGGATCCGCGGGCGCGAGCGCTCTCCGTCTCGGGGAAGGATCGCGGCGCGATCCTCCCGCTGGGACGGGCACGCGGCGACGTCTACTGGCTCGCGGCCGGCCGGTTCACGACCAGCCGCTACTATCGCGACACGCTTCCGACGTGGGTGCGCGCGTACAACGCGCGGCAGATGCCGGCGCGCTACCTCGGGCGCGACTGGACGCTGCTGCTCCCGGACAGCGCGTACGCGGAGCCCGACTCGGTCGCGATGGAGGGGGCGGGGCACGACTTCCTCTTCCCCCATCGGGCGCCGCGCGACAGCGCCTACGCCGCCGGCTTCGTCGCGCGCACGCCGTGGGGCGACGAGATCGTCCTCGATTTCGCGCTCGACGGCGTGCAGGCGCTCGGCATCGGCACCGGGCCGCAGAGCGACCTGCTGAACGTGTCGCTCTCCACGACCGACGCGATCGGCCACGTGTACGGCCCCGATTCGCGCGAGATGCACGACCAGATGCTGCGACTCGATCGCGCGCTCGGCGTCTTTCTGGACTCGCTCTTCCGACTGCGCGACCCGGCGCAGGTGGTCGTCGTCCTCACCGCCGACCACGGCGCGGCGCCGCTCCCCGAACGGTCGGCGGAGCACGAGCGTCCGATCCCCATGCGCGTCGAGCCGTCGGACGTGCTGGCCGAGGTGCGGCAGGGGCTGCGCGCGCGCGGCGTGGACACGAGCGCGGTGGAGCTCGCGCTGGGGCTGGTGCTCCTCGATCGCCCCGCGCTCGAGCGGGCGCGTCTCGACGTCGACTCGCTGCTCCAGGCGCTCGCCGTGTCGGCGCGGCGCACCCCCGGGGTGCTGCGCGCGGACTTCATGCGCGACCTCCGCGCGGCCAACCCGGCCCGCGACCCGATCGCGCGCCGCTGGGCGCACCAGCTCCCCACCGGCACGCCGGTCGAGATGGTCGTGACGCTGCGCCCCTACAACATCTGGTGGAGCGACAACGTCGCGTCGCACCACTCGCCACACGACTACGACACCCACGTGCCGCTGGTCTTCCTCGGCGCGCCCTTCGCGCCGGGGCGCTACGCCGACGCGGTGCGCACCGTGGACCTGGCCCCGACCCTCGCCGCCGTCCTGAAGGTGAAGCCGCTGGAGCCGGTGGACGGCGTGGTGCTGCGGCAGGCGATCAGAGAGTAGGGGCGGGGGCTGGGGGCGGGGGGCTGGGGACGGAGGTGGTGGCTGTCGTCCCGAGCGAACGCGAGGGAGCTGCTGCATCGGCCGAGGGCCGAGCGCCGGAAAGCGTGGCGGATCGTGGAGGCCGGGTCGCCACGCACCGCTCGGAGTCCACGTGCCGCCACCTGGCCCCGACAGCCGCTCGCTCCGCTCGCGACGGCGGGGTGACACTCCCTAGCCCCTAGAGGGTGTTACGGCTTTCGTCGGGTCCCGCGGCGTTGGTCGCGCATGGCGCGGGTGAGCAACGTGAAGGCGTGGGCGCTGACGTGCAGCGCCCTGAGCGTTTCGGCCAGCCGCTCGTAG
>Ga0182741_1002179_pt1 | contig 23474 bp, 20 predicted proteins | sample eDN5th37CBELigOP_FD_128874 | JGI IMG/M metagenome (GOLD analysis project Ga0182741, IMG submission 128874) | Enriched Organic Plus compost microbial communities from Emeryville, California, USA - eDNA 5th pass 37_C BE-Lig OP (version 2) (version 2) ... | reverse complement strand
TCTAGGACGGGTCGTCCGGCTCGAGGCGCTCGACCGCCGCGCGCCATTCCGCGAGGAGGTCGTCGGCCGTCCTGCGGCTCGAGGGGCGGTGGACGACGTCGTCCCCGACGAAGTAGACCGCGACGTCGATCGCCTCGAGCGGGGTGCCCGTCCGGGCGGACCACGCGACGCGGTACAGGTCGAGCTGGTAGTCGAACGCCGCGAGCTCCTCGGCCGAGGTCGGGCGCTTGCCGGTCTTCCAGTCGACGATCTCGATCCGCTCGCCGCGGCGGAAGACGGCGTCGATCTTCGCGGGGATCGACCGGCCATCGAACGGCAGCTCGATCGCCGTCTCGATCGCCATGGGCGCGAGGAACGCCCATTCCGAGCGCTCGAACGTCGCCTTGAGCTCGGCGAGCCGCGCCTCATCGGCCGGCGCGAGGCTCGCACGCTCCTCGTCGACGTCGCCGTCCTCGACGGGGTCGGGGAGATCGCGCAGCTCGAAGAGCGCCTCGGGCGCGAGGTTGCGGTACCGCTCCTCGACCCACGCGTGGAAGAGCGTTCCGAGCCGAGTCGCCCGGTACGGCTGCTCCGGCATCGGGCGTTCGAACCGCGACGCGGCCGTCTCGGGATCGCGGATCCAGTCCTTGAACGCCGACGCGGGGATCCGCGCGGGCGGGACGAGCCGTCGTCGCCGCGATCGCGAGCGCTCCGCGAGCAGGAGCTCGAGGTCGCGCGACCAGCGCCCCTCGTCGAGGCGGGCGCCGCGCGCGATCGACGCCGCGGCGTCGCGCACGAGCGCCGCCGAGCGCTCCACTTTCGCGCGGCGGGGACCGAGCGGGTCCCGCGGCCAGGGGAGCGCGTGGGCGCTGTCGACGGCGGGATCGGTCGTGAGCGCCGAGTGACCGGGCGTGCCGGCGGGCAGGAGCCCGGCATCGACGATGTCGCGCACGTACGGGCTCTCCGGGCGCGGATCGTGGCGGCGCGTCGACGCGTTGTACTTTCCCGGCCAGAACGACCCCGTGAGGAGCAGGTCGCGCGCAGATCGCGTCACGGCGACGTAGCCGAGGCGGCGCTCCTCGCGCTCGTGGCGGTCGCGCAGTGCCTGCTTGAACGCCTTGAAGCGATCGACGAGCTCCTTGCGGGTCGTCGCCGTCTCCCAGTCGAACCACGCCTGCTCGCGGAGCGACGCCGCGTCGCCGCGGAACGCGTGCGGGAGCTCGCCGAACGCGACCCAGCCGCCCCCCTCCTTCGGCGCGGCGGGAAAGTCGTCGACCACGAGTCGCGGGATCGCGACGACGTCCCACTCGAGCCCCTTCGCCGCGTGGATCGTCAGGAGCTGGACGATTCCCTCCTGCGCCGGCTCCTCCGCGGGGCCGATCCGCTCGTCCGCGGCGATGACACGATCGACCCACGCGAGGAACGAGCTCGCCGTCGCGTGCTCGTCGACCTGCGCGAAGCGCTCGACCTGCTGGCGGAAGGCGCGGAGATTCGCGGGCCCCGAGCGCTTGTCGTCGTTCGCGACGACCTCGATGTCGAGCCCGAGCGCCTCTTCGACGACACGGACGAGCTCGAGGAGCGGGACGCCGACGCGCGAGCGCAAGTCGCGGAAGAGCGCGCCGGCCGCGCGCAGCCGCCGCAGGCCCTCGTGGGTGAACTGCTCGAGCGCGTCCCAGTCGGCTCGCGCGTCGACGAGCGCATCGAGTCCGTCGACGATCGAGCGGCCGTCCTGGTGGCCGCTCGTCCGTCCGGTTCGCTGCGCGTGGACGCGCCGCGCGATGTCCTCGAGGGCGGCGAGATCGCGGATCCCGATGCGCCACCTCGGACCGGCGAGGAGCCGAATGAGGTCATTGCCGGCGTCGGGGTCGACGAGCACCCGGAGGCCCGAGATGAGGTCGGTCGCCTCCGGCGTCTCGAAGAGGCCGCCGACGCCGAGCTCGCGGCACTCGACGCCCGCGGCGCGCAGCGCGTCCGCGAAGCGGCGGATGTGCCGCCTCGTGCGGAAGAGGATCGCGGCGGTCGGCTTGCGCTCGCGGCCTCCCGGCTCGGCGACGGGTTCGCGCAAGCGTTCGCGCAGCCATGCGGCGACCGACTCGGCCTCCTCGTCGGCCGACTCCGACCAGATCGCCTCGAGGCGCCCCTCGTCGGCGCCCGGCCGGGGGACGAGCGCCCCGACCTCGACCTTCGATCGCGAGCGCAAGTCGGCGGCGACCGCGTTCGCCGCCTCGAGGACGCGCACCGGGTTGCGCCAGCTCATCATGAGCGGGAAGGTCGAGACGCGATCCGCGCCGGCGCCGAAATCCGCGCCGAACGTCGCAAGATTCGCCTCGCTCGCGCCGCGCCAACCGTAGATCGCCTGATTCGGGTCGCCGACGGCCGTGATGACACGATCCGGCTCCTCGGGGCGGTCGCGGAAGAGCTCGGCGAGGAGGCGCGTCTGCACGACCGAGGTGTCCTGGTACTCGTCGAGGATGACGAACCGGTAGCGGGAGCGGATCGCGGCGACCGCCGCCGGAGCGGCGCGGGCGATCGCGAGTGCCGCGGCGACCTGGTCGCTGAACTCCATGACGCCGCGTCGGCGCTTCGCCTCGCGGAACTCCTCGACGAGCGGGAGGAGGACGTCGAGCGATCGCACGACGTCGAAGGCCTCCATCTCGGCGCGGTAGGCCGCGCGCCCGCCGAGCTCGAGTTCGCGCGTCGCCGCGAATCGCGCGGCGTAGGCGAGGACGGCGTCGGCGCCCTCGACCGCGTTGTCGCTCATCGCGTGCGCGAGGCCGAGGACCGCGTCGACGAGCTGCGTCGTCGAGCGGTCGAGTTCGGCGAGGCCGGGAATGCGCGACTCGAGGACGGTGCGTCGCGCGAGCATCCAGGCGGCGGCTTCGCTCAGGACGGCCGCGTCCGGGTCCTGCCCGATGACGAGCGCGTGCTCGCGATAGACCGCGCTCGCGAAGGCGTTGTACGTCGAGACGAGCGGCGACTGCGGCAGGGCCGCCGCCTCGTCGAGCGCACCGTCCGACGGGTCGCGGCGGCCCCCCGCGAGCTCGGCGGGCAGCTTCGCGAGGAGTCCGCCGATGCGGGCGCGAAGCTCGCGCGCGGCCTTCCGCGTGAACGTCAGGCCGAGGATCTCCTCCGGCCGCGCGATGCCGTTCGCGACGAGCCACGCCGCCCGCATCGCCATCGTCGTCGTCTTGCCGCTCCCGGCTCCCGCGACGACGAGCGAGGCCCCGCGCGGCACCGAGCCGATCACGGCGGCCTGCTCCTTCGTCGGGTAGCGCGCCGCTTCGCCGTCTCGAGCGACGAGCTCGGCGAGCCGTCGCGGATCGACGTCGCGCCCGCTCACGCCGTCACCGCCTCGACGACGTGGATCGGGCAGAGCCCCCCGCCGCCCCACGCGTCGCAGTGGCTGTCGACGTAGGCGAGGAAGGTCGGCCGCGCCATGCCCTCCGCGGCCTCGGCGATGCGCGAGCGCCAGGCCTCGGCGCGCGGGGCGTCGAGGACGGGCTGCGATCGAACCGCGTACTGCCCCGCGCTCTGTCCCTTGAGCGGGGTGAGGATGACGAGCCGGGCGCCGCCGGGCGCGGCGTCCTCGATCGACTCCGCGCCCTCGATCGCGCCCGCGGCGAGCGCGAGCTGGTAGGCGGCGAGCTGCGCGTTCTCCTCGAGCTGGCGCGCCGTCTGGTTGCGCGACTCCTTGCCGGTCTTGAAGTCGACGACGACCGCGCGCGTCTCGCCGTCCTCGATGACGCGCTCGACGCGGTCGATCCGCCCTCGGAGGATCGCACGGCCGATCTCGAGTCGGAGGCGCGTCTCGCTCGCGATCGTCCCGCCTCCGTGGTCGACGAGCTCGCGCTGGTACCGCGCGAGGCGCTCGGCGATCGCTCGCGCCCGCGCGCGTTCCTTGTCCTCGAGCCAGTCGCTCTCGAACTCGAGTTCGCTCCATCGGCCGAGGACGCGCTCGAGGACCGCCTCGGGTTCGGGCTCGAGCTCGCCGCGGGCGACGTCGTCGGCGACATCGTGGACGATCGTCCCGAGGCTCGAAGCCGCGGTCGAGGTGTCCGCGCCGAGGCGACCGAGCGCCCAGTGCAACGGGCATTCGAGGTACCTGCCGAGGCTCGACGGGTGGACCTCGACGGGCTCGCCGTCCTCGACGAGCGGCGCGGTCGTCGTCTCGGTCGCGAGCCCGAACCACTCCGACGGGTCCGCGCCCGGCACGCCTTCCGCGGCGAGCCGCGCGAGCACGGCGGCAGCCGCGCGATCGCCCGTCCGGGCGAGCTCGCGCCGGGTGCCGCCGACGAGGCCGCGCAGCGTGAGCGGAGCGACGGCGTCGTCGTCCTGCCCGATCGCATGCGGCTCGGCCTGCACGAGACGCATGAGCGCCGACGGCGCCTCCTCCTCCCCGTCGATCGCGATCGCGACGAGGTCGCGCCTCGCGCGACCGACGGCGGCGGCGAAGAACCGGATCTCGTCGTGGAGGACCTCCCGCCGTCGGTCGAGCGTGTCGAGATCGACGCCGTCGACGAGGTCGGCGAGGTCGCGCGTGCCGAGGAACGAGCCCCGGATGCGCGGGTTCGGCCAGACGCCGTCCTGCAGGTCGGCGAGCACGACGGTGTCGAGCTCGGCGCCGAGGAGCGTCTGCGGGGTGCCGACGAGGACGGACCCGCCCCGATCCGCGAGCGCGAGCGAGTCCTCCTCGACCTCCGCGGCGAGCCACGCCTCGATGAATCGCACGGCGGAGGCGCGCGGGGCGCGCTCGGTGAATCGCTTCGCGGCCGCGAAGAGCGCGATGACGGCGTCGAGGTGGCGGTTCGCCTCGTCGGCGATCAGGCCCGCGCCGCGCGACTGCTCGCCCCACACGCGCTCGAGGCCCGAGCCCGACCAGATCGTCCAGAGGATCTCCTCGATCGACTTCCCGGCGGCCGCATCGGCGCGCGCGGCGTGGAGCACTCGAGCGGCGCGCTGCGCGGCTCGCGCCTCCGGCCCCGCGAGACTCGCGAAGCCGCCGGGGGCCGCGAGCGCCTCCGCGACGAGCGCGCCGGCCCGGCGGTCGTCGTGCGGGTCGACGGCGAGCGCTTCGCGCTTGAGGGCCGTTCGCAGGCGCCGGAACGACAGGGCGTCGAGGCGGCCGACGCTGCCCGTCAGGATCTCCTCGGCGTGCTCGGGTGTGAGCGCGATCGCGTCACCGAGGTGCTCGGTCGCCGCCCGGGCAACCTCGATGAGGCTGCGGACGGCCCACGAGTCGCGGCGCACCTCCGCCGCCCCAGCGCCGACCGCCGGGACTTCGAGTGTGCGGAGCTCCCGCGCGAGCCGCGGCACGGAGGCGCCGCTGCGGACGACGACCGCGAGCTCGCTCCACGGCACGCCCTTGACGGCGCGCTCGCGGAGTCGCCGGGCGACGAAGGCGACGAGCGCGCCCTCGTCCGGCACGACGACGGCGATCGCCTCGCCCTCGCGCTCCTCGGCCGGCGTCGCACGGCGCTGCGCGACCGCGCCGCCTTGCGTGCCGACGGCGGCGACGGCGCGTTCGACGACCGAGCGGATCGCGGTCCCGTGCCGGTGCACCGTCGGGAGGGCGATGCGGACCGGCTCGCGGCCGATCTCGCTCCACAGCGCCGAGGCGAAGCCGCCGGGGACGGCGCCGCGGAACCCGCCCGTCGCGACATCGGGGTCCCCGAGCGCGATGACGCGCGCGCCCTGCCGCGCGAGCGCGCGCACGAGCCGGAGCCCGCCGCGGCCGAGCTCCTGCGCGTCGTCGATGACGAGCAGGCGATAGCGGGGGACGGACGCGTCGCCGGCCTCCGCGAGATCGGCGGCCCGGCGCAGCACGTACGTCGAGTCGAGCGGCGTGAACCCGCGGAACTCCTCCTCGATGCGCGCGGCGAGCTTCGGCATGAACGCGGCCGCCGCGACCCACGCGGGTCGCGCGTGGTCCCGCCCGAGCCGCGCGAGCTCGGCGGCGCGGATCCCGCGCTCGACGGCGCGAGCGAACAGGTCGCGAAGCTCCGTGCGGAAGGCCGCGAGCCGGCGGGTCGAGCGGCCGATCTCGGTCGGCCAGTACGCGTCCTCGTCGCGCTCGATCTCCTCCTCGAGGATCGCCGCGATGAGCCGATCGTGGTCGGCGCCCGAGACGTACACGGGCGGCGCCGCGCCGGTCGCCGCGGCGGCGCCGGCGACGATGCCGTGCGCGAGCGAGGCGATCGTCCGCGCGACCGGTCCAGGCGTCGCGACGCCGAGACGGTGCGAGAGCTCGACGCGCAGCGACGCCGCCGATCGCCGGCTCGCCGCGAGCACGAGCACGTCGCCGGGGTCCCAGCCCCGCTCGCGGACGCGATCGACGACCGCGGCGACCGCCACCGTCGTCTTCCCCGTCCCGGGCGCGCCGAGCACGAGCGCATCCGCGGCGCCGTCGAGCGACACGACCTCGAGCTGCGTCGCGTCGAGTGCCGTTGCCGTCATGCGAGCAACGGTATCCGCGACGGGGGACATCGGTCGCGACGGGTATCCTGGCCGCGTGGAAGTACGCATCGGGATCGTCAACGCCCCGCGCGAGCTCGCATTCGAGACGTCGCAATCACCCGCCGACGTCGAGCAGCTCGTCGCGAACGCCCTTGAGTCGAAGGCGGCGCACGTGACGCTCCAGGACGACAAGGGCAATCGCTTCCTCGTCCCGATCGGCGCGCTCGCATACGTGCAGATCGGCACCGAGGAGTCGCGCCGAGTCGGCTTCGTCGCCTAGGGCGGGATCGTGGAGCTCCTCTTCGCGATCGTCATCGGCGCCGCGCTCGGACTCGGGGCGCGCTACGCGCTCCGCGGGCGTCGCACGCACGGCGTGCTCGTGCTGCCCGCGATCGCCGCGGCCGTCACCGCGATCGTGTGGGTCGCGCTCGTCTGGGCGGGGCTCCGCTTCGACGGCGGCTGGATCTGGACGATCTCGCTCGTCGCCGGCGCCCTCGCCGCGATCGTCGCCGGCGTCGTCATCCCGCGCGTCCGGACGAGCGCGGACGCCGCATTCCTCGAGCGCGCCCGGAGGGCCTGAGCGCTCAGGCCGACAGCCCGAGCGCGTCCATCCGCCTCGTGTGGTCGGCGATGAGCTCGCTGAACGCGGGCTCGATCCGCTGCTCCGCTCCGGAGCGGTCCTCACCGAGCTCGAGCGCGTCGCGAGCGACGAGCATCGCGTCGCCGAGGATCCGACGGCCCCACAGCGCGAGGCGCGACTGCAGGCGCTCGTCGCGCTCCATCGCCTCCCGGAGGAGCACGGCGCACACCCCGTCCTCCGAGCGGCGCGCGAGGATCTCGCGCGTGCGGGCCTGGAGCTCGACGGGCAGGCCCGTCGCGAGCGAGCGGAAGAGATCGTCGAGGAACCCGCCCGCGAAGTGCGCGGTCGCCGTGTCCTCGAGCCAGTCGGCGCCGACCGTGAGCCGCTGGAAGCGGTCGACCGCGGCACGCCGCCGATCCATCGCCTCGCCCGGATCCGCACCCATCCGCTCGATCTCGGTGACGAACGCGCGATGGCGCGAGAGCGGCGCGTCCGCCGCCCGCGCGAGCGCCGAGCGGATCGCCGTCGTCGGGGTCGAGGTCCCGGCGCGCGCGAGGCGCTCGAACAGGACGAGCTCGACGTAGGCCGCCCGCGCGAAGAACTCGGGCGGCTCGGGCGTGAACTCGTGGAGGTCGACGCGAGCCGGCGGCGGTGCGTCCTCCTTCGAGCGCAGTCGCGGCGCGGGAATGCGCGGACGCCGGCGCCAGAACCACTCGACCACGAGGAGAGAGCCTACCGGCCGCCTCCTTCCGAGGGGTCGCCCGATTCCGGTTGGTAGACTCGGCTGGCACCCGGCAGAACGGGGCAGGCGCCCGAGGTGTGGAAGGGCGCGCACTCCACCCGCCACGCGCGGGCTGACATCGAAGGCGTCGTTCGTGACTTTCGCTGAACTGAACATCGACCAGGACATCGTCGAAGCACTCGCTTCGAAGGGCATCGTCGAGCCCTTCCCCATCCAGTCGCAGACGATCCCGCTCGGTCTGTCCGGGCAGGACATCATCGGCCAGGCCAAGACGGGGACGGGCAAGACGCTCGGCTTCGGCCTCCCGCTCCTCCAGCGGCTCGGCCCCGACCCGGCGCCCGGCGTGAAGGCGCTCGTCGTCGTCCCGACGCGCGAGCTGTGCATCCAGGTCGCCGAGGACCTCGAGCTCGCCGCCTCGAACCGGCCCACCCAGATCGCCGCGATGTACGGCGGCAAGGCGTACGAGGGGCAGGTCGAGCAGCTCAAGGCCGGCGCGCAGGTCGTCGTCGGGACGCCCGGTCGCCTCCTCGACCTCGCCGGGCAGCGCATGCTGAGCCTCGCCGGCATTCAGACGATGGTCCTCGACGAGGCCGACAAGATGCTCGACCTCGGCTTCCTCGCCGACATCGAGAAGCTCTTCGCGCAGACCCCGGCGACGCGCCACACGATGCTCTTCTCCGCGACCATGCCCGGGCCGATCGTCGCGCTCGCGCGACGGTTCATGAACCGCCCGATCCACATCCGGGCGAACGACCCCGACGAGGGGCTCACGCAGGCGAACATCCGCCACATCGTCTACCGCGCCCACGCGCTCGACAAGGACGAGGTGATCGGTCGCATCCTCCAGGCCGAGGGCCGGGGCAAGACCGTCATCTTCACGCGCACGAAGCGCGCCGCCGCGAAGCTCGTCGAGGAGCTGAGCGACCGCGGCTTCCCCGCGGTCGCCGTCCACGGCGATCTCTCCCAGGAGCAGCGCGAGCGCTCCATGGCGGCCTTCCGCTCGGGCAAGAAGGAGATCCTGATCGCGACCGACGTCGCCGCGCGCGGCATCGACGTCGACGACGTCACGCACGTCATCAACCACACCGTCCCCGACGACCACGACACGTACCTCCACCGCGCCGGCCGGACGGGCCGCGCCGGGAAGACGGGCGTCGCCGTGACGTTCGTCGACTGGGACGACCTCCACAAGTGGAAGCTCATCGACAAGGCGCTCGAGATGGGCATCCCCGAGCCCGTCGAGACGTACTCGTCCTCGCCGCACCTCTACAGCGACCTCGGGATCCCCGAGGGGACGAAGGGGCGACTGCCGGGCTCGCACGCGCCGGCCATCAAGGACCCGGGGCGAAAGCGCGCGAACGGCGAGGGGCGCGACCGCGCGCGCGGCGAGGACCGCGAGCGCGAGCGCAAGGAAGGCGGACCGGACGGCGGCCGCGACAAGTCGCACGGGCGCGTCGCGGGGCGCACGTCGCGATCCGAGCCGCACGTGCAGCACCGCGAGGGCGAGGGCGCCCCGCGGCGGCGTCGCCGCCGCCGTCGGGGCGGCGCGAGCGCCGGCGAGTCGACGCGGTCAGCCGCCGAGTAGCGCTCAGCGCGCGGCGCGCTCGAGGATGCGCGCGAGCTGCGCGGGGTCGGTCGTGTGCTCGCCGAGCCGGTTCGGCTTGCCCGCCCCGTGGTAGTCGGACGAGCCGGTCACGATGAGGTCGTAGCGGCGCGCGACCTCGGTCCACCAGCCGAGCCGGTCCGGGCGGTTGTCGCGATGGCGGAGTTCGAGGCCCGCGAGGCCGGCGTCCACGAGCTCGGCGATCCGCGCGTCGTCGAAGAGCATGCTCGGTCCTCTCGCCCCCGGGTGCGCGATGACCGGCACGCCGCCGGCCTCGACGATGAGCCGCACGCCCTCGACCGGCAGGGGCGCCTTGTGCGGCCGGTAGTAGCCGCCGCGCCAGTGGAGGATCGACGCGAACGCCTCCGCGCGGTCGGCGACGATCCCCTTCGCGACGAGCGCATCGGCGATGTGCGGACGGCCGACCGTCGCACCGGGTGTCGTGTGCGCGAGGACCTCGCCCCACGTGAGGTCGTAGTCCTGCGCGATGCGCTGGACCATCGCCTCGGCGCGGCCCAGCCGCTCCTCGCGAATGCGCGCCATCGCCGCGGCGAGCGCCGCGTCCTCCGGATCGACGAGGTAGCCGAGGATGTGCACGCTCGCGAAGTCGAGCTGCGTCGAGAGCTCGATCCCGGGAATGACCGTGAGCCCCGTGCCGGCGGCGGTCCCGAGCGCCTCGGCCCAGCCGCCCGTCGAGTCGTGGTCCGTGATCGCGATCGTGCCGAGCCCCGCCTCGAGCGCGGCGCGAACGAGCTGGGCGGGGGTCTCCGTGCCGTCGGAGACCGATGTGTGCGTGTGCAGATCGATCGGGCCCTGCGGCATTCTGCAAGCCTATGGGCCTAGCATCGACGTGCATGTTCGCCCGGATCCTCGCTGCCGTGGTCGTCGTGGCGGCGGCCGCGATGGCGCTCGTGCTCGCGTGGCCGCAAGTGCTCGGCCTCGAGCAGTCGCGTCTCGTCGCGCAGGCGGTCGCGATGCGCGGACTCGCGGCGGCGATTGCGATCGTCCTCGTCGTCGTCCTCACGCTCTTCGCGCTCCTGTGGGTCGGCGGACGGCGGTTCATCGCGAGCCTCGCGATCGTCGCGCTCCTCTTCGCCGGCATCAACGGCGTCGTCCTCGCGAGCCGCGGCTTCGGCGGCCCCGGATTCCCGACACCCGGTGACGGCGCCGTGACGGTCCTCTCGTGGAACACGCTCGGCGAGGCGCCGTCGGCCGAGGACGTCGCGGATCTCATCGTCGAGACGGCCGCCGACGTCGCGGCGCTCCCCGAGTCGACGTGGGAGTACGCCTCCGAGCTCGTCGCGATCCTCGCGTCGCGCGGCGTCGTCATGCAGCCGTTCACGTCCGCATACGACACGATCTCGAAGTCGCGCTCGACGACGATCCTCGTGAGCGCCGAGCTCGGCGAGTACCGGGCCGACACGAGCGCACCGACGACCTCGGTCCTGCCGTCGGTCGTCGCGGCACCGGTCGACGGCGACGGCCCGACGTTCGTCGGCGTGCACGCCGTCGCGCCCGTCGAGGGCGACATGGCCGGTTGGCGCTTCGACCTCCAGTGGCTCGCCGCGCAGTGCTCGCCCGACGGGCTCGCTGGCGCCCCCGGCGGGGTCATCATGGCGGGCGACTTCAACTCGACGATCGACCACTGGGCTCGACTCGCCTCCCCCGACACACCGGGCGCCGTGCTCGGCTCGTGCGTCGACTCGGCCGCGCAGGCCGACGCGGGGGGTCTCGGGACGTGGCCGGCGTTCCTCCCCCAGGCGCTCGGCTCCCCGATCGACCACGTCGTCCACTCGGCCGCATGGCGGACCACCGGGTTCCGCGTCATCGGAACGCTCGACGGCTCCGGAAGCGACCATCGCCCGATCCTCGCCCAGCTCGACCCGGCCGGCTGACGAGGGTCCTTGAGAGAATGGCACGCATGACCGACTCGCAGACCCGGACCGCCGCGAGCGCGAGCGAGAACCGCTCGACGACGCCGCGAAGCGAGACGTTCGCGGCGTACATCGGCAGCGGCTGGGCGGAGCGACCCCGCGTGACCCCCGCGCCGCGCGACGTCGCCCCGTACGCCGCGCGGCGGCGCGAGCGGCTCTCCGCGCTGCATCCGGGCGAGCGCCTCGTCATCCCCGCGGGGCCCGCGCGCGTCCGCTCCAACGACACCGACTACCCGTACCGCGCGCACTCGGCGTTCGTGCACCTGACGGGCTGGGGCGCCGACACCGTCCCGGGGAGCGTCCTCGTCATGGAGCCGAATGCGGCGGGCGGCCACGACGCGACGGTGCACTTCCGCGAGGCGGCTGGGCGCGACACCGACGAGTTCTACGCGAACCCCGAGGTCGGCGAGTTCTGGACCGGCCCGCGGCCGTCGCTCGACGACGTCGCGGCGGAGCTCGAGCTCGCGACCGGCTCGCTCCGGGCATTCCTCGGCGCGCTGGACTCGCTCGACTGGACGGTCCCGACGCTCGTCCTCCGCGACGCCGACCCGGCGCTCACCGCGCGCGTCGACGCGAGCCGGCCGGGCGAGGCCGCGGACGCCGACCTCGCGCGCGACTGCGCCGAGCTGCGCCTCGTCAAGGACGAGTACGAGGTCGAGCAGCTGCGCATCGCGATCGACGCGACGAGGCGCGGCTTCGACGACGTCATCGCCGACCTGCCCGCGGCCGTCGCGCACCCGCGCGGCGAGCGCCTCGTCGAGGGCACGTTCAACCGCCGGGCGCGGGCCGAGGGCAACGCCGTCGGCTACGACACGATCGCCGCGAGCGGCCCCCACGCGTGCATCCTCCACTGGACGCGCAACGACGGGCCCGTCGTCCCCGGGGACCTCATCCTCATCGACGCGGGCGTCGAGCTCGACAGCTGCTACACCGCGGACATCACGCGGACGCTCCCCGTCGGCGGCGCGTTCTCGCCCGTCCAGCGCCGCGTGTACGACGCGGTCCTCGAGGCGGCCGACGCGGCGTTCGCGATCGTGCGACCCGGCATCCGCTTCCGCGAGATCCACGCCGCGGCGATGGAGGTCATCGCGAGGCGGACCGCCGAGTGGGGACTCCTGCCGGTCACCGCCGAGGAGGCGCTCGAAGCCGACCAGCAGCAGCACCGCCGCTACATGGTCCACGGCACGAGCCACCACCTCGGCATCGACGTCCACGACTGCGCGCAAGCGCGGCGCGAGCTCTACCTCGACGGCGTCCTCGAGGCGGGCATGGTCTTCACGATCGAGCCGGGCCTCTACTTCCAGCCGGACGACCTCACGGTCCCCGAGGAGTACCGCGGCATCGGCGTGCGCATCGAGGACGACATCCTCGTCACGCCGCTCGGTGCGGAGCGGCTCTCCGAGCACATTCCGCGGACGGCCGACGAGGTCGAGGCGTGGATGCGGGCGCGCCGCTGAGCGGGCGCCCGCAGACTCCGCCGCTCGAGACGGTCGCGGCCGTCCTCGACGCGCTCGAGCGCGCCGGGGTCCGGGGCGTCGTCGGCGGCTCGGCGGTCCTCGCCGCGCACGGCGCCGTCGACGCCGTCCGCGACTGGGATGTCGTCGTCGACGCCGACCCCGCCGAAGTCGAGGCGGCGCTCGCGCGACTCGCCGCGCCGGTCTCGCGCGTGACGGGCGACGACGCGCGCTTCGCGACCGAGGCGCTCTTCGTCGTCGACGCGGGAGATCACGCGATCGACGTCATGGTGCGGTTCCGCATTCGCGACGGGGACGACGTCGTCGAGATCCCCGCACGACGCGGGTCGGTGTGGCGCGGGCTGCCGATCGCGCGAGCCGAGGACTGGATCGTCGCCTACCGCGCGATGGGCCGGTTCGAGCGCGCGGACGCGCTCGAGCGCGTCCGCGCCGATGCCTAGTCGGGAATGCGACCGAGCGCGTCTTGCGCTCGCGCGACGAGCTCGGGCGGGACGATGACCTGGTAATTGCTCGCGAGCACCTGCTGCGTCGAGCTGAAGTCGCGGCGGCGACGCGTGAACGCGTATGCCGCCATCCCGAAGATCATGCCGATCCCGGCCGTCACGAGGAACACCGCGGCGACGAACGCGAGCGAGAGCGTCGGATTGAAGAGCGTGAACAGGAGCGAGAAGAAGAGCCCGATGAACGCGCCGTTCGCGGCGCCCGAGAGCGCCGCCTTGCCGTAGGAGAGCTTCCCGGTCACGCGCTCGACCGTCTTCAGGTCGTTGCCGACGATCGAGACCTTCGAGACGTCGAACTCCGCCTTCGCGAGACGGTCGACGAGCGCTTGCGCCTCCGGGTACGTCTCGAACGTGTCGAGCACCTCGCCCTTCGGCACTGTGAGGCCGGAGCGGGAGCCGGCGGTCGGGTCGGTCACGCGGCCATTCTCCCACGCGTTCCGCGCGGGCGCGCCGGGTCCCGCACAGTCCCGGCGGAGTAGGGTTTCAGCGTGAGCGCGAGCCGGGTCTTCGTCGCGCGCCTGGCCGGTTGCGCCGTGTTCGATCCGAACGGCGACCGCGTCGGCCGGGTGCGCGATGTCGTCGTGATCCGGCGCGCCGCGGGCAGCCCTCGCGTCGTCGGGCTCGTCGTCGAGGTCCCCGGCAAGCGCCGCGTGTTCCTCTCGATCGGCCGGGTGACGTCGATCTCGACCGGTCAGGTCATCACGACGGGGCTCATCAACCTCCGCCGCTTCGAGCAGCGGGCCGAGGAGATCCGCGTCATCGCCGAGATGATCGGCAAGCGCGTGCGGTTCCGAGGCGACGGCGGCGAGGCGCAGATCGAGGACGTCGCGATCGGGCAGACGCCCGTCGGCGACTGGGAGGTCACCCAGCTCTTCGTGCGCAAGCCCCGCACGGGGGGCGGCCCGTTCGGCCTCGGGAAGGGGCCCACGGCGTTCGCGGCGTGGGAGGACGTCGCGGAGCGCGACGAGCGACCCGGTGAGGACCAGTCCGCCGAGCACCTCGTCGAGACGATCGCCGAGCTCCTCCCCGCCGACGCGGCGAACATCCTGCTCGACCTGCCCGAGAAGCGCCTCGTCGAGGTCGCGAAGCAGCTCCCGAACGAGCGGCTCGCCGACCTCATCGAGGAGATGGGCGAAGAGGACCAGGCCGAGCTCATCGCGGCGCTCGGCGAGGACCGCGCCGCGGAGGTCCTCGACGAGATGCAGCCGGACGACGCCGCCGACCTCATCTCGCTCCTCCCGCCCGAGCAGGCCGAGGCGCTCCTCGACCTCATGGAGCCGGAGGAGGCGGACGACGTCCGCGCGCTCCTTCGCTACGAGTTCGACACCGCGGGCGGCCTCATGAGCCCTGAGCCGATCATCGTCTCGGCCGACGCGACCGTCGCCGAAGGCCTCGCGCTCATCCGCCGTCACGAGCTCGCGCCCGCGATGGCGTCCGCGGTGTGCGTGACGCTCCCGCCGTACGAGCCGCCGACGGGGCGCTTCCTCGGCGTCGTCCACTTCCAGCGGATGCTGCGCTACCCGCCGCACGAGCGGCTCGGCGCGCTCGTCGACCAGGGCCTCGAGCCGCTGCGCGTCGACGCGAGCCTCGCCGAGGTCGCGCGCGCGCTCGCGTCCTACAACCTCGTGTGCCTGCCCGTCGTCGACGACCACCACCGTCTCGTCGGGGTGGTGACCATTGACGACGTCCTCGACCACCTGCTCCCGGACGACTGGCGAAGTACCGATGCCGATCACGACGGCGCACACGGTGCTTCGACAGCGACCATGACGAGGGAGGGGACGCAGCATGCCTCGCGGTGACCGACGCTCGGCGACGCCCATCGACACCCCGAAGGGGCTTCGGGCCAATCGCGTCTCGATGGAGCGCACGGACCGATTCGGCCAGGCGACCGAGACGTTCGCGCGGTGGATGGGCACGCCGTGGTTCGTCCTCGGCCTCACGGTCTTCGTCGCGGTGTGGATCCTCTTCAACACGCTCGCGCCCGAGGCGTGGCGATTCGACTCGGCGGCGATCGGCTTCACGGCGCTCACGCTCATCCTCTCGCTCCAGGCCTCGTACGCGGCGCCGCTCATCCTCCTCGCGCAGAACCGGCAGGACGATCGGGACCGGGTCGCGATGGAGCAGGATCGGCAGCGGGCCGAGCGGAACCTCGAGGACACCGAGTACCTCGCGCGCGAGATCGTCGCGCTCCGGCTCGCGATGGAGGACCTCGCGAGCCGCGACTTCGTGCGCCAGGAGCTGCGCTCGCTCCTCGCCGAGCTCGAGAAGCGCGACGAGGAGGCGCCCGCCGGTGGCTGACCGGGATCTCGTCGGTCGCGTCGACGCAGCGGTCTCGCGCATTCACGATCCCGAGATCCGGCGGCCGATCGGGGAGCTCGGCATGCTCCGAGGCGTCACGATCGATCCCGGCGGCGTCGCTCGCGTCGAGCTCGCGCTCACGATCGTCGGCTGCCCCGCGGCCGACCGCATCGAGCGCGATGTGCGCGAGGCCGCGCTCTCCGTGGACGGCGTCGCCGACGTCGACGTGCGACTCGGCGTCATGTCGCGCGAGGAGCGGAATGCGCTCACCGCGCTCGTCCGTGGCAAGCGGGGGAATCGCTTCGGCCCCGGCACGCTCACGCGCGTCCTCGCGGTCGGGAGCGGGAAGGGCGGCGTCGGGAAGTCGACCGTCACGGCGAATCTCGCGGTCGCGCTCGCGAGTCGCGGCGTTCGCGTCGGGGTCATGGATCTCGACGTCCACGGCTTCTCGATCCCGGGGCTCCTCGGGATCGCGGGGAGCCGCCCGAACCGCGTCGGCGACCTCGTCATGCCGCCCGAGGGTCACGGCATTCCCGCGATCTCGATCGGGATGTTCACGGAGGGCACCGAACCCGTGTCGTGGCGGGGACCGATGCTCCACCGGACGATCGAGCAGTTCCTCGCGGACGTGTGGTTCGGCGACATCGACGTCCTCCTCGTCGACCTGCCGCCGGGGACGGGGGACGCCGCGATCTCGTTCGGCCAGCTCGTGCCGAACGCCGAGTTCGTCGTCGTCACGACGCCGCAGCCGGCCGCCGCCGAGGTCGCCGTGCGGGCGGGTCTCCTCGCGCGCCGGCTCGACCAGCGCGTCGCGGGCGTCATCGAGAACATGGCGGGACTCCCCCAGCCCGACGGCTCCGTCCTCGAGCTCTTCGGCGCGGGCGGCGGCGCGCTCACGGCCGAGCGGCTCTCGACGCCGGACGAGCCCGTCCCCCTGCTCGCGAGCATTCCGCTCTCCGTCGCCCTCCGCGAGGGCGGCGACGCGGGCGCGCCCGTCGTGCTCGCCGCACCGGGCGACCCCGCCGCGGTCGCGATCCAGGCGGCCGCGTCCGCCCTCCTCGCCGCCGCGCCCTCGCGCGTCGGCCGCCCCCTCCTCTGACCTTCGATACACGTTCCCACTCGCGGTGCACGCTCGGCGTGCACCGTACGCGGGAACGTGCACCCGGATCAGGCGACCGGTCAGTCGAGGAGGCGGTGGAGGATCGCGGCGGGATCGACGCGCGGCCCCGTGAAGAACGGGGTCTCCTCGAGGACGTGGCGGCGAGCGTCGACCGCGCGCAGCTCGCGCATGAGATCGACGATGCGCACGAGGTCGTCCGCTTCGAACGCGAGGAGCCACTCGTAGTCCCCGAGACCGAACGCGGCGGTCGTGTTGGCGAGGACGTCGCCGAAGTCCCGTGCCGCCGCGCCGTGCTCCCGGAGCATCCGGCTCCGCTCCTCCGCCGGCAGCAGGTACCACTCGCGATCCCGCACGAACGGGTACACGCACACGTAGCCGCGCGGCGCATCCCCCGCGAGGAAGGCCGGGACGTGGCCGCGATTGAACTCGGCAGCGCGATGGACGCCGACCCCCGACCAGACCGGGACGAGCGCACCGCCCGAGCCGTCCGCGACCGCGCGGTACGCCTCCTGGAGGGTCTCGACGCGCGGCGCGTGCCACCACGCGAGGACATCGGCGTCCGCGCGGAAGCCCGCCACGTCGTACCAGCCGCGCGTCTCGAGCCCATCCACGGACGCGAGCCGACCGAGGACGGTCGAGGCGCTCGGGGTCGCGCGACCGTGATCGACGCGGTCGATCGCGAAGGCGGCGTACATCGTGAAGTTCGTCGCGCCGTTCACCGCATCGGCGACGGCGGCGTGGTCGACTCTCGGGCGCTCGGTCACCCCCTCATCCTCCCCCACGGCCGCCGCGTCGAGGACACGCGGGCGGGCTCAGCGCGGCTCGACGAGCCGCGCGAGGAGTTCGACGAGGAGGCGCTCGGCGAGCTCGGGCGGGAGCGCCTCGATGACCGCGAGGAGCGGGGCCGTGTCGCTCGGCAGTCCACCGCCCTCGCCGATCCCGAAGCCGCCGAGCATCGCGAGCGCGGTCTCGGAATCGATCGGCCCGTCCGGGAGGGCGAGCGAGGCGAGGAGCTCGCCGCCCTCGACGGGCGGCACGCCGCGCACCTCCGCAGCGCCGGCCTCGAGCGCGGGGAGGAGCTCGGGGAGGACCCGCTCGGTCACGGGCGTGACCGTGAGGTGCGTCGTACGCGGGAGCCGCACCCCACCCTCCTGCTCGAAGCCCGGCTGCTGCTGCAGCACGAAGCCGCGGCGACGCACGGCGTCAGCCCAGTGGTGCGGGTCGACGCGCTCGTGCGGCGGCACGCGCTCGTCGAGGGCGACCGCGAGCATCGGTCCGACGGGATCGCCGACGACGCGGAGCCCCGGAATGCCTCGAACGCGGTCCACGATCGCCTCGGTCGCGCGTCGCGCCGCGTCGACGCGGTCCCGGTAGCCCGCCTCGCCGAGCGCCTCGAGGATCGCCCACGCCGCGGCGAGCGCGGAGATCGACCGGGACCCGAGCACGGTCGGGTTGACGACGGGGTACCCGGGCCAGCGCTTCGTCGCGAAATACTGCTTGCGCTGGCGGTCGCGACCGCGCTGGAGGAGGACGGAGGCGCCCTTCGGGGCGTAGCCGTACTTGTGCAGGTCGGCGCTCATCGAGACGACGCCCGGGACGCGGAAGTCCCACGCCGGCAGTCCGGGCCAGAACGGCAGCACGAGGCCGCCGACGCACGCGTCGACGTGGACGGGCAGACCCGCCGACTCGGCGAGCGCCGCGACCTCGGCGACCGGGTCGAGGACCGAATGCGGGTAGGAGACCGCCGAGACCACGACGAGCGCGACGTCGTCCCCGAACCTCGCCGCCAGGTCGGCGGCGGCGGGGGTGCCGTCCGGCCCGACCGGCACGCGATCGAGTTCGAGGCCGAGGTACTCGGCCGCCTTGTGGAACGCCGCATGCACCGTGGTGGGCGCGACGAGCCTCGGCCGGGCCTCGCCCGGCCGCAGGTCGCGCGCGGCGAGCCAGGCGTCCCGCGCGGTCTTGACGGCGAGCATGCAGCTCTCGGTGCCGCCGCTCGTGACCGTGCCGACCACGTCGTCGCCGCCGCCGAGGATCCGGCGCACGAATCCGATCACGTCGCGCTCGAGCGCCGCGGCCGAGGGGAACACGGTCGGGTCGAGGCCGTTGACGGGCTGCACGAGGCGGATCGCCTCGCCGGCGAGCGCGTCGAGCCGCTCGTCATCGGGATCGTAGACGTACGAGAGGACGCGACCGCCGTGCGTCGGCGCATCGGCCGCGCGAAGGGATCGGAGCCGCTCGAGGATCGATTCGGGGTCCGTGCTCGAGCCGGTCACGCATTCGCTCCCGGCTCGACGACGCCCGCCGGGACGCCGCGGTCGACCATCGCGCGCGTCAACGGGTACCGGGCGATGAGCGGGAAGCTCAAGGCGCCGAGGATCGCGGGCACGATGCTGAAGCTCACGACGATCCCGACGATCGCGGCCTGGGGTTGCGCGACGGCCTGCGCTCCGACCGACTCGACGTACCCGGTGAGCGCGAGGACGATCGTGAGGATCGTCGTGCCGAGCGCCATCGCGGCCGTCTCCCCCGCGGTCCACGTGCCGCTGAACGCGCCCGATCGGCTCTCGCCGCGCTCGGCCGCGTCGTGCGAGATGACGTCGGGGAGCATCGCCATCGGGATCGCCTGCATGCCGGCGTAGGCCGCGCCGACGAGCGCGACGGGCGCGTAGATCCACGCACCGGGGGCCCACGCCATGCCGACGATCGTCAGCGTCGCGACGACGAAGAGCACCGTGCACCACGTGAAGGCGCGCGTCTTGCCGATGCGCCGAGCGATGAGCGCCCACACGGGGGTGAGGAACACGGCGGGCGCGATGAACGCCGCGAAGAGGATCTCGACGGCGTTCGTGTCGCCGAGCACCCACTTCGCGACGTACTGGGTCCCCGCGAGCATGAGGCCGACGGCGAGCGCCTGTAGCGCGAATGCGCCGAGCAGCAGGCGGAACGCCCGGCTCGTGCGCATCGCGTCGATCGCGCGGCGGTACTGCGCCCCGATCGACACGCCCGGGCCGGACGCCGATCCCGTGACGACGGGCGCGGAGAGGGAGCGGCGCCCGGCGGTCGTCGAGGCGACGATGAACGCGGCGCCGAGGACGAGGCCCGCGACGATGCCCATGAGGAGGTAGCCGAGGTGCTCGTCGGTGCCGCCGAGGCGGCGGAGGGCGGGGCCGCCCGCGCCGAACAGGAGGATCGCGACCGACAGGACGACGACGCGCACGGCGAGGAGCCGCGTCCTCCCGTCGTAGCTGCCGATGAGCTCCGCGGGGAGGCCGATGTAGGGGACCTGGAAGAGGCTGAACGCGGTCGCGGCGAGCAGGAACGCGGCGAAGACCCAGGTCGCGCTCGCGACGGGCGGGAGGCCGGGTGGGACGGCGAACGTGAGCGTGAAGAAGACGGGGATGAGCGCGCCGCCGAGGATCATGAGCCGGTTGCGCGTCCCGCGACGCGCGAACTCGCGGTCGCTCCACGCGCCGATGACGGGGTCGATGACGACGTCCCACACCTTCGCGAGCGTCACGAAGATGCCGGCCGCGAGTGCGGCGACGCCGAGCGTGTCGGTCAGGTAGAAGACGAGGACGAGGCCGGGGAGCGTCGCGAAGCCGCCCGTGCCGACCGAGCCGATCGCGTAGCGGAGCGTCGCTCCCGGTCCGAGTCGATCATTCGCGGCGACACGGCTCGGAGGCATGCGGTCGATGCTAGTCGCGGAAAGGCGAAACCGTTTCGCGAAATGCCGGACGCGCTCCGGCTCAGCGCTCGCGCGGCGTGAGTCGGAAGCCGTCGCGGGTCGCCTCGACCGCGGCCGCCGCCGCGCCGAGCAGCCCGAGGGACACGATGACAGCGAGCACGATGACGGTCATGCGACTATCCCAGCGCGCGCGACCTTGAAGAACAAGTACGTCTTCCTTCACACTCGATTTAGCATCACTGCATGGACACCCGACGCCTCGAACTCCTGCGCGAACTCGCCGAGCGCGGCACCATCACGGCGGTCGCGGCCGCGACCCACCGCACGCCATCCGCCGTCTCCCAGCAGCTCAAACAGCTCGAGCGAGAGGCCGGCGTCCCGCTGACCGAGCGCAGCGGCCGCGGCATCGCCCTCACCGCCGCCGGCCGCGCGCTCGCCCGGACCGCCGCGGACATCGCGGCCGCGATCGAACGCGCCGAGGCGGTGTGGGAGGACTACCGGGCGCACCCCCGCGGCGAGGTCTCGCTCATGGTGTTCCAGACCGCCGGCCGAATGCTCGTCCCCGGAATGCTCCACGCGATCGCCGAGACGCCCGGCCTCAGCGTCGTGTGCGCCGACACGCCGGGCCACACGGTCGACTACACGGAGCTCACGCCCGACTACGACATCGTCCTCGCCGACTCCTCCGGCGTGCAGCCCGCGTGGCGCGAGCGCGGCCTCGTCGTCGTCGCGCTCATGCGCGAGCCCCTCGACATCGTCCTGCCGGCCGACCACCGGCTCGCCCGGCGGCGATCCCTCGCGCCCGCCGACCTCGTCGACGAGCGCTGGATCGGCGTGCCCGAGGGGTACCCCTTCGACGTCATCCTCCGGCAGATCGAGGCGGTCAACGGTTCGCCCGCGCACGTCGTCCAGCGGTTCTCCGACAACCGCATCGTCGAAGCGATGGTGCGCGCCGGACACGGCATCGCGATCCTCCCCCGGTTCACGACCGACACCGACGGGACGGGCATCGTCACGCGCCCCATCACGGAAGTCCGCGCCAGCCGCGTCATCTCCGCGCTCATGCGCCCCGACCGGGCCGAGCGACCCTCCGTGCGCGTCGTCGTCGACGCCCTCCGCGAGCAGGGCCGGCTCGTTGAGGAAGCTGGAAGGGAACTCCGATGAACGCGGCCGAGCGCGGCGCAAGCGGCCGGGCGTAGGCTCGCCCGCATGAGCGACGTCGTCAACCGGGCCATGTCCTCCGCCGCGGCGATCGAGTGGGCCAGGTCGATCGCTCCCGAGCTCACCGCCGGGCTCGCCCTCGCCCACGGCGACGCGAAGAGCGTCGCGGCGCCCTGGACCGGCGACACCCTCCACGATCTGCGGCACTGCACCGTCCAGGACGTCGACGCCGCCGAGTCCGCCGCACGCTTCGCGCAACGGGAATGGAGTCGGACGTCGTTCGCGGAACGGCGCTCGATCCTCCTGCGCGCGCATTCGCTCCTCCTCGAGCGCCGCCGCGAGCTCATCGACCTCGTCCAGGTGGAGACGGGCAAGAACCGCGCGAGCGCGTTCGAGGAGGTCTTCGCCATCGCGCAAGCGATGCGGCACACGGCCGTGACCGTCGAGCGCGTCCTCTCGCCGCGATTCCGCCGCTCCTCGGTCCCGGGAGTCGTCCGCGCGATGGTCGACCACGAGCCGAAGGGGCTCGTGAGCGTCGTCACCCCGTGGAACTACCCCGTCGCGCTCGCCGCGATGGACGTGCTCCCGGCGCTCGCCGCCGGCAACGCCGTCCTGCAGAAGATCGACGACCAGACGGTGCTCTCGCTCATGTCGCTGCGCCGGATGCTCCTCGACGCCGGGCTCCCGGCCGCGCTCTGGCAGGTCGTCACGGGGCCGGGGGACCCGGTCGGCAACGCCGTCGTCGACGCGGGCGACCACGTCAGCTTCACGGGGTCGACCGCGACCGGCACGCGCATCGCGGAGCGCCTCGCGCCGCGGCTCGTGTCGGCCTCCCTCGAGCTCGGCGGCAAGAACCCGATGATCGTCCTCGACGACCTCGACCCCGACGCGGCCGCCGCGCTCGCGTTCCCCGCGTGCTTCGGCTCCGCGGGGCAGCTGTGCGTCTCGATCGAGCGGATCTACGTCCTCCGCCCGGTCGCGGAGGCGTTCATCGCGGCGTTCGCGGCGCGCATCCGCTCGGCGCGCATCGGACCCGGCCTCGACTACTCGATCGACATGGGCTCGCTCACGAACCGCTCGCAGCTCGACCGGGTGCAGGCGCACGTCGGCGACGCCATCACGAAGGGCGCGACGGTCGTCGCGGGCGGCAACGCGCGGCCCGAACTCGGCCCGTACTTCCACGAGCCGACGCTGCTCACGGGCGTCTCCCCCGACATGAACTGCTTCGCCGAGGAGACGTTCGGGCCGGTCGTCGCGATCCATGTCGTCGAGTCGGTCGAGGAGGCGATCGCGGCGGCGAACGACTCCCAGTACGGCCTCAACGCCGCCGTCCTGACCGGCTCGGTCGCTCGGGGCCGCGCGGTCGCGCGCCGGATCGAGGCCGGTTCGGTGAACATCAACGACGGCTATCGCGCGTCGTTCGCGAGCATCGGAGCGCCGATGGGCGGCTGGAAGCGCTCAGGCATGGGCCGGCGCAACGGCCCGGAGGGCATCCTCCGCTTCGTCGAGTCCCGCACGATCGCGAACCCGACGGGCATCCTCCCGCTGCCGGTCGACGGCGAGTCGGCCGCCCGAATGGAGCCCGTCTACCTCGCCGCCCTCCGCGTCCTCGCCGCCCTCCACTTCCCCTGACCCGCCCGCCCGGCGTACCTTTCCACTTCCGGCGCGTGCTTGACCGCGCGCCCGAAGTGCGAACGCACGCCGCACGTTCAGAACGTGAGCGGACGACGGCGTCGAGCGCGATCCCGCGGTACGTCGGCGGCGGTGAGGCGGCGTTCGAGCCTCGCGCCGTCCCACGCGTCGCTCCAGGTCACCCGAAGGAAGCGCTCGCACAGCGGGCGCACCGCATCCTCACGGGCCTTCTCCCTCCAGAGCACCTCGTCGGCCTCTGAGCGCCCCCGGATCGCCGGGTCGAAGTACTTCGCGCGACCGTCCGCC